>Ga0074045_10001243_pt1 | contig 24843 bp, 22 predicted proteins | sample BogForMeECP23OM2_FD_94442 | JGI IMG/M metagenome (GOLD analysis project Ga0074045, IMG submission 94442) | Bog forest soil microbial communities from Calvert Island, British Columbia, Canada - Bog Forest MetaG ECP23OM2 | ecosystem: Environmental > Terrestrial > Soil > Wetlands ... | reverse complement strand
GCCTAGAAATCACGCGAAGGATGAAGCAGACGATGCCATCTCCTTTTCCATTGTAGCTGTATCCTCAGGCCATAGCCGCTGTACGTGACGGGGAAGTCGCTCGCGGAGCTCACGCCTCGACCGAAGCAGCGTTGACTCTGTAGCGATTATCCATGACTTGACGGTATCACGTTATTCGATATCTGTCAAGAATCTAAGTCACTAAAAGAGAAGACGCGATTCCCCCGTCAGCTAAATCAGACGGTCCCCTCGCGCCGCAGATTATGGAAATTGGAAAATCGCATCGCTACGGATTGTCGGGAGGGACGGGGGCATTGGCGTCTTCGGTGTGACGAAGGCGGAGCCAAGGCGAGAGAACGTAGAACAATTGGACGGCGATGATGACGAGCATGCTGAGGTAGGTGCTGAAGAAGCAGAGCACAGCGCCGAAGGCGTACCAGGCTTGACCGATGATGATGCGGCGACAGACGGCGGCGGGCACTTCCGGAGAGATGTCGTCTTTGACCAGGCAGGCCCGGGTGGCGTAACCCCAACTGGCGTAGAGCATGACTCCGAAGATGAGGATGTTGCCCCAATACTCGAGTAAGGCAGTGCGATAGGGGTGATACATCCCGAGAAGCTTGGTGGAGAACGGCATGAGAGTGACGGCAAACAAGAATGCCAAGTGAATCCAGGTAAGGCGAATATCGGAACGGCGCAGGTGATTGAGCTGAGATTGCTGACCCACCCAGAAAATTCCCAAAGTAAGAAAACTCATGAGGTAGACGAGAACTTGCGGCGAGAGGGCAAAGAGTTCGTGGCGGAGTTCGTGCTCGTGGTGGATCAATTCGGTCGCGGGGACACGGAGGTCGATGGCAAGAAGGGTCATGGCCACGCCGAAAATGCCGTCGCTCAGAGCGGCGAGGCGTTCGACGCTTTGGCCGGCAATGCGGTTGTAGGAAGTGATCATTTTGTTGCGCGCAAGAGATGGCGTTCGTTGGAAGTCCGATGACGAATCATGGAGGGTAACTTTCCACCTTCGAAGGCGGATTTGCAAGAGGGGAAGAGGGCCAGAGATGGACATCAATGGGCAGAGGACGGCGGCGAGGCTGAGGGGAATTTGATTGCGCGGGGGGCAGGCGTTTGTTACGCTTCGCGCGAAAGCAGTCCTGTGGAGGGAATGTCCATGGCATTCTGTAAAGCGTGTGGCCAGGAAATTGGAACAGCGACGTTTTGTCCGAAGTGTGGTGCGAGCCAGGGAGCGGCAGCAGCACCGGGGTCGGCCTTGCCGGCAGCACCCGCGGCGTCGCCGACGGAAGGGTTACAGGAAAATGTTGCGGGGCTGTTGTGCTACATCGGAATCTGGGTGACAGGGATCATATTTTTGCTGATTGATAAGAGGCCGTGGGTGAAATTTCATGCGGCGCAATCCATCGTGGTGTTTGGAGGATTGACGGTTTTGCGAGTAGCCCTGGCGTTTATGGGCGGATTGTTCGGAGGATTTCTGGGGTGGGGTCTGTACGCCCTGCTCAGCCTGGTTGGACTAATTCTGTGGATCCTATTGATGGTCAAGGCGTATCAGCACGAGACGTTTCGTGTGCCCATCGCCGCGGATATCGCAGACAGCATCGCGAAATAAGAGATCGCCTGGCACTTCAGGCGTGGAGATGGAAGTAGCCATCTTCGCGATGTAGGCGAACGGGAACTGCAAAGAGAGCAGAGAGCTGCTCGCTCGAGAGGACCAGATCTTTGGGTCCATCGGCGAGCAGTTTTCCTTTTTGGAGGAGCACAACGCGGTCAATCTCGGGAATGATTTCCGAGACATGATGAGTGACGAGGAGGACGCCGAGTCCGGCGCGAGCGAGTTGGCGCATGGCCTGGCGGAGCTCGAGCTGACCGGCAATGTCGAGGGTGTTACCGGGCTCGTCGAAGAGGAGGGTGTGGGGATCGTGAACCAGGGCGCGAGCGATGAGCGTGCGCTTGGCTTCTCCGGAGGACATTTCGAGGACCGGGCGGTGAGCGAGGTGGGTGACGCCCATGCGGGCCAAGGCGTCGTGCGCGCGGGCGTGATGTTCAGGATGCGGCTGATGATTGGGAAAGATGCGGGTGCTGCTGAAGAAGCCGGAGAGGACGACGTCGAGGCAGGTGGCATCGGTGGTGCAAGCCGCGAGGAGATCAGGGGAGACGATGCCCAGAGCGGAGCGCAGTTCGAAGATATTCCAGAGAGAGCTGCCTAGGATGGAGATGGAGGAATCGTCGCGCTGAAGAGGGTAGCACTCGCGGGTAAGCGTCTTGATGAGAGTGGATTTGCCGGAGCCGTTGGGGCCGAGGATGCAGACGTGTTCGCCGACGGCGATGCGGAGGGAGAGGCGGTCAAGGGCGACGTTTTGGCCGCGGAGGACGGTTACGTTTTGCAGCTCGAGGAGCGGGGGAGGAGTCATCCGGGAAAGTTTACCTTGCCAGGGTGGGGAAACCGAAGGGCGGTTTGAGGTTTGTCCACTGAAGAAGCGGGTGGCCCGTCGGAATCCTCAGGGGCTGAAGCCCAGTTCTTGCACGTCGTAGTCTCCGACCCGCTAAAGAAAATTGAGGACAAAAAAGGAGGCGAAAACGAGAATTTTCGCCTCCCGGGGTGGGGTGGGTGTTGCGGACAAAGCCCTAGGCGAAACAGCGGCGCCTGCCCTGCCAGGCAGGCCCGCGATCTCACTCGCGAAACGCAAACTGCCATTACGTAAGGAGACTCACCACCAGAGGGCTTGTCTTTGCGATTTATTAGCACCGGGGGCTGCCGATGTCAACGGGAAAAAGTAGTGCTGAGTACCAAAAAACCGATTGAATACTATTGCAATAGTGAGGGCGGACGGCCTCGGAAGGCCATGGCTACCTAACGAAAAACAACCGACCTAGGCGATTTTTGAGGATGAATTCTCGCCCTGATCGCTCCACTTCGGGCCGCCAAACCCGCGGCCCTTCGGTCGGGATGACAGCTCTAGAGTCCCAGGGGAGAACATGTCCAGCACGAATCCTTTGGTGGAGATCAGGCGGGGAGGCAGGGTATGGCGGCGTCCAGGATTTCGCGGACGGCGCGGCCCAAGGCGGTGGGGCTATAGGGCTTCTGGAGATAGCGGGACGAAGGAAGCTGCACGCGGGAAGATCCGGCGGATTCGGAATAACCGCTGGTGAACAGAACGGGGAGGTTGGGAAAGCGAGCCAGGAGGGCCGCCGCGGTGGCGGGGCCACCCATGCGAGGCATGATGACGTCGAGGATGGCGAGCGCGGGGGTCTCAGATTCGCAAAGGCGGAGGGCTTGCTCGCCGTCGGAAGCAGCCAGGTCGCGATAGCCGAGGCCGACGAGGGTCTGACGAACCATTCGCGGATGGAGTCGTGGTCTTCGGCAATGAGGATGGTCTCGCTGCCGTGAAGATTGAGGGTAGGCGAGGGCTCAGGGAACGAACCGCGAGCCGAGAGAGAGGCATCCGTGGCCGGGAGATAGACGCGGAAGAGGCTGCCCTGCTTCGGTTCACTGTAGACATGAATGAATCCGCCATGCTGCTTGACAATGCCATAAACGGTGGCAAGGCCCATGCCGCCGGTCTTGCCCTGCTCCTTGGTGGTGAAGAAAGGCTCGAAGATGCGATCGCGGGTTTCCGGGTCCATGCCGATGCCGGTATCGGAGACGGAAAGGACGGCATAGGAACCGGGGATGACGTAGGGATAGAGGCGGCAGTAGGAATCGTCGAGGACGGCCATTTCGGTTTGAATGGTGAGGCGACCGCCGTCGGGCATGGCGTCGCGTGCGTTGAGGCAGAGGTTCATGAGAACTTGCTCGATTTGGGTGGGGTCGGCCTTGACAGGCTGAAGATGGGCGGGGGTGAATTTCATTTCGATGTTTTTGTCGATGACCTTGTCGAAGAAACTGGCGAGGCTGTGGAAGGCAGCATTCAGATCGACGGGGCGGGGCTGAAGGGTTTGGCGGCGAGCGAAGGCGAGAAGTTCGCGCGTAAGAGAAGCGGCGCGGTCGGCTTGCTCGCGGATATGGGCAAAGCGCTCAGCGATGACCGGCTGGGAACGGCTTTGTTCGTAGCCGAGTTCGGCCCAGCCGAGGATTGCGCCGATGACGTTATTGAAATCGTGAGCGACGCCACCGGCGAGTTGACCGATGCTCTCGAATTTCTGCGCCTGAAGCAACTGGCGTTCGAGAAGGCGGAGTTTGGGTAACGTCTTCGGCGACACCTTCGATGGCATCGGCCGGTCCGGGAAGGGAGAGGTAGCGAAGGTGGAGTCGGACGGAGACCAAGCCGCCGTCACGACGGCGCCATTCGGTTTCGTCACTGTGAACGAGGCCATGCTCACGGCAGGAAGCGAGGAGGCGCGAAAAGTTTTCGGGATAGCGAAAGACGTCGGTGGCGAGATTGAGAGACTGGAGATCGTGAAGCGAGTTACAAGCGAGAAGCTGGAGAAGGGCCGGATTGGCGGCGAGGAAAGAGCCTTCGAGAGAGATACGGAAGATGCCGTAGATTGAATTTTCGATGAGTTCGCGGCTGCGGGCTTCGCTCTCTTCCAGCTGAAAGCGGACCTGGGCGTTCATGTCGCGAAGTTGCCTGTCTTCCAGGGCACGCTTCAGAGCGATGGGGAGGCGGGCGAGACGATCTTTAAGGATGTAATCGGTCACGCCGTGCTGGGTGCATTCGATGGCGGCTTGCTCAGAGAGCGAGCCGGTGACCAGGAGAAAGGGAGTGTCGTTGCCGGTTTGGCGGAGGTAGGACAGGGCGTCAAGGCCGGTCCAGCCGGGCAGCGAGTAAGCAGCCAGGATAACAGCAAAGTTTTGCGAGGAGAGCGCGGCTTCAAAGTCGGAGCGCTGGTCGATGATGGTGGGTTGGACGGAAACGCCAGCGTCGCGCAGTTCGCGGAGAATGGAGGCGGCATCGTGCGAAGAATGCTCGAGCAATAGAACGCCAAGAGGCGTAGCAGGCGAAGGAGATTCGAGTTGTTCGGCCGAAGCGGATTTCATGGGAGATACCCAGAAGGCCGGGATAGTTGCAAAGAAGATGCTGGAGCGCTGGAAGCGGAATCGGATTGTGGCCAAAGCGGTTGAGCGGCAAATTCGGAAGAAGGAATGGTCGCGGAAGGCCAAGGCTCAGGGTGAACGGAAAGAGCGAGAGGCAGAGCACACAGCTGATTTTCGAGACAGAAGCGGGAGGCAATGCGACGGTGAACGGCGAGGAGCGAAGATTCGGAGGATTCAGCGACCGCGACCAGGAATTTGTCGGGAGCGACGAAGGCGATGCGATCGCCGCGGCGAACACATTTCTGGAGTTGCACAGCGACGCGTTGAAGAGCGCCATCAGCAGCGAGGGGACCTTCGACGGTGCGAAGAGATTCGAAGTTGCTGAGATGAACGGAGAGCAGCAGCTGCGGAATCGCAACGGGATTCGCGTCCGCAGAGGGTTGGGGATCGCCAGCCGGAGCAGGTGGGAGCTCGGCGCGAAGAGCCGCTCGACGCGGCCGAGCGTGCGTTCATCCATATAACCTTCGAGCATGTAGTCCGTTGCCCCCACCTGAAGACAAGCGACAGCAAGTTCTTTATCGGCGGGGTCAGCGAAAAGTATTAGGGGGATCCCGGGAAGGGAGTGATGCAGTAACCGTAGGACGGCAGGTGGGTCAGGTTGGAGCAGGGAGCGCGAAAGAAGCGGGACATCAGGCCGGAAATCGCACAAGGCCAGGTACAGGCTGTCCCGATTTGTGGCAAAGAAAAGCTCGAGCGTGCAATCTGTGCCGGCACACAGAGAACGCAACGTAATTCCGGTTTCGGAAAGGCCAGCTTCCGCGAGAAGAACACGGAGACGAGACGACGCCATGATTGCATCCTGCTGATCGGAAACGCGCACGCGGGGACAAGAGGTGCGCGGAGAGGCACACTCTCAAGGGGGGGCTAAAGTTTACATATATGTAATATTAATGTAAAGATAATTATTGGAATTGGGTGTTAGAAATGTGGCGGAAATCAGAGCCGGCGGCCAAATTGGAACAGCGGCCGGGCGGAGTCGGTACCGGAATGAACCTGGCCGGGAGTCAGGCGGCGAAGATTTCGTTGATTTTCGCGGCGAGCTGAAAATCGAGATTGCTGATGCCCTGGACGCTGTGGGTATTGAGATCGACGACGACCTTGTTCCAAACGTTGAACCACTCGGGATGGTGATTCATGGCTTCGGCGATGAGGGCAACCTGGGTCATCCTGCCGAAGGCCGCGACAAAATCCTTGCACTCGAAATCCTTGTGTAATTTGCCGTTCGCGAGGGTCCAGCCAGTTGCAGATTGGAGATGAAGCTGAATTTCGGCGTCGCTGAGTTTTTGCGCTTTCATGGAAGTCCTCCTGGGGCTCGAAGTGGGAGGGACTATTATGCGTTGGGCAGGAGCAAGCGGCAAGGTTTTGGCTTTCACCGCGGCGTGAACAACTCAGGCCTGAAGGCCTGAGCCTCAGGAATATGGCGATGGACGCGAGTTAGGCGTGGCCGTTACGCATCACGGCGGGAGCGCGGCAGGCCGCCTATGCCACCAGCGGAGTACGCGCAGGGCGCGGAGAGTGTTCCAGCGGCTGGGCGCGACGAGTCGCTCAAGCTCAAAATAAGTTTTCCCTCTGTAGCACTGTTGCAAAGGCCAACGGCCGTCTGCGAGCCGGCGGTTGTGGACGATTTCGATGGCTTCGGCGAGGCGCGGATCGCGAGGGGCGCTGACGGCTTGAAAATAATCGAGCGCGCGAAGAATGTCGTAGCGCCACCTGGGCGGAAAAGAGAAACGAGTGAACTCAGACTTGATGACTGTGCCGGTGCGGTGAGAGCGAAACAGCCGATGCAACTCAGAGGCCGAGAGTGCACCAGCGGATGCGGACGGCAATCAGGTTCACAGCGGCTGGGGTTCTTTGCCCTTATCCGTATCCTTTTTGGCGTCGCCGAAATATCGCTCCAGGGCTCTGCGGGCAAGATCCTGGCCGCCCAAGCCGAAAGCGATGGCCAAACCCAACATGGTAGCGCCAAAAACAATCGAAAACGCGGAGATGACGGTTTGCCTCGCCAGGCCGAGTTCTTCCAGGGTCATGGTGATGGCGAGAATCCAAATCACGAAGCGAATCGCCCAGCTAAGAATTCTTGCGGAAGGATGGCCGGCATTGACGGCCGCAAGAAGCGCGGTGCGGGAAAGGAAATTCGCAATGGCCACACCCAGAAACATAATCAAGATGGCGACGAACACCTCGGGCAGAAAGCGGAACAGGCGCGAAATTTGTTCCTGGAAACCAGGAATGCCGAGGACGCTGACACCCACCAAGAAAAAGCCCAGCCAGGTGACCCAAAAAACGGAGCGGCTGAGCAGTTCGCTCATGGAAGGAAGGTGGGCCATACGAAGAACGCGCGAGGCGCCGGACTGTTCGGATACGCGATCGAGTTTGGTGAGGCCCAGAAGCGCACGGAGAATGTAGCGGAGCACGAGAGCCACGAGCAAGCCGATCAAGACGATGATGAGCATGACCAGAAAGCGCGGGAGGAATTCGGCGATCATGTGAAGTAGTTTGTTGTAGACCTGTTCCAAGCCCTCGAGGATGATCTGTCTCATGATGTCACCTCAACATTAGTCTTCCATCTCTCCCTTAAATACGGTTTTTGCAGTTCGAACTCGGAGCAGAGCATTTCGCTGGCCGCCTCCATTTCCGCGGGCGAGGAATCGGAGTGTTCCAAGAGAAAGGAGTGCGTCATGCCGCGATAGAGAGGCGCGAGAGCCTGCACCAGGTGACTGCGGTTGATAACGGAATGATGATAGGAAGCGGCAAAATCATAGAGGGTGCGAACCCAAAGATCGGGTTTGAACCTGAATTTGCCTTCCTCAATGGCAACGAGATTTTTGATTTCGCAATGCGTATCGGGATCCAAGATTGAACTCAAGATGGGCTCCAGTTCCGTGACGCCGGTGCGGAACATTTCAAAGATTCTGTGGGGATCCAAGTTCGATGGCTCGGTGGTAAGTTCGTGATCCGGGCCGAAGGTGGTCAGCGAGGGCGACGGTTCGCCATCCAACCACAGGGATTGGCGAGTTTCGAGACACCAGAACAGAGTGCCGACCGTTTGGCGGAGGACTTCGACGATGTCCGTTGCGGGACCCCGGGCTGCCGGAGGTTTCTCGCCGAGAAACGTCTGGCAAAAGCGATAGTTGGAGCCAGTCGCAGAGAGGGCCATCCATGCTTCCGGCCGGGCTTGAATGGCTTCCTCGTTCCAGATGTTCTGACTAAGGCAGGAAGAGGCCAGGCGGCCGGAAAAACCATATTCGTCGGTATAGAGTTCGCGGATACCAGCGCCAAACAGCGCGCGGCACATGGGATAGACGAGATTGCGCGCCAGCAAGCCTTGGAACTTGTGGCGAGAATAGAGTGGCGCAACAAAATCAAATTTATCCTGAAAAGCCGGGCGCAAGAGATGGGCAATGGAGTCGGGAGTGAGATTGCATGTGGCGGGCGAAACGACGGCACAGGCACGCGCGCGCAACAAATCGGCGGCGGCGAGAAGAGTGCGCAGAGCGGCGCCGGGAGCAGGCGGGACGGAAAAGGTTGCGTTGACGCGGTTGATGGTGCGGAGCGAGGTGATTCCATGGCCAGGAACAACGGTCTGCGTGGGGTGGGCAACGGGCGAATTGGCGGGGTCGTTCTGCTGCGTGTCTTTGTCGCCACCGTCGATATTGACGATCACCACGCGTTGCCTGACAAAGAATTGCTGAAAGCTGCGCTCAATCGCTTGCACGGCTTCGCCGAGTTGCTGCAGCGCATTGTGGCAGGAGACACCCACAAGGAGGTCCACTTCCCCGACGCTCATGAGCTGGCGAAGCAAATCATCCGCTAAAAAAGTATCCTCGGCCAAGGTGCGCAAATCTCACTTTCCAGCCGAACGATCCGCAAAGATCCGGGAGCGTAAGGAATCACGCGACAGGATCAAAGCCGGCGAAGCTGAAACCAATAGAACTGATAAGGCCCCAGGGTCAACAAGTACGGCAAATCTGCAAACCTGGGAAACAAATTTCTGCCAAACATCTCGATAGGGACATAGCCCTTGTAGCGTTGCACGTTGAGTTCAACGGCTTGCGCAGAGTTCGAGAGATTATTCACCACCAGGACAATTTCACCACCGAATTGACGCGTGTACGCGAGGACGCGGGGATTCGCGGGATCCAAGAACTGGAGGGTTCCACGGCTGAATGCCCGAAAGGCATTGCGAACCGGGATCAAGGATTTCATCCAGTTGAGGAGGGAGTGCTCGGAGCGCTCCTGGGCTTCAACATTGACGGCCTGATAGCCATACACGGCGTTGGAAATAACCGGAGCGTACAAGCGCTCCGGGTCAGCCTGAGAGAAGGCGGCGTTAATTCTGGGGCTCCACTGCATGGGAGTGCGCACGCCGTTGCGGTCGCCAAGATAGATATTATCGCCCATGCCGATTTCGTCGCCGTAGTAGATGATGGGAGTTCCGGGCATGGACATGAGTAAACCGTTGAGGAGTTCGATGCGCCGGCGGTCGTTGTTCATCATGGGAGCGAGGCGGCGGCGGATGCCGCGGTTGATGCGCATGGTTTTGTCGGTGGCGTACTCGTCGTACATGTAGTCGCGTTCGACGTCGGTGACCATTTCCAGCGTGAGCTCGTCATGGTTGCGAAGGAAAATGAACCATTGGCAACTTTCGGGAATGTCGGGGGTTTGCGCAAGGATTTCAACGATGGGCTTGCGATCTTCGAGCTTCACGGCCATGAACATCCTGGGCATGAGAGGAAAGTGAAAGGCGGCGTGGAATTCGTCGCCGTCAGCAAAATAGGCGCGGACATCGGCGGGCCATTGATTCGCCTCAGCGAGTAGCATGGTACCTGGGTAAGAAATGTCGAGGCGTTTGCGGAATTCCTTAATGATAGCGTGGGTTTCGGGCAAGTTTTCGCACAAGGTTCCTTCGCGTTCGACAAGAAAGGCCACCGCATCCAGGCGAAAACCGTCGACGCCGAGATCCAGCCAGAACCGCATGGCGCCCCAGATGGCCTCGAAGACGGCGGGATTGTCGTAGTTGAGGTCGGGTTGATGACTGAAGAAGCGGTGCCAGTAATAAGACTTCGAGATGGGATCCCAAGCCCAGTTGGAAGTCTCGGTATCGACAAAAACAATGGGCACGCCCTGGTAGCCAGCGTCGGTGTCGCTCCACACGTACCAATCGCGCCGCGGATTATCGCGGGAGCTGCGCGCCTCCTGAAACCAGGGATGCTGGTCGGAGGTGTGATTGAGAACGAGTTCGATGATGACGCGGATGCCGCGCGTGTGGGCAGCGTTGAGGAATGCCTTAAAATCCTCCAATGATCCGTAAGCCGGGTTCACAGAAGTGTAGTCGGCGATATCGTAGCCATCATCGCGCAGGGGGGAGGGGTAAAACGGGAGAAGCCAGATGGCGGTAATGCCAAGTTCCTGAAGGTAGTCGAGCTTCTGGGTGAGACCGGGGAAATCGCCAACGCCGTCGGCATTGCTGTCGAAGAAGGTGCGGACGTGGAGCTGGTAGATGACGGCGTCTTTGTACCAGAGATTGTCCCTTTGCAGCGCCAAGGGTCGACTCCTTTGCATAGCGGGAGTGCAGCCACGAGAGCTGCGGCTGACGGCGTTGACCGAGCGGAGAGGGCGGAGGGGAAAGGTCAACGGCCCCGAGTCATCAAAGATATCGTGTATTTTTTGGCAAGTCATCTACGGAGGAGCTTGTAATTTTGGAGAGATGACGGCCCGGCGACGGGGAGAAATGCCAGGTTGGAGCGGATGAAAACCCTGAGGGCTGAAGGCCGGAGCTCCAGGGTGAGCCACGGTGAGGAGGATGATTGAATGAGGTGGAGAATTCCAGTACGCTAAGAGGTTCGGTGGTGGAGAAATTTTGTGCTGTAGCTGCGGCGCAAGAAAAGTCGGAACGGAGACCATTGTGAAAAAGAAAATACGGGCGATACAGTACGGGATCGGGCCGATTGGGGCGTCGATCGTAAAGCTGCTACGGGAAAAAGAAGCGGTGGAAATCGTGGGCGCCATCGACACGGATCCGGGGAAAGTGGGCAAGGACCTGGGAGAAGTGGTGGGAGCGAGCGACGCGCCGTGGGGCATCAAGGTATCCGGAGACGCGAAGGGCGTGCTGTCGCAATCGGCGGATGTGGTGATGCATACAACGTCGTCGTCGCTGCCCAAAGTGATGGATCAATTGCTGGCGTGCCTGGACGTGGAAGCGTGCGTGGTCTCGACGTGCGAAGAGCTGTCGTATCCGTGGCGCACGCACCCGGAGCTGGCGGCTAAGCTCGACAAAGCAGCGAAGGATTCGGGGGTGGCGCTGGTGGGAACGGGAGTGAACCCGGGATTCGTGATGGACAAGCTGGTGGTGACGCTGGCGGCGGTGTCGCAGAGGATCGAGCACGTGAAGGCGCTGCGCATTGTGGATGCGGCGAAGCGACGCTTGCCACTGCAGAAGAAGATAGGCGCGGGAATGAGCGTGGAGGAGTTTCAAGCCAAGGTAACGGAAGGCGTGATCAAGCACGTGGGGCTGCCGGAATCGGTGGCCATGGTGGCCGATAGCCTGGGGCTGCAGGTGGACGAGATCACGGAAACGATTAATCCGAAGGTGGCCACGGAAAGAGTGCAGACGGAATTTCTGACCGTGGAAGCGGGACAGGCCGCAGGAGTACACCAGATTGCGCGAGGACTTTCCGAAGGCAAGGAATTGATTTACATGGAACTGCAGATGTACGTGGGAGCGAAGGATCCCTCAGACGCAATCGAGTTGCAGGGACATCCGAATATCAGCCTGGTGATACCGGGAGGAGCGCACGGAGACATCGCAACTGCGTCGGTGGCGGTGAATTCGATACCGTCGATCCTGGAGTCGCCGTCGGGATTGCGGACGGCGCGGGATTTAGCGATTGGATTTTTCCCGCCGCGAAATTTGAGATAGAGGTGCGGCAGACGGTTATCAGGCAGCAGGGATCGGTGAGAATCGGGCGAGGCGGGTTTAACACCTGCCTCGCCTTTTTTGTTGGGAAGGTCAGGATGACAGACCAGGAGGAGGCAAAACCCAAGAACCGACCGGAAGTTCGGCCACGACAAAAACCACGCGAAGAAAATACGCACCGTAAAGTGGCCGCTACCGAGATTCCCACCGACGCGACCACCGCGGTTATTTTTGCCAGAAGCGCATTACTGCGGAATAGTCGAGGTCGTCTGGGGAGGCGCCTTTGACGTAATTGTAGACTTCGCGGGCGGCGGCAGTGGCCGGAAGGGCTACGCCGAGTTGATTGCCGAGATCGAGAGCAAGGCCAAGATCCTTGTGCATGAGGCGAAGCGGAAAGCTGGGCTTGAAATCGCCTTTGACCATTAGGGGAGCTTTGATGTCGAGGACACCCGAGCGAGCCATGCTGGATTGCATGACTTCGATGAGTTGTTCGCCCTTGAGGCCGGCCTTAGTGACGAGGGCAAGAGCTTCGGCCATGGCGCCGACTTGCAGAGCGAGGATGGCGTTCATGGCGAGTTTGACGGTTTGACCGGCGCCATTCGGGCCGAGGTGAAACCACTTTTTACCCAAGACACCGAGGAGCGGTTCGACTTCGTGAAGTGTTTGCGCTTCACCACCAATCATGAAAACGAGATTGCCTTCACGAGCGCCCCAATCGCCGCCGGTGACAGGGGCATCGAGATAACGCACACCATGCTCGGCCAAGGCAGCAGCAACGCGGCGAGTAAGAGAAGGAGCGACGGTGCTGGAGTCGATGTAGATACTGCCGCGGCGAAGTCCGGAGACCGCTCCATCGTTATTGCCTTCGTGGCCCCAGAGGACCTGCTCGAGTGCGGGCGGATCGCTGACGATGGTGAACAAAATGTCGGAAGCAGCGGCAGCTTCACGCGGACTTTTGGCGAGAGTGGCTCCGGCGGCGACAAGTTCCTGCGCGCGAGAGGCGGTGCGATTCCATACCGTAAGGGAGTGGCCAGCCTTCAAAAGATTCATGGCCATGGGGCGACCCATGAGGCCGAGACCGATGAATCCGATTTTGCGGGGAGAGGAAGAAACGCTCACGAAATGCCTCCTGTGGGGAGAGTGGAAGATGCGATGGCGCAGAGAAATTGTAGCCGATTCAGGGAAAGACGTCGCGGAAGAGCTTAGGCAGTGTTGGAGCGACGCGAGGAGGAGAGATACGAGGAGCCGGAGGCGGCGTGAGCGGCGCGAGACGTTGGAGGACCAGAAGGGTCAGGGGAATGGGCGGGATGTTCGGCAGCAGACGCAGGATTCTCCTCAGGCTCGGTGGTTTCCTCGATGCGATGGATGTATTGGTAGGGAATTTCCCAGCGGAAGTAACTGCGTTTGCCGCGCTGTTCAATGTGCTGCTCAAGGAAAATGGAGCGTCCGGAATCGGCGGCAAAAAGGCCCGAGGCAGGCAGGAGGATATCGCCCACACGATATTGCACGGTGACCTTGCGACCCAGAAACTGCGAATAAGACGCCATTCAAGCGAGTCTGTAGGGGGCTAACTAGCAGGTCAATAGTACCAACGGGCTGTTACGAATGGGGATGTGGAAAAGGAGAGGAAACTGGACTGGGTCGGACCACAATATCCGCGGCGAAGAAAAGTAACAAGGCGGAGGCAAAGCAGAAAGCGAGAAGCGCGGCGACAAGACGCAGAATCCAGTTCGCGCCGGTGTGCGGAAGAGGTAGGTGCCAGACGGAGAGTGCCAGGACGAAGCCGAAAAGAGAGTCCAGAAGGCGGCTTTGGCGGGAGAGTTCGAGAGGGGATTGGCAGGTAGGGCAAGTAATGTCGTATGAACGAGTTAGGACGAGGAAGCGGGAAATTCTGGCGAAGCAGATGGGGCAGGCCCGGTTCCACATAAAGGCTCCTCTGGTGTGAAGCGTTACCGAGAGAGATCGGAAAACACCGCTTCCGCCGCACGCGTTCCACTGACAAGAGCACCATTGATGGAGGCATTGTCGCGGTGGTCGCCACAGACATAGATGCCGGGACGGACGCGAATGGGTCGCTGTGGAGGTTCCAAAGCACCGGGCAACTGTTGGGGCTGGGCATGAGCGATGCGATAGCTGCGAAGCAATTGCCACGAGGAAGCGACCTTGCCAAACCAGTTTTTCATCTGAGCGATGATGAAACCGCCAAGCTGGACGTCGGTGAGGGCGTGGGTACCGAGAACGGAGACGGAAATCAGGTGTTTGCTCTTGGGAGCGTAGCAGGGAGCAACCTGCGAAATGACGCAAAAATTGTTGACCGGGCCGGCGCCATCGCCGTTAAGTACGAGGATGGGAAGGGGCACGGGCGGTTCTTCGGCGGAATAGTAAAAGCACGTGACGCTGCGAGAGGCGGGCTCGACTTCGCCGACGAGGTGCGCGGCGGATGGACCGTCGGCGGCAATGACGACAGCGCGAGCGCGGAGGGATTCACCGCCGGCAAGGGTCAGCTCGTTTTCGTGGAGCGCTTCGACGCGGGCATGGAGACGAATGGTCCCCGCGGGGAGTTTGTCAGCAAGCTGGGTGGGAACGGCGCCCATGCCGTGGGATGGAACGCAAATGCTTCCCTCGGAAAGCATTTTGAAAATAAATTCGAACATGCGACTGGAAGCGTTGAGTTCACCATCGAGAAGAATGCCGCCAAGGAAAGGGCGAAAGAAGCGTTGAATCATCTCCTTGGAGAAACCCTCGGACTGCAAAGCTTCTTTGGTGGAGCGGTCGGGACGGCGGAAGATCTCGTCGGTGGAGGAATTGCGGAGCCGGCGACGGAGTCGAGCGATGCGCAGCTTGTCGGTGAGGGAAGCAAAATCGGATTGCAGAGCTTCCTTCCAAGCGCCGGGTGTGCGCCATGGATCGACGAGTTTGTTCATGCGGCCGGCAAACCAGGAGAGCGCGCCATGAGCGAAAGACCTTAAGTCGAGCAACGGATAGTTCAGCAGGCGCTGAGCCTCGGGATAAGCGGTGAGCAGAACCTGGAATCCGCGATCGAGCAGGAATCCGTCAACCTGATCGGTGCGCACGCGGCCACCAACGCCGTCGGAGGCTTCGAGGATTTGCACGCTGACGCCTTTCTCGAGAAGCTGGCGTGAGCAGGACAGACCGGCCAAGCCTGCCCCAACGACAAGAACATCCGGGCTGGAAGACATTCTCCTGTACACCTCTGGTCAATCAAAGAATGAAACAAGGGTGGGCCCGAGGCGCGGGCCGAAGGGATATCCTGCGGCAAAAGAAGAAGGCAGCGCAAGAGGGGATCAGAAACTGCCCTTCTGCGCGCGGGCAGCGAGTTGTTCCCCGGTAATTTTGTGGCGCCATGCAAAGAGGCATTGAAGGCGGCGACGCGTGCAAGCGCCAGCGAGGAGTTTGCCCAGTCGTACTCGACTGAGTCTTCGAGCCAGCTGGAAGTGGCCGTGTCTGGAAGAAATTTGTGGGTGTGCTCCCATTTGGGAAAAGGCCCGGAGACCATGACGTCGCGAAAGTAGCGGCCGGGTTCGCAGCTGGTGTGCTCGGCGCTCCAGTCCTGGGCGAAAGGGCCGGCGGAAACGCGCAGAGTGACGCGCGAGCCGGGCGCGTCAATGTTGCCGGTGCGCGAGAGGATGCGCACCTTTTCCCCGGGGAGGCGTAAGGCGCTCGAGAGCACCGGGTTCGAGGTGGGAACGATAGACCGATTCAGCGAGGCAGGCATCTTGCTGCGATAGGTGAAGAGCTCACGCATGGGCATTGCGCCCGGTGATTCGAGAATTTACGGGAGTGGAAAACGCGAGCTCGGTTTGGGCTGGAGTGTTTGGCGCATAACGGCGCAGGTAGTTCTTCACCGAGAGTTTGCGGGCGGCGTTTTCCGAGCTCATGTAGCGGATGGAACCAAAGATGGGACGGACAGGAGCCCACGGACGATCATAACGGCCGAGGACCCAGAAAATACCGCTGTAGGAGTTGGGGTCGCGACCGTCGAGGGCATATTTATTGTTGAGGTGGATCATGATGTCGGCGGCGTCTTCCGGTGAGCGAGACCATTGCAGGATTTTTTTGCCCCAGAGCATGCGGAGGTAATTGTGGATGCGCCCTTCGTGGAGCAGTTGGCTTTGGGCGGCGTTCCAAAGAGGATCGTGAGTGCGGGCGAATTCGAATTGCTCGAGGGTATAAAGGGGATCACGATTGTCGTTGGCGTGGTCGTGAAGCGTTTTCTGGACCCAGACCGGGAGCGAGGAGAACTTGTCGCCATCGTCGCGATGAGAGGAGAAATTGAAACCGACTTCTCGCCAGGTGATGAACTGGTCGAGAAAAGTTTCGGCGGCGGAACTCATGTTCCACCAGCCTTCGCGGCTGCCATTGGAGCGCAAAGAAAGTTTTGCGGGTTTCCACTTTTCGCGGCGAGCCAGTTCGGAGAAGACTTCGTGAACAGAAAGATGGCCGAAATGGAGGAAGGGAGACAATCCGCTGGAGACATCGTGGTCGGGATTGTTGCGGAGGTCGGCATAGCGGGAGAAATTTGTAGCGAAAAAACTCAGCATGCGGGAGCGAGCGCTGGTGTGACCGCCACGGAGGGATGTGGGGTTGACGGAATGGTCGATGGGCAGAGCGTCGAGAGAGGCGGGTTGGCCAGCGAGGAGAGCTTTGGTGGCGACCGGCCAGTTGGCGGTGATTTTTCGAGGAAGCGCCGGCGCGGAAAAAGGTTTGGCCTTGGCGAGCGCGTCCGGATGCGGGAAATGGCAGAGATGTGGGGGCAACTCTTTCTGGAGGTAGCGTCGAAAATCGAAGGCCCGAAGGAATGCTTGGCCAGTGGCGCGAATTGGGAGCAGGCCGTTCGAGTCGACGGCTTCCAGTCGAACAGCGAGTTTTTTTGTGGCGGCCGCGACCATGCGAGGAAGAAAGAAACACGGGAAATCGTCGGTGACAACCACGCAGGCGTTTTGCGCGAGAGCCGCGAGGAGGCCTTTGCCCGCGCCGGGCGTGGGTTCGACGTAAGGATAATAGCGCACGCCGCGAGACTGGCAGGCCAGAGCATTGTCCGCCATTCCGTCGAGCACAAAGCGGTGAAGGCGATCGCTGGCCCAAGGGTAGCCGACGCGCAGAGCTTCGAAAATAAGCAGAGGCTTGGCCAACGCGGCACAATGCTCGAGTGCGCGATCGAGTGCGAAATTCGAATGAAGGCGGCGAGTGGCGATCATCCAATAGAGGACGTAATCGGCCGAGGGCCGCGCGGGAGATGGATTGCCGTTACGGATGCGGATGGCGGGAACAGTGGTCAAGGGGATTTTGTCCTGGAGAAAAGCAGATCCCTCACTTCGCCCGGGATGTCCAGGCGTTTTAGTTTACAAAGAACAGCGGGCGGTCGCTAGTGCGCAGGATGCTCCTTGACATTTTCTGCTGGCAGGATAAAGTCTGCCTTCCACCAAGAAAGCCGAACACAACAGGGAGAGCCGCATGCTACGCCGAATCGCGTTGATTTTTCTGACCAGCCTTATTTTTTGCGCGCCGGGATACGGACAGGAGCAAAAAGCAGCGAGCAAGACATACATCCTGAAGGCTGCTCGCATGTTCGATGGCAAAAGCAATGGGCTGGTTACGCCCGGGCTTGTGGTGGTGAGCGGCGGCAAAATTGCGGGAGTGGGGACGGGCGCGGCGATTCCGGCGGGGGCGGAAACGATCGACCTTGGAGATGCCACGCTGCTGCCCGGATTCATCGATGCGCACACGCACTTGACGTTCATGTACGTGGAAGATTTCAAGCAAGCGCGGCTGGACACGTTGCAAAAGACGGTGCCCGAAATGACGCTGGACGCCACCGCGAACGCGCGCGTAACGCTGATGGCCGGATTCACCACGGTGCGAGATGTGGGCTCGGCAAACTACATGGATGTGGGATTGCGCAACGCGATTGCCGACGGAGTTGTGCCGGGGCCGCGAATGCTGGTGACGGTGCACGCGCTGGGTGCAACCGGAGGGCACTGCGATCGCGAGGATGGATTCCGCGAGGGGTTGTTCGGCAACGAAACGGGTCCGCTGGAGGGCGTGATCAATGGAGCGGACCAGGCGCGGTACGCGGTGCGGCTGGATCATAAGTACGGCGCAGACATGATCAAGGTGTGCGCATCGGGCGGCGTGCTGTCTCTCACAGACGATGTGGATACGCCGCAACTGACCCAGGCGGAGTTGGATGCGATTGTGGATGAGGCGCACGCGCTGCGCAGGAAGACGGCCGCGCACGCGCACGGAGCGGAGGCGGCGAAACGGGCGATTCGCGCGGGGATCGATTCGATCGAGCACGGCAGCTTTCTGGACGACGAAGCGCTGGACATGATGAAGCAGCACGGGACGTACCTGGTGCCGACGCTGATGGCGATTCAGGGGTTGCAGGAGAGGTTCAACCGCGGGACGTACGTTCCGCCAGCGATTGCGGCAAAAGCGCACGCGGCCACAAATGCGATTCACTCGACCTTTCAGCGGGCGCTGGCCAAGGGCGTGAAGATCGGACTGGGGACGGATGCGGGAGTGTATCCACACGGAAGAAATCCGGAAGAGTTTCACCAGATGGTGGACTTGGGGATGAAGCCGATTGATGCGTTGAAGGCGGGGACGTCTTCGGATGCGGAACTGCTGGGGATGGCGGACAAGATTGGGACGCTGGAAGCGGGGAAACTGGCGGACGTGGTGGCGGTGCCGGGAGATCCGCTGCAAAACATCCGAGTGACGGAACAAGTGTTTTTTGTGATGAAGGAAGGCGTGATTTACAAGAACGAAAAGGCGAAGTAACGAGGAGTTTTTCTTCAGCGAAAACCCAAGAGGGATTCATCGCACAGAAAGCGTGCGCTGGGGCAGCGATCCTCACTCCGCAGACTCCGTTCGGAATGACAAGATGAACCGATCGTGCGAGGCCAAGGAGAAGGGGCATGAGTGAGTTATCAAGTGTGGTGAAGAACGCGCTGGCGAGCGAGTTTCGGATGCGCGCGGAGGAGTTGCACAAGTGGGCTGATCCGCTCGACGAGGAACAATTCTGGATGAATCCGTATGAGTACGGGAACAGTGTGGGACATCTGGTGCTGCACTTGACGGGAAACCTGAGTTATTACATTGGCGCACAGATTGCTGATACCGGATATGTGCGGCGCCGGGATTTGGAGTTCACGGAAACGCGGCGGCCGTCGAAAGCAGAGGTGTTGCGGAAGTTGCATGAAGCCATTGCGATGGTGGTGGCGACGATTGAAGAGCAAGGCGAAAAGGATTGGACGTTGCCGTATTCCGGGGAGCGGGAACCGGAATCAAAGGATCGATTCACAATATTTTTGCGGTGCGCGGTACATTTTTACAGTCACGTGGCACAGATTAGTTATTTGAGCCGGGAATTGAGGAAGGAGTAGGCGCAGCGGAAGATTCCTCAGGGGCTCGAGCCCGGTTGGCAGGCGAGAGTGAATGTCGGGCCTGAAGGTCCGTCCCCCGAAGGAAACAGCTTGCGCGAGAACCGGGCGGCGAAGCCAAGAATTTGCGTTGGCCGGACCGCCTCGCAAGGCGCTCCCTGCCCAAACCCACACCCGGTACGCCCGCCTCGGAAGGCGGCCGCTACAAAGCCAGCTGAATCCGCCTGGGTGACAACGGCGAACAGCAGATCCCTCGCTTCGCTCGCGATGATCACCCTCAAAGAACGGCAACAAAAAAGAAAAACGATTGAGAGGTGAATCAGAGAGGCGGTGTGGATCAGGACTCCAGCTTGAAGCGGGTGGAGGCCAGCCGGTAGAGGCGGCGCCACACCAGGCGATTGATCAGGACTACGACGGTGGCCATGATCAGGGTAGAGGCCAGAAGCAAGTCAAAGCGGCCGGAATCGCTGGCGCGGCTGATGGTGCTGCCCAGCCCGGGGGCTTCCACGATTTTCCCCTGAAAATGAAAATATTCCGCGATGATACTGGCATTCCACGCGCCGCCCGACGCGGTGACCATTCCGGTGACGAGGTAGGGAAAAATTCCCGGGAGGATGAGGTAACGCCAGCGATCGAAACTGCCAAATCGGAAAACGTGGGAGACTTCTTTCAAATCCGTGGGAATGGCCATAGCGCCGGCGATGACGTTGAAGAGGATGTACCACTGAGTGCCGAGGAGCATGAGCGTCATGGCAGCAATTTCCACGCCACCGCGCAGGCGAATCAGAAAAAGAAGAATGACCGGGAATAATGCAGTTGCGGGAATGGAAGCGGCGAGCTGCACCAACGGCTGAGCGATACGGGCGAAACGAGGGTTGAAGCCGATGGCGACGCCGACGGGGATGGTCCAGAAAGCGCCGATCAATAAAGCGAGATTGACGCGGAGAAACGTAAGGCCGGCGCTGCGCAAGAGCAGAAAATAGTCGCCACGGTGGAGGTGAGCGAGTTCGCCGAAGGTGCCGTAGACGCCATAGAAGACGGAAAGGATGGCGACAGCGGCGAAAAGCCAGCCGAGCCAGCGACGCGAGCGGTGCGAGCTCGCAGCGGAAAAAGTTTGTGCGGCGCGGGTAGCGCCACGGGCAAACGTTAAGGTAACCCAGTCCACAATAGGATGAAGAATGCCCCGATAACCGCGGATGAGGAACGATTCCCTGCGGATAAAACTGAGTAGCGAGTTTTGCGCGGTGGAACTGCTTTCGACCTGCTCGAATTTGAATTTGTCGGCCCAAGCGATTACCGGACGCCAGATGAGCGCATCCATCAAGACAATGACGGCGACCATGGTGGCAAGCCCCCAAAGCATGGCGCGGGTATTGCCGCTGCTGGCGGCGGTCTGAAGGAACGAGCCGAGACCGGGCAGCCGGAAGTCCTTGTCGCCCAGGACGAACATTTCGCAGGCCATGAGGAAAAACCAGCCGCCGGCCACAGACATCATGGAGTTCCAGACCAGGCCGATGGTGGAGAACGGAAGATCGAGCTCGAGGAAACGCTGCCACGGGCTGAAGCGGTAAATGATGGCAGCTTCGCGCAAGTCGCGCGGAATGGTTTTCAGGGAAGAATAGAAACTGAAGGCAATGTTCCAGACCTGGCCGGTGAAGATAAGGATGATGGAGCCGAGTTCGACGCCAAGCTGGCGGCTGGGAAAAACGGAAACCATGGCCAGCATGACCGCGGGAAGAAAACTCAGGACGGGAATAGATTGCAGGATGTCCAGGAGCGGGATGAGGACCATCTCCGCGCGTTTGGATTTTGCGGCGGCGTAGCCATAAACGAGGGCAAAAACGAGACTCAAGGCATAAGCAACGAGAATGCGAACGAGCGAATAGAGAGCATAGAGCGGCAGGCTGCGTGGATTCTGGGAAATTTCGGCTTCGACCTTAACCGGGCCGAACCAGGAGCGGCCAATGGAATAGAGCCCGAAGATGGCGGCAAAAACAGCCGCGAACACCGCGATGTCAATTAAGAAACCCCAGGCCCAACGAGAACCGGCCGGCCGCAGCAGCGTCGGAGGAATCGGCGCGGGTTGTGTGGAGACAGCGGCGGGAGTGGGCACGGGCAGATCAGCTCTCGGTCAGCGTCAATTTGCCGCTGGCGGCGTCGTAGTCGAAGAGTTCGGCATAGCGGCCCCATTGGATGGCGGTTTCGAGTTGGCGGCGCGCTTCGTCTTCGCTGAAATGTTCATCGAGCAGATCCTGAAAGAATTCCGCGGGCAGAGTGCGATTGTTTTTGGCTTTGAGAGCCTGCTCCATTTGACGAAGAAGCGGGACGTTGGCAAGAGCCGCCTTGCGAAAGATGGCTTTGCGTTCCTGAATGTCGGCGTTGGCAAAACCTAAGCCTTCCGGAGTCATGATGGCGTCGCCTTCTTCGACTTTGAGCAAGCCGAGGAGCGCGGCGGTGTCGACGGTAGGAAGAAGGGCGTCGACCTCGAGGCTGAGTTCATCGGCGAGCACGTGCAAATCGGCGCGGTCACCCTGATCGACGAGAATTTCGAGCAGACCAGCCATGCCGCCGGGGCGGGTATGAGGAAGCATGAGGTAACGTTTTTGCGTGGTCAGTTCATGATCCGGAATCTGCTCCGGAGCGAGGTCGGGATGATCCTGGCGCGTCAGGGCGCGATAGATAAGATCGACAAGTTCGGTGAAACGGGGAGTTTTCCGATCGCGCGGATAAGGCAAGTCGACGGAGAATTGCGCATGGATGTGCGCGGGATTGCGGCCAAGGACGATGATGCGATCAGCGAGAAGTACGGCTTCTTCGATATTGTGAGTAACCACAAAGATGGCGCGCGTGGGAATCTGTTTGCCGAGCCAAAGTTCCAGTAATTCGCCGCGCAGCGTCTCGGCGGTCAGGACATCGAGCGCGGAGAAGGGTTCGTCCATGAAGAGCACTTCGGGTTCAACGACCAGAGCGCGAGCCACGCCAACGCGCTGCTTCATGCCGCCGGAGAGTTCTTTGGGATAGGCAGACTCGAAGCCGTCGAGACCAACGGCGTCAATGATGCGCAACGCGCGTTTGTGGCGCTCGACTTCAGGAACGCCGCGAGCCTCGAGAGGCGCCTCGACGTTTTCGATGACCGTAAGCCAAGGGAAGAGAGCGAAGCTTTGAAAGACGATGGAAACGTTGGGAGCCTCGGCGCCGACGGGCTGACCATGCCAATAGACAGTACCGCCGGAAGTGGGCGAGAGGCCGGTGAGCATGCGAAGCATGGTGGATTTGCCGCAGCCGGAAGGGCCGAGCAAGCAGATAATCTGGCCCGGGTAAATGGCGATGTCGGTCGGAGCGATGACTTGAATGCGGCTGCCATCGGGCTGGGGGTAAAACTTCTCCAGTGCCCGTGCCTCGATGATGGGCTCGGTTGCTGTGGTGACGGTGCTCATGGGCGCGTGTATTATCGCTCAAGTCAGGGGCGCTCGCCTATGAGCAAGAGAGTGTGACGGGGGAGATCGCGTCTGCGGTTACAATTTCATGAACCTCCGATGACAGAGCCGAGCGCAACGCCAAAGGCCGTAGGCAGAAGCAGAATCCCTGGATGGTTGTTGGCGCTGGGTCTATCGCTGCTGATATCCGTGGTGATCGTGCTGCCGTTTTTCTGGTATGGCAGCGCGTCGGGGCACGACTTCGAATTTCATGCTGACTCCTGGTACGACGCGGCACTGCAATGGAAAGAAGGGGTGCTGTACCCGCGTTGGACGGCGTGGACCAATCATGGGTACGGGGAACCACGCTTCATCTTCTATCCGCCGCTTTCGTGGATGCTGGGAGCAGCATTGACACGGATGGTGGCGCTGCCGTGGGTGCCGGTTGTGTTTATCGTGCTAACGCAAACCTTCGCCGGGCTTTCGGCGTTCCTGCTGCTGAAACGGTTGACCAGCAAACGAGCGGCTATTTGGGGGTCGGCGTGTTATGCGATGAATCCAAACGCGCTGCTGATGACCTATATCCGCAGCGATTTTGCGGAACAACTGGCCTGCGCGATGTTTCCGCTGCTTCTGCTGGGGGCGCTTAGGTTGTGCAATTACCTGGAGGATTCGGAATCGGGCCTTTCGAGCATCGTTTATTTTGCGCTTTCCTTCGCGGGGGTGTGGCTTTCGAACGCTCCGGCGGGAGTGATTGCGAGTTACTCAATCGCGCTGCTCTTGGCGTGGGCCGCAATTACGCAACGCTCGTTGAAAATTGCGGTGCGTGGGGCATGTGGGCTGGCGCTGGGATTGAGCCTGACGGGCTTTTACCTGCTACCTGCGGCGTATGAGCAGCGTTGGGTAAACATCGGGCAGGCACTTTCGAGCGGGCTGCTGCCCTGGCAGAATTTCCTGTTCACGGCCATTGAAGATGTCGAGCACACGTGGTTCAACTGGATCGCGTCGACGTGCGCGCTGATGCTGGTGCTGTTGTTTGGAATTTCGGCGGTGCTGTCAGGGCGCCTGGGGAAACGTGCAGAGGCGAGCGGCGGCTGGAGAAGCCTGTGGGCAGCGCTGCTGGTGGTTGGCGCGGCTGCGACGGTGTTGATGATGCGCTTCACGATGCCGCTGTGGAATCACCTGCCAAAGTTGCGATTCGTGCAGTTTCCGTGGAGATGGATGTCCATAGTGGCGCTGATTTTTGCGTGTTTTGCCGCCGCTGTGTTTGAAAAGCGAAAAGGTTGGCTACTGTTTGTGGTCACGGCCGTGGTGAGCGTGCCGATGGGGCATCTTCTGGTGAGCAATGGCTGGTGGGACACGGACGAAATGCCGACGCAGTACGCTGCAATCGAGCGCGGAACGGGATTTGACGGGACGGACGAATACGATCCGCTGGGAGATGATCACTCGGATCTGCCGGTGGGCGCGCCGCGGGTGAAGATATTGCCGGAGAGCAAGGACCGCGTCGTGCCGGAGACGCAGGCCCAGGTAGTGGAGTGGAAGACGGAGAAGAAGGAGATTCGTGTAGACGCGAAAGAACAGGCGCGCGTGGCATTGCGGCTGCTGAATTATCCGGCGTGGCGGGTGGAAGTGAATGGCAGGGCAATCGCGCCGGAGAGAATGGACGACTTCAACGTGATGGTGATTCCGGTGGAGCGAGGGAGTTCGCTGATCCGGGTGTGGTTTGCGCGAACCGAGGATCGCACGGTGGGGATAGGGGTGAGCGTGATGGCGATGATGGTGGCGATTGGGTTGATGGCGTGGGGCAAGAGCCGGAAATTGAGGAGAAATTAGGAAACCGACGAGCCGGGGGCACCAACGGGCGTGGGGACGCAGAGTCCTCAGGGGCTAAAGCCAATTTTGCGCATTGTCGGAGCTAGAGGTCCGACCCCTAAAGACCTGACCTCCAGTTAAGAATTATTCACTACAGTTTCCCTGAATTGGCCTGAATGTAGATCTACGCTGATTTTACAGGGCTCCAGAACACCTTCCGGTTCTCTAACAAAGTAGTTGCATTTT
>Ga0074045_10001242_pt1 | contig 24868 bp, 21 predicted proteins | sample BogForMeECP23OM2_FD_94442 | JGI IMG/M metagenome (GOLD analysis project Ga0074045, IMG submission 94442) | Bog forest soil microbial communities from Calvert Island, British Columbia, Canada - Bog Forest MetaG ECP23OM2 | ecosystem: Environmental > Terrestrial > Soil > Wetlands ... | reverse complement strand
TGGTCTCGTGGCTGACCGGGCCCGAGGCCCTCAAATGAAGAAATTGGGGTCAGAGTCGATTTTGCTTCGGTCGGGTTCTGGCGTATCCGGTCCTTGCGAGCCCACGGGTCCGACCTGCGGCCGGCCCGAGGATAAACTCCGCGAAGCAATCATTGGCTGCGGGGGCTCGTCCGGTCGATATCGCTTCGTCGTGGAACCTGTCCTCGGGCGGCGCATGGCGCCGACCCGGGGCTCCTCGCGATGGCGGCAGGTGCGGACGGCGACCGCGGCGCGGGCTATATGGGGGGCCGCGCCCGACCTGGGATCAGGGCCGTTTTTCGATGTTCCAGAGGAACGGGAGCGGGGAGTCGAGCACGCCGGCGAGGTTCTTGCGGAATGCCCGTCTGCCCCCGAGCTGCCCGGTGGGGATATAGGGGAGGAATTCGAATGCGCGCTGCTGGATCTGATCGGCCAGATCACGGCGCTGCGCATCGTCCGTCGCGGCGAACCATGCCCGGCGCAAAGCCTCGATCTTCTCGTCGGTCGGCCAGCCGGGCGCCGAGCCGGTGAGGCCGCCAGTGCGCAGGAACCGGTTTGTCGCCGGGTTGATCATGTCATAGTACGCAAACACGGTGTTCATCACACTCCACCCGCCCCGCTCGACCGGCTCGCGCATCAGAACCCGCTTGACGACGGTCCCCCACTCGGCCGTTGCCAGCTCGACGTTGAGGCCGAGCCGCTGCAACAGGTCATTGGTGACGAGCGCCTCCGCGTGAAGCTGTGGGATGTCGGCCGCGTCCAACACGACAACGCGCTCGCCGTTGTAGCCCGCCTCGCCGATCAGCCGTTTGGCCTTGTCAAAATCGCGTGGGCCGGAAAGGGCCTCGCCCCCCTGCTCCTCCGGCTCGGCCCCGTCGCAGGCGTAGAACGAGAAGCAGGTGCGCCAATTTTTGGGATCCCCGGCCATCGCGCTCAAATAATCGCGCTGATCGGCGACCATTAGGACGGCTTGCCGCATTCTGATATCGCTGAACGGCGGGTTCAGGTGGTTGAACCGTACGGTTCCGAGGGTGCCGGCATTCGACCGGACCACGATCTCCGCATCGCGCTCGAGAGCGGGCGCGTAGTCGCTCGGCACGTTTTCCCTGTAATCGACCTCGCCGGCGCCGAGCGCCTGAGCGGCGGTCGTCACCTCGGGGATGTAGAGCCATTCGACCCGATCGACCTTGACTACCTTGCCGCCCGATGCCCAACTCGGCGGCTCCTTCCGTGGCACATAGTCCGGGTTCTTGACGTAAACCACCTTGTGGCCCGGCTGCCATTCTTCCCTGACGAATTTGAAGGGACCCGAGCCGATCGCCTCCTTGATCTGGGTAAAGGCGTCGGTCTGGGCCAACCGCTCCGGCAGGATGAACGGGGTCGGCGCGGTCAGGGTGGCCAGCGCTTCCAGGACCGGGAAGGGTGTCTTCAGTTCGATCCGGAACTCGTTATCGGTCACCGGCTCGATAACCGCCGCGGCCGCCAGCAGCGACTGGCCGTAGGCGTCGTTGCGCTGGCCCCAGCGCTTCAGCGAGGCAACGACGTCGGCCGCTCGGACCGGCTGGCCGTCGTGAAATTTGAGGCCATCGCGCAATGTGAATGTGTAAGTCAGCTTGTCGTCGCTGACCTTCCACGTATCAACCATTTGCGGCTGCGGCCGGAACGCGCTGTCCATCGCGAACAGCGTGTCATAGACCATGTAGCCATAGTTGCGCGTGATGTAGACGCCGGTGAAATAGGGATCGATGATCGAGAGATCGGCGTGCGGGACGAAGCGCAAGGTCGTGCCGGCGTTTTGCTGGGCAACCGCGGGCAGCCCGGCAAGCAAGGCGAGACCGGTAACCAGGAAGAGCTTGGCGAGACGACCCAGCATCATTGCTTCTCCTCAAGGAGAAATTGAAGGAAAAATTGGGGTCTAGAAACTGGGGGGAGACGATTTAGCTCCCGGGGATGGTGATCCTAGCCGCGATTTATGCCGAAGAGAACCAACGACCTTGGACGACCCGTTGCCAGCTGGATAAATCGAGTCTGACCCTATTTTCACTTCAACCATCGTAGCGCCGCGGAGCGGTTGATCAAGGAGGGCAGGGGGCGATTAAGTGGACGCGGCTGTCGTGCTGCTTCGCCGCGAACGCCGTCCGCCGTCTATTGCGCGCGCTCGCCTACAATCTCGGCTACTTCACGCGGGCACTGGAGATGCCCAAGACGGGGGAACCGTGGTCGCTGACCAGCTTGCGGGGATAAGCCGATCAAGACAGCGCCAAAGGTCGTGAGCCATGACCGCTACGTCACGTCCAGCTGGCCGAGGTCGCGGTATCGTGGCAGATGTTCCGGGAATCCTGATGCTCATCGCTCGGTTGCAGGCGCTGCCCGCGCCGGCGTGAAGGGGCTTCGGGGTCGAAAAGAGCGGATCACGATGGGAGAAGTGAGTCTTGATGAAGGCAAATGACCAAGTTCCAGCACCGTAAGGCAGGATAACCATGGCTTTCACTGCCCAGGGCACCTGTCGCGGGCGAACCTTGTTGCCACGGAAGCCCTAAGACGGCCAAAATCGCGCCACGACGCTGGGAATCCGCGGAACGTCGGCTCAAAAGGTTGCTCAGCGACGGGGCGACCCCGCGCGCGGTTGCTCTGATGCAGGATGTGCAGCGACAATCGCCCTTTGCCGATTCGCAGAGCGAGGCGATATTTGAGGATCCTACGCTTAGCCCCGAGGACAAAATAACGCTCACCCGAATGATGCTGATACAAAAGCTCGACGACGACATTGCCGAGCAAACGCGCCGGGTTAGCGCGCTGCAGAACTCCCCGTCAACCGACCAGTCGATAGATGTCGAGACGATGAAGCTGAAGCGGCTAATCGACAAACGATCCCAAATGTTCGACATGCTGCGCCAAATTATCGATAAGTATAATGAAACGGCTAAAGGGATAATCGACTCAATGGGCCGCTAACTGACGGCCCAGACCTGAAATCAACGACCCAAAGGTCAGGTAAGAATAACCGAAGCTGACTCGTCACTGTCGAAAAAAACCGGCCTTACCCCTGATCCCTGACCCGCACACCCACCCTCAGCGCGACCCGGCTCACTGAATCACGGACCGGCCAGAACTGCGGGCTCTTGGAGGTCTCGTCCCAACTCACCCTGTTGTGGAGGCGATCAAGCCACTGTCCCCTGCCGCGCCAGCGCGCCACCCAGGTAAAGCGCTTCCAGTGACCGGCACAACCGCGCAACGTCGCACGCCGCGCTCGTCCGCAGGCGTTCGCGCATGCCGGCGCGCAATGCCGCCAGCCGACCGGGGGTATCGGGTGCAGTGGTGAGGGCGATCGCGGCAGCCACGAAACCGGCCTGATCGGGCGCCACGAATTCGCCGAGCCCGGCGGCCAGCAGTAACGACCGGCTGGTCCGGCTCGCCCAGCGGTCGCCATTGAACGTCAGCATCGGCACGCCCTGCCACAGCGCCTCCGCCGTCGTCGTACCGCCATTGTAGGGGAACGTATCGAGTGCCACGTCCACCCGGTCGTAGGTGCGCAGGAACTCGAAATGCTCGGCCCCGTCTTCCAGCATCAGCCGCTCGCCGGCGATGCCGTGGCGGGCGAAGCGGCCCAGAAGCGTCGCGCGGTTGGAGGCCTCGCCAAGCGTCCGGTTGCGCAACAGCAACCGGCTGGCCGGCGCGCCGTGCAGGATGCGCGCATAGGCGGCGATGGTCGGTTCAGTCAGCTTGTAGGCCGAGGCAAGGCTGCCGAAGGTCAGCCGGCCGGCGGCGAGACACGGCGGCGGCACCACCTCCGGCACCGGATACAGCACCGTGAACGCCAGATAGGAGCCCGGCACGCGGACCACGCGCTCGCAGCAGAATTGCTCCTCCTGCGGCGGGATCACCGCGTCGTCGCCGACCACACAATCGATCTCCGGGATGCCGGTCGTGCCGTACATACCCATCCAGCTCACTTGCAGACGCGCCGGGCGATACCGGAACAATGGCAGCCGCTCCTGCCCGCTGTAGCCGTTGAGATCGACCAACACGTCGAGCCCGGCCTCGGCGATGTGCCGCGCCAGCACGGCATTCGGCACGCCCTTGATCTGCCAGATGCGGTCCTCGGCCTGGTCGGCATAGCCGCTCTCGGCGGAAGGGGCGTCACCGTCCGAGAGCAGGTGGATCTCGAACATGCCGCGGTCGTGGTAATTGATGACACCCCAGACGAACTTCATCCAGTTGCGCGCGCCGAAGAAGGCACTGAGATAGCCCACCCGTAGCTTGCGCGCGGCAGCGGACCGCACAAGGCTCGCCTCGTAGCCGACGAAATCCACCCAGCGGCGCCGCACTGCGAGCACGGCAGCATTGTCGCAGCGCGTGCTTCCTGGCGCGATGCAGGCAACGCCGCCGAGCGCAGCCGCGCGGATTTCGGGATCGCCGCTCTGAGCAGCACGCTGGTATTCGGCCATCGCCGCATCGATCTCGCCGAGCTGAAACAGCGCTTCGGCGAGGCTGCACCGCGCCCCGTTTGCGTCCGGCCGCAGCGCCACCGCGCACCGCAATGCCTCGGCGGCCGCGCCATAGGCCCGCAGCGCAAGGTTCGCGCAGCCGAGACCGTACCAGGCCTCGACCAGCGAGGAATCGCCGGCCAGCGCACAGCGGTACGCCTCGGCCGCCGCCGCGTAATGCTTTTCGCGATGCAGCGCGTCGGCCCGGCGCAGTTCGCTGAAAGGGTCCAACGCGATAAGCCTCCATCAAAGCCGATGTGATCTTTGCCCGCATCCGCCACGCCCTGACCGAAGCACCACCTTGCATAAATTGGCGAAGGTGCGCAGCCGCATCTCGTCACGTTATCGTCGCCCCCGTGAAAACGTGCGAAAGCGGGGGGTCAGGGTCTGCCCCCGACTTGAACTGGCTCGAACAGGGGGCAACCGGTAGAACCATCCCGCCCCGGATGCCCGCTTTTCAGCGAATCGTCCAACCAGGTACGCCGCACTTCCATATCGAAGGCAGGGGCTTCCGTGTGGCGGCATGACGCGCCTTCTCCAATGTCCGATAGGCGATAGCTTTTTCCTCTCTGGCCCCGCTTGCGGCCCACAGTGCGGGAGAAGGCGGACTCAACCCCCTCCCATTCCCTCTCCGCTCGCGGGGGAGGGTTAGGGTGGGGGCTGGGGGATGAGAGGCTGCTTTAAGCGTGCCCCCAGAGCCGTTTCGATGCGATCGCCGCACCCTCGACCATCGCCCCGAGCTTCTTGAAGGCAATATCGGGATCGATCTTGCCATAGCCGGCAAATGTGCCGAACCCGCAATCGGTGCCGGCGATCACCCGCTCGCGGCCGACGATATCGGCGAATTGGCAGATGCGCTGGGCCACGAGCTCGGGGTGCTCGACATAATTGGTCGAGGTGTCGAGCACGCCGGGGATCAGGATCTTGTCGTCCGGCAATTTTACGTCCTGCCACACGTTCCATTCATGCGCGTGCCGCGGATTGGCGGCTTCGACGACCAGTGCCTGGGGCTTTGACTTGACCAGGATCGGGGCGACCTTCGCGAAGGCGATATCGTGGTCGTGCGGTCCCTCGTAATTGCCCCAGCAGATGTGGATGCGCGCGCGGTCCGCCGGGACATTCCGCAAGGCATTGTTTAGTACATCGATGTGGAACGCGGCACGCTTGAGGAATTCCGGCTCGCCGAGCTCCTGAAAACTGGTGTGGCGCGCCATTGCGAGGTCGGGACAATCGAGCTGCAATACAAAGCCGGCATTGACGATCGCCTCGTATTCCTCCTGCATCGCCGCGGCGATGGCTTCGACATAGGCCTCGTGCGACGGATAATGCCGGTTGGTCTGGAACACCGGGACGAGACCGGGCGAGGCCGCGGTCACGAACCCTTCGACGACCTGGACCTGGGCGAGCGCGTCGCGCAGATTGGCGAGATCATGCTCGAGCGGCTCGCGGTCCCGCACCGCCACCGGACCGACGCACACCGAGCGTCTTGCGACATTAGCCCCCGTCATCCGCTCATAAGCGGCAAGAAAATTCGGGTGGTCCCGCGTGTCGAGCCGCGGCTTGGCCGGTTCGTGGCCGGCAAACCCGGAGAGCCTGTCGGCGACATAGGTCGAGTAGCCGGGCTTCGACATCTCGCCGTCGTTGACGATGTCGACGCCGGTTTGGGCTTGGCGCCGGACGATGTCAAAGACGGCCTGCCGGGTCAGGCGATCGAGGGCGTCCTTGTCATAGGGTTGGCCCTGATCCTTGCACACCAAGAGCTCCTTGAGCTCGGGCGGCCGCGGCAGGCTGCCGACATGGGTCGTCAGAATACGATCCTGGCTCGTCTTCATCGCCATTCACCCCCCTTATGAGACGCCGCAGAATGCGCCGCTTCGTCACCTCCGGCAAGTCACGGTTGTCGCGCGCGGAGATCCTAGTAATCGTAACCAAACAAAGGACTCTGGCGCCAACCCTCACCCACCCAGCCCGGAGGGCTGGGTGGGTGAGGGGCTTTGAGATATGCGGCTTGCAGCCCCTCGCCCGCATCGCGCCCTCTCGGCGCACGCGTGCGTGCGCCTGTCGGTTGGCGCATCTCCGATGCGCCAGGGGTGCCGACCCCCGGATCGTAGTCCTGGGGGAGGCGGGCGAGGGCTCCTTCGGTACCAAGCGTTTGGTTCCCTCCACTAGCCGGTTCCGGTTATGTCCCGCAAAGCGGGCAGGACCAGCTCGATCTGCTCGATCGGCTGGCGCGGATGGGACGGGGCGAAACGCAAATAGGCCGCCAGTTCTTCCTGCGGGAGGCGACCGACGATCCGGCCGATGTCGGCAAGGCGGATTCCCTGCCGCAATAGATAGACCAGATAGGTATGACGAAACGTCCGCGGCGTCACTTCGTCGGGGCCATCGAGCCCAGCGTCGTAGGCGGCGTACATGACGAGGCTGCGGGCGTCTTCGAGCGGCAAACGACCGCCCGACGGGCTGCGTAATACCGTCCCCTCCGCTTGAGACTGCAGTGCGCGACGTACGGTGATCAGCTGGCGCAGTGGATCGTTGATCGGCAGGACGCGGGAGGCTTCACCGCGCACCCGAATCGTGCCGGCATCGAGATCGATCTGATCCCAATCGAGAGCAACGATCTCCTCGGCATTCAAGCCGCTGAGGAGGCCCGTCACGAGCAGGCGCCCGTCATCATTCGCCGCCCGTAGCAGGGCAGCGATCTCGCTGTCGGTCAATTCCCGTGGTGGCGGATCGGGTGCGGGCAACCGGGCGGTCTCTGCTGCGAGCAGAGGACGTGACGCGGCCCCTGCATCCCGACCGACCGGCACCGGCCACCAGGGCTGCCGCTGCACGATCACGGCGCCTTCCGGTTCCGGGCGAGAAAAAAACTCGACCAACCATACGGCAAGGAACCCGAGTACAACCGCCGCGCCGAGGCTGATGCCGGCGTCGCGAGCATAAAGCGGGCGCCACGGCAATTGCGGCACGCTCGCCGCTTCGAGGATTTCCACGTGCGGAGCGACCACGCTATCGCTGGCTTCCAGTCTCGCCAAGCGGTCCGAAGCAGCGCGGTGCAGCTGTTCGAGATGTGTCAGATCCTCTTGCATCGCCTTGTATTCGCCAAAACGCGCGATGAAGGTCTGCACCGCATTCTTGTTGTCGTTGATTTGCTGCTGCAATTGGTCGACGGTTTCGCGGGCGGCGGTCACTTTTCCTTCCGCTTCGGCAACCGCGGCTCGCTGACCGGCGACGCGTTCGGCTTTGATCTGCTGTTCGAGATTGTCGAGCCGCGCGCGAGCCCCCTTTATCGCCGGGTCCAAAGCCAGATATTGTGGTGTGAACCGTTGCTGAAGATCATTCAGCTCCTCGCGCAGCTGCGAAGCGCGTTGTTCCAAATTCGCGACGGTCGGGTTGTCCTTGGTGGCGACGAGCGCCTGGCCCGCCGAAGCGGCGGTCCGTACTGCGCGCAACTGTCCCTCGGCCGCAGCCAGCTTGGCCTTGGCCTCATTGAGGGCGGTGGCGAGGCCCTTTGCTGCGGACAGCAGCTGGTTCTCGTCTCGCTCGGCCGAGACGATATCGTTGCTCGATCGGAATGCCTCTACCTCCTCCCGCTTCGCCGCCACTTTTTCGTCCAACGCCTGAACCGACTCGCGCAACTGGTCGGCATCCGTCCCGGTCGACTTCTGGTAGGTGGTTGCCAAATGCTCCTGGTAGACGCCGGTCAAAGTATTCACCAGCCGCATCAAGAACTGCCGTTGCGGACCCTCGGCCCGCAGCTGCACCACGTCAGTGCCTTCGATGGTTTGCGTGCTGAGCATGCGCTGCACGACATCGACCGGATCGCTACCGATATCACGGGGAATATCCCCGGATTTCGACAGGCGCCCAACGACCTCCTCCAGCAGCGGGCGACTGGTGAGGACTTGGACTTCCGTCAGAAAGGACCGCGAGCCGCGCTCCGCACCCCCTCCTGTCTCCGCCCCATTTGGCGCACTCGCCGTGTTGTCGACCGGTGTCGACGCGGCCGAACCTGGTGTGATCTCCAAACGCGCGGTGGCCCGGTATTCCGCCGGTTGCAGGACCGTGTAGGTCAAGCCGAGCACCAGGACGGCGAGGCCCACACAAGAGAACACAACGAGGCGGCGGCCCCGAGGTTTGCCTACAGGTGTTTCTGGCAAATCCGGCGAAAACACACCGAGCGAAAAATCTCGATCGTCCCGTAGGTTCGGAAGATTAGGCATGTCGACCCGATCTTCTTGTGCCGGAGATCCGGCGGCGGCGATTATGATACCAGATCATGACACGACAGGGCGGCTTGCCCGCAACCCACCGCGCGCTTTACCTTGTTTGTTCGAGGACCGTCTTCCAGGAGCTAGGGAAACCCCGATGATCTGCGATGTCCATGCGCACTATACGCCGAAGAATTTCAGCGAGTTCATGGGCGACCGGTTTGCCTCGCCGGTCCATCTGCCGGTCAAGCGCGGAATGGCGCTCCACCCGTTCTCGGATTCGCCGGAGGACATCGAAGGCCGGTTCAGGCTGATGGATGAGGCGGGGGTAGAGAAGCAGGTGTTGTCGCCGAACCATCCCCCTTACCTCCCCGACGAGGGGGAGTGCGTCAACGCGGTGCAAATGCTCAACGACGGCTACGCTGACCTGGCGCACCGCTATCCGCAGCGCATCGCCTCCTATGTGATGCTGCCACTGCCCCATATCGACGCGGCGCTCAAGGAGATGGAGCGCGGCTTCGACCAATTAGGCTGCGTCGGCGTCAACATGAACATCGTCTGCCTCGGTCGCTCGATCGCCGAAACCGAGTTCGAGCCCATCTACGCCGAGATGAACCGGCGGCGTGCCGTGCTGTTCGTGCACCCGGCCGGATCGGGAATCTGCTCGCCCTTTATCGTTGACTACAACTACCGGGGGTCCGTCGGCACCTCGCTCGAGGACGCGACCTTTGTATTGCATATGATCGCCAAGCAGATCCCGCACCGCTATCCGAACATCAAATTCATAGTGCCGCATCTGGGCGGACCGATCCCGATGCTGCTCAATCGCCTCGACAAGCAGGGCCAGAGCCAGAGCGGTCATCCCAACCTCGCCGAGGCGCCGAGCGTGACCGCCAAGAAGTTCTGGTACGACACCGTGTGCTACGGCTCAAAGGCGGCTTTTACCTGTGCCCTCGAGGCCTTTGGCGCCGAGCACCTGGTGACCGGCAGCGACTATCCGGTATTGCAGGATTACGAGGCCTACAAGGAGACGTTCGCCTATATCGAGCGCCTGGGGTTGCCAAAGGCCGATACCGACAAGATCCTGCACCACAACGCGCAGGCGCTGTTCGGCTTCCGCCACTAAACCCTGAGCACCCGATGCCCTTGATGCGCCAGGGGGTGAGGGGCTCCTCGTTTTCAACGCCGAGACACCGAGCACGACGAGATTGCTTCGGCGCCGTGCGCCTCGCAATGACAGCGCTGTTCATCGCGAGCGGAGCGAAGCAATCTTGTCTGGGCATCCTAGTCCAAGTGTGGGCCGTGGCGCGGGCCAGGGCCAGGCATGCACACGGCGGCGCTGCGTTCGGCCGAGCACCGTTTCTCCGTCCCGACCTGGCAATCCACGGGCGCGGCGCGCGCACAGCGCCATGCTGACGCCAGTGGGAGCACCTGCCAAAAACACAGTTGCTCGGGCCGCCAAGCGCTCGTCGGGTCGGAGATTGCTTCCCCGCGGGTCAAGCCCGTGGGTCCTCACAATGACAGCGCTAATCTGGTCGATATCTGCTCTCTAAGTCGCCAGGTAGCCGCCATCGACCCAGAGCTCGGCACCGGTGATGTAGGAGGCCTCGTCCGAGGCGAGGAACAGCACGGCGTTGGCGACCTCCTCGACGCGGCCGGCGCGGCCCATCGGCACCTGGCGGAGCATCCGGGCGCGGACCTCAGGGTCGGCCGTGCGCCCCGACGAACGCATCGGCGGCATCAGCCCGGGATGGACCGAGTTGACCCGGATGTTGTCCGCACCGTGCTGCACCGCCGCCGCCTTGGTCAAGGTGCGGACAGCACCTTTCGAGGCGTTGTAGCCGACGTGGACATGATGCTGGCCGGTGATGCCGGAAATCGAAGAGATGTTGACGATCGACCCGCCGCCCGCGGCCTTCATGACCGGGATCGCGAACTTCATGCCGAGAAAAACGCCGCGTGCGTTGACCGCCATCAACCGGTCCCAGGCGGCGGTGTCGAACAGATCGTCGACCGCGCTGCCCGAGAGCCCGGCATCGTTGACGAGAATGTCGAGCTTCTTGAACTCGGCGAGCGTTGTGTCGACCGCCGCCTTCCATTCCGCCTCGCTGGTCACGTCGAGGTGGCGAAAAATCGCCGCACCGTTCGCCTTTGTTATGTCGGCGACGACCTGCTTGCCCTCTTCCTCCAGTAGGTCGGCGACGACGACCTTGGCGCCCTCGCGGGCAAAAATGCGCGCCATGCTGGCGCCCATCCCGGACGCGCCGCCGGTGATCAGCGCAACCTTGTCTTCTAATCTCATTGACCTTCCTCCCTCCGAAACGCAGCTCGAACCGAGCCCCCTCCCGCGCGCGGGTCGCGCGCGGGGCAGGGTTAGGGTAGGGGCTAGACGACGGCGATCTGCCGCCGCAACTCGCCGGTAAACAAGCTCTTTGGGATCATCGCGTGGACCCCGCGCACGATATCGACCACCTGCGTCACCCGAAAGCTCACCGCGATGCTACATAAGGCGTAGGCGTCGTGCGGCGTCAGCTTCGCGCGCGTCGACAGAAACTCGATCGCGTTGCGCGCGGCGATGGTCATCGCGGTGTTGAGATCCTTGTCGAGACCCACGGTAATCCAATGGGTCGCCGTCTCGGCGACCGGCCATTGAAAATTCTTTTGTTTGTGCAATACGACCCGGATCAGCACCTCTTGCATCGAAGTCTCGAGCGCGGTCAAACTAATCTCGCCGTCGCCCTGCACGGCATGCGAGTCGCCGGTGAAGATCAGAGCGCCCGGCTTCCATACCGGCAGGTAGAGGATCGAGCCTTCGGTCAGCTCGCGCAGGTCGAGATTGCCGCCATGCGGGCCGGGCGGCACCGAGCTCGTCACCCCCGGGCTCAGCAGCGGGAAAAACCCGCCTGGCGGCGCCACCCCCAACGTCCCCTGAAACGGCGTCAGCGGGATGGTGATGTCGGGGGCGAACTTGCCCTCCATCGTGGTCAAGTCGAGATCGACCTACTTGATCTGTCCCTGCGAGAAATCCTGCGGTAGCAGGCCTGTGCTCAATGCGGCCGGGTTATTGAAGACGGCACCCCAGGTGACAGGGTGCAGCCGCCGATAGCGGATCTCGACCACGTCGCCCGGTTCGGCGTCTTTGACGGCGACCGGGCCGATGATCGAATGCGGCCCGCGCCCGGGATTGCTCGTGCGCAGCTCCGCCAGGCGGCCGATCGGCACCCCGGGTTGCAATTCGTTCATGAAATGCGACCAGGTATTCGGAAAACTGATCGAATCTCCGGACTCGATCGTCACGATCGGCGGCAAGTTCGCATCGAAGACCCCCAGCCGTACCGTCTCCTTGCTTGACTCCACGATATGGGTGCGTCCGTTGCCGCCCGTCGCGGCGGCAGTGGTTGTATTCCCGCCCTCCGCTGCATGCGCCTGTTTGCCGAACCACGGCCCGACGGCGGCGAGCGCGCCCATGAAGCTGCTCGCCCGCAGCAATTGCCGCCGCAGGCGCCCGCGTGCGGTCAGAAAACCGTCGAGCCGCTCCTGGTCCATCTCGTCCATGTGCAGCAGGCGATCGGCGGTCCGTTCGCCGAAGGCCGCATCCTTGATGTCCTCGCGAAGGACCCCGGTGCCCTTCTCGTCGCCGCAGCCGAAAAGATTGCCGCAGTCGTGGCCGTGCACCGGGTTCTGGCCTGCGGTCTGCTCATCATGCTGGTGCACTATCGGCAACTCCCTGTCGCTCGAACCTGGGTACCATTACTCTTCGGTAACTACGCGATACTACTTAATGTATAGGACTTTACCGCACCTTCCAAGAATCCCGTTCAATATCACCGAATAGCTTCGACCAGGGTGGAAGACGGACGCGTACAACGGTCCGTATGGACCCTCCCCTTGCACGCAAACGGTATCACCATCTTTCACTGCTGTATCCACGGTCTGCCGAACACCCTTATCGATCAGTACCTGCTCGGCGCTCTCGGTGCTCATGAAATACCGACCTGCCGATAAGCTAAGGACCGAGAGACTGCACGCCAGGATCAAGCCGAGCGCCACTTTCGAAAGCGCGTACCGGTCGCGAAAATCTGGACACGTCGGGGAGAAACATATGTAAAGGTTGAGTGATCCAAAACCATCATCCAAAACATGTAGTAACGCAATTCGTGAGAAGCGGGAAGGCACGCGACAGCCACCGTTACCAATACGATGGATACAGCGATCCGCTTGCTGTGAGCCGCCGGGAGGCGGCTTACAGCAAACACGAGCATTGCGAGTGTCAAAAGAACGTACGCAACAAAATAGCCGCCCATTCGGAACGATACCACCGATTGCGGAACGGCGTCCTGGTCGATGTCCCATGGCGTCCGGCGGAAGTCGTAAGCGGAAAATTCGAGGGTGGATAAAATCCAGCGGAGTGGGCCGGGTATCTGCCTGAGATAATCGGGAATCGAGACGGCTGACGGATAGACTTCCGTGCCGGGCAGATGTAGCCCCATAATCGATAGCGGAACCGGATAGACCGGATTGCCGAAGACAATCAGGTGATGTAACGCTGTCGCCGAAACCGATGCCGACAAAACCAAGCCGGTCGCGAGCCCGATCCAATGGGAGCGGTCAATCCGCCAAATCCCCCTCTGCTCGGCTTGTATACAGATGTTTACAAGCAACAGGAACAGCGCGCATAGTAACGTTGCTACCGGCATCATCTGGGTTTTCGAGTTTCCTAGGAAGATCATGCTAACGACGGCGAATATCTGAGCTTTCCAATTGAGCCGCTCAGGGGACAACAAAACCATTAGGAGAGTCAGTATGGATATCGTGGCGGCAGAGTTTGTCATCAGGTCGATATAGCTGCTGGTCGCGTGAATCTGAACCAGTGGGATCGCGAGCATCGCGATCACCGCAACTCCCCAAGGAATGAGCCAGAACCGACGCAGATAGATGATTAGCAGCAGCAGTGCGGCCAAATTGGCAAAATTTGCCGCTTCAGGGTGCCCGGTGAATCGCCAAAGTAGCCCCTGTACTATGTCCGCGAGGGGGGGAAATGAACCAAATAGCATCTCAAAGCGCTCGGTCAATGTTAGACAATGTATGTCGCATAGTCCGACACGCCGAGCTGCGAACGGTAGATGATAGGCAACCGCATCCCATCCCGTATCGAAGCTGGTATACGCACGGCGGGCCAACAGACCAATTGCGACTGAGGCTAAGACGGTCATCGCCGAGCTGACCCAACGGTGGCCTGCAATGGTCAAGCCGGTATTCATCCGTCGTTTTGACCCACAAATCGCGGGATTACTATCTGTCATGGGTGCTGCCTTACAGATTGGCGATATCAATTTCGCGGGGTCGGCGCTACCGGGCCGATTCCCTCCGAAAATTGCAAGGGGCGATAATCCCGATGCTTGCTAGGTGATATCCTTGCAAGCCTCGAAGTGGTGTTCGCCGACCCGCTGCTCCGGAATACGGGCCTCCCGTCAGCGCCAAGCCAGCATCGTATGTACGGGTTGGCGAGGTTCATTCATAATGTCGTATGAGAAGAATGCCAGCAGCAGCTGCATGCCCAGTATGATCGGCAGTGCCGCTAGTATTACAGTACCGCTCGAAGCGTATGAGTTCATAACGATGCTCTGATGCCATTTCACTATACCAAACACGCTGCCAAAGGCGAACAGCACGCTCCCTAGCAAAAGGTGCAACGACGCAACAGAAAAATCCCGCAAAACATAGCAAAAGAAAATACGGCGCAGTGAATTTGCTAGATGATTTACGAGAAACTCGCGTAATATTCGCGAGATCCAAAGATCGCTCGTCTCGTTTCCGTACACGGCAGCCATCGGAACATCGACAACCACGGCACGCAGCAGGTAGAGGTGCAAGAGCATATCCGATTCAAAGAAATAGCGAGGACTGATCTCGTGAATTGGCAAGAAGTTCAACAGCGAGGCGTGCATTGCCGTATACCCGTTGGTCGGATCGAAAATCGACCAATAGCCGCTGGAGAACTTTGACAAAAATGAAAGAACCGCATTCCCAATCAACCGAACCCAGGGCATAGTGATCACGTTAGCGGGATTAAAAAAGCGATTCCCTTTCGTGTAGTCAGCGTATCCCAGGAGAATTGGTGCGACGAAATCAGGAATAAGTCTGGGGTCCATTTGCCCGTCTCCGTCGACTTTCACTAGAATAGTAGCACCCTCCTCGAATGCACGGAGATAGCCGGTGAGCGTAGCGCTGCCGACCCCCTGATTTTTGTCATGATACAGCACGCGGACCCGAGGATCTTTACAATTCTCTTCGATTTCCTTTCCGGAGCCCTGGGGACAACCGTCGTCCACCGCGTAGATCGCATCAACCTCCTGTCCTATGCTGTTGATGACGGACAGGACGTGGGCCTTGACTCGGTAGCAAGGAAGGATGACGGCGATGCGATCATTCGGCGCTTTTGGCAGGGGCAGACCGCTTGGGGCGATGTTCTGCCGGGGTATTTGGAACAAAGGTTTCATGTGACTTCCCCAGATTCCGGTGGCCGGCAGCCGCGATTGTCCTGTTTTGGTCGGCATTTTACCGAATGGGCGGCCCATCCGCCCTGGTTCCTGGGCAGCATGACGCAACCGAGCGGCTGTTGGGAAGCCGGGGATGTCCCGGCCCCTGTTGCAATTTGCCCGGCAGGCATCACCGGTTGACTAGGTTGCGCGGGCCGGCCCGCCGGTTCAACGGTGGTGTCGGCAATATGCTAGCCGGGCTGAGCAGCCAGGGTTGTCCGCAGTGCCGGGAGTTGCTTGTGCGCCTTGAGCCGGCGGAAGCCTCGCCTTCGCCAGCGCCGGGGGGAAAACGCCGGGATGCGAGATCAGTCGACGCCCACGGCCGCACCGAGGGTTTCCCCAATCGCCCGGTTGAGCACGAGGTCGGCGATCGGGTCGAGGCCGGTCGACTCGCGGTTGATAATCACCAGGGTGGCGCCGTTGCGCTTGGCCAGTTCCGGGAATCCGGCCGCCGGATAGACGACGAGCGAGGAGCCGGCGACGATGAATAGATCGGCGGCGCGCGTCTCGATCTCGGCGCGCCGCATGGCACCCACCGGCATCGCTTGGCCGAAAGAGATCGTTGCCGTCTTGACCCAGCCGCCGCACGCATCGCAAACCGGCGCCGATCCGTCGCGCTCGAACGCGGCGCGCAATTCGACGATCTCGTACCGCCGCGCGCAATCGAGGCAGTGCGCATAGGTCGAGTTGCCGTGCAGCTCGATCACCTGGTCCACGGGAACGCCGGAGGCCTGATGCAGGCCGTCAATGTTCTGGGTGATCACCGCAGCGGCGGTGCTGCGGCGGACGAGCTCGGCGACGGCACGGTGGCCACGGTTCGGTTGCGCGTTTCGCCAGGTGTCATCGGCTTCGAAGCGGCGCCGCCAGGTTTCGCGCCGGGCTTCCTCCGAGGTCAGGAAATCCGAGAAATCGATCGGCGCCATCTTTGTCCAGATCCCGCCGGGGCTGCGGAAATCGGGGATCCCCGACTCGGTGCTGATGCCCGCACCGGTGAACACGACGGCTTGGCGCGCCCGGTCGATGAGACGGGCGAGTTCGGCGATTTCGCGATCGGATGACATGGCGCGACTTTCGCAAAACTCCGGCGGCGCGCCAAGCCCCGGCGTGCGAAACTCAGCGGATCGTGAGTGTCTGCACCGCCTATCTCGCCGCCGAGGGGTATGTCGACGAGCTCGCCGCTGAGCTCGGCGCCGTCGAGCGCCGTCACGGCCGGCTGCTGATCGCCTCGGGTCCGCCGCGCCCGGCGGCATGGGCCGCCAATATCTGGCTCGATCCACAAGAGATCAGGGTCGCCTCGATTTCGGATGCGGCGGCAAAATTGCGCAGGATCCAGCGCAACTGGGTACTCTATTCGCCCAAGCTCCACCGGCGGGCCACCTTGGTCCAGGAACAGCTGCCCAAGGTGTCGGCGAAACCGCTCGTTTTCGGAACGCCGCCGCCCGAGGCGCCGCTCGGCTCATGGACCTTGCTCGACGCCGAGAAGATGCTGGCCGCGCCCCAGTGCACCAGCCCCTTTCCAAACGGCGAAATCCATTTCATCGAAGATCGCAGCGGACCGCCGAGCCGCGCCTATCTCAAGCTCTGGGAAGCTTTGACTTTGATCGGCTCTCGGCCCGGGCCGGGTGAGACATGTCTCGATCTCGGCAGCAGCCCGGGCGGCTGGAGCTGGGCACTCCAACGGATGAGCGCGCATGTCGTCAGCGTCGACAAGGCGCCGCTCGCGCCCGAGATCGCGCGCCTGCCCGGGATCGAGCATCGGCTCGAGAGCGTCTTTGCGCTCGACCCGCGCGCGCTTGGGCCGATCGACTGGTTGTTTTCGGATGTCGTGTGCTACCCAGCGCGGCTCTTGGCACTGGTCGAGCGCTGGCTCGCTGCCGGGACCTGCCGCCGTTTTGTCTGCACGATCAAGTTCCAGGGCGAAACCGATCACGACACGACGCGCCGCTTCGCCGCCATCCCCGGCTCGCAACTGCGCCACCTCTTTCACAACAAGCACGAGCTGACCTGGAGCAAAATCGCGTAGGATGGCCGCTGGTTAGCCCCCATCCTAACCCTCCCCGCACGCGCGGGAGGGAAGGAGGGGGCGACGCCTGGGTCGCGCGGTCGGGGAGGAAGCCCATGGAACTCGGGCCGAGGGGACGAAAGGCACTTATCACCGGCGCGTCCCGCGGCATCGGCCGCGCCTGCGCCGAAGTCGACGGCGGCGGGACGAGCCGGCGCGGCGCGCTCTAATTTCGGAGGGTGGCATGGAACTGGGACTGCGCGGACGCAAGGCGCTTGTGACCGGCGCCTCGAAAGGGATTGGACGGGCTTGCGCCGAGGTGTTGGCCGAGGAGGGCTGCGATGTCGTGCTGGTGTCGCGCACCACGGCCGATCTCGAGGCTACGCGGGCGGCGATCGTCGCCAAGCACAATGTCGCGGTGCGCTACTATCCGCTCGATCTCTCGGACAGCCGCAACGTCGACAAGCTCGCCGACGAATGTTCCGAGACCGACCTCCTCGTCAACAATGCCGGCGCCATCCCCGGCGGCGACATCGCTCAAATCGACGAGGCCCGGTGGCGCACCGCCTGGGATCTGAAGGTGTTCGGCTACGTCAACATGACGCGGCGCTTCTATGCGCTGATGGCCGCGCGCAAGAAGGGCGTCATCATCAACATCATCGGTGCGGCCGGCGAGAACCCCGATTTCGAGTACGTCGCCGGCTCGTCCGGGAACGCCTCGCTGATGGCGTTCACTCGCGCGATGGGCGGGACGGCGCCGAGGGACGGGCTGCGCGTCGTCGGCATAAACCCCGGCCCGGTCCTGACCGACCGGCTCGTCAGTTTGATGCGCACCCGGGCGCAGACCCAGTTCGGCGATGCCGAGCGCTGGAGCGAGTTCATGAAGCCGCTCGCCTTCGGGCGCGCCGCCAAGCCCGAGGAGATCGCGTGGATGGCGGCGTTCCTCGCCTCCGATCGGTCGGCCTATACGACCGGCTCGATCGTCACGATCGACGGCGGCGGCTCCAGCCGGCGCTCGGCGTTGTGACGGCTCTCAGGCTCGGCGACGCGGCCTGGATCGACGGACGCCAAAGAGGGCAAGTGCGGTCCCCAAGAGAGCCAAGCCAGAGGGTTCAGGAACGACCGAGAGGGCGGCCAACAACCCGTCCTTCTCGCCGTTGAGCCCCGTCGTGAAGTACAGGATGTCGGCGTCACCGCCATTGCCGCCGTTCCCGAAAGTGAGGGCCCACAGGCCCTGCCAGGCCGTATTACTGTCGAGCGTCGCGATAAAGTCTCCGTTACTCGGGTTATAGGCGTTGATCTCGGCGCCGACCGAGCTGAGGTTACCGTAGGCAAAGTTGCCGATCAGCAGGTCATTGCTGAACGGACCGAAATCGCTCGGGGCCAGGGCGACGCCCCATGGCGAGGCGAGCGGGCTGGTGGGGCTGTTGATCAGAATCGATTGCAGAACCCCGGCTTCGTTGAAGATTGCTACCGCGCCTTCCCCGGCTGAGGCCGTAGTCTCGGCTGTATGCCCGGGCAGCGCGTAGGTCACGTACACCATGCCATTGATATCCTGCACGTTGAACGGGACGAGGTTGCGTGAGCTAATCGCGCTGGGAGTTGCGATGGTCGTGACAAAGCCGAAGGAGCTGTTGAAGACGTTGATGCCGCCGCCGACGACGTTGTTCGCAGCGTACAGTTCGTTTTGAGCCTGGTTGATCGCCAAGCCGGTGTACGAAGCCCCAGCGGTCATCACTTGGAGCTGTGCGGGATTCGGCGCTGCGGCCCAGGCGTAGATGCCGCCATTTAGATTGGCAAAGATGAAATGAGCGAAAGCCGGCGTGCCGGTTTGAGTTATTATGAAAGATGAGGTATTGGCGTTGTTGACCTGCCCGGTGGGTCCGGGCGCCGGGATGGGGACCACCAGGGGACCACCCGCCTGGGTCGCCGTCACACCGTGTATCGTGTAAAGGGTCGCAACATCTGCCGCTTGATCCGAGGTCCAGAGCGGGCTCCCCGAACTCTCCGAAACACCCCAAGGGTTCTTCAGATTGGGGTCCATGACAGCCGCCACCCCCGAAAGGTCGGAAACCAGGTTTGTCTGAAAGTACGGGGCAATCGCACCTGCATAGGCTGTCGCCGCCGACAAGCCCAGCCCGATCGAAGCCACCAGCAGAACACCGTTCAAGCGCTTCATCACTTATCCTCCCTCCGCGGAGGCCGCAAGCCAAGTCGCAAGCAGCCTCATATTCGCCCTCTTGACGCCGCAAATCAGGCGCAATTTCGTCGAAATGGTTAAAGGATTGTTAAAATTTTGTTCGGAATGTAACGCCCAACAGCTATTGGTTGAGCCAGCGCCGCATAAAGCCGAGCAGCCCCTGCGGCATGAAGATCACCATTGCGATAAAGATCAGCCCGACCGGAATCAGGTAGTACTCGGTCAAGAACCGCGACAGGCCCTCGCGCAGTAACAGGAAGAACGCGGCGCCGACGATCGGCCCGACCAAGGTGCCGATGCCGCCGATGACGTTGTAGATCACCACTTCGCCCGAGACCAGGAAGAAGACGAAATCGGGTGCCGCAAAGCGGTTCTGGACGGCGTAGAGCACCCCGGCCAACCCCGCGAACAGCCCGGAGAGCATAACCGCCACGATCTTGTAACGCTCGATCGGATAGCCGACCGCCCGGGTCCGCGCCTCGTTCTCGCGGATCGACTGCAATACCATCCCGAACGGGGACTGGGTGATGCGCCGCAGCACCAGATAGGACGATGTCACTACGGCGACCACGAACCAATGCAGCGTTGCCGTTGTGAATGGCTGTGAAATGAGCCCCGGGATGGAGAGCGGCGGACGGCTGAAGGTCAGCCCGTTCTCGCCGCCCGTCACCTCGGTCCAGGTGAATATAATGACGTAAAAGATTTGAGAGAAGATCAACGTGGTGATCGCGAAGTAGATGTCGCGCAGACGCGTCGAGAAATACGCCACGAACCCGGCGACTGCCGCAGCGCCGACCAGCCCGTAGAGCATCGCCAGCCAGAGATTGGGCGGATGCACCGATATCAACGCGGCCGCCGCACCGTACATGCCGAGACCGAAGAACGCCGAATGACCGAACGAGATCATGCCGGTGTAGCCGATCAATATGTCTGACGACATCGCCAGCAGGCCCCAGATCAGGATCTCGGTCAGGAAGCGGCGCCAAAACTCGGGCAATACCAGCGGTGCAATGATCAGCAGCGCCAGAATGACGGAAAATCCGGTCCAATAGGCCGCCGCCCGATGTGCCCTCATTTCGGGGTCGGGACGAAGAGCCCGGTCGGCCGGAACAGCAGGGTCAGGATCAATACGACGAAAGAGACGATGATCGCCTGGGCCGGACTGACCCACAGCGAGGCGTACGCCTCCAAAAGAGAGATGAAGATCGAGGCGGCGATCGAGCCGGCGAGGTTCCCCATGCCGCCGACCACGACGACGATGAAGGCCTTCAAGATCCAATCGAGCCCCATCGCGTGGTTGACCCCGACCAATGGGCCGAACAAAACCCCGCTGGCGCCGGCCATCCCGGCGCCGATGGCGAAGACGACGGTGAGCACCCAAGGCACCGGGATGCCCATGGCCTGCGCCATGACGCGGTCCTGCGTCGTCGCCCGGATCCAGATCCCGTAGGTACCGAATTTAAGGAACAGCCACAGCCCGCCGATGATCGCAGCCGAGAGTAGCGCTATCACCAGCCGGTACCACGGATATTCCAGGTAGAAGAGCGTGAAATGGCCGGTGACCGGCTCCTGGATCTTGCGCGCTACCGGACCGAATTGCCAGAGCGCGTAGTTTTGCAATACCAGCGAGACCCCGAATGTGGCCAAAATCGTCGTTAACGGATCGCGGCCGAGCAGCGGGCGCAGTGTCATCAGATAGATTGCCGCCCCGAGCAAGGCGATGATCAAACTGGCGGCTATCAGCGCGATCCAGAAATCGCCGGTAGCCGCGAGCACGATCACGCCGACATAGGCGCCCAACATGAACAGCTCGCCATGGGCGAAGTTGACGACGTCCATGATCCCGAAGATCAGGGTCAGCCCGGAGGCCACCAATGCCAGGATCATGCCCGTGACGATGCCGTTGATCGTCTGGATCAGCAGCTGATCGAACGCAATTTCCACGGGCGGACCCCTTCGCTTTCGGTCATCCCAGCGAAGGCCGGGACCTATGGCTGCTCTGGGCACCGGCTTTCGCCGGTGTGACGACGGGGTGATGCATTACACCCCCAAATATTGATGGATTACCGCGTCGTTCACTTGCAGTTCGGCGGCTGGGGCGTGATGCCTCACCACGCCTTTCTCCAGAATGTAAATCCGCTGGGACGCTTCAAGAGTCAGCGGAACGTTCTGCTCGACGAGCAGCACTGCGACGCTCTCGCGATGCAGTACGTCGATGATTTCCCGGATCTGTGAAACCATGCGCGGCATCAGGCCTTCGGTCGGCTCGTCCAACAGGATGATCTTGGGCTCGAGCATCATTGCACGGGCGATCGCGAGCATCTGCTGCTCGCCGCCAGAGAGCGTGCCGCCCGCCTGACTGCGCCGCTCGGCCAACACCGGAAAGTACGCATAGACCTTTTCCAGCAGATCTTTCTTTCTAGCCGCAGTCACACCGTGGCGATCGAGCCCGGTCCGGAGGTTCTCGGCTACGGTCAATAGGCGAAAGATCCGCCGGTCTTCGGGAACGTAGCCGATCCCCAGCCGCGCCACCCGGTGGGCAGGCAATCGAGTAATCGGCCGGCCCTCGAACCGCACCGCTCCGCGGCTCGGGTGGACGAGGCCTGCCACGGCCTTCAATGTCGTGCTCTTGCCAACGCCGTTGCGCCCGAGGAGGCCTACTACCTCCCCTCTGCCGACCTCGAGCGAGACGCCGTCCAGAATATGGCTCTTGCCGTAATAGGTGTGGATTTCCTCGACTTCGAGGAGCGGCTCCGCGGAGTGAGAGCTCATGTCTTCAGGTAGACCTCGAGCACCCGTGGGTTCTGCTGGATCTCCGCCGGGGTTCCCTCGGCCAGGATCTCGCCGTAGTGCAGCACGGTGATGCGTTGCGCCAGCTCCATGACAACCTGCATGTCGTGCTCCACGATCAGGATCGTCAGGTTCTTCGCAATCGAGCGCACCAGTGCCATCGTGTCATGCGTCTCGGCCGCACTCATGCCCGCGGTCGGCTCGTCGAGGCACAGCAGCTGGGGCTCGGTCGCCAAGGCGATGCCGACCTCGAGATTGCGCTGCTCACCATGCGAGAGATTGGCGGCCAACTCGTTCGCTTTGCTCAGGAGACCCACCGCCTCCAACACCGCCTCGGCCTTGTCGATGATGTCGCGATAGGCGCGGTGATGCGCCAATAGGCTCCAGCTATGGCGGCGCGACTGGGCGGCGATTCGGATGTTCTCGAGCGCGGTGGCGTTGGGGAGGATGTTGGTGATCTGGTACGACCGGGCGATGCCTTTGTGCGAGATCCGATCAGGGGAAAGCCCGGTAATCTCGCCGCCATTGAACAGGATATGTCCGGACGACGGCCGCAGAACGCCGGTCAGGCAGTTGAAGAACGTGCTTTTGCCCGCCCCGTTCGGCCCGATGATCGCGCGGATCTCGTCGCGCCGGACCGCGAAGTTAACCTGATTAAGGGCGATCAGCCCGCCAAAGCGGACGGTCAGATCCTCGGTGCGCAGAAACGCGTCAGGAAAAGGTTCTGCGGTCACTCAAAGTCCGACGGCTGTGCGAAGAGGCTACCGTAATCGCTGTACTGAGTGGGATCTCCGATCGGGCCGTCAGGCCGTCGCGAATTTGCAGGCCGGCGGCACCATCGTCTTTTCCTTCGGCACCACCTCGAGTATGCGGTACTTGCCGTCCTGGATGTCGAAAATGAACTCGCGGACGAAGGCTTGGTGGTCTTCCTTGCGGAGCGTTTTGTCGCCCTGCGGGAAATCGTCCCCTTCCTTCATCTCCAACCCTTCGAGCGCGGCGATCAGTTTGGGCGTATCATCGCGACCCTGGAAGCCGGACTTCTCCATGCCGAGCTTGAGGGCGTTCATCGCCTCGAAATTCGATTGCACATAGCGATCGGGGACCGAAGCGGTCGGGTCGACCGCCTTCAGCCGAGGCACGGCTTCGTCGAAGAACTTCCTGTTCCACGGCGTATCGAGCGGCGGCTCCAGCAGCGGGACATATCGGTTGATGCCGACGAACCCTTCGATCTTATTGCCGAGCGCCGGCAGGTTAGTCGACTCCGCCACCGCGCCATCGCCGGCAAACTTGTATTTCTTCGTCAGGCCCAGATCATAGGCCTGGTTGCCGATCGTCACCCCGTCCTTGCCGAAGAAGATGCCGAAAAGGCCGTCAAAATCGCCGCTGATCTTCGACAAAAACGGCGTCATGTCGGCGGTGCCGATCGGAATGCCGGTGCTGCCGACGACCTCGCCGCCCAATTTCTTGATCTGTTCGGCATAGGCGTCACGGGTCGATTGGCCCCAGGCGTAATCGGCGTAGGCGATGTGCCATTTCTTGCCAAGCTTATTAACCAGGTACGGGGCAAACGCCATCGCCTGCGCCGGGGCGTAGTCGAACGGCCGGAAGGTATAGCGGCTGCACTTGCTGGTGGTCATCGTCGTGTCGAGGCAAACGCCGACCATGTTGACGATCTTGGACTCCTCCCACACCGGCATGCAGGCGAGGCACACATTGGACAACACGCCGCCGACATGGGCGTCGATCCCGTCCTCATCGACCAGCTTTTCGGCCTTGCGGCGGCCGACATCGGGTTTGGATTCGTAGTCTGCGACGATCAGCTCGACCGGCCGGCCGTTGATGCCGCCCGCCTTGTTGATGCGGTCGACCGCCATCTGAACGCCGACGAGTGCGGTCTTGCCGATGATCGCCGCGGCGCCGGAGAGCGGCTGCATGGTGCCGATCTTGTAGGGCTTGGCCGCGCCAAACGCCGATCGCCACACCGCCGGCGCCATCATCGTCGCGCCGAGCCCGACGGCGCTGCTCGCCGCAGCTGACCGGAGGAGCCGGCGACGCGTGAGCTTGCCGTTGCGGAGAAGATCCTGCGCATTCTCATAGTCAGACATCACGGAGCCCCTTCCCTGTTCTGCAAAAACGGATTTGCCGTCTTGCCGCAGTTGGGTCGGTAACGACCCAGATCCTGCGCGCTGCCTACCCGCGGATAACTACTCTCAATTTCGGAGAATTTGCAACAATCGGGCTGTCGCGGGGGGACACGTCGGCCTCAGGCGGGGAATGGTCATTGCAACGGCCCACCCTCTGCCGCCCTCGGCTAGCGCTTTTCGTCGAGCGCTAAAAAGGTCGAGACCGCGTAGGATTATCGGTCGAGGATCCGTTCTATATCGCCGCGACCGTCGAGCACCCGCTAAATCACCACACCGGCGCGAGCAACGCGGTAGAAAATCACGTAATCGCCGACCGGAAAGCTTCGTAAGCCCCGCCGTACGTCATGGCGAATACGACCTAGCAGCCTGTCGGACTTAGGTGGAGGTTAGCCCATAATGTGGTAGGGTTGATTGGTTGGGGGCACCAGGGGCGGTGGGAGGATGAGCAATTTTCGCCAAGTGGACCGGCAGACGGGGTTT
>Ga0074045_10001241_pt1 | contig 24880 bp, 23 predicted proteins | sample BogForMeECP23OM2_FD_94442 | JGI IMG/M metagenome (GOLD analysis project Ga0074045, IMG submission 94442) | Bog forest soil microbial communities from Calvert Island, British Columbia, Canada - Bog Forest MetaG ECP23OM2 | ecosystem: Environmental > Terrestrial > Soil > Wetlands ... | reverse complement strand
GGCGGAGATGCGGCCGCCGGAGTAAATCGACCAGGTGCTGTTGAATGCGGAGCGCGGGCCGCGAAAGTTGTAGGTGCCGCTCAGTGCGCCCATACTCCCGTTGTCGAGTGATTTCTCGCCGTAGATCTGGGTAGCATTCACCGAAAGATCGGGCAACCCGAGCCAGCGGGCCGCGCGCGACTCATTCTCGTCACGGCTCACCACTGCCTCGCTCGCCTTGCGTGTGTCGGACACCTCGAACAGCGCCGAGCGCGCCTCCTCGTATGTCAGCAAATTCGCGTCAGCGGCGTGAGCGCGCCCGAGGAGCGCCGCTGCAAGCACAGCGACTCGCGCGGCATGCCGGTTACCGCTCATGTCCGGCGTTGCCCGCGGATTTACCGATTGCGCCTTGACGGTAAGAAAGCGCGGCGGGCGATGCCCGCCGCGCAAGGCCCGGGGGGGGAGTTCCAGGCCGTTGGGACCGTGTATGTGGCTGCATGGGCAACACCCTAGATCACGGTGCCTCGCGGGTAACACACGGATTGGAGGGATCCTCAGTCGCCGCGCTTGACCCTCCGCCATTCAGCCTCGAGGACGGTGCGTCCGGCGAGCATGATGGCCTCAAGGTGCGAACGCCACTGCTCTAACTGCACTTTCTCATGCGCGACGAGCGCACGGTGTACCGCCTCAACACTCTCACAGAGTTCCCGATGGTAGTCCTTGCTTGGATTGGTCATCAGCCGGATCCTACCTCGCACCAGCATGATGCGTTCTGCGGTCTTGCGAAATTCCTCATCCAGATGGACGTCTACACCATGGATAAACTGGGTCTGCCGTGCAATCATCGCAGCGTTCGTGACCAGGCTGATATATTCCGCGAGCGCATCCCGCAACGCTTCGGTCCATCGTTCGCGATTATTCGAGATCACGGATGCCTTGAATTGCTGACGAGCGATGCTGATCGAGACGATGGGGCCCGCGACGCCGGCGATGAGCGCAGTACTCGCGGTCAGAAACGTGATCGTCATTTGGTCCATGTTCACATCGCAGCGCGCACGTGCGCTTCGATACCTCTGTGGTGACCTCACGAGGGCGCTTATAGCGAACCAGCCCTCGCCGTTAGCACACGGCTAGAGCCGCACATCCCGCTCCGTCATCACTTAGCCCTGGTGTGACACCCGGGCGGGATACGCCCCAGGGGCGGATCGCGGCTGCGTGATGAATCGGATCATCGCCTGCAGCGCATGGCCGGGATAGGCCCGCCACGTTTCCACCTGGTAGCTGCGATGCTCACCGCGCAGACACCATTCGCAGAAGTGCTCGCAGTTGTTGCTCCACAGCCGGTAGCGATTTTCCCCCACGCGAGAGCGCGCACGGCGGATCACCTCGCCACATTCGAAATTCGATGCCGCATTCGACCTTACCCAGACCGGGTAGTCGTGGGCAAACTCGGAGAAAACCACTTCTTCGACCGGCGCTCTGCGCAGGCCATACCCCAGACCGGCGTAGTGCACGACCTTGCCGCCGCCCACGTAAATTCCGTGATGCAAATAACCGAGACGCGGGGTTACAAGGTGGGCACCCAACGGCGGTTCCTCACCTGCGGCCAAAGGCTGCCCCGGCGTGTTCAATCTCCCGTATCGCGGACGTGCATGCTCATCCATGGCAGAAACGGTACCCGCAATTGGAGCGTCAAGGCGTGACCGCGCGGTTCTGTTTTGGTAATGCTTACGTTGTATAAGAGGAGTTCGGGCGGTGGGCGATCGGTGAGTGCGATTGGGATAATGATATCGCCATGTCCGCCATTCCTGAGTCAGAGAATTCCCCGCCAATAGTGCCTCCTCAGACCGCAGCGTCGGTCATCGGCGCGGCGCTCGAGACGATACGGCCTCATCAATGGCTGAAGAACCTCCTCGTATTCATACCGCTCGCGGCAGCGCACCGACCGGGCGAACGTGAGATCTTGGGCTCAGCGGCCTGCACCTTCGTCGCCTTCAGTCTGTGTGCCTCTAGCATTTACGTTTTCAACGACTTGCACGATGCGCCGGCCGACCGGCTACACCCGCACAAGCGCTACCGGCCGATCGCCTCTGGGGCTTTGCCCCGATCGGTTGCCATCGGTCTGGTTCCCGCGCTGCTTGCTGGCGCAATGGTCGCGTGCTATCCCTTAGGTCCAGGGGTCGCAGCGATTCTCGCGAGCTACGTTGCTTTGATGGTCGCGTATTCGCTCAAATTCAAGACGATCGTACTGCTCGACGCTCTTGTATTGGCCGTCGGTTACGCGCTGCGCGCGGTAGCGGGCGGCGCGGCGGTGGACCTCCGTCCCGCCCCGCAGCTGCTCGAGTTCTGCGTGCTCATCTTCTTCAGTCTTGCACTGCTCAAGCGCTACGCGGAACTCGTCCTGCTGCAGGCGCGCGACGGGCCGAGGGCCCGTGCCCGCGCTTATCGGCCCGAGGATCAGGAGGTGATACTGGCGCTTGGCAGTGGCAGCGGAATCCTCTCCCTACTCGTGCTAACGCAATACATGGCGACTGTCCCTGTCGGGCGTCTTGCCGGCCACCCTGAGATCCTGGGGATCACGTTCGTACTGCTCCTTTACTGGATCAGTCACGCATGGCTGACAGCCCGCCGCGGGCGGATGACGGACGATCCCCTGATCTTTGCGATCAAGGATCGAGTGAGTCAGATCCTCGTCATACTGATGGGACTCGCCGCGTGGCTTGCACTTTGAGCGCTGACCGTACGTGTTTTGCTCGGGGGTAAATGGAACGAACTGTGGGGTATCGTGAACCTAAGAAAAGATTTCTCAAATCCGATCATCTCGCTGGATCGCAGGCCGCGCGCCCGCCATACTTTGCCTCCGCATTCATCAATCAAGAAGGAACACCAGGCGTGAAGGCTGATTCCATCGTATTCGCCCGCCGCATCGTCACACTCGGCGCTCTGTGTCTGTGCGTGGCACCTGCCCTGGCGCAGCAGACGGCGACCGCCCGCATCGTGCAAGCCGCTAATACTTTTCTCTCATCCCTCGACGCGAAGCAGCGACAACATGTCCTATATGCCTTCGATGACGGTGAGCAGCGGGCACGCTGGTCGAACCTTCCGACGGCGTTTGTTCCACGTGGCGGCATCAGCCTCAAGGAGATGACGCCCGAACAACGCTCTGCGGCGATGGCGTTGGTTGCCGCCGCACTGAGCCCGCGGGGGTTTGAGAAAGTGCAGCAAATCATGGAAGGCGACGAGGTAAACAAGTTGACGGACCGCGGGCCCGGCGCCGGCAACGGCCTTCCACCCGGGGGAGGCGGTAACGCCCCTCCCCGTCCCAATTTGGGCAATCCGCCCGCTCAATCGAATGGACCGATGCGCCCGCCCATGGGCGACGGCCCGATCTTCGGCAAGGATCTTTATTACATTTCACTTCTTGGCACTCCCTCGACGCAAAGTCCATGGATGCTACAGTTTGGCGGCCATCATCTGGCACTGAACATCACCATCAGCGGCGACCGTGGCGTTCTGACACCTACGCTGACCGGCGCGCAGCCGGCTCTCTACGAGACCAAAGGCAAGACCGTGCGCCCGCTCGGCCAGGAGAGCGACAAGGCATTTGCCTTTCTGCAGTCTCTCGATGAGACGCAGCGCAAGCAGGCGATTCTGGGCTACCGCCTCGCCGACCTTGTACTGGGTCCAGGGCAGGACGGGAAAACAATCGTGCCCGAAGGACTGAAGGGCTCGGCCCAGACCGAGCGCCAACGTGCCTTGCTGCTCGACCTCATGGGCGAATGGGCCGGCATCATTCACGAAAGCGCGGCGGCGAGCCGCATGATCGAGCTCAAGGCGGATCTCGACGAAACCTGGTTTGCATGGAGTGGCCCGGTAACCGTCAAACCGGGCAGCAATATCACGGCCTACTATCGCATCCAGGGACCCCACGTGGTGATTGAGTATGCACCACAAACGCTGGGCGGCGATCCATCGATGCACGTTCACACCATGTATCGCGATCCCACGAACGATTACGGGAAGAAACTCACGGCAGCTGAATGAACAGGCTCCTCACGATTGCCACCGCCCTGCTGCTGGCGCTCACGGCACCTGCCCACGCGCACCGCCTGGATGAGTACCTTCAAGCAACCATACTCTGCATCCAGGGGACCCATGTCGAGGGATTCATGCGCCTCGTCCCAGGCGTTGCAGTCTCCTCCATCGTCATCTCGAGCATCGACACGAATGGCGACGGCACATTGTCCGAGCCTGAGCAGCAGGCCTACGCTCGGCGCGTATTGAGCGAGCTGTCCCTCAGCATCGATGGCCGGCCCGCTGCGCTTCAGCTGGGGTCGGCACACTTCCCATCCCTGAACGAGATGAGGGAAGGGATGGGCGAAATCCGGCTCGATTTCACCGCCGATCTGCCTCGAGGCGGCCTCAACCGCAAGCTGGTATTCGAAAATCACCACCAGAGCCGGATTTCCGCCTACCTGGTGAACAGCCTTGTTCCAAGTGACAAGACCTTTCGGATCACGGCGCAGAATCGCAACCAGAATCGGTCTCTCTATCAGCTCGACTTTGCACAGGCGGACGGAGGAGCGGGGTTGCCGCCGGCTCCGCACGCTTCCTTACCGCGCTTGAGCGGCTTCGAGGGCGCGTTCCGCCTCGGTGCCCGTCACATCGTCGAGGGCACGGATCATCTGCTCTTCCTGTTGGTGCTATTGCTGCCCGCCCCGCTTCTCGCCTGCGGCGCTCGCTGGGCCCAATGCGCGACCATTCGCGGCAGCCTGCTGCAAATCACCAAGATTGTGACCGCTTTCACCCTGGGCCACTCCGTCACTCTGGCCTTGGCGGCACTCGGGTGGGTGCACATGCCAAGCCGTCCAATCGAGGTGCTGATCGCGGTCTCTATTCTTGTCTCCGCTCTTCATGCTACGCACCCGCTCTTTCCGGGCCGGGAAGCCGCCATCGCGGCATTCTTTGGGCTCATCCACGGCTTGGCATTTGCAACGGCCCTGCGCGATCTTGGTTTCGACCGGTGGTATGGGCTGGTCAGCATACTGGGCTTCAACCTCGGCATCGAGACGATGCAGCTGATCGTCGTCGCCGCCATCCTGCCCTCGCTACTCTTGTTGAGCCGCACGCGCGCGTATTCGCTACTACGAATCGGTGGTGCTCTGTTTGCAATTCTTGCCTCGGTGGGCTGGATCGGCGAGCGTCTGCTGAATATGCAGAATTCTGTCGATTCCGTCGTGGAGATCGCCGCGCATCATGCCCCGTGGATCGCCGCGGCTTTATTCTTGGTCAGCGTGCTGCTCTATTGGCAACCGACGCGCCATGTGCAATGGAGCGAAGTTACGCCGCACAATTAGAATTAGACTCTGAGTCCCGTGCCAGTGCTCCGTCAGTTATTCCACTCGATTCTTGCATGACCGGGCAGGGTGTAGCGTTCCAAATCTCTGCAGCGTATTGGGAGATTGCGCGATCACTCGAAAACCGCGATGAAGCACCGGAAGCTCATCGCGCACGCTGGCCAGCTCTTTAATTCATGCGAATTGATTTCCTTGACGACAGAGAATGGAATCACGGTCGCGTCGAAGGCGCGTGCAAATTATAGTCGGTAATTCGCTTACCCTCTCGTCCCCAGCTGCATGTTGGTCGGCCGCGCGTGAAATGAGCGAGAGAAATCTCTTCCACGGGACCCCGGTGCAGGCCGCGCGCGAGTCCCGCATAATGCACGATCTTGCGGCTGCCAACATAGATTCCGTGATGCAGGTAACCAGGATGCGACGTGACGACGTGGGAACCCAAGGGAGGTTCCTGCTCGGTGCCCAGATGCTCTTCAGTGCCTCGGAATCGTCTGTGTCCAGGATTCTCTCTTTTTGCGATACCAGCATCATCGTTGCCTCTCCATCAAGGTAGAATCGCTCGCACGGGCAAGCGCCCAGTTTATGAATCAGCGATTGGCAACGTACATCGTGATTTCCATGCCGAATCGAAACTCTATCGCTTGCGGTGTTTCCCATTTCATGATGAATCTCCTGGTTTGTGACTGCTCAGTAAGCAATTGCCCATAGCATCGCGCTGCCGCTATGATTCGCAATGCCACGATAATTGGGAGTCGCTCTCAGTTGGCTCACCAGAAGCCAAGCCACACACGATTGCGCCCCTGCCGCGGTTCATTGTCCGGCCTCGAAAAGAAACCAGCTCAGGCGCTCCGTCTCGTGAATCCACATTTCGATCAAACCAGCTGTTGCGATATCGCGGTGCTCGTCGCAAACGCTGTGTGCTACCCGCAAGCGGGCGACGAGCATCTGGTTGTCCTCGCGCAGCTCGGCAAGCATGTCCAACGGTTCCACATACTCGGCATAAATGTCGAGTGCGCGCCGAGTGCGGTTTGTACGACCAACGGACGTTAGAGTCGTGCCGCCCACCTTGCGTATACGCTCCGCAATCGAATCCGTCATCGCACAGAGATGGTCCGCCTGCTCGTCGAGCAACAGGTGATAATCACGAAAGTGCGGTCCATTCATGTGCCAGTGGAAACTCTTGGTTTTGAGGTGCAGCACGAGCAAATCCGGGAGGACCGCGTTCAGGGCGGCTGCAATATGCCTCGCTGAAGTCCTTTGCCGCCCTGATTCCGAGACAGGGCCGGGGGCGAGTCCTCGACTCCATTCGAAACTCAAGCTCCCTCCGCGACTCGAGTCTGCCTGATGCTTTGGTAGATCGCCTGAGTCTTAGGATTCGGTTGAATGCCAAGCATTCTGCTCAGCAGTTCGCGACATCGGCGGTAAACCTGCAAGACCTCGGTATGGTCCCCCAATTCCCGGTGGCAGATCATTAACCCGCGGTAGAGATCTTCCGCCATTCTGTCGAGCTCGAGACCCGTCTGATACACGTTCGCCGCCTCCTCCCAGCGCCGTTGGCTCTCGTGCGCTCGCGCTGCCTCGCGAATCGCGCGCAGAAACTTGTCGCGAAGCGCTTGTCGCTTCTCGATCGCCCACGGCTTATCGGATTCATGAGCGAGGAAGTGCCCCGCATAGAGCTGCCGGATACGCGCAAGGCGCGCAGCTGCATCGGTGGGGGGTGCACCGGTCACCTGCAGTTCCCGCTCAAATGCCCACACATCGACCCAAAAATAGCTTCGATCGAGGGTCAATTTACCGCCCGACATGATTACCGCACCCGGTGCGCCGAGCAGCTGACGGAGACGGTACAGACCACTTTCGAGAGCGTGATACCCGGCATCACCGTCTGAGTCCGGCCAGAGCGCATCCGTCAAGGCGCCGGCGCTGACCTCGTGACCCCCAAATGCGATCAGAGCTTGAAGCAGCTCGAGAGTCCTCTTTTGCGTGCGCCGCGAGAGGCGGAGCGGGGCATCGTCCTTGAGCAGCCGGAAGTTGCCCAATACATAGACTTTGAAGCGCCAAGGCCAGTCGCTATCGGCAGCCGCAGGCGGCGGCAGCCGGTAGTGCTCAATGAGATGTCGTACCGACTCGATGGCAATACCACACCGCGCGGCCTCCATGCACAGCTCCGCCATCGCGGACGGCAACACGGCGAAAACCAAGGATGCAACCCCCGTATACCTTGCGGTGTCCAGCGCTGCGGAAAGCATACGATGGCACGCCATTCGATCGCCTCGGCGCAGGGCCGTATGCGCGGCCAGAAATTCATAGTCGCGCAGCCAAGCGGCGGGTGGCTCCTCGTCGAACAAAGCCATCGCTTGGCACAATAGATCATCAGCGCCGGCGCTGTCGCCCAACATCGCGCGGCACCCCGCCAGCGCAAAGCGCGACATCCATTGCAAGGGAAAGGCGTGCGCGCTGTCAGCCTGCGGCACCGCGGCGCCCCAGTGACCGCCGGCGGCGCGCAGATCTCCTCTCAAACACGCCTGTTCGGCGAGCGCCTGCGACAACATGCTCATTCCGAGATCCTGGCCTGATTTGACGAACTGACGCATTGCTTCGATGCATTCGGCCATCCCGCTGCGGTCGCGCTGCACAAACGCAAGCAAGTGACGAGTATTGAAATGAAGCGGATCCGGCGCATCGGGGCTACATTGCCGGGCTGCGCTGCCCAGCGCCTCGGTCATCGCCACTTGGGCGTCGGAGTATGCGCCCGCGAACCAATGGCCATACGCGAGGGCGTTGAGTGCCGCGAGCCGAGCTGCCGGCGCACAGCCCTGCTCTTGGAGCATCGATTGCAGCTTTCGTGTCACCTCTTGAACGGAATCCGCATCGAACATTGCACAGTGTGCCAGCAGCAGGGCGCGAGCCGCGAACATTCGATGGTTGACATCGACGTCTGACTCGAGCCGCGCACGTACCCGCGCAATGGCAAGCCTCGATTGCTCCGTCGCCGGCCTCGCCGCAGCAACCGCGAATAAGAGGTTCGCGTAAATCCTGAGTTCCGCCTCACGAGAGTGAATGACCGATATCTCGCGTAGGTTTGCCTGCAGGCGGTCGATCCAGACCAAGAGCGGTGCATAGGTCGACCATTCCATTTGATGCGATTCGAGCATCGCCGCGGCTACCAGCACTTGGCCCATTCGATCGTTACGCTCCTCGAACTTGGCCCAAGCCGGCTGCAGCAGCTCACGTGCGGCGCTCGGATTCTGACTGATCGATGCCGCTCCAGACCAGTAGGCGAGCCACGGCTCCTTAGCAAAAACCTCAGCGGGAACCTCGTCTATCCATTTGCGTACGGTCGACGCGTGACCCTGTGCGAGAAGTCGCATGCCATGCTGGGAGATCAGGTGCAGCAAAGACTCCCAATTCCTTGTTTGCGTAATCAATGTGACCAGTGCTTCGAGTTCGCTGCAATCCTCCATGAGACACACGGCTTTATTTACCGTGTTCATGAAGTCGCCCGGCGTCAGGGTATCCTCGACTCGGGTCAGAAGAAATTCCCGAAACAAGGGCGTGTACTCGTAGGTGTGAGGGGTGCCCGCGTTTATCCTGGTGAACAACTGCTGGCTCTCGAGTTTATTCAAGAGCTGTTGGGCTCTTGTGCCGCCGCTCAATTCGTTGGCAATCGTGGCGGACACTCGCGGCGCCAGGGCGGTCGCGACGAGCGTGCGCCGCTCCTCCAAGGAAGCGCGATCGAACACTTCCCCGGCAAAGTAGCCGAACGCCGCCTTGCGCATCTCCTGTGCTGCGGGTTGAGCTTGCGGCGCGTTGCGGCGCAATCGCTCCAGGGTCATCGCGATCCCCGCCGCCCACCCTGCACATTCGGTATGCAGCCATCGCGGCACCTGCTCCTCCGGCGAATACCGACCAGCCAATGCACGCGTTTCATCCAACGTGAACTGCAAGTCGCGCGAGTCGATCGTTTTCATGGTCCCGTTGGCAATGAGTCGCGAATATAGGCTGGGAGGCTCGCCTCGGCCGATCAACACGACGTTGAATTCGCGCGGAATTTCACAGGCCAAATCCACGAGCAGCGCATGCAACGGCGCATCGGGCGCTACGTCGTGACAATCGTCGAGCACCAGCACGCCCGGCTGCGGCAGCCGGGTGAATAACTCAAAACCGGAGCGCCGGCTGGGAGCGCCGGGGCCGGGGGCGCCCCCAGCCGTCGCTCGCTGCACAAAAGGAAGCCCCTTCGACTTTGCAGCGACCCCAAGCCTTTCGCCGACCTCCACGGTCCTCAGATGGTCAACCAGCGCCTCAGCGCTGTGGTCCTCGCGATCGACCCGATACCAGAGGCCGGGTAGCTTGCGCTCCTCGAGGTAACTGGCGACGAGGGTCGACTTCCCGGCTCCCGGGCACCCGCCGACCCACAGGATCGGGACATTTCTTGCCTCGTCCAATAACCGAAACAGCCGCGGGCGAGGCAACGCAGCGGCGAGCTTTGGGGGAATGATTTTTGCCGGTGAAACGAGGCTTTGGCTCATATCTGACGATCTCCGATAGTGTCAAGTTCGCGTTTCGATGCGTTTGGTGGGATCGACCGGCGCTTTCGATAGCCCGGCTCCTCCGACGCGCGATCAGGTTAGACCGAAGCGACCGCCAAGTAGTGATCGGCTGGTAATGCTTGGGTAAAGGATTCGTTGTCTCGATCACGACCGCGCCGGGCGCGGCGGCGGATCGATACCTATGGATCGGCGCTAGGCGGTACCGTATGGTGGTCCGGGAGCAGCATAATGCCGGCGGGAGCCGCACACGCAATCAACATCAGACAGAGAATCGTCGCGCCCATGTCAATTCGGTTGCGGCGCTTCGGTAATAAAGGTGCTTCTCCCGTGCACGGTACTTCATGACGGCGCGAAACATCGCTGACCTGCCACGTAGTGCTCGCGGCAGAGTGTGCGCGGGTCAAGCGCGGCCACTGACAGTGGCTGATCGAGCGCCATGGCTACGGCGCCATGCGCCAGGCCGCTCTCCCACAACTTTGTAGAACAGGTTGCTGAGGTGCGACGGGCCCACAAAGCCGCATTGCGATGCGATTTGGCCGAGTGAGTCGTCGGATATCGATATGAGCCTTTGAGCACGCTCGACTCGCCTTCGAATGACATATTGATGCGGCGTACAGCTAAAGATCTCTTTGAACGCGCGCTTTAGTCGAGAACGGCCCGACTGCGCCACCCGCGCCAGATCCACCGTGTTGATGGTCGTGTGCAGGTGTGCGGCGATATACCCTCGGATGCAGCGCACTTGCCACGGCGCCATGACGACGCGCCTGTTCGGGATCGCTCCCGGTGTCTGAGGTAATTCCGGCTTAATCGAAAACTCACCAGCGACGGCGGTTTGCATCATGGCCGTTCACCCAAGTCGTGATTCTGCCGAGCAGACAGCTGCGATGAAGCCAGAGCTGCGAGTTCGTGCATCACACGCAACAGTTCAAATATCAAGCCGCTGCCGAGTCCAATAATGAGTAGAACCGATATCAGCGAACTCATGGTCCTGACAGTACGACGACAAGACTCACCGATGGCTCTCGCCTGATTCGCCGTGCTCAAACAATCGCGTCACGACCGCGAACAGGAAGCTTGCGGAGACTCCGCACATGAGCACACCGGCAACGCTTTCTACTGGTCCTAGAATTCGCCAGACGGGTTGCAGAACAACATCCCCATAACCGACCGTCGAATAACTGGTCGCCGAAAAGTAAAAAGCCGATTCCCATGTGCCTAAACAGCGCCAGCGATAGAACGCTGTCCACAACAGAATTTCTAAAATGTGCAAGCAGACAATCAAGCTGGTGAATCGCACCATGAGCGCCGCGGAACCCCATGCGCCGAGCGCTTGCACGCCTCTGGCAAAGTGAGTCTTTGCCCACTCGATCAGACCCGCCATCCCCGCGCTCTGCAGTGCGAGTGTGAGCATGACGAGAACGATCCCTGCACAGGCTTGACGGAAAAAGAGCATTGTTTAGAACACTGCGCCGACAACACTCACCGATGGCTCTCGGCCGCACCATGAAAACAATCGGAGCACGATTTACCCCACGCGATCTCTTCTGGACGCCCAGCTCCTATCTTACGGCTCTTTGTCAGAAACTCTGCGTCGTCGGCAGGTAATGATCCAGCAGCAGCGCCAGGAACAGCCACATCAGATACACGATGGAATAGCGGAACACGCGCATCGCCGCCGCATCGCTCGGCGAGCGGTTGAGCTTCCACGCGTGGCGCAGAAATCCCGCATCGAGGAGCACGGCCGCACCCAGATAGACCAGGCCGCTCATGCGCGTGAGAAACGGCAGCGCCGTGACCAGCGTGAGGGCGACCGTGTAGCGCAGCACCGCGCGTCGAGTGAAGGCGACTCCGTGAGTCACCGGCAGCATCGGGATATCGGCCTTGGCGTAGTCGGCGCGGCGCGCGATCGCGAGTGCCCAGAAGTGCGGCGGCGTCCACACGAAGATGATCAGGAACAGCAGCAGCGCCTGCGGATCGATGTGGCCGGTGACGGCGGTCCAGCCCAATATCGGCGGTGCCGCGCCCGCCGCGCCGCCGATCACGATGTTCTGCGGGGTGATATGCTTGAGCCACACCGTGTAAACCACCGCATAGCCGATCAGCGATGCAAAGGTCAGCACCGCCGTGAGCACATTCACTTCCCGCGCCAGCAGCAGCATCGAAGCGGTGCTCAAGGACAGCGCGAAGAGAAGCGCCGGCGCAGGCTTCAGATGCCCCGTCGGCAGCGGTCGGGCTTGAGTGCGCCGCATGCGCGCATCGATGCCGCGATCCAGCACATGGTTGATGACGGCGGCGCCGGCGGCGGCGAGCGCTACACCCAAGTTCGCGAACAGCAGCGTGTCGAGCTGGGGCAGTCCCGGAACGGCCATCAACGAGCCGACGACGGAGGTCAGCACGATGAGTGCCACGATCCGCGGCTTGGTGAGCTCCAGATAGTCGTGCCACGTGGCCGCGACGCTCGCCGACTGCACTTCGGTGTTCATGCGGGCGGCCGCAGAACGCGGTTCAAACCGACGGTGGCCATGAGCAGGAGTGCCGCGCCGGCGTTGTGCGCCGTGGCGAGCCACAGCGGAAACCCCTCGAGTACCATCGAAATGCCGATGATCAACTGCAGCGCCAGCGCCGCGAGCACGAGCCAGGCGGCGCGCTTCGCAATCTTGCCCGGTACCCGCAGCAGCACCGAGAGCGCCGCGCTCGACAGCACGATGGCGATGACGAGCGCGCCCAATCGATGGCTGAATTGAATCGCGGTGCGCGCCGGAGCATTCAGCACTCCGCCCTCGTAGGTATGCGCCGATGCGCCGCGCAAATCGAAGGCTGCCCGATAGTCGCCCGCCGGCCACCACTGTGCCTGGCAGGTGGGAAAGTCCGGGCAGCCTACCGCCGCATAGTTGCTACTGGTCCAGCCGCCGAGCGCGATCTGGATTCCGAGCGCAATCAGACCGAGCGTTGCCAGCAGCCTTGCGCGTGCAGCCGTGCCGCCGGCGTCGGCGATGGCCGGTGCGGCCGCGCGACAGCGCGCCGGATGCGGCCCACGAGCGCGTCCAGCCAGCGACAGGGCCAGCCACAGCAGCAGCGACAGCGTGGTGAAGCCAAACAGCAGATGCAGGGTGACGACGAGCGGCTCGAGCTGCCAGGTGACGGTCAGCATCCCGAGCAGTGCCTGGGCCAGCACGATACCGAGCAGGATCGTCAGATAGCGCGGCGGCAGCACCCGCTCGCGCCGCCTGAAGAGGCCGATGAACGCCAGCGATGCGATCAACAGGCCGAGCGTGCCGGCCGCGTAGCGGTGAACCATCTCGCGCCAGGCCTTGCCGGCCTCGAGCGGCCGACCCGCCAGGGGGGAAGACAGAACATGCGGGTCGGCCGCAGCGCCTAAGGGGGTGAAATGCCCGTAGCAGCCCGGCCAATCCGGACAGCCGAGTCCGGCGCTGCTCAACCTCACGTATGCACCCAGCACGACCACACACAAGCACGAGAGCAGGGCGGCGCTGACAAGCGCGCGAATGACGGTTGGAACCTTGCTGAACGAGATCGGCGTACTTTCTTTACTTAAGGTCACTGTTCTCATTCCGCTATGCAGCATCGTTGGTGCGTTAGAGGCAACCCGTATCGCGCAGCGCCTAACCGATAACGCACGTCCCTGCCGCGATATTGCTCATGGAGTCTGCCCCTCATCGGAGGCAATCAACGCCGCTCGGGCTGCAGCCTTCCCTGAGATGCCATGGAATACGACATTCGTGAATCGTTAGTCGATAGCGGGAAACAAAGTTCGAGCAACATCACTGCGAAAGCCGTTACCCGCATAATGACCGAGACCATGTAATTCAGCGACGCCTCCTCACTTTACACAGACGCTCGTCTGCGAGCGGACGGTCGACGGGGCCAGTGGGTTTACCTGTATCATTCGTGGCGATCCTCGGCGCCGTAATAAACGGCGAGCGCATGCATCTGGCCCGGCGTCAACTGCTGCGCGATCACGCGCATCTGTTCGTTGATGTCGTTCTTCCGCATGCCTTGGGCGAAGGCCGCCAGTTGGCGTTCGATATAAGCGCTGTGCTGGCCGCGCAGCGCCGGAGCCCCCAGCTTCTGTGCACCCGGACCGTGACAGCCGGCGCAGGGTGGGATCCCGTGCTCAGGATCCCCGGCAAACACCAGCCGGATCGTTGGATCGCGCTGTCGCAGGCTGCGCCCACTCTCTGGAGCGCCCTCACCCGTCACGGGCGACAGCCCATTGGGGCGACGCGCGAAATAGGCTGCGACATCGGCCGAGTCCTGATCGGTCAAGGCGGCGGCGATTGCGCCCATGACCCCCCAGAGGCGCTTGCGCGAGCGGTAATCATCGAGCTGCTTGTAGATCACCGCCGCATCCATGCCGGCAAGTGTGGGGATGAGGGTGGATGCACTAATGCCCTGCTCGCCGTGGCAGGCACCGCAATTGAGCGCGACGAAGGCGCCGTGTTGCCCGCTGCCGGAGGCAATGCGTGCCAGCGTATCTCGGGTCCACGCGATTCGCGTCGGCGTCTGCAGCGGCGGTTGAGGCTCGCTTGCCGGCGCGCTGTCGCCGGTAAGGCCGAGCGCGTGGCAGAACGCGGCCCAGCCGCCGAGCACGGGACCATTTTGCTGGAATCGCCCAAGCACGACAAAGCCGATGAGGAAGGAGGCGATGAACACCGCAGCGGTCGACCCCCACGCGATGCGAGACCAGGGGTTATTGCGGGTGAACAGGCCTTGCTCGCGAATCATTACGGTCGTCCGTGGGCGTCGGGCGCGCTTGTCACCGCGACCGCCGGAACCGAATGCGGCTTCAAGAAGAAGAACTGCCCGATCGGATAACCGTAAGCGAGGATCATCAGCACCATAACGATCGAGTTCCAGAGACCAAATCCATTGAGCGCCAGCGGCACCCGGACCGGCGGATTCACGGCAAGCGCATAGCGCATCGGCTCTCCCGCCGTACGCTCGCCGAAATGCGAGCGTACGAGGATGACAATCAGAAGGATCGCCGAAGTCAATAAGATCAGGCCGCCAATCACCGAGATGATGACGAGCGGTCCCATGCGGGCCATCAAGGGATCGGTGTAATCGAACGTCGCGACTCGACGCGGCTGTCCCATGAGGCCCGCGACATGCCAAGGCAGCGTCGTGATCAGCATGCCCCAGAACCATAGCCAAAGTTGCAGACGCGCCAGCCTCTTGGAGGCCAGCACCCTGCCGGTGATCCGCGGCCACATCTCGTAGGCGATGGCGAAGTACATGATCACGACTGCGCCCCCGAAGATCAGGTGAAAGTGCGCGGTGACCCAGGAAGTGTTATGGATCATCGAGTTCATGGCATAGCTCATGTTGATGAGGCCGCCGAATCCACCCAGGCCAAGCATCACGAGCGACAGGCCGACTGCCAGCATCATCGGCTCATCCCACGGCAGCGCCCGGATCCATCCGAAGAGTCCGCGACCACCGCGAATGCGACCCGCCACCTCCAAGCTGGCGCAGATCGAAAAGACGGTGAGCAGCGTCGGCAGCGCGACCAGAAAAGTCAGAGAGGACTGAATAAACTTGAAGCCCGATCCGTGTTCTGGGTCCATGAACAGATGGTGCATGCCGACAGGCAGAGAGAATACGAGGAACATGATAAAGGTGAGCCGCCCCATCGTATCGCTGTACAGCCGCCCGCCCGCTGCCTGCGGCAGCAGCGTATAGAAGGCGATATAGGCCGGCATCAGCCAGAAATAGACGATCGCATGCAGCGTCACCGAAAACAGGGTGCGTGCCAGCGCGGCATCGATCAGATCGCTCCATCCGAAGGCCCGCGGCAGCAAGATGCCAGCGAGCTCAAGGAGCACGCCGCTCGCAGCCCATGCCCACAGCATTGCGGTTGCCGTGATGGCGAACATCGGCAGCGGCACGGGGCTCCCCGGATTGTCCCGTTTCCAGTCCCTCATGTTGAGGATCATCAGCACGACCCAGATCATCGAACCGCCGATCAGCAGGAACGCGCCGCCGTAGTACCAACCGCTTGCCAAAAGCGGAGGGTAAAAGGTGTAAAGCACCGACGCCTGCCCGGCGAGAATCGCGGCCACTGCCATCAGCGTGCCCACCAGGCAGATTGCGAATCCCATCCAGGCGGCCGTCGTACCGCGTATCGGACGCCCCAAGCTTGTGGCCGCCACAGCGTAGCCGAAACCCATCGTAAAAAACGTGGTGACTACATAGGCCATCGCGGTGCCGTGCAGCGTGACCGACGCGTAGTAGGCCGCGGAGTCGTCGAGCGGTGCCGGCAGCGGACTGCGCATCAGCATTTGCCAGGCCCCGAGCAGCACGGCCGGCAGAAACACGGCAAATGCCACCCAGTAGTGGAAGATCGCCAGCCGGCTACTGCGATGCACAGCGCGTCCTTTCCAGATAGGTCAGGTTGGCAAATCGCTCCTTCGGCACGACACTCACATGTGCCCACATCGCGTGATGACCCAAGCCACAGAACTCATGGCATGGCATGGCGTACTCACCCCGCGTGGTGAAACTCGTGCGCACCTCAGCGACAAAGCCCGGAACCACCATGGTGTTCACATTGGTCTCTGGCAGAAGGAAGCCGTGCACCACATCAGCACTGGTGAGGCGGAACTTCACCGGAGTGCCTACCGGAACCTGAACGCAGTGCGGCACGAAATCATACTGCTCCGCAATGATACGAACGGTGACGGAGCCGTCGGGTTCGACGGCCGTGCCGAGATTGCTCTCCGCAAATTCGCCCTGCAGATGAAGGGTTGTCGGATCGATGACCTCGACATTGCTTGGCGGGTGCAGCGCGCCGGCGATGCCAGTGACGACAACGATTGCCATCATGATGAGGAGCATCGCCGCCATGAGGATGATCCAGCGTTTCTCGGTCCGGGCAACAACCTCCGCGGGAACGATGCCGTCCGGCAGCGGTGGACCCAGCGGATGAGTGGAGGACTCAGCCACTGGCGCCTCGCGGTATGAACAAGAGGAAATAAAAGGCCAGCCAACCGATTAACAGAAGCCCGACGGCGATGCTGGCGACGACGAATGCGCCGACCGGCCCGTTGCGCAGCGCCTGCGCCGCCCTGTCCGCTCCAACCGAAGCCGCGGCGCTATCGGCCGATTGCGCAGCGGTTTGGCGTGGCTCGTCGGTCGGCATCTCGATCACTCCTTTGACTGCGCCAGCGGCGGGGAGGACGAGCCAAGCTGTTGGTAGTAAGCAGCGAGCGCTGCGATCTCCTGGTCGTTGAGTAACTTGGAAAAGAGCGTCATCGTCGTGGGACTGTTCCTGCGAAAACCGCGCTGCCACATCTGCAATTCGAAAGCCGTGTAATGCGCATACTGTCCGGCGAGGTATGGGACTGTCGGCGACTCGCCAGCGCCACCTGCGCCGTGGCAGACTCCGCAGCCGGGAATGCCCTTCGCACTATTGCCGGCTTCGGCGAGTTCCTTGCCCCGCTTGACAAGCTGCGGATCGGCAGTCGCCAGCGGTGGGAATTGAGCTTCGGAGTTTGCGTAGTAGGCCGCGACGTCGTCGATATTGTCGGCCGAAAGCGCACGCGCGATCGGCGACATGATGGAATTTGAGCGCACACCGGAGCTGAAATCTCGGAGCTGCCTGGAGAGATAAAATGCAGACTGGCCGGCGATGCGCGGGAATGCGCCGCTGCCATCCGAGCCACCGGTGAACGCATGGCATTGTGCGCAAGGCGGCGCGCCGGCAGCGGTGCCTTGTGCGACAATGAGCGCTCCTTGCTTGGGATCGGCCTGGTGCGCGCTCCTGGGGCTGCGCGTCGGGCCTGGTTCGTTGGCGCGATGGACAATATAGTCACGGATCGCCGTGGCCTTCGCGCGGTCGAGCACCAGCCCAAACGGGGCCATGCCGCCTTCCTGCAACGCACCGTCAAGCACGACACTGTACCAAGCGTCCACGGCGATGAAGGGGGAACCTCGAAGATCCGGGGTCGCACCGCCAGCCACAGCGGCTTCGCCATGGCAGACACTGCAAAACCGATCGTACAACCCCTCGCCCGCAGCCACCGTCGCCGGGCTAGCGGTGTCGGCTGGCGGATCGATGACCAGTTTCGGTTCCGGTGGCAGAGCCGGCAGATCTGCTTTCGCGCCGAGTTTGAATACCAGCACTCGGCTGACATTGCGCTCATTTCCGGACTTGTCGGATTGCTGCCCCTGCATAAGGGGATAGGCGCCACCCCATCCGGACAACACCGCAATATATTGCTCGCCCTCGACCTCATAGGTGATCGGTGCCGCCATCACCGGCGACTGAGCGAACATCGACCACAGCTTTTCGCCCGAATCCGCGCGATACGCACTGATATCGCCGGCTGCACTCCCTTGAACCACGAGATTACCGGCAGAGGTGAGGATGCCTCCATTCCACGGCCCCCGATAGTTGGCACGCCACACTTCCTTTTGGTGCACGGGATCCCAAGCGATGAGATAGCCCTTCACGTTGGGTAAATTGGTAGTAGCGGTCGCAATGTTCCAGCCCACCGGCAGCGGCTCAAAATTCTTCACCGATTCGTACGACATCGGGATCTCTTGCGCGGGGATGTACACGAGACCGGTCCCTGGATTAAACGCCATCGGCTGCCAACTGTGGGCGCCAAGCGCGCCCGGCAGCAGCTCCGCCCGCTTGCCACTCCTGTCATAGTGGATTCCAGGATTCTCGATTGGCCGGCCGGTCTGCTGATCGATGCCGCTCGCCCAAGTAACCGGAGTGAAGTTGTTGGCAGAAATGAGCTGTCCAGTCTTGCGATCGAGGACGTAAAAGAATCCGTTCTTGTTGGCCTGCATGATTACCTGACGCCGCGCCCCGGCGATGGTCAGGTCGGCCAGAATCAACTGCTGGACGGCATCGAAATCCCATTCTTCTCCCGGCGTCGCTTGGTAGTGCCAGACATAATTGCCGGTGTCGGCATTGATTGCGACGATCGAGGACAGAAACCAGTTGTCGCCTTGCCCCGAACTGCGATATCCCTGGCTCCACTCAAGTCCATTGCCAACACCGAAATAGATGAGGTTAAGTTCAGGATCATAGGAGAGGCTATCCCAGACCGTACCTCCTCCTCCTTCTTTCCACCATTCGCCATGCCATGTCTTGGCGGCTTCGGCGAGAATCGGGCTTTCCGCCGGCTTTGCGGGATCGCCAGGTACGGTATAGAAGCGCCAAGCAAGCTTGCCGGTCTGCGCGTCATATGCCGAGATATACCCGCGCACGCCGTATTCGCCACCGCTATTACCGATCACGACGCGCCCCTTGATGACGCGTGGCGCCTGGGTAATCGTGTACGGTTTTGCGGGATCGACTGTCATGACGCTCCAGACTGGCTTGCCGGTTCGTGCATCGAGTGCCACTAGCCTGCCGTCGAAGGCCCCCACGAAGATCTTTCCTTGCCAGGCGGCAACACCGCGATTGACCACGTCGCAGCAGCCTCTTACACCGAGAGCGCGCGGTACGGCCGGATCGTAGGACCAGAGTAGCTTGCCCGTCTTGGCGTCGTACGCCTTGACCATGCTCCAGGCCGTCGAAACGTAGAGCACCCCGTCAATCTCGAGCGGAGTTGCCTCCTGACCCCGGTTGGTGTCGAGATCAGCGTACCAGGCCAGGCCAAGCTGCTTCGCATTGTCGGTGGTGATTTGCGACAGAGGGCTGAAACGCTGCTCGCTATAGGTGCGCCCGTAGGTCATCCAGTTGCCCGGTTCCCGATCAGCGTTGCCAACGCGCGTTGCGTCCACATCCGCTGGCGATGCGGCCGCCTTGGCTGGTTCGAGCGGGCAGACCATCAAACAGAGCACGATAGCCAAAAGCGCCCGAACACTGGGTGTACTAGTAACTAATCCCACGGCAGACGTCATCGCCGAACCCGCCCATAACTAACAGCCATCTGCTGCCTTGGGCAAAACTTAGTGCAGAGGGACGCACCAGTGACTCACGGATTCAACTGCGAACCTTATGATCGAGAACTCAGCTCAAGCTGTACGCCTGATGAGCCTGGAGAAATTCAGATTGACGGACTACGTCGGCGAATTGGCCTCCGACAAGCTGCGCGAACTCGACCGCGCCCTACACATTGCCTTTGGGCTTCCGACGAGCGCACGAGCGCCAGCCTGAGCGGTAGCCGAAGCAGGATTCGCGCCATCACCACATGCTCCAGCAGTGCGACGAGTGCAACACCGAGGAGCGAGTGGTGGAGCATGGCGATCATGCAGGGGCCGTTCATCGCAAGAACACTTCGGGAGCTTTCTCGGGCACAGCGAACGGCGTAGCCGACCTTGGGTCCGGGTTGAATTTTCCGAACACCGACGGGTTGTCGCGGAAGTGTTGCTCCAGCGCGTCGACCCGATTCTGATTATTGGGGTGATCCGACAGGAGCTGCGGCAGCTGGGCGGCATCGGCGTTACTAAAATCCTGGAACAGCCAGACCAGCCCCCAAGGGTTATATCCCGTGGCGGCGCAGATGTCGGAACCGGTGAGGTCGGCTTGGGATTCGACATCTCGGGAATAACTGAGGGAGTGCAGCTGGGCGAGGAGTGCGATAGCCAAGACATGGGCTGTCGTCGGGCCCAACAGGATGGCCGCTCCGAGTCCGCGCTCCGCGATTTTCTTCCGCTTCTCCATCAACGTCATGGCATCGTGATGGATGGTGTGGGATACCTCGTGACACAAGGTTCCGGCGAGCTCCTCCGTATTCTTGACGAAATACAGCAGCGAATCGACGACGTACACGTTACCGCCTGGAGTTGCGAACGCATTTGGCTGAGCTCCATGGATTAGATAGAACTTGAACGGATGGTTGTATCGCGGCTGCGCCGCCCGGGTAATCGCGTCTGCTATCGGTCTTAACTGATCATATAGAGGGGACGACTCAATGATTTCGGCCTGCGCCTTCAGTTCATTAAAGACTTCCTGCCCCAACTGCGCTTCCGTGTCTTGATCCTGGGCCTGATCCTGCGCCGGTGCTGCTTGGCTTCCGAGGGATACTGAGCACAGCAGCACCGCGGCGATGAATAACGATTGCAATGACTTTGATGCACCCATTATCACTCTCCTGATTGAGCGGGGGGTCCGCTCCTCCTTAATCTCGCGCATCGAGAGCGCCGTACGCGCCCGCTCCACCTCGCCTCGGCGCCGAACCCGGCACCGAGGCGGCCATTAGGGCGGGGTTTCTAGCCCCATCAGCGTGGATACTCAGTCGGGATGTACTCGTACGGGTAGAGATAGCTGCTCGGGATGTACTCGCCGAACCAAGCATCGTCTTGTAGAGTGCTCCAGGCGCGCCGACGGACAATTCCACCAAGTTCGCGCATCCGCGAATCAATCGGCAGCGGTGAGTCTTCGGACACATCCGCGATGACGGCAGATTGGCCGGCGTCAAGAACAAACGCTGTCTCATCAGATGCTTGATGGCGGGTGTCTGCGCGAATGAGATCCGCACCAACCCCAACCGCGCCACCCGCGGCAGCGCCGATAGCGGCTCCGCCAGCGGCGCCCACTGCTGCGCCTGCGGGTCCCGCCAAAGCGCCCAGCAAGGCGCCGACGCCTACGCCGACGGCGGTAGCCAAGGCGGGCTGCGTCTCCTTGGTATCGATTTGGAACTGCCCCCAGTCGTCACGATGGACCACCGTCGTTCCGTGCACGGTGATGTCTCCTTCGTCGTCCAGTTGCCAGAGCGCGTGCAGGCCCTTGTAAGCCTTGCCTGTGCCGTCAAAGATCACTGCGATGTAGTTGCGCATGAAATTCTCCTATTTACGGGTTTTGGTGGATTCCGCCGCACGCTTTGCAGCAACGGCTTCGCTGACTTTTTGAACGGAAGCGCGCGCGTCGGCGAGGGTTTGCCTGATCGAGCCCTGGAATGCCTGGCCGGAGGTCTTCAGAGCCTCGGCGGCGTGCTTTTGCACCGCTTCGAGATCCGTGACGGCCTCTTTCAGGTGTTTCTTGGTGGCCTCGTTCTGCGCGCAAAGGGAGGCTTTGACAGACTCCGTGACCGCCTTCGCCGTCTGCGCAGCCGCCTCAAGATCGGCCTTTACGGCGCCACTGCGCCTTGCAGCGGCATCACTGATGGCTCCATGCAGCGCTCGCGCAGCCGCTCGAACGTGGTCGAGATCCTTGTTCACACTCATGACATGTTCCTCATAATGTACGCCGGTAAGCGACCGGCACGCCGTGCTCAAATTGATCCATCGCGCGCGACCTAAGCATGTTGTCGGCGCTGATAGTCATCGCGCAGACTGGTGATCCGCGCCTCAATCGCTGCCTTGGCGTCACCCTTCTCTTGGTCCGCTTTGTTCTGCAGCGCCTGAACCTTCGCCTGCACCTGCTCTTTGGCTTGTTTGGAGCGCGCCCGGTTTTGCTCCAGCTTCTTTTCAAGCCGTGCGCGGAGCTGATCAATCTGCGCCTGTAATTTAATCTTCCGGTCGCTGTGTGCCTTGGCATGCTCCGCTTTCAGCTGGTCGAGTTCGGCGCGCCGGGCGGCCACCTCGCGCGAGCGACGCTCATCCTCCGCGGTACTCTTGATCGTGCGGAACACAACCCCGCCAAGAGCTTCCATCCGCGTATCCACCGGCGTGACCCACTCCTCATCCACATCGGCGACCACCGCAAACTTACCTGGAATCAAGGCCGTCGAGACGTCCGACAGGAAATCCTCGTCCACATCGGATGTGTGCAAGTCACCGATGATGCCGGCCGCCGAACCGACGCTCATGCCGATAGCCAAGCCGAGGGGTCCGCTCAGGGCTCCAATCAAGCTCCCGAGCGCTGTTCCTCCCAGGGTCCAGGCCGGGAACTGCGCATCGACGCGCTCCCTCGAGACCGTGCCGTCGGCGTTTTTCTTGATCACCGCCATCAAATTCACGTCGATGCTGCCTTCGCGGTCCAGTGCAGACAAAGCCTGCACACCTTCGTAGGCCGTCTTTTCATCGCCAAAAACGATTGCTAACATCTTTTTCATCTCAATGCTCCTTTAGAAATGTGGAATGGTTGCGCGCCCTTCATGCTCTGGCCAAGGATCGGCCGCTCGGAACATCGCGCAGCGCAGCGCCGAGGGCAATGAACGATCCGCCATCGAAAATGAAATCAATACCGACGGCCATTCCGATGAACCAGAGGCTTGATATCGGCAGCTGAGTGAGCAACATGACGCCCAAGCCCACGGAGACGATCCCGGAGAACACCGCCCAGCCCCACTGTGGGAACTTCAGTGCGCCGGCGCCAAAGGCCCGGAACACGCCGCCAACGATGAAGAGCGAGGCGAGCAGCATGGTCAGACCGTATTCCCCCGCCAGCGGGTAGCGCACCAGCATATATCCTGTGAACCCGCGCAGCAGTGCGCTCAGGAAGAGAAGAAAGAACCCGCTCCAGCTGCGCACCTGAAACGCCTGGATCAGCGCGACGACGGCGCCCATGATGAGCAGCCAGCCGAATGCGAGTACCGTAGCCAGTGTCGCTGTCAAGTTTCCAAGAATACAGACGCTGCCGAGGAGAATGAGCGCAATGCCAAGCGCTATGAACCAGCCCCAGGAATCGTGGATCTTGTTGAGTCCGGCCGCGATGGACGCGCCGATGGGATTGCTTGCTAACATGGTTTGTTACCTCTCTGTTTCATAAGCCCGGTGGATGGATTCGGATTTTGTGTCGTGCTATTCATCTATTCACTTGCTGCTCTGCGGCGGCGCGTACTCAAAATTGGGCTGCGCTTCCAGGGCCTGTTTGCTCGCGCCGGGTAGCACCAGCTTCCCGTCCTGCAATTTGATCTGCGAGACCGGGATGGCGACATCGTGACGATCAACCCCTAAGAAACCGCCTGCCCCGATGATGGCGTAAGAGACGGCCTTGTCGGGCGCGATGATGATGTCGTCGATTTTCCCGATGACTTGATTCTTGTCGTTGTAGACGGACTTTCCGAGAACCTGACGCTTGGCGCTCCAACCGTATGTCACTTCGCGCATCTCGGCGGCTGCAACGCCGAGCAGCGTTGACCCCGCCACTTGCGCGGATGAGACAATTGGCAGCAACAGAAGAACACTAATGCCGACGATGATGCTTGAACGATTCATGGATGCCTCCAGAAGCTTCACAAATGGCACGCTATCGTTACCGCCTCGGGCCGTTCTAGCGTGCTTGCTCCGGCCGGTTCGACCAGCGACCGATCGAATGGAAATGAATGATTTCGATCGTTGCTGCTTCGATGCCAAGCTAAGGCATCGTCACATAGAAACGAATTCGTATTTTTACTAACGACATGCCGCCTCGATGCAAGGCAGACACCTGCCGGCCAAAACAATTGGTATTTTTACTTACGCCACTTTAGCGCGACGGGACTTGGTCAACGACGGGCGAGGCATTACGCAATAGAGGTGGAGCGCGCGCGAAGGGCGGGCGTTCGATCGATGGGTATCTAGGCGAGCGGCCGGGCCGGCAACGGCATTAGAACATTTGAGCCGGGAATAAGTGGGGTGGACGATAGTTGGGCCGAGAAACGCACGGAGTTTGCGTACTCCGCAGTACCTCGAGCATCCGAAGGAAATCGTCGGCGTTGATTGGCTTACTGGCAATACACGTGTTGGCGTCATGCTCTAGATCTCTCACGGCCGATGACGTGTCGCCCGTGACCAGCAACGCCTTGAGATCGGGACCGATCTCAAGGCGTACAGCCGTAATCGCGTCCATTCCCGTTTCAGTGCCGCCGAGGTGATAATCCGTGATGAGAAGATCAAAATTCCGGTGCTCTCGCGCTTCTGCAATCGCTTGTGAAAGGCAGGCTGCCGCGGTCACCCGGTAACCCGCGACTTTGAGCAGCATACCTGTGGCACCTCGCACCGCCGCATCATCTTCAACCAGCAACACATGCGGCCGGACCGCGCCCACGCTCTCGGGATCACCACGCTCTGCCGAGTGGGCTTCGTCGCGCAATAGACTGAGATGGCTCGCGGGTATAAGAAGCGCGAATGTCGATCCCCTGCCGATCTGCG
>Ga0074045_10001239_pt1 | contig 24890 bp, 24 predicted proteins | sample BogForMeECP23OM2_FD_94442 | JGI IMG/M metagenome (GOLD analysis project Ga0074045, IMG submission 94442) | Bog forest soil microbial communities from Calvert Island, British Columbia, Canada - Bog Forest MetaG ECP23OM2 | ecosystem: Environmental > Terrestrial > Soil > Wetlands ... | reverse complement strand
GGTGGGCGCCGCCATGACCGGACTGCGTCCCGTGGTTGACATCATGTTCGGAGATTTCATTACCCTCACCATGGACCAGATGGTGAATCAAGCCGCCAAAGTGCATTACATGTCGGGCGGGCATTGGAAAGTGCCCATGGTGATGCGTACGACGCTGGGCGCGACCCGGCGATCGGCGGCACAGCATTCGCAATCGCTGCACGCATGGTTCAGCCATGTGCCGGGATTGAAGGTGGTTCTGCCTTCGACGCCCTACGATGCCAAAGGTCTTTTGAAGACGGCGATTCGGGACGAGAATCCGGTGGTGTTTTTTGAAGACAAGATGATGTACAAGCTGAAGGGGCCGGTTCCGGAAGAAGATTACACGATCCCGCTGGGTGTGGCCGATGTGAAGCGCGCGGGCGATGACATCACGCTGGTCGCAACCAGCAGCATGGTGCAGGTTGCGCTGGGCGCCGCGATCTTACTGGAGAAGGAAGGGATCAGCGCAGAGGTGGTCGATCCGCGAACTACGTGGCCGCTCGATGAAAAAACTTTGATCGAATCGGCGAAGAAAACTTCGCGCGTCATCGTTCTGGACGAAGGCTATGGGCGTTATGGCGTGACTTCTGAGCTCGCCGCTGTGATTGCCGAAGGGGCATTCTACGATCTGGACGCGCCGGTGAAACGAATGGGCGCGATGCACGTGCCGATTCCGTTTTCTCCGCCGCTGGAAGATGCGACGGTGCCGACGGAGCAAACCGTATTCGACGCGGCGCGGTCGATGTGCAAGCCTTCGTAAAGTTCCGTCATCCTGAGCGGAGCCGTTTTTCGGGCGGAGCGAAGAATCTCGTGTCAGGAAATCTGACGGTGTAGAGCGGCGGGTTCCGGGAACGGGAGATTCCTCACCCGGCTGAACTGCTCCGGGTTTCGGGATGCGGGATTGAGAATTGAGTGTTGGCTGAGGGCAGGGGGTTTATATGGCTTTGAAAACTCACGGAACCATGGCGGTCGATTGGGAGCAGCGCATCGACTTCGATCGCTTGCGGCGCGAGCGTTTGCAACGGGCGAAAGATTTGCTGAAAAAGTCGGAGATGGGCGCGCTGCTTTGCTTCGACATGAATAACGTGCGCTACCTGACTTCAACGCACATCGGCACCTGGGCGCAGGACAAGGCTAACCGCTTTACTCTTCTTCCTCAAAATGATGAGCCCATCCTGTGGGATTTCGGATCCGCGGCCAAGCATCATCAATTGAATTGCCCGTGGCTTGGCGAGCGTTCGCGTCCGGGAATTTCCATGTTGCGAGGCACGATGTCGCCGGAGCATGGACGCGCCGAAGACGTCGCCAAGAAAATTCGCATCGAGCTCGAAATGCGCGGTCTGCACAAAGAGCCGGTCGGCATCGACATCATTGAGCTTCCCGTACTTTTCGCGCTGCGACGCGAAGGCATCAAGGTTGTCGATGGCCAGGAGCTCATGTCCAACGCCCGCGTCATCAAAACGCAGGATGAAATTTCGCTGCTCAACACCTCCGCAATGATGGTCGATGCCGCCTATGACGAACTCTATCGCGCCATGAAACCGGGTATGCGCGAGAACGAAGCGGTTGGGTTGGTGAGCAAGGTTCTCTACGATCTCGGCTCAGAATACGTCGAGGCGGTGAACGCGATTTCGGGCGAGCGCTGCAATCCGCATCCTCATGTTTTTTCCGACCGCGTGCTGCGTCCGGGCGATCCGGTTTACTACGACATTCTGCATTCGTACATGGGATATCGCACCTGCTATTACCGTTGCTTCACCATCGGCTACGGTTCGCATGCCATGGTGGACGCCTATAAACGCTGCCGCGATTATCTGGATGCCGCCATCGAGCTGATTCGTCCGGGACGCAACACCGCCGAAATCGCAGCCGTGTGGCCCAAGGCGCAGGATTTTGGTTTCCCCAACGAAGAAGCCGCCTTCGCCCTGCAATATGGCCACGGCATCGGGCTTGCGATTTGGGAGAAGCCTGTAATCTCGCGTCTGGTTTCGCTCGATCATCCGCAGACGCTTGAGCCGGGTATGGTTTTCGCGCTGGAAACTTTCTGGCCTTCGACCGACGGCTGGAGTGCGGCGCGTATTGAAGAAGAAATCGTGGTAACTCCGACCGGGCACGAAGTGATTACGCGCTTCCCGGCGGAAGAGTTATTGGTGGCTGGCGCGCACTATTTCACGGTCAACGGACCGCTGCCGACCACGCGAGAAACTGAAGCTCCGCCCAGCGCGCGCGTCCTCGATATGATCGAGGCCAGCGCGAAAACTGAGCGGGTAGGAGTTTCAGGCTGAAGGCCATAGGCGCGCCCTTCCCTGCTTAAAACGACTATGGCCTTCAGCGTTGTAATGCCCGCCCTCGAGATGGCGCAGGAAACCGGCAAGCTCATTGCCTGGCGCAAGAAAGAAGGCGACCGCGTCAGCAAAGGCGAGCCCCTTCTCGAAATCGAAACCGACAAAGCGGTGATGGAAGTGGAAGCACCGGCCGACGGCATTCTCGCCGGAATCACCGCTTCGGCTGGCGCCGAAATTCCCGTGGGACGCACGATTGCGTGGATCGTGGCCCCCGGCGAAAATCCTCCTGCAGAGGATGCGACGAGCGCTCCTTCAGCCCGAGCCGTGTCTCCGGCAAAAGCCGAATTTCACGTCGTTGCGGCCGGCGACGGCGTTGCCCCCCAGAGCGCGAGGATTTCACCGAAAGCCCGGCGTCTGGCCAAAGAATTAGGTGTGGAGATCTCCACCCTGCGCGGCTCTGGCCCGGGTGGCGAGATACTCGCCTCGGACGTGCAGGCGGCGGCGACGCCGGTAGCTTCCGGAACTAAGATCGAAAGATCAGAGATTGAAGTGCCGACGACTCTCGGCCGCCTGATGGCTGAGCGCACCACGCAGAGCTGGACCACGGTTCCGCACTTCTTTGTGACGCGAGAAGTTGAAGCCAGCGCGCTCAACGAATTCCGCGACAAACTTGCGCCGGAAATCGAGCTCTCGCACAAAATCCGAATCACCCACACCGACCTGCTGGTCGCTCTCGTGGCACGCTTACTGCTGGGGCATCCGCGGTTGAATGCGAGTTGGAGTGCGGAGGGCATTCGGCTGCACGATCACGTGAATATGGGCGTGGCGATTGCGGTGAACGACGGCGTGGTCGCGGCCGTGATCCCCAACGCTCAAGCGGCCGGTCTCGCGGAGATTGCCACGCAGCGCCGCGATGTGGCTGAACGCGCGCGCGAAGGAAGACTGCGTCCCACCGACATTGCCGGAGCCACGTTCACGATAAGCAATCTCGGTATGTATCATGTGGATCAGTTCAGCGCCATCATCATCCCGCCCCAGGCGGCAATTCTTGCCGTGGGCAGCATTGCCGACCGAGTGGTCGCAGTGGAAGGCAAGCCCGCGGTGCGGCCCATGATCACACTGACGCTGTCGTGTGATCACCGCGTCGCCGATGGCGCCCGGGCTGCGCAGTTCCTGAACCATCTGGCGGAAGCGCTGCGCGAGCCCGGGAAGCTCTTGGGCTAGGCTCGTAGCCTCAGGCCGGGCCGTGCGTTTGATGCTACTTGCGAAAAAGACAACGCAGGCCTCGGTCCGCGGCTTTGGTCAGCATTCGCAAAGCCGCCCGAGGAGGACTATCCGGGGGCGCAACTTTCGCGGCGGCCAGCCCTCGAGCCAGATGCGTCTTCTCGCTCGGGTGTCCCGTGGTGAGCGTGCACCGCTCTTTGGGCTTAGCCCGGCACATCGGGCAGCGGACGGACAATATGTGCCGTAGCGTCAGCTCCTCAGGTTTCACAACCTTATTTATTTCCATCGCCTTCATTCGATGTGCCAACCTATCGTGACCGCTGCCGCGATCAGGTCGACGTCTGAGGTGGGCTTTGTAGACTCCACCGGCAGCGCCGCCGTCGGCATGCTTATCCGCGACTCAGCGCTCCCCTGGCGGCGGAATTTTTTTCCCGCACATGTCGGTGACCACCGGTAACAAGCGCGTGCCTGCTTCCTCCTTGGAAACGAAGGCATCCACTCCAGGCAACGGGCGTTCCGAGATTTGCTCGTCGCTGGAAACCATGATCACTGGAAGGTGCGGCCGGATACGTTTGATCTCTTCGGCGACTTCATGTCCATTCATCTCCGGCATGTGGTAGTCGACAATCACCGCAGAAATCGCGCACACCGCCACGACCTGCAAGCCCAATCGAGGCGAGCTGGCAGTCAGCACGTCGTAGCCACGCCTCTCGAGCAAAGCCCGGTGATAGCCTAAAACTCCGTCATCGTCGTCGATGCACAAAACGGTCGGTCGCTCTGGATGGTTATGCATTGCGAGTCTCTCAGCAAGCTTATAGAAAGTGGGCGCAGGGAGGGCGCTCCAATAAAGCCAGGTATGGACAAAGGTCGTAGAGGAAAATCAAAATCGGGCGCATTTCAGAAACGGGAATCGCGGTATCCTTAAAGTGTGTGGTCATTGCCTTCGATAGCAGGATCCTTCAAATCGAAACCCTGCCACAGGAACAGAGCCCTTGCGAGCCGCGCTTCTCAGAACCGGAACAAAAACTGCCCAACCCTCTCTTCGAGTAGAGGAGACTCCGAAACCTGAGCTTACCGCTGGGCAAGTTCTGCTTCGGGTGCGTGCCTGCGGGGTCTGCCGCACCGATCTGCACATCGTAGATGGAGAATTGCCGTCTCGAAAGGACACGCTCGTCCCCGGCCACCAGATAGTCGGCGATGTCGTGGAGGGAGCAACTGCAGACTTGCCGATCGGTACGCGAGTCGGCGTTTCCTGGATCGGCGGGGTGGATGGAACCTGTCCGTATTGCCGGCGTGGAGAAGAAAATCTTTGCGATCAGCCGGTGTTCACCGGCTACACCGTCGATGGCGGTTACGCGGAGTTTGCCGCGGCGCGCCGCGATTTTGTCTTCGAGCTGCCTGAGGAATTGGATGACCTGCACGCGGCGCCTCTGCTGTGCGCCGGCATCATCGGCTTCCGCAGCCTGCGGGTGGCGGGTGTGCGACGAGGCGAGCGGGTTGGACTCTTCGGTTTTGGCTCGTCGGCGCATCTGGCGATTGCAGTTCTGCAGTCGTGGGAGTGCGAGGTTTATGTCTCGACCCGCGGGGCTTCTCATCGCAAATTGGCGGAGTCGCTGGGCGCGAAGTGGGTGGGCGGCGAAAACGACAAACCCCCAGTCGAACTGGACCGGGCCGTGACCTTCGCTCCCAGCGGCGACGTGGTGATCGCTGCGCTCAGCAGCCTGCGAAAGGGCGGCGTCGTAGCGATTAACGCTATACATCTTGACCGCATGCCGGAATTCGATTACGACCGCCTGCTGTGGGGCGAGCGGCAAATTCGCAGTGTGGCGAACATGACGCGCTCGGACGCGCGCGATTTTCTGAAGATTGCCGCCGACATCCGATTGCAGCCCAAGGTGACGGTGTTCTCTCTGGAGCAAGTGAACCAAGCGCTGGCTGCTGTGTGGAAAGATGCTATCGACGGGGCTGCGGTGGTGGTTCCCTGATCGGGCTTCGGCAAAATCATGCGGCTGGCTTGGCGTTGCCTTGAGTGGCGTGCGGTTCAGCCGAAGTCCGATGGCTGAAGCCTGAAGTGGAATGGGTTTAATGGTCGGGGCGATAGGATTTGAACCTACGACCCCCTGCGCCCAAGGCAGGTGCGCTACCAGGCTGCGCTACGCCCCGACATGACTAGCAGAATTGATTCTAAAGTACTTTCCAACTTTATGACCACTCCGAACCATGATTTCTGGCCTCGACCGTGTCAAAACCGTGCCAATATTGTGCTCACTGCACGGTGACCGTGCCAGAATGCGCACCTGCTTTTTCAGCAGGCATCTCATTGGCACGGCGGTTGAGCTTCTCCAGAGCCTCGCGCTTCATCTGCAATTTCATCTGCGAATACTTCTTGAAGACTTGCGCGTCTCCCTGGCGAAGCATTTGTGTTACCCACTCGTCCGCTACCCCTCCGGCACTGAGCCGCGTGGCATAGGTCGAGCGGAGATCGTAGATGCGGAAGTACGGCACCTTGGCGCGCCGCAAGGCGGCATGCCAGGCGCTTTTCAGAGTTCGTTGATGTCCGCTCGGGTTCTCATCGCTCGGAAACAGATACGGACTGCATGGCGATAATCGCATCTGATCGCGGAACGCTTCGAGGGCCAAGGGAGTCAACGGTACCTCGGCCACTCCGTTCGGAGTCTTGGAATCCGGAATCCAAACCATCGCGTTCGCGAGATCAAGCTGCTCTTTCTTCATCGGCATCAGCTCCTTATACACGCGCAACCCTGTTTCGGTAATGATCTTTACAACGTTGCGCAAGTATTCGGAAGCATGGGCTTCGATGGTTCGCTGTTCCGACCAGGTTACGTAGTGCGGCCGGAACAACCCTTTCACTGCAACCGGAAATTCCACCCCAGCACAAGGATTCGCCGGGAGCAGCTTTTTCCGGACCGCCACGTTCAACATGCGACGGAGCACCCGAAACTCCTGATGCACCGTGCTCGACTTCAGAATACCCTTTTCCCGGTACCCGTCAGCCAGCTTGACCCGAACACGCTGCCGAAGACGACGACGAAGGTAGTCCTCGATCGCATCGGCTGTGATATCCACCAGTTTCTTGCCCGAAAAGGCAGCCTTTAGATGGGTTGCACAGCGCAGGTTCGCGCCGTGAGTCTTCGCGGCCCGTAACGGCGGACTCGAATAATTCTCGAGAAAAGAACCTACCCACTCTTCAAAACCAAGAGCCTCTCCTTTCCGAATTGCCTCTAAAAGGTTGCCGTCTCTGGCCTGCAGCCGTTCCCGAAGCTTGCGGTTGGCTTCCTGCCAGTCCTCGGTTCCGGTGGATTCTCTACAGCGTTTTCCGTTTCGATCACGGTAGCGAATCCACAGAATCTTTCCGTCGTTACGACAATAGACAATCCCGTCCTGCTTTTGTGTTTTAGACATTCACCATCTCCTGTCGGAATGAAGCGCGGAACGGTTCGAGATCCGATTTGAGAAACCGGATGTTACGACCCATTACGCGGAGATGGGGAATCTGCTTTCGTTCAACCCAAAGATACACAGTCTGCGGGCTCACTCCAAGAAATTTCGCGGCCTCTTTCACGCTCATCGGAGGCTCGAAGTTCTCGGCGGGCGCCTGGGGCGGCTGGCCCCTGGCAACAATAGAAAGCTGTGAGTTTTGGCTGGCTGACATGGTTTACTCCCGGTGCTTAGGCCAGATGAGTTCGCTCGCTGCGTTTTACAGCGGGATGATTTTTCGAGCAAAGTCGGCGAGAACCGTCAATCCGCTTCTCCGAAAAATGGTGGAAGCAAGCCCGATTTGACCGAAATCCTGTTCGGGGTTAGGTTCCTGGTGCTCAGGACAGAAGAACTGGAATGGGCATAGGAGTCACAGTTGTTTTCATCGCCGGAACAAGTTGGTGAGGCACTTCGCGACACCGGCTATATTGCCGATTCGATAGCAACCACAACGGTTTATTTGTCGGCAAAACTGCACAAACCGCTTCTGCTGGAAGGCCCGGCTGGAAGCGGCAAGACGCAACTTGCCTATGCGGTCGCCGAGGCGGCAAATACCAGTGTTGAACGTCTTCAGTGTTACGAGGGCATCAATGAGGAAAAAGCCATCGGAAAATTCGATGAGCCGCTGCAGAGACTTTGCGTCGAGTTGAGGGCCAAGTCCAGTAGCGTCGATTGGGAATCCCTGCAATCGGAATTGCATGGACAGCAGTTCTTTAGGGCGGGGCCGTTGCTAAGTGCTTTGCAGCACGAAAAGCCATGTGTCCTGTTGGTCGACGAGCTAGACAAAGTAGGCCAGGCATTTGAAGCAATGTTGTTGGAACTCCTGAGCGTTTGGACCCTCAGCATTCCGAAACTCGGCACGATTCGGGCTAAAAGCATTCCGTTTGTTGTGCTGACATCCAACGAAGAGCGACGCATCGGGGACCCACTGCGTCGACGTAGCTTTTACCTTCGGATCGAACACCCCACGGCTGACCGTGAGGCAGAAATCGTTGCACTGAGAACGCCAGACTCCAGCCGCGAATTTCACGCGGGAATGGCAGGCCTCGCGAAAGCTTTGCGCGGCTGGAGCCTGGAAAAACCGCCATCCGTCTCCGAGATTCTCGATCTCGCGCAGGCGCTCAAAGTTCTCGGGACAGAACAAATTACGAACGAGATGAGAGACATTCTCCTGCCCTTGCTGGCGAAGACTGAGGCCGACCGGCGGAAACTGCTCTTGCGGGATGGGTTGGGACACCCGATTCGAGTCAGGAGGCTGGTTGAATATGGAATCTCGGCTCACGACGCACAATAGGCAGTTGGAAACGGAGATCCTGGCACGGCAGGGACTACGGCTCCCACCGATCACGTTGAAGTGTCTGCGGACTGCCGGCATCTACTGCCAGCCTTCGGTATCAATCGAGCATCAGCACCTGGCAAAGAAGTACGTTCTCCGTGGAGTCGAATCAGGCGGGGCCGTCGCGGAAGTGGGCGCGTATGCGAGCTTCGTAGATGAACAAGGCAACGCATTGCCCTGGCTGCAGCGCGTAGACAGCATTGGCGTAAACGGCGTGCACGCGATCGTCGTCGCGCCGGTACTAATCCGGGTGCAAATGCTTCGGATAGAGCGGACCTACGATCTGCTCATTACCCGGCACCAACTGGCAAAATCGGGGGATAGGCAGAGGCCACGGCTAGAAAGCTCGGTCCTCTTTTATGGCCGCAGAGGCGGCCTGGAGATGGAGCTGTGGGGAGGGGCCGCCGCGTTCCGCGGCACCGTCTGTCCGGTTTTCTACACTCGGGCGGGGGAACGTGTGGTGTTGCCAAACGACTTCCAGGATGCTGCCACTCGAACCACGTCTGCCGTGTGCTGTCTCGGTTGCCGTCATTGTCATTTGCTCGGACCCAGGCTGATTGCCCCTGACCAGGATCGCAGTGCTCTTGATCTAAGCGACGAGCGGAGCGCGGATGTCAATGCAATTGCCGGCGGAGCGGTGTGAGGAGCTTCAGAATGTGCGACGGCCCGGGCTCAGTTGATCTACCAAGTATTGACGAGGTTCTTGCCGATCCAGCCGCCTCTTCTTGGCTTAAAACGGCGCTGCGTTCCGCGCTGTGTCGCGACCCCGCAGATGCCGCCCACGATTCGGAGATCCTGGCACGACTGCTGGAAGAAAGGTGCGACAAAATCCTGTCCGGGAGTTGACTATTGTGTTCACCCATTCTTTCCCAGTTACGCGTCTCGGATTCGCCCAAGAAGTGACGCTGCAGCTGTTCGGGCGGCCGATTGCCGATTGCTTTTATCCTTCTCGCCGTCGGGAGAGACTGAATCTGATTGTTTTCCTTTGATGGGAATCCCCGACACTCTCATCGTCAGATTGCCGCGCGAGTGATTGACGCTGGAGGGCGCTGGAGATGCGAAATCCCTGCCCGACGAAGGCCGATCGGCGCCAATCACTCGCGGGACAATCCAACGCTTCCGGACACCGGAGGTCAGGACATATGAATCGCACAGTGACAGCCGCTCAACCTGGGTTCTGCGAATTTTCGTAACCTCGGACGGGGATTCGTCTATCTCATGTCAGAACACGGCATAAGCTGATGGCTATTTTGTTTGCGCGTCCCGCCATGATAGACTAAACCAATTAAACTTAGTCTAAGGAACTGCTATGAAAACAGTAAATATTCACGAGGCGAAAACTCAGCTCTCGAAACTCATCGAAGAGGCATCGAAGGGTGAGTCGTTCGTCATTGCCAAAGCTGGCAAACCGGTGGTAAAGGTTACTGCCCTTAGCGCTCCAACCGGTGCTCAAGTGCGGCGACTCGGCTTCATGGTGGGACAGATCTCTGTGCCGGACGACTTTGACCGAATGGGCAAGGATGAGATCGAGCAAATGTTCGGCGGTGGTGCATGAAACTTCTGCTGGATACTCATTTGCTCCTCTGGGCTGCCGGCGAACCCCGCCGCCTCTCAAAACAAGCGCGAACCATGATCGACAATGCGGACAACGAGCTTCTCTTCAGTGCTGCCAGTTTATGGGAAGTGGCGATTAAACGCGGGTTGGGGCGAGAAGATTTTAGCGTAGATCCGCGGCTACTGCGCCGCGGTCTCTTGGACAACGGGTACAGAGAATTACCAATCATCAGCGATCACGTCGTGGCCGTTGATAGCCTGCCACCTATTCATAAGGATCCTTTCGACAGAATCTTAGTAGCCCAGGCGACTGTCGAGGGAGTTACGCTGCTGACCATCGATTCCCTAGTTTCGCAGTACCCCGGTCCAATCAGGGCGGTGTAGCGATCCAGAATGCAGGTGCGGTTTCCCCGCCGTTCTTGAGTCGCAATTGTAGACTCCATCCTTGGTCTGTTCGCGCAATCCTCCCCTACGAAATCCGCAGCCCAGGGTCTTCCGAGAACAAAAAACGGGCCCCCCATTTCAAAAACCTTCCTTCGTACTCTCAACGTCACACTCAACTGTAAGCTCTGCCGCGTGGACATAGCGGATCAGTAACTACCACAGGAATTCTCGAATAGGAGGTGCCGCCGTGACTTCCCAATGCAACGAAGCGCAAATTGAGGTGACTTCAAGGGCGCACACGGTTGGCGGCTCGAATGGTCATGGCGTCCAGGCGCTTTCGAATGAAGAACTCGACGGGGTTCTGCGAGCACTGGAAATTCCCTTTGACGCGAACCTCGTGCAGTGGCGCATCACGGAATGGAGCGACGACGGCACACGCGGGCTGATGATGCCGTATGCCGACCCGCGAGCGTACAGCGACCGCCTGAACAGCCTCTTTACACCCGCAGGCTGGACGCGCAAGTATTCCGTGCAAGCCAGCGCACCGGTTCAGCGCAGTAAGCGTGGGCCGGCGGCGAAGATACTCGTCACTTGCGAAGCAACACTCACTTGCATCGGAACGAACTCGGGCACGGGAGAAGACTGGTCCGACAAGGAGAACGCGCTGACCGCTGCCGAGGCACAGGCTTTTAAGCGCGCCCTGTCCTGCTTCGGACTTGGACGCTATTTGTACGACCTGGACGGCCAGTGGATCGAGTTGGACCAGGAAGGCGTGCCACATAAGATCCCCAAATTGCCGCGCTGGGCGACGCCGAAAGGTTGGCTCGCGGGACTCCGGCCGAAGCCTCGAAGAAACCGTCACATGTTGGGTCGTGCGAATGGCCAACGTGGCAACGGTGACTTCCGAAGTCACGGCGTCAATGGCCATGGCCAAAGCCTTGTCGCCGAGATCGAGGCGATGGAGAAAAAGATCGGCAATCGCCTATATCGCGGTTTGCTGAAGCGAATTGCCAGAGTTTGGAGTCCACAACAGATTCGAGAGACCGCTCTGCTCGAGCAGGTGCTGGCGCAGATGCAAGGGGCCGAACGCGGCGTGGCGCGCCTGGAAGCTGCCCGGGCAAGACTTGCGCCGGGCGTCGTCGAAAAGATCATCGTGTCTTTGAATGCGCCGCCTGCCAAAGTCGAAGATTTGCAGGCTTTGCACGGCCTGGTGGTTGCGCTTGAAAAGGAAGTCGAACAGGCGCAGACGCAGGAATAGGGTTTTGGCTGCACAGCCCAAGAACAAACACGAAACTCGCCAACGATTTAGAAAGGAGAAACCGATGGAAATGAAAAGTGAGTCACCCACAAACCATGAACCTCTCTCGTCCGAGGAAGCCGCAGCCAAAGCAGCCATCCTCGCTGAGTGCGAGAAGTTCGCGGCGGCAGGCATTACTTTTGTCGGTGTTCATTTTGATGGTTCAGGAGACAGCGGCGTCACCGAGGAGGTGAAGTGCTTCGACTCCGACTATTACGCTTACGACGAACACGAACCAGTCGACTACGATACCACCCGTCTGCAAGAGCAGTTCGAAGCTTTGGTTCCGTTCGGGTACGAAAACGATTGTGGGGGCTTCGGGGACGTAGTGCTCGACGTCGGAGCGCACAAGATCACGATTGAGCGCAACGACCGCTTCGAGGACTACACGACCTCGACGTATGAGGTGTAGCCATGGCTCACCCGTGGAAGCACGCAGAAAGCAGTGCCAAGAAATTCGGCGGCAAACTTGAGGACTACCTGCTAATCCACAACTGGTTTGACGAATCAAAATCCTTTTTCACAGACTTCCGGCACCGCGCGCTCCGGCATCATGCTGAAGGCATTTTCTTAGCTGAACGCATCTTCGGTGTCGCCATCGTCAACAGCGAGGGCAAGAAGATCCCGGTGCGTTACGTCGGAGAGCAGCACGTGAAGGAAGACTTGGGCCGGATCCCTACCGTCCAAGACTGGCTGTCACAAATCAGCCCCCAGCGTTGGATGTATGGTCAACGCTTCGAGGGCACCGCCTCTAATAATTAGCCCGTCAGCTTCTGGTTGAGGCGCGTGTCACCTTCCTACCGACCAATTATTTGTGCTTTGTTACTCGCTCGTTGTTGGTTCCCCCAAGTTAAGAGAAACGGAGGTGCTTGTGAACACTTGCATCTCCGCGGTCCAACACCTGCGACCACTCCGGGGCGGCGCGCAGGCCCATCTGCTAAGGGCGTTTGACGGGGCCTGCTACGTCACTAAGTTCCAAAACAATCCTCAGCACATCCGAGTGCTCGCCAACGAGATGTTCGCCACTAACTTGGGTCGGGCGCTTGGGCTGCCGATGCCACGCGTGGAAGTGATTGGAGTCTCTGATTGGCTCATCGAGCGTACAGAAGACCTCCGAATCAGTGTGGGTGGTGCCAAGATTCCGTGCCAGAGCGGCAAGCAATTGGGATCGCTGTATGTGGACAGCGACAGTCCTGGCATGACACTCGACTACTTACCTCGTGAGCTGCTGCAGAGTGTTCGCAATCTTAGCGACTTCGCCCGCGTCCTTGTCCTGGACAAGTGGACGTGCAAGAGCGAGCCGAAGAGATGGATGCTCAGACCATTTGGCGGTGCGCTGCCGATATTCCCGAAGAGTGGTACGAAGGAGATCGAGACGGCCTGAATCGGTTGGTGGAGGCACTGCATCGCCGCCGTGGGGCCATTCGGAAGTTGATCACCGAATTTCGCAGGTCGAGCCGGAACCCGTTTCTGAACTGGCGTGAATCGCCCGCGAATTCTGCCACGCCTCTTGGGGCAAGAGTTCGCTCGCTTGAGGCACAACGTTTGTAATTGACACCGTGTGCAAGTGCCGGTTTTCGGCACAGAGCACAAGCAAAGGAGGATCAGTATGCTCGAGCACAATCCTCCGCCTCCTTCCGATAGCAGCTCCCCTCCAGTAATTCCCCTGCCTGTCGCGCTCTATGTCTCCGGCGAACTCATTTTTGAGCTCTATGACGGGGGACAACCCAGCCGCAGATTGTCGATCCGTTGGGAGAGGTTCGTACCCGCGAAAGAAAACCCGCCTGAGGGGGCTCCGCAGACCGTCTTGCACACTCGTCAAGACTGATGCCCGCGTTCGACGACCTGCCTAGCGCGGACTTCCACCTGATCGCCAACAAATGAGAAATGAGGATGGCCATGAGAATTCTTGTGACCACGAGAGCCGACTTGTTTGAGAAACGAAAAGAACAACATATCGAGCGCGGCTATCGAATTGAAGATGAGCGGCCGGTCCCAGTGAACGGTCTTTGCTAGTTCATCGCCGTGAGCGAGATACCCGATTCAGACGGAATTGGCGACCTCGTGGCACAGGCCCTCAATGGGATGGCGAAATGAGACCACATGGAAAAACCAAGCTGGGATTCTTCCCGTTGCCCGTGCCGGAAGCCGCTCGGCTGAAGAATTGCTTGGTTTTCGCTTCAGAATTCTCCGCACTCGATCCGTGTGTTGGCGACGGAGTGGCATTCACTCACCTGCTGCAGGGCGGAAGCGCTCATCGCTATGGCATCGAGATCGACGCCAATCGGCTCGAACAAGCACGAGCCTTGGGAGTCGATACTTTGCAGGCTAACGCCATGGACGTCCGGTGCCCTTCGGAATCGGTGTCCCTGCTCTACCTGAACCCTCCGTACGATTGGGAATCCGGAGAGAGCAACAATCAGCGATTGGAATTGGTCTTCCTTGAACACAGCTATCGCTGGCTCAAGGCTGGCGGCGTGCTGGTTTTCGTCATCCCCCAACTGCCATTGGCGAAATGTGCAAGATTGCTGAGCGAACACTTCACGGACTTGCGCGTATTCCGACTCACCGAGCCGGCTTGCCTGCAATACCAACAAATTGTGGTGCTTGCGACCCGTCGCAAGCGACATGCCCGGCTTTCAGATGCGGCGTTGTTGGATGAAGTGCGCTACCTCGAAGCGCTGGCGACGGGGGCCGAGCTTGAGCCTCTGGGCGACACTGCGGACGTTCGATATGAGGTTCCATCCTCCGAGCCGGTCGTACTTACCAATATGGGCATTCCACTCGACGAAGCGGAGGACTTATTGCTGGAATCCGCAGCGTATCGCCAGGCGGGACGTGTGCTTCTTCCCAAGTCGAATGTCGTCAAGGGCCGGCCGCTTACGCCACTGCATGGTGGGCATGTCGGCCTGCTCTGTACTGCGGGAATGCTCAATGGAGTATTTGGCGAAGGCGAGGCCCGGCATATTGCCCACTGGCGCTCTGTGAAATTCACCGACCATTGGGAAGAAGAGGAAGAAGACGGAACCAAAATCCTGCACGACCGGGAGCGGTTTTCGCACGAACTGACACTTGTCTTTGCCAACGGAAAAACCCAGGTTCTCACGCACGAAAAGAAGGAGGCCGAATGAAAAATGCCCACCTTCGGTTCGGTTGGCTGACGTACGTGAAGAGCACAGAGAAGACGACAACCAGCATCAAGCTGCGCCTCGACCGATTCATCGGGGAAGTGTTGCCCGACCCGCCCCGGCAGGCCAAAGCTCATCTCATTTCCGTGATTGGAGGGGACACGCAGATTGCGGCGGTCAGCGCGGCGATTTCCCTGGGAGACAGGTTCATGGTGGAGGGACCAGGAGTACAGCCGATTCGAGCGTGTCTCGAACGGAACGCACAGTGTTTCAAAGGTTCAGTGCAGCTTGCCGGACGCAAGAGGCCCCTGCGTCACCTTATCGCGTTGTCGGAAGAATTCGCTTCCAGCAACGTATCGGCGGGGTCAGGAAGAACCCTGCTGGCATGCTCGGAAAACAGATTCATGTGGGCCTCTCTCGCCCATATTCATGGCATCCCCGGAATTCCGGATTGGGCTGACTGGTTCGCTGGCGAACTGGACACGCACAAAGCGATTATCAGTGCTCTCGGTATCGGATGTGCCCCGGTGGTGGTCAAAGGTGAGAAAGAGCAGTTTCTCGACTGGCTTAGCTGGGGGGTGGAGAGTGGAGCGATTAGTCTCCCGGCTGAAACTGGTTCGATCCACTGGCCGAGTTTGAGCCTCGAAGACCTCTTCCTGCCGACCAACTAGCTTTCCGTATCTTCTTTCCTCGTCTCTCTCGTTCTCTTCCGAAAATCCCTCGCCGTACCAGAGGACTTCCATGCCAGAACTTTCCACGATCTACGACTACATGAGAGCCCACGCGAATCTCTTAGGAGATCGCATTCTCGAGGAGTATCCGGCGCTCCACCAATTCGACGATGCAGTATCACCTTGGATTGAAGGGCTGATACGAAAGCCCTTTCCTGCACAGACAATCGCGATTATGGGAGTGGCCAAACGCTGGCAGCAGGCTCGGACGTCCATGGTGGTCGCGGAATGCGGCACCGGCAAGACGCTGATTTCGCTCGGAGCAATCCACGTCCACACTGGAGGAAGTCCGTTCACTGCCTTAGCGATGGTTCCGCCGCACCTGGTCGAAAAGTGGGCGCGGGAGGCGTTTCTGACGTTGCCCGGCCTACGGGTCTTCCTGATCGATGATTTGCGAAATGGGGGCGACGAGAACAAATCCCACGGAGTGAACGAAGTGCGGTTGAGGCAGGGACGCGTCGTGCGGGAAGGTCTGCATACGACATTGAGCGAGTTGCGGCTCCGCAAGGATTCGTCGAGTTCCCGCAAACGCTGGCTGTCGCTCTGCGGGAGACCATCCTTATTTATTGTCGGACGTGAACGCGCCAAGCTGGGTTACTTCTGGCGCCACGCTTACCACGTACCACGCTCTGGCCCATACGTTGGCTGCGTAGTGAATTCGGACACGGGCAAGCCGGTGATCGTGGACGACAGCCGATTAACGGCGGGCGAGTTCGAGAAGGTCAAGATTGCCGAAACCATCGAGACCAGGGGCGAGAAGTCCTGTCGACCACTGCACAGCCCATTGTGGCAGGCGGACCCGGACAAGATCCGCCGCATGGCCCCGATTGAGTTCATCGGGCGCTATATGCCGGAGTGGTTTGACTATGCAATTTGTGACGAGATTCACCAACTGGCTGGCGATACCGCGCAAGGCAATGCCCTCGGCACTCTGGCTTCATGTACCGACCGGATCGTTGGGCTGACCGGCACACTCCTCGGTGGCTATGCGGACGACCTGTTTAACACGCTCTTCCGTCTCGAAGCGAGAAGGATGAAGGAGCACGGCTACGAGTGGGGCACTACAGGCCGCAGTTCGTTCATTCAAGACTACGGCGTCCTCGAAACCATCACCAAGGTAGAACCCGCCAACAATGCCTGCTCTAAGGCCAAAACCACGAGCACAGTCCGACGGAAGCCCGGAGCCTCACCGCTGCTGTTTGGCGAATTCCTCATGCAGCTGTGCGCCTTTGTGTTCCTCGAGGACATCTCGGGGGAGCTGCCGCCTTACGAAGAAACCTATCTGAGCGTGCCGATGGACGCACCCATGCGGGAAGCGTACCGCGAGCTCGAAGAGGACATGCGGAAGGCGTTGAAAGCTCACAGAGGCAACCGATCGGTTCTGAGCACGATGCTTAACACTCTATTACTGTATCCCGATCATCCGTATGGGATTGGTACGCTGTACGGCAGTGAGTTCGATGCGGAACTCAAACGCAGGGTCCGATTCGTGATTGCAGAACCCCGCGAGCTTCCCGAGGATCATATCTATTCCAAAGAACGCAGATTGATCGAAGAGATCAAGAAAGAGCTGGCGGAGGGACGGCGGTGCCAAGTCTTTGCTGTCTACACCCAGAAGCACGACGTTACAGCCCGGCTGCAACGAATCCTGGCCAACGAAGGGCTCCGCACGACGGTTCTGAGAGCCAGTGTCGATACCTCTAAGCGCGAAGCTTGGTATGCCAGGCAAGTCAAAGACGGAGTCCAAGTGGTGATCTGCCATCCCAAGCTGGTAGAGACAGGTTTGGATTTGCTCGACTTTCCCACAATCATTTTCTACGAATCTGGATACTCGCTGCACACCTTGAGACAGGCGAGCCGCAGGTCCTGGAGGATCGGCCAGCGACGTCCGGTACGGGTGAAGTTTCTTTGCTCGGAGGGGACCATGCAGACATCGTGTTTGCGCCTCATGGGGAAGAAGCTCCTCGTGGCACTCACGATGGAAGGTAAGTTCGCCGGCGAGGGATTGCAGAGCATCGATGAAGACGAGGACATGCTCTCGGCGATGGCGCGGGAACTGGTCGAGAGAAACGGCATTGGCGATACCGCCGACTCCGTTTGGAGAGCCCTCAGTACAGAACATCAGAAGCTATTTCCGGGGAGGTCGCATGGTGAGCAAGATGCCTCTTCCATCGAGATGCCCGGCATTCTGCTGGAAACTCAGTCCGACCCCGCGGGTGTTGTTGAAAGCGCCATGGACACCGCGTCTATCGTTGTCTTCGGACAGCGACCGCAATCGTTATCTAGGAAGAAGCGGCGCGATCGGCTAGCGGTCCCGGAACAGGCGTCCTTATTCGGCTTCAGTTGAGCTGAAATAGGCGAATGTCAAATGCCCTCCGCTAGTCACTGGTGAGCGAGCCCTCTCTCCTGAGTCGCTTCTCCTTCGCCAGCAGTTCGGTTAGCAACTGCCCTCGCCGTTTTTTGCTCACCCTTCCAGAATTTTGTTTCAAATCACCAAGGAGGAAAGAAGTATGTCAGAAACAAGTACGCTCATCGGTTATGGCGGCCGAACCATTGGCCGCGAAGAACTAGCGCTGGTGCCGACACCAGCGGCAACGGAAACTCACCGCCCGGTCCCGCACCATGAGATCGTGCAAGCATTGATCGAGACGCTTGGCTTTCGCCACATCGGAGTCGTCCATGACGAGTATGCGGTCTCGCCGGACGGCATGAAAGCCTTTGGGGTTCTCGACCTCGAAACCGAGATGGCAGGATGCCGCTTTTCCATCGGACTTCGTAACTCCCACGATAAAAGCATGCGTTTGGCGATGACCTGTGGTTATCGCGTATTCGTGTGCTCGAACATGGCGTTCGCGGGAGATTTCACGCCGGTGCTCGCAAAGCACTCGAAGTCGTTCTCGCTCATCGACTGCATCTCGGTTGGGGTCGACCGAATGCAGCGCAACTTCGAGCCGATGCGAAAGCAGGTGGAGGCCTGGCAGAGGAGTGAATTGACGGACGTCACAGCCAAGGTGGTCATCTATGAGGCATTCGTCGAGGGCAGACTCGAAGCTCCCAAACACCTCGCCCGCACCGTCCACGATTTGTACTTCGAGCCGAAGTACGAGGAATTCCGGTCGCGAACCATCTGGAGTCTCTCCAATGCGTTCACGTCCGCCTTCAAGGAACTGGAACCGATCCCGCAGTTCAAGGCGACAGCAAAGCTGGGCGAATTCCTGGAAGCGCGGTTCTCACAATCGTTCTAGCTCTGGCGGATGGGATGGCGTCGCCGACCACCCCATCCCCCAACCAGCATCGCCTTACGCTCCTAGGACCTGGAGAAGCCGAGACAGTTCCTCTTCGGTGCTGTCATTGGGGACCGAGGGGGTTCTCCTGTCTCAGGACACGGGATTACTAGGGGGGAATCAAAACCGAGCTGTGCCGCCGCAGTCAGCGGCCAGCGCGGATAAAGAAGCGCGGGTTCGGAACCACGGCACTCATTTCTGCTCTGACTTCAGCTCTGCAATCTTCTCCTCTGCGTGCTTTTTCAGCTGATCGCGGAAATTGGCGTTTCCCTTGTCATTCGGAAGCAATTCCACGCATTTTTCCTCCGCCGCCAAAGCAAGATCCTTCTGCCCGGCCGCCAGATAACCGTCACTCAGACTATCCTGAGCGTTTGCAGACGCGGGGTAGGCCTCGGTATTGAGCTTGAACCACTGGATCGCGTCTTCCTTGTCACCTGCCTGGAGGCGATCATAGCCGAGCAGATTCACTAGAAATTCCGGGAACAAAGGTGCATTGGGATCGCGTTGGCGCGCTTCATGGAATTCTTTTTCGGCCCGGGCAGCCCCTCCGGGCTGGTTCGCCTGTCTCCAGAACTCGTAAGCGGGCGTTCTTCGCGGAGTAACCTTCGACCCAGCCGGCGAGATCAGCAGCGTATCTACAAAGAATGCCACGATGTGATGCACCAGTTCAGGGTGCGGTCCGAAAATCTCGGTGCCATGCCCTCCATTCTGGAAGCCTTCAAACTTTGTGCGCGGGCTCCCCGAGATTTGGCTGAACCACTGCATCAACGGCAGCGTGGCGGAATTGTACTCATCATCGGCTGCGGCTGCCGTGAAGATCGGCAGCTCAGTTTTTTGGGAGATAAGATTCATTCCTGCTGCATCCGTTGAACCCGACAATAAGACAAGCACCTTCACGTCCGGGTGGCGCTCGGCCAGCTTGATCGCGTTGTCCACTCCGCAGCTACCGCCGCCTGCACCCGTGTGCGACTTATCGACTCCGGGCTGTGAGAGCAGGAATTGATACGCCGCGTCGAAATCGCCCGGCCATTTCTCCTGGAGCTTTTTGTCGACCTCCGGCGGCGCCCCTTCAAACTTCGGCCCACCGCTTTCTCCGAATCCCCGGTTGTCGATGGTGAGCGCATTGATTCCTTTTTCGCTCAACTCCCTCGCAACCGGCTCCCACGATTTACGGGCGGTGTTACACATGTGCAGCAACAGGACGGCGGGCCCAGGCTTAGCAGCAGCAAAGGATGTCGCTCGCAGCTTGATGCCATCGGGAGCGGCAATGTCTACATCCTTGGGGGACGGTGTTTGTGCTGTCACTACACTCGCAGCAATCAGGAAGAAAGTTGGGAGAAAGCCCGAGCGGAGCATACATGTTCCTCGCATTCCATTCGCCAAGAGTCTAATCCGCCGCCTAATCTTACGCATTGAATGACTTGAGTACAAAGCTGCGAACGACCCGCTCTTGTTAAGTAGCCAACAAACCCCGTGATGCAAAGCCACCTGGATGCATTCCCGTCTTGCCGTTATCCAGGAGTGGCAGGGCTCGACTCCAGAAGTCGACTTTTCATTCCTTGCGTCCGGGTTCCTTCTGAGGACTAGGAGCCGAATTGCGGACCAAGATCGGCACCACTGATTTAAGACTCAGCCAGCCTTGACCGATCTGACGACTCGGATCATTGCTTCTAGGCTGTGCTCGACTCACAAATTAAGTTTCAGGCGTGCAAGCAGATCGCGAAACCGGGCTTCCCCCCGCAGTCCATCGAGTCGCGGGTGCACCTTCAGCCATACCAGCGTCCCGTCGCGCTCGGAGTAGGCCTTCTCCAGCCAATCGAGCGCGCGGTCATTTTCCACGATGACGGCATAGTAGGAGGCGATTCCGTAGGGCGACACAAACTGCTTCTGCGCCAGCTCCTGAACTGCTTGCATAGTGGCGCGGGCATCGTCCAGCCGCCGAGCGCGCGCGTAGAGAATCGCCAGGCCGGAGGAGGGCCGCGGCAATCCGTCGGGACCGGCAGTTCCCCGCACAAACTCTTCGACTGCTTCGTCGGTCCGTCCCAGTTGTTCCAGCGAGCGCGCGAGATCGGTGTGCCCCGCTCCAAAGGTCGGATCCAATTCGAGGCATCTCCGGTAAGGTGCCAAAGAGCTTTCGAAGCGCCGGGCGTAAAACAAAGTGTCGCCCATCACGGTGTAGGTGAGCAGATTGAAAGGATCAAGCTCGTGGGCCCTCTGGGCCGCAGCAATGGCTTCTTCGTGGCGCCCCATCCCGGACAGCAACAGCGCGTATCGACTATATCCAAAGGCATAGCCGGGATTGAGTTGAATCGCCCGCAAGGATTCGCGTTCAGCCGCCGCCCAATCCCAGTCGAAGAGACGATGAATCCAACCTAGCGAGGTATGGAGCTCGGCCAGCGATTCGTCAAGGAAAAGTCCTCGCTCCGCAGCCTTGCGCCCCAGTGAGTAGCCCTCGCGTGGAGGGAGGATGTGGTGGTTTGCCAGCATGATGTAGCTGTCCGCGAGTCCGGCGTACGCAGGGGCGTAATTGGGATCGATCGCCAGCGCATCCTGGTAGCGCTGGATCGCCTGCTTCACAGTCTCGCCGGTGAACCGGTTCCACAAAAACAATCCCTGCAGGTAGGCGACGTGAGCCGCAGGATCTACTGCACTCCTGCGCCCCAGTCGCGCCCGTTCATCGGGTGTGACTTGGATCCGAATTTCGTCGGCGATCGCGCGGGCGACTTCGCTCTGCAGTGCGAGGATGTCGGAAAGACCGCGTTCGTAGCTCCTCGCCCACACGCTCCGATCGCTCGCCACCTCAACCAACTGCACCGTGATACGCACTCGGTCGCCCGCTCGCAATGCTGAGCCCTCGACTACACCATCCACACGCAGCTCACGCGCGATTTCAGACAATGGGGTATGCGTGCCTTTAAACCGCATTGCCGAAGTGCGCGAGATGACCCGCAGCGCGGCGATCTGCGCGAGGTCGGCAATAAGCGCATCCGTCATTCCATCAGCAAAGAATTCCTGGGCCGGGTCACCTGAGCGATTCTCGAACGGCAGCACAACTAACGACCGAATGCCCCGCCCCGGGCCTGATTCAGAACTGCTGGTCGCGGTCGTCGACGGCGATACCGTTGCCCCGCGAGGGCCGCTTTCATGTACTGCGGGGGCTGTTCCGGATACTCCCACTCGTCCCGTCTCTCTGTTACGTTTCAGGCGTTGCAACTCAGCCCATATCTCCTTTGCGCTCTGATAACGTAATTCACGGTCCTTCTCCAAAGCGCGATTGATGATGTCATCGAGCTTTGCCGGGCTATCTCGATTGAAACGAACTACCGAGGGTGGATCGAAGTCAAGGATTGCCTTGAAGATGAGAGCGGATGTTTCGCCTGCAAAGGGCAACGTTCCGGTTGCCATCTCGTACAAAACGGCGCCAAAAGAAAACAGGTCGGTGCGCCCATCTAGTTCCTTCCCCCTGGCTTGTTCAGGCGACATATAAGCGACGGTTCCGAGCATGGCGCCGGGGCTGGTCAGGTGCTGCTCGTCCAGCGACGCGGTTCGTGTGCCGCTGGCCTCGACGCTGCTCGATAGTGTGCCGGAGATCCCAACCTTTGCCAACCCAAAATCGAGAACCTTCGCGTGCCCGCGCTTGGTGATGAAAATGTTGGCTGGTTTGATGTCGCGGTGAATGATTCCCTTTGAATGCGCCGCGTCCAAGGCATCGGCGATCTGGATGCCGAAATCGAGCACCGCTTCGATCTCCATCGGCCTACCAGCGATCCGATGCTTCAGGGTCATGCCATCCAAGAACTCCATGACGATGAATGGACTCTCATCGTGCTTGCCGATCTCATAAATTGTGCAGATGTTGGGGTGGTTCAGCGCGGAAGCTGCACGAGCTTCACGTCGGAATCGTTCGAGTGCCTGTGGGTCATGGGCGACATCTTCGGGCAAGAATTTCAGAGCGACGAAGCGTCCCAGGTCCGTGTCTTCAGCTTTATAGACGACACCCATCCCGCCACCGCCGAGCTTGTCGATGATGCGGTAATGCGAGATGGTTTGTCCGATCAATTGATTCGAATCACCCCTTGGCGGAAATGGTAGGGCGAAGAACAGAAACGGTCAATCGTAAGCAACCTGTTTCCCATTTGGTCTATACCACTGTGCAGACTTCGGGCCATTGAGAAGTGCGCTACCATCTTACAGATGAACACACAGGCGACGAACAATTCGACGCTCGAACGGCGCGTCCGCCAACTCCTGCTACTGCAGGAGACCGCCAAGAAGGTCAATTCCATACTCGATCTTGAGGAATTGCTGGACCAGATTGTAGGCAGTGTGGCGGAAGCATTTGGATGCAACCGGACAGCTGTTCTGCTCAAGGACGACATTACGAATGAGTTGGAGATGATCGCCCTCCGCGGATTCAGCAATGTTCATCTCAAAGGTTATCGCTTCAGGGTCGGCGGGGAGGGCATGGTGGGGCACGTATCGGCGACCGCGATGATGCACTATGCGCCTGACGTTCGCAGGGACCCCTACTACCTGATTAGCGAAGCGACCACGCTGTCAGAAGTCGATATTCCACTCATCAGCCGGGGAAAGCTGATTGGCATCTTCAACGCGCAAAGCTCGGCTCTGGATGCGTTTTCTCCGGAGCAGATTGAATTATTATGTGCGTTAGCCGACACGATCGCTATTGCTATTGAAAATGCCAGGCTTTTCCAACAAGAGCGGACGGCGAAAGAAAAAGCTTTGCGCGAGCAAGCTGAGGCGAGGCAAATCCAGCGGGCGTTGTTACCGGAAGCCGATCCCATGATCGAGGGCTACGCAGTCAATGGCATGTGCCTGCAACTGAGCGCGGTGGGTGGTGACTGGTATGACTACGTGCGTCTGGGCGATGGTTTATGGGGAATCGCCCTAGGCGACGTATGCGGCAAGGGCATGGCGGCCGCATTGTTGATGTCGGCAACGCGCAGCCTTTTCCGCTCGGCAGCCGAAGGGTTGCGCTCTCCGTCCGAAGTCCTTGCACGCCTGAATAAGTCGCTTGTGAAAGACCTTCCAACAGGGCGGTTTGTTACGTTGGTTTATCTGGTGCTGGATACTGAGCATGCGACTGCTAGCATCGCCAGTGCCGGCCATGCTCAGCCTTTGTATTTGAGCAGACAGTTGGGAGTCATCGAATTGCGAACCGAGAAAGGTCTCCCTCTTGGATTGATGGACTCCGAATACTCTGAAGTGGAGTTGCAGCTCCAGCGGGAAGACCGAGTCTTGATGTACACCGATGGCATTCTGGAAGCGACCAACGGCACAGGCGAAGAATTCGGGATTGCGCGCCTTGAACAGGTACTCCAGAAGCCGACCGTGACGGCACAGTCGATATTGGCAGATGTGCAACAATTCGCACACGGTGCCGCTCTTGCCGACGATGCCACCGCCGTTGTCTTACGGCATTGAATTCCCGAAGAGCTTCGGGGGCAGCAAGGTGTAGAAGTTGATTTGACAACGACCGCGCTGCTCCGCTAAAGACTCATTCGAGTAGGATACTGGCAATCCCCAACTGCAAGGCTGAGTGATAATTTGACGCGAATTCGAAGTTTCGAAGTGTAGCCCGCGTGTCGTCGGCAACCCTTACCTAAGCTGGTACGTCAGGGTTGCCCGTCACTCGCACCGAACGGATCGGGGTTGCCTCGCAGAACGCCGCGAAAATCCACCGCTTGATGCTCTTCTCCGGTCAAAATAACTTTGCGCTTGAGCCATCTCCTCGCGAGTCGTAGGTCCGGCCCGCGATAGACTATGGGATGATGTCGACGCCCCACAAGGCGCTTTCGGCCCTTCTCTCGCAAATTCTGGTTGCCTATAGCGTGGAGCTCGATTGCGAATTCGAGCGCCGCATGTTGCAAACGCAGAGCCGTAGCGCGCGCCTCTCGCTGGTCATTTGGCTTAACCTGCTGCAGTTTTTGGCCGATGGACCAGTTTCGGTTCGAACGCTCGCTTCGCGCGCGCTCACAGGCGAGGCTGGCGCCACAGCAGGGCTTGGTTGCCTCGAACGATGGGGCGTCGTTGCGCTGCAGCCCGGAAAGCGCGCCGGTTTCGGTAGCGGCCGAGGCATCCGCGCCGATTGGCCGGTTCGGCTCACGGCCAGCGGTGAAACAGCCGT
>Ga0074045_10001238_pt1 | contig 24894 bp, 20 predicted proteins | sample BogForMeECP23OM2_FD_94442 | JGI IMG/M metagenome (GOLD analysis project Ga0074045, IMG submission 94442) | Bog forest soil microbial communities from Calvert Island, British Columbia, Canada - Bog Forest MetaG ECP23OM2 | ecosystem: Environmental > Terrestrial > Soil > Wetlands ... | reverse complement strand
CATCTCGCTCAACTTCGCCAGCGTGGATTCGATTTGCGATAGCTCCGCCGTGTCTTCGGAAAACGTGTGTTCGTGGCTGATCGACTTGGGCCCTTCTTCCGCGCCGATCTCTGTATCGAACCAGCCGCCCGCGTCCAGTCCCTGCGCCTTGCCGGCCAATGCCAGGCCCAGTTTGCCGAAGTGCTGTTCCAGAAACGCTTCGTCGCGATTCGCCAGGTCGCGCACCTTGCGAATGCCGAGCGCATGCAGATTTCGCTCGCTCACCTTGCCGACGCCGGGAATGCGCCGCACGTCGAGCGGCCCCAGGAACGCGGCCTCGCAGCCCGGCGGCACCCACAGCACGCCGTTCGGCTTGGCCTGATCCGAACAGATCTTGGCCACCATCCGCGACGCGGCGATGCCGATCGAACAATTCAGTTTGGTGGCGGCGTGTACGCGCTCGTGCAGCAGGTGTGCCGCGCGCAGCGGCGGCCCGTACAGCCGCTCGGTGCCCGTGATATCGAGATAGGCTTCGTCAATCGAGGCCATCTCGACCAGCGGCGTGAACCCGCACAGCACGTCGTGGACTTTGTGCGAGTACTCCTGATACCGCTCCATGTGCCCCTCGACGAAAATCGCTTGCGGGCACATCTTGTACGCCGTACGCAGCGGCATCGCCGAATGCACGCCAAACTTCCGCGCCGCGTACGACGCCGCCGAAACCACCCCGCGCTCGTCCGGCCGTCCGCCGACCACCACGGGCTTGCCCTTTAGCGCAGGATCGAACAACTCTTCCACAGACACGAAGAAGGCATCCATGTCGAGATGGAAGAAAGTCTTCACTTCCTACCAGGATAATCTCTGTGGCCGCGTGAAAGTGGCCGTTTGTGGGGCAGCTTGGCAAGCTGCGGTCCGATTGCCAATCGGACCGCGCGGCGGTTGCCAACCGCCGCGCAGGATGCCATCCTGCCCCACAGACGAGTGCGACAATGTTACTGATGAAGCGCTGCATTAGCGTCTGCTTGCTGCTAACGGCTGCGTGGTCATGTCGCGCGCAGGAGGATTCCGATCCGCACGACCCGAGCGTCATCGCCTTCGAATTGAGCCGGGCCAGCGTGGTGGTTGTCGGGAAGTTCGGCGTGGACCGGTGCTTGCCTTGGCTCGATGGCTGGCATTGCAGCGGAGCCATCCATGTAAAGGGGTCTCTCTACGGGGACCTGAAACCGAGCGACGCCGTGCCGTTTCGCTGGAAGGAGAATTATGGCGGATCCTGCTTGGTGTGCCAGTACGTGAGCAGGTTGAACGGCGCCATGGGTGTCTGGTTCCTGTCTAAGAAGAGCGGCTCGTGGCAGTTTTCAGGAACGCCGTCGTTATGCGGTGGCCCTTTTCCGCTGGACAGCCGTGAGGCCGTGGTTCAGTGTATCCGCAGGCGACCGAAGTGATCTAATCCCGCCCTCAGCTCACCGCTTTCTTCCTAAATTTCTTGATGCCGAGCGCGATCATGCCAAGATCGATCGCGGCCAGCGCGGAGGCGGTGATCCACGTGGCGATGTGCGGCACGTGCGGCGCCAGCACTCCGCGCAGGCCTTCGCTCGCGTAGACTACCGGGTTCAGCAGCACGGCGTATTGCAAGCCGGGGAACGCGCGGAGGAACGACCACGGGTAATATACGCAGCCGAACATCAGCATGGGCGTCAGGATGATGCTGAACATAAGCCCGATTTGCGTCGCGCCCACGCTGCAACCGAGCGTGAGGCCACCGGCGGCAGCAAAGAGCGCGACCAATAGGCAGAACGCGACGAACGTGAACGGATGCGCGAAGCTGAGGTGTGCGCCCGAACCCATCGTCAACCACGCGGCCGGGATCACCACCAGTCCGGCCACCAACGCCTGGATCATGCCCGCGATGATTTTCTCGACCGCGACCCAGCCGTTTTCAATCGGCGCCAGCAGGCGGTCTTCGATCTCGCGGCTGAATTGAAACTCGGTGATCAGCGGCATGGCCACCGCCTGCACCCCGGCAATCACCATGCTGATGGCGATCACACCCGGCAGCAGCACGCTCTTGAACCCGGCCTGCATCATGCCGCCCGAGGTAAGCACGCGTCCGAACACGAAGGTGAACAGCAGCGGCTGCAGCAGATTCTGCACCAGCACCATGACCAGACTGCGGCGGGCGACGTGACCGTCGCGCGACAGTAAGGCGTAAAACGTTTTCCAGTTCACTCGCGCAGGCTCCTTCCGGTGTGATGCAGAAACAGGTTTTCCAGGCTCGGTTCCTGTATATGCACGTCATGCACTTCGACGCCGGCCGCTTGCGCGGCGTTGACGATGGGCCCGATCAGCGGGCCGCCGCGGTCGGCGTACACATCGGCCGCCGTCGGATCGGCCGACTTCACTTCCGTCACGCCGGGCAGCTCGCGAATCTGGCGGAGCAGTTCTTCCGTCGCCCGGTCGAAACGCAGCCGCAACAGATAGCCGCCGGGAATCGACGATTTCAATTCGCGCGGCGTGCCCTGCGCGATGATCTTGCCGTGATCGATGATCGCAAGGCGCTGGCACAGCGTGTCGGCTTCATCCATGTAGTGCGTGGTCAGCACGATGGTCTTGCCGAGCGCGCCGTAGCCGCGGACGATCTCCCACAGCATCAGGCGTGTCTGCGGATCCAGGCCCGCCGAAGGCTCGTCGAGGAACAGCACCTCGGGATCGTGCATCATGGCGCGCGCGATCGAGAGGCGCTGCATCAGGCCGCCGGAGAGTTCGCGGACCATCTGGTTGGCGCGGTCGGTAAGCTTGAACTTCTCCAGTTCCTCGTCGGCGCGGCGGGCGCGCTCGCGGGCGCTCTGCCCGAAGTAGGCGCCGTGAAACAGCAGCACCTCGCGCGTGGTGAGCGCAAAATCCAGGTTGGGCCGCTGCGGCACCACGCCGATCAGGCGCTTGGCTTTCACCTGCTGCTTCCAGACGTCGAACTCGCCGACGAAGGCGCGGCCGCCGGTAGGTTCGGTACGCGTGGTGAGGATGCCGATGGTGGTGGACTTCCCCGCCCCGTTCGGCCCCAGCAGACCGAAGATTTCGCCGGCCGGAATCTCCAGCGAGATGTCGTCGAGCGCCAGAATCTCGATCTTCTTTTTCTTCTCCTTCGGCCCGGAGGTACGAGTGGGACCGAAGGAAAAGCCGCGCCCGCCAGCGGCCGAGGGCGGCGGCGAATCGTACACCTTGCGCAAGTGCTCGATGCGAATCCCGATTCCCATGGATTACGATTCTCTCTTCTTGCTGGGATACATACGACAACCCTCCTGGCTCGGCAGCGGCGAGCACATCGGTTGGCAGGCGGAAGCGCCTGTCCCACGCGGCTACGGATTCTTCAGCGGCAATGGGACGGACGCCTTCGTCCGTCGGCCGCATCCACCCGCCCCCATCGTTGTTTCCGTACATTATCGCAAACCGCGGAGAGGACGCAACCTGGGGATGGAACCGAGGCGACCGTCACGCCTTCGGGTACCGGTCGCTGCACGCCTTCGAGCAGAAGTGTACAACCTGGCCGTTGACGGTGCGTGTCAGGCTGGTCGCGGTCGAGACATAGGTGCCGCAGACCGGGTCCTTCTTCAATTCGCCCCCTTCCTGAACCGTTGGCACACTCTGCGGCCGGCTCGCCCGCGGGTTGCGATAGCGGGAGAGGAAATTACCAAGTAATGAACGGATGAAGAGGAACAGCAGTAGGGGAAAAACAAACTCGACGAAAAATGCTCGAATCATGAGATCGGGGCAGAAGCGCGCCGCCTCTGCCCCGGATGGTGCCTGCGGTTACTTGGTAGTCGATTTCTTCTTCTTGGTGCCGGCGTCGGGGTTCTTGTACTCGGTCTGGAGAGTGGTGCCGAGCGAGGCCAGCATCGCCTTGGCTTCCTCCACGTGCGGACCGTTCGGAGCCAGATCCAGATACTTCTGAAGAGCCTCCGTGGTTCCCGGAACCGGAACCGTCTTGCCGTCCTTATCCAGCGTCGCCTTAGCCAACAGGGTTAGGCCGTATTGATAAAAAGCCTCGGGAAACGGCGGTAAGATGGCGATCGCCTTCTTGAACGTTTCGCTGGCGGCATCGTTCTGTCCCGAGTTCACTTCGAGCGCGCCCAGGTTGTAATAATACTGGCCTGCGCCGGGCGGGTTGAGGGTAGCGGCCTTTTCCAGCTCGGCCTGCGCTTCGGGGAACTTCTTGCATTGTGCCAGCACCAGCGCGTAGTTGTTGTGGAGACCGGCTTCTTCCGGATTGATTTCGATCGCCTTGGTCCAACTTTCCGCGGCCTTCTGCATGTTGGTGTCGAGGTCGGCGCCCGTCTTCGTCTTGGCAAGCTGCTCGTATGCCTGAGCCAGTCCGGACCATACGGCGCCCTGCTTGGGGTCGAGCTCGGAAGCCTTGGTGAAGCTCTCGATGGCCGCGTCGTACTGCTTGTTGTCCAGGGCCGTCTTGCCCGCACCATAAGCCTCGTTCAGCGCGGCGTTCTTCTTCATGCTTTCCGAGCGCTTCTTATAAAGTTCCTCGAGCCGCTGCTTGTCCTCCGCGCTCATGCCGCGCTCCTGGTCCTTGGTGAGATTGCCAGTCGACGCGGCCTGTTGTGCGGCGGCTTTCGCCTTCAGGTTGAAATCCACGGTGGTGTATTTTTGCGTAGTGGTTCTCACCCCGGCAACCTTATCCACATCCTTGCCGTCCACGACACACGTGACGTTGAACGTGCCCAGGGGCAGCCCATTGTAAATGTAATGCCCCTTCTTGTCGGTCGTGACTTTGAACGTGGAAGTCACATCGGTGCGCTCGATGCGAATCAGGGCACCTTTCAGAGGCGCACCTTCCGGGCCCGTTACAACCCCTTCGATCACCGTGATCTGGGCGAGGGATGGCAGCGCCATCAACAGCAGTCCGGCCAGGGTTGCAGCCATAGTTCGGATCTTCATGGAACCTCCAACTTGAGAGTTATTTGTATGAAATTCGAGTATACCGCAATTGACCTGTACCATCCTTGCAGCGGCGCGCGCAAGCGTGTTCACGGTGGCCCGGGCGGGCCCGCGAACTACTCGCCGAACAGATCGATCTGCGCTTCCGGCACGGCCTTTTCCTTGCGCCGTTTGAGCGGACTGCCCACCACCCCCAGCACTTCCACCGAGCGCAGTGCCGGGCGTGGCAGAAACACACGTTGCTGCGCACTGTAGGGGTGCGGTGGGATCACGTTGAATCCGTATGGCTCGACCGCCAGCAGGTTGTTCGGCATTACGCCTTCCATGACTTCCCCATCCTGAAAGGTGAAGCGCATCCAGAGGCCCTCCATCTTGGGGCGGTTGAGGAAGACGGGGCGCTCGACCTCGGCTGCGGCGTTGAAATCGCGCACGAACGAGACGCTCTTGATCTCGGCGTAGGGTACCTCCACGATCTGGCCTTCGGCCGAGAGCAGCTCAACCCCCGTAGGTTTAAGATAAGAAAGGGGATTGACGTAACCCGAGAGGCTTTCTCGCTGGAACCGTCGAATCACCGCCTTCTTAGTCGTGGAAGTGGGCAAGGGTCGCCTTTTTTTTCAACTGTGTTTCAATCATTTAGGCGCTTATTGTATCATTGGCACGATGGCAGAAGCGCTCGCGGAGCAAACGGCCGGTCTGAAGGGCCACGTCCGGGCGTTTCTCAATTATTGCCGGGTGGAAAAAGGCCTGTCCGCCAACTCGCTCAGCGCCTATGGTACTGACCTTGATCGGTTTATCGTTTTCGCTGGCAGCCAAGCGGGCCTCCCAGGGCCGGAATCGCTCCGTACTTATATTGACAGTTTATACCGCAGCCAGCTAGGCCATCGTTCGATTGGCAGGCATATGGCCACCCTGCGCTGTTTTTTCCGATTCCTGTTGCAGGAGAACGTGATCGACTGGGATCCGGCCCAGGAACTGCGTCCCCCGCGGCAATGGCAGACCATCCCTAAATTTCTCAATCTAAGCGAGATAGAGAAGTTGATCGGGGCCCCCGATACGACTCGGCCCACCGGTCTGCGCGACCGCGCCATGATTGAGCTGCTATATGCCTGCGGCCTAAGGGTTTCCGAGTTATGTCGCGTGGGGGTGGGCGATCTGGACGCCCGCATGGGCTATGTGCGGGTGACCGGCAAAGGAAACAAACAGCGACTGGTTCCGGTGGGGCGGGAGGCGATCGCCGCAGTGGAGCGTTATTTGGCGGAGGGCCGCGCCGCGCTGCTGAAGGGCCGTGCCAGCCGCTACCTGTTTGTGACCGCGCGCGGCGGCTGCCTCACCCGGCAGGCATTTTGGAAGCTGCTGGCCGGCTACGGACGCAAAGTGCAAGTCTTCCGCGGGCTGACACCCCATGTTCTGCGCCACAGTTTCGCCACGCACCTGCTGGACGGTGGAGCGGACTTGCGCAGCGTTCAGGTCATGCTGGGCCACGCCGATATTTCGACCACCCAGATTTATACGCACGTCATGCGGTCCAGACTGCGGGAAACGGTTCAAAAGCATCATCCCCGCGCCTGACGGATCTCCGGCGGGAATTCGGGCGCGGGCCTTGTAGGTAAGTTCGAGAGCGCACTGCGATGAGCGACTACATCTATATTTTGGAAAGCCACCTCAGCCCGGATCAAAACCGGGTACTGGGAGAGGTAATGGCCGCCGCGGGAGAGGCCAACCTCAATCTGTTCCTGACTGGCGGCGCGATGCGCGACATGCTGGCGGGTTTTCGGATTCGCGATCTCGACTTCCTGGTGGAGGGCGCCGCCCTGAAACTCGCCAGGACGGTGGCCGGCCGCACCGGCGCCACCATCGTGTCGGAAGACCAGAACCGCAAGAGTGCGGAACTCGAGTTCCCCACCGGCGTGACCGCGCAAATCGCCATGTCCCGGCAGGAGAGATACCCGCGCGCCGGCGCCAAGCCGCAGGTTTCGCCAGCCACCATCCAGGAGGATTTGCGCGGCCGCGACTTTACCTGCAACGCCATCGCGCTGTCGCTTAATAAGACCTCGCGCGGGTTGCTGCTCGACCCGCTGAACGGTCTGGCGGACATCGAGCGCCACGAACTGCGTGCCGTCAGCGCCTATGGGTTTTACGACGATCCCACACGCCTGTTGCGGCTGGTGCGATTGAGCGTACGGCTGGGCTTCGCGATTGAGGAGCGCACCGCGATGCAGGTGGCCAACGCGCGCGAAGCCGAGGTGGAGAAGACCATTCTGCCAGGGGTATTGGGCGCGGAGCTGAAATTGATCGGCACCGAGGATAATGGCGCCGCGATCGTCGACGCGCTCGCCCAAGCCAGCCTGCTGGCGCTGTTTTCGCCCGTCCTGGCGGAAGGCCACGGATATCGCGCCGGTCTGGCGAAATTCGAGAAGATCACCCGCATGCTCCCCGACGCGGCCGAGACCCGCGCCGCCCGCTTCGGCCCGTTTCTGTGCGCCCTTACGGAGAAGCTGCCCCCGCGCGAGAAGCAGGCGTTGGCCAAGCGCCTGCAGTTCTCCAGAGCCGACACCAACCACTGGCTGCAATTGGAAGCGAAGTCGAAGAAACTCTCGAGCGTGCTGCGCTCGCCGCGCCTGCGCAAACCTTCGCAGATATACCACGCGATTTGCTCCGCCGCACCCGACCAGATGATGTTTCTGCTCTACGCGTCGCCACTGAAGCCGGTGCAGGATCGCCTGCGCGCCTACTTCCAGAAGTATCTGCCGGCGATCGAGGAAATTACGCCCGAGGAATGGGCCACCGTGGAAACCAAGCCATCGCGCCAGCAGAAAGCCCGCGAAGAGTTTATCGCCAACCGGCTGGATCGCCGTCCGCCGCGCAAGGTGGAACCCGAGCTGCCGCCCCCGCCGCCGCCGGTCCCCGAACCCAGCATGATGCGCCGTGGCCGCTGACCGTTCCCTCAATCGCCGCGCTGCTGAAACCAGGAACCTGCTCTTGGTCTGTCCGATTGGATAGACCGTATCGTACCGGGGCCATCGCTTCGAGGGCGACGACCGAAACGGCGGGTGTTGCGGCGAGCGCCGCGTATCCTGGATATGCCATCGCCCAGGATTGCCCGGCCAATTCTAGACGAGAAGCGGTCCTAGCGCGGTTCAATCACGTCCGGCCCGCCGCTGACCCTGGAAAAAAGCGGCAGGGCCGGACGTGTGCCAATGGCCGAGGCCAAGCGTCGCTCCATCGCCGACCCGGCCGTGCGGAACTCGTGTTGCACCATGCGAACGGCCGTGCGCCGGCCATCGGAACGGACAATCTTTCCATACACCAACAGTTGCAGCGGGGCGACGCTGTGCAGCATCACAGGCCAGGCAATCGAAATTTCCACGTTGAGACCCACCGGCAGCGGACGCCCGGCATCGAAAAGGACTCCGCCGCTCGAAACATCCAGCGTCCGTCCCTCGCCGCCTTCGAGCAGACGGCGGCGCCGAATCAGCTTCCAGCGCAGATTCAGTTCGATCTCGTAGCGTCTGTCCCGGCGCCGATCGCCGGCAATCTCATCGAACTCCTGATTGGTTCCGTCCCAATACATTGCGGCACCCATCGTAGCCTATCCCGTATGAACCAGTAGATGTAGTCTATATTATGCTGGGCTAACAAAGATCGCCAAAAGTCATGGGGGTACTTGCCGGGTAACAGCGGTTCTACAACGTTACCTGTTAACCCTGCTGCCAATTATGTTATCGGAAGCCCTGCTATGCTCAGAGAAAGTACAGGAGCAACCGACTGTGAACCGACGCCACTTAGCCTTGTTACTGCTGCTCGCGGCCGCTTGTCTCGCCGCGCAGGACCTGAAGGAATTTGAGAAGAAGGTAACCGAGTTCACGTTACCGAATGGCATGCATTTCACGGTTGTGGAGCGGCGCGAGGCCCCTGTTGTGTCCTTCCACACTTATGTAAACGCGGGCTCCGTGGACGATCCAGCCGGCGAAACCGGCCTGGCCCACATGTTCGAGCACATGGCGTTCAAGGGCACTGAGAGCATCGGCACCACCAACTGGGCCGCCGAGAAGAAGGCCCTGCAAGATGTGGAAGACATCTACAACCAGGTGGAAGCCGAGCGGAACAAAGGTCCCAAAGCCGACCAAAGTAAGATCGATTACTCTCGCTTGCGGCTCAAAGAGGCGATCGATGTGGCGCAAACCTATGTGGACTCGAACGAGTATACCCGCATCATCGAGGAAAACGGCGGCGCCGGCTTGAATGCAGACACCGCCTACGACGATACCGAGTACTTTTACAGTCTGCCTTCCAACCGCATCGAACTTTGGTTTCTGCTGGAGTCGCAGCGGCTCCTGCACCCGGTATTCCGCGAGTTCTACCAGGAGCGCGACGTGGTGCAGGAAGAGAATCGCATGCGCAACCAACCCGGGTCGGAGGGCCAACTGATGCGGGATTTCGTGGCCACCGCGTTCGCCGCCTTCCCGTACCGCAATCCGCCGGGCGGGTGGCCGAGCGACGTGGATAACCTGCGGCGCGGCATGGCGCAAGCCTTCTTCGACAAATACTACGTGCCCGCCAATATCAATTTCGCCATCGTGGGCGATGTGGACCCCGCCCAGGCGCGGCGCCTGGCGGAGCGCTACTTCGGCCCCATTCCGGCGCGTCCCCTGCCGCCTCTGATTCAAACCGTCGAGCCGGCCCAGAATGGCCCGAAGACGGCCATCGTGGAGTCGCGCAACCAGCCGCTGTTCGTCACCGGCTTCAAGCGGCCCGGCCAAAACGACCCGGACGATCCGGTGTACGAGGTCCTTTCGCTGGTCCTTTCGAGCGGCCGCACCAGCCTGCTCTACAAGGAGCTGGTGCAGGAGAAGAAGATCGCGATCGCGGCGGAGGCGGCGCCGGCCTACCCGTCCTCGCGGTATCCGAACCTGTTCGTCATCTTCATCGCGCCCGCTGTGGGACACACGGTGGCAGAAAACCAGAAGGCGCTGGAGGACCTTCTGGCACGGTTCGCGACCGCGAGGATCGACGCCGCGACCTTGCAGCGCGTGAAGACCCAGGCGCGCGCGGCGGTGATTCGAAAGTTGGACAGCAACGCCGGCCTGGCATCTTCGCTGGCATCCGATTACGGCAGTTACGGGGACTGGAGGAAGCTGTTCACCGAGCTCGACGACCTGAACAAAGTGACGGCCCAAGATGTGGAACGCGTGGCGCGCACCTGCTTCGTCGCGCAAAACCGCACGGTAGCGTTCACTGTGCCAGCGAGTGCGTTGCGGGCGGCTGCCGCCGCCGCGGAGGGCCGGCCATGATCAGACTTTCCGTGCTGCTGCTGCTAGCCTCCGCGTGCTTGGCCGACGACCTGATGCCGCAGCAACAACCGGCCACCGAGCCGCAGCGACAGCCCGCCGCTGCGCCGCACAAGGCAGCGGCCGCTCCCTCGCCGAAGGCCGCCGACACTCCGCTACCGTCGTGGAAGGACCTCGTCTACCCGCCGCTCCATGCCATCGCCATTCCCAACGTCGAAACCGTCGTTCTGCCCAACGGCATGAAGGTCTATCTTCTCGAAGACCATGAGTTGCCCCTGGTCCACGGCGCGGCGCGCATCCGCACCGGCAATCTGTTCGATCCCGTCGAGAAGATTGGCCTGGCTGACTTGACCGGCACCGTGCTGCGCACCGGCGGAACCCGCACCAGGACCGGCGAGCAACTGGACGAGGAACTGGAAGGCCTGGCCGCCAGTGTGGAAAGCGACATCGGCGAGAGTTTCGGATCGGTGGGCTTCTCCTGCCTCAAGGAGAACGTGGACGAAGTGCTGGCCCGCTTTCACGACGTGCTCACCGAGCCGGAATTCAGTCAGGACAAGCTCGACCTGGCCAGGACCGGGATGAGCGGCGGCATCGCCCGGCGCAACGACGACCCGCAGGCAATCGCGGAGCGAGAGTTCGCCAATACCGTTTACGGCAAGAATACGCCGTATGGCTGGCAGGAAGAGTACAACACCATCGACCGCGTTTCGCGCGGCGATCTGGACGCCTTTTACCGGCGCCATTTCTTCCCCAGGAATACGCTGCTGGCGGTCTGGGGAGATTTCAGCGCGCCGGAAATGAAGGCGCGCCTGGAGCAAGTGTTCGCCGATTGGACCGTCGAACAACCGCCAGTGCCGCCGTTTCCGCCGGTCGCCGCCAAGCCCGCCGCGGGCACTTACCTGGCGGCCAAGCCCGATACGACGCAGACCTTTTTTGCCATGGGGCAACTGGGCGGCGTTTTCAAGGACAAGGACTACCCCGCTCTGGAAATTATGGCCGACATCCTGGGCGGCGGATTTCAGAGCCGCCTGTTCTGCAGGGTGCGCACGGAGATGGGGAACGCCTACGACATCGAAGCCGGCTGGAACGCGAACTACGATCACCCCGGTTTGTTCGTCATCTCGGGCAGCACCAAGTCGATATCCACGGTGGAAACGCTGCAAGCGGTGCTCGAGGAAGTGGAGCGCATTCGCACGAATGAAGTGAATGACGCCGAGCTCAAGACCGCCAAGGCCACCGCGCTCAACAGCCTGGTGTTCGCCTTCGACACCAAAGCCAAGACGCTGGGCCGCATGCTCAACTACGAGTATTATGGATATCCGCGCGATTTCATCCAGCAGTACGAGCGGGCGATTACGGCCGTAACCCGCGCCGACGTGCTGCGCGTTGCCAAACAGTATCTGTCGCCCGCGGAGTTCACCATCGTGGCCGTGGGCAACCCCGAACAATTCGGCCAGCCGCTCTCCAAGCTCGGTCGCCCGGTTACCTCGATCGACCTCACCATTCCGCCGCCGAAGCAGGATGCGGCGCCCTCCGACGCGGCCAGCCTGGCGAAAGGGCGGGAGATTCTGCAGCGTGTGCAACGCGCCGTGGGAGGCGCCGGCAAGCTGGCGGCGGTGAGAGATTTCACGCTGACCGAAGACGACCGGTTCGATCCCAGCGCAGGCCGGCTCGACACGAGCGAGACTGACCGCTGGATCGCCCCGAGTTATTTGCGGCAGGACAGCCGCGATGCGGGCGGACCGCTCGCCATCTACTGCGACGGCAATCTCGGCTGGGTTTCCACGGCGCGGGGCGCCGGCCCCTTGTCGGGCACAACGCTGAAGCAATTGCGCGGCGAAGTATTCCACGTGTACTTCAGCTTGCTGCTGGCCGCGGGCGAGACGCGTGTAGCGGCGCTGGACGATCGCACGGTCGAGATCTCCAATGGCGAGAACAGCGTGCAACTGGTGGTGGATCCGGCCACCGGGCTGCCGCGGCAACTGATCTACGATTCGCCGCGCGGCAACGGGCCGCCGGCGCGGTTCGAAGAAGAGTATTCCGATTTTCGCGAAGTGGATGGAATCCAGGTGCCCTTTCACACGTCGTATCACCAGGGTGGCAAGTATCTGGCCGAGTCCACTGTCACCCGGTTTCAGATCAATACCGGCCTCCGCGTGGAGGACCTGGAACGCCGCCAATGAAAACGACTTCACACGTTCGGATAGCCAACCGCAGTTTCCACCGTCTTGTCATATCGCCGGCAGGACAGACGATCGGTTTTTGTCGTCTGTCAATGCGTCGTGCCATGGCGAGTTCTGACACTCTCGAAAACTCACCTTACGCGCGAAGCCGTGCACTTAAGACGTGGCGCAGGCTGTCCAGTCTGCCGAGCCGAGAGTCGTCTCGGCTTTTCCAGCCACTATTTCAGAAAGCGGTGGGTGCGGCTGCTGCGAAGCGAAGCCGTGGAATAGCTACGCGGCTGCTCTGCCTGGTGGCTGCGGCCGCGCTGGCGGGCGGCCTCTCGGCGCAGCAGGAGCCGCGGCAGGAAACGCGCCAGGAGCGCGGCAAACGCGTGGTCCAGGAAGCTCTGGCCACACTCGGCGGCGACGCGTTTCTGCGCATGGAGGATCGCGTCGAAGCGGGCCGCGCGTATTCCTTTTACAACGCGAGGATCTCCGGGCTCGATGTGGCCACGGTTTACACGCGCTACCTGGCCCCGACGCCGGGCCAGCTATCCGTGCGCGAGCGCGAGAATTACGGCAGGAAACAGGACGAAGGGTTCACCTTGTTCAACGAAAGCGGCGCTTGGGAAGTGAACTTCCACGGCGCCAAGCCGCTCACCGACGAGCGATTGCGGAATTACCGGGAGAGCGCACTGCTGAATATCTTCTACATTCTGCGCCAGCGGCTTTCCGAGCCCGGCCTGTCGTTTTACTCGCAAGGCTCCGACGTCTTCGAGAATCAGCCAGTGCAGATTGTCGATATCACGGACGCGGACGGCCGCACCGTCACCGTCTATTTCAGCAGTTTCACCAAGCTCCCCCTGCGGCAGAGTTTCCGGCGCCGCAATCCGACCTATGGCGACTTCGACACGGAGGTGACCGCCTTCGCCAAGTACCACGCCACCGGCGGCATACTGTGGCCCTTCGACATCCGCCGCGAGCGCAACGGAGACAAGATCTTCGAGATGTACTCGGAAAGCGTGGAGATCGACAAGAGTCTTGGCGACGAGCTATTCACCCTGCCGGCGAACGTGAAATTGTTGCCGAAGGACAAATAGCGCCCGCCGCACACGTGAGGGCGCGTGGGAACCGCCGGTTCGAAAAGGGTCGCGGCCGCTGGCGCGGCGGACCCGCGCGCTATACAATAGCGGTCTTATGAAGACCGGTGTGGTTGTCGCGTTCGTTTTGTGCCTTGCGCCGCCGATGGCGATCCCTCAGGAGCCGTCGCCGCTCGATGGATTCACGGCGGAATCCTCGCCCGCCCAGCGCGAATGGGAAACCAAGTTCCGCGCGATTCCGGATCCGGCGCTGATGCGCGCGTACATGGAGCGTCTCTCGGCGCGTCCGCACCACGTGGGATCGCCTTACGACCGCGACAACGCCGAGTGGCTGCTGGAGAAGTTCCTCGAGTGGGGGCTCGACGCGCACATCGAAAACTTCGATGTGCTCTTTCCCACGCCGAAGGAGCGGCTGCTCGAGATGATCGAGCCACAACATTTCGTGGCGAAGATCGAAGAACCGGCGGTGGCCGTGGACCCGACCTCCGCGCAGCACGACGAACAACTGCCCACTTACAACGCCTATTCGATCGACGGCGACGTGACCGGCCCGCTGGTGTACGTCAACTACGGCGTGCCGGACGACTACGAAACGTTGGAGCGACAGGGAGTGCCGGTGAAAGGGGCGATCGTGATCGCGCGCTATGGCGGAAGCTGGCGCGGCATCAAGCCGAAGGTGGCGGCCGAACACGGTGCGATCGGTTGCTTGATTTACTCCGATCCGCGCGACGATGGCTACGCGCCCGGCCAGACGTTTCCCGCCGGCCCGTACCGCCCGAAGGATGGCGTGCAGCGCGGCAGTGTGATGGACATGCCGGTGTATCCGGGCGATCCGCTTACGCCGGGCGTGGGCGCGACGCCGGATGCCAAGCGGCTGCCACTCAGCCAGGCGGCAACGCTGACCAAGATACCAGTGATGCCGATTTCCTACGGCGATGCGCAACCGCTGCTGGCCGCGCTCGAGGGGCGCACGGTGCCTGCGGCGTGGCGCGGCGGGCTGCCGATCACCTACCGGATAGGGCCTGGTCCGGCCAAGGTGCATCTGAAACTGAAATTCAATTGGGACCGCAAGCCGCTCTACGACGTGATCGCGCGCATTCCCGGCGCAGTGTATCCGGACGAGTGGATTCTGCGCGGCAACCATCACGACGCATGGGTGAACGGTGCGGAGGATCCTATCTCCGGTACGATCTCCGTGTTGGAAGAAGCGCGCGCGATGGCGGCGCTGCTGAAGCAGGGTTGGAAGCCGAAGCGCACGATCGTGTTCTGCGTGTGGGACGGCGAGGAGCCGGGACTGCTCGGCTCGACGGAATGGGTGGAAACGCACGCCGCAGAACTGAGCCGCAAGGCGGCGGTTTATATCAATTCGGACAGCAACGGGCGCGGCTACCTGGAGGTGGAAGGATCGCATTCGCTGGAGCACTTCATCAATGGCGTGGAGCGCGACATCGTCGATCCGGAAACGAACGTCACGGTGTGGAAGCGGGCGCAGGCGCAGCGCATCGCGGGTGAGGGCCGCGGGCCGTCGCAGGCGGACCGCGCGGAGGCGCGCACGCGGCCGGACTTGCGCATCGCCGCGCTCGGCTCGGGCTCGGATTACACGGCGTTCCTCGACCACGCGGGCATCGCGTCGTTGAACCTGGGGTTCGGCGGCGAAGACGGCGGCGGCATCTATCATTCCATCTACGACGATTTCTATTGGTTCACGCATTTCTCCGATACCAACTTCGTCTACGGCCGCGCGCTGGCGCAGACGGCGGGGACGGCGGTGATGCGCCTGGCGGACGCGGATCTGCTGCCGTTCGAGTTTCACGGGCTGGCCGACACCGTCCATCGCTATGTGGACGAGGTGAAGAAGCTGGCGGGCGAAAAGCGCGAGCAGACCGTCGAGCGCAACCGGCAGCTTGACGATGGAGTATTCGCCGCTCTGGAGGACCCGCGCGAGACAACCGTGCCGCCGGCGAAGGAGCCTGTACCGCCGTTTCTGAATTTCGCGCCGCTCGAAAACGGCCTGGCAGCGCTGGAGCGGAGCGCGCACGATTTCGGCCAGGCCGCCGCGCACGCCGCCGCCAACGGTGGCGCGGCGCTGGCCCACGCTCAGTTGAAAGAAGTGAACGACCGCCTGGTGCAGGTGGAGCGCGCGTTTCTTTTGCCATCGGGCCTGCCCAACCGGCCGTGGTTCGAGCACCAGCTTTACGCGCCCGGTCTTTACACGGGCTACGGCGTGAAAACGCTGCCCGCCGTGCGCGAGAGCATCGAGCAGAAGCAGTGGAAGCTGGCCGACGAGCAGATTGTGCGCGTAGGCAAAATACTCGAAGACGCCGGCGCCGCGATGGACGCCGCCGCGAGCGCGCTGAACCAAGCGACGGAATAGCTGTGGCGCACGCTGTTCCGCGTGCAGGGTCGAGAGTCGTCTCGACCTTATCTTCAGCGCCCTTGGGTCCGGTCCCGTCGCTTCAATTCCGTCGAGAAAAGCCGAGACGAATCTCGGCTCTGCAGGCCTGGAGGCCTGCGCCACGACTCTATGATCGCCCCGCGCCGCTGTAAGCTGGGGTTGTGCGGGGAATGCGAACGATTCTGCTGCCGGGGGCTTTGATCGCGCTAGCGGCGGGAGCGTGGGACGGCGTGGAAGCTCCGAAGACCGCGCCGAGCGGCAAGTCGCCGGTCACCATCGACTATCCGCAGGATGGATCGATCTTCCCGCCGAAGATCGGGCCGCCGGAATTTCTTTGGCGCGATGACGCGGACCGGATTAGCTTCTGGCAGATTGAGATCTCGTTTGCCGATGGCGCATCGACGATTCACGCTGCGTCGCACGGCGAGCGTCCGCGCACGGCCAAGAGCGATCCGGAGTGTGTCGCCAGCACCAATGCGCCACCCACGTTGACGCCCGAAATGGCCGCAGCTCATGCCTGGAGGCCGGATGCGGCGACGTGGCAGACCATCAAGCGGCATTCGGCGGCGGGCGCGGCGACGGTGACCATCCTCGGCTTCCGCGGCGATGGCGGCGGCCAACCCGCGTCGCGTGGCAGGACCACGATTCACACTTCGCGCGACGCGGTGGGTGCGCCGATCTTCTATCGCGACGTGCCGCTGATGCCCTCGGAGCTGGAGAAGGGCGTCATCAAACCGCTCGCCGCGCAGGCGCTGCCGCTGGTCAAGTGGAGGCTTCGCGACGTGGGCGAAGCCAGCAGCCGCGTGGTGATGGAAAACCTGCCGGTCTGCGCCAATTGCCATTCGTTTTCGGCCGACGGCAAGACGATGGGCATGGATCTGGACGGGCTCGGGGGCAATCGTGGAATGTATTTTCTGGCGCAGGTGGCGCCGGAGATGAAGATCCGCAAGACGGATCTGATTCAGTGGAGTTCGCCCGAACGCAAACTGCAAGGCAACATACGGATCGGCTTCATGTCGCGCGTGTCGCCGGATGGGCAGTACGTGGTGACCACCGTCAATCCGGCTGCGATGGCTGGCGACGCGGCGGCGCCGAGCAATTACTACGTCGCCAATTTCAAGGACTACCGCTTCCTGCAAGTGTTCTATCCCACGCGCGGAATTCTGGGGTGGTACAGCCGCGCAACGGGCGTACTGCGTCCGCTGCCAGGCGCGGACGATCCGCGATTCGTGCAGATGGGCGCGGTGTGGAGTCCCGACGGACAGTACCTGGTCTTCGCGCGTGCCACGGCCACGGACGCTTATCCGCCGGGCGTGCCGCTGGCGAAATTCGCCAACGATCCAAACGAGCTGCAAATCAAATACGACTTGTACCGGATTCCATTCCGCGATGGCGCGGGCGGCGTGGCGGAGCCCATCGCGGGCGCGTCCGAAAACGGCATGAGCAACACGTTTCCCAAGATCTCGCCCGATGGGCGATGGATCGTGTTCGTGCGATGCCGCAATGGGCAGCTCATGCGTCCCGACAGCCAGTTACACATCGTGCCCGCGGCCGGAGGCGTGGCGCGGCGGATGCGCTGCAACACGGCGCGCATGAATTCGTGGCACAGCTTTTCGCCCAACGGGCGCTGGCTGGTGTTTTCGTCGAAGGCGCGCTCGCCGTACACGCAGATGTATCTCACGCACATCGACGCGGATGGCAACGACAGCCCGCCGATTCTGATCGAGAACGCGACCGCGGCCAACCGCGCGGTGAACCTGCCGGAATTTGCGAATATCGCGCCGGATGGTCTGCGCGAGATCGGCGGCCCGGTGCTCGACTATTACAAGCTGGTGGATGGCGCGACGTATTTGCAGAAGACCGGCGCGTATGAAGCGTCCGCGGCGAAGTGGCGGCAGGCGGTCGAGCTGAATCCCGACGATGAATTCGCGCAGCGCAAGCTGGGAGCGCTGCTGATGATGATGGGACACCGCGAAGAAGCCGCGGCGCATTTGCGCAAGGCGAACGAGTTGCGACTCCGCGCGGCGTTGGAGGCCGATCCCACGTCGGCGCGTGCGCACAACGATTTGGGCGTACTGCTGGCCGAGAGTGGGCACGCGGAGGAAGCCGTCGCACAATTCGAAAAAGCGGCCGAGTTGAAGCCGGACTACGCGGCGGCGCGCACGGGCTTGGGTGGCGCGCTAGCCAAGCTAGGCCGATTGGACGAGGCGCTGGTCGAATTGCGCAAAGCGATTTCATTGGACGCGCGGTATGCGCCAGCGCACTACGAACTGGGCCTGATTCTCGTCCAACGTGGGGATGCTGCGGGTGCCATCGCAGAATGGCGGACCGCGCTCGAGATCGACCCGAAATACGCCGAGGCGCACGCGCGGCTGGCCGACGCGCTCGCTGCGCAGAATCGAACCGCCGACGCGCTAGTACACTGGCGCGCCGCAATCGATCTGCGCCCGAACGACGCGGAACTGCTACGCCGCGCGGCATGGTTGTTGTCAACGTCACCGGACGTAACGATTCGCAATGGCACCGAGTCCCTTCAGTTCGCCGTGCGGGCGATGGAACTGACCGGCGGCAGAGACGCACATGTCTTAGATACATTAGCCGCCGCGTATGCCGAGAAAGGCCAATTCACCGATGCCGTCCTGACCGCGCGCCGCGCGCAAGCGCGAGCCATCGAAGAGAATCAGCCCGCGCTGGCGGATGAGATCAAGGGCAGGATTGCGTTGTATGAAGCGGGGCGGGCGTTCCGCGAACGGGAGGGTGCGGGCGCGCAGCAGTGAGTCGGGTCCGCCTCGAAGTTGATGTCCCACAACCCGACTTCGGGACCGATCAGCACTGACGTCGGACGCCTATCACGGCGATCCGGTGCCCTCAAGCCCAGTTGGCGGTCCCGATTCTGATTGCTGCTATAGCCCTAGACGACTACCATGGTGATATGGCAGAGGCGTCATTATATCTGTCGATTGTCAGGATCACGTATGCCCGGGGCAACGGAGGATTTTCCAGCCAAGGTTCAGGGCTCCTGACCAGCCCAGACGGGCTGATATTGACGAACAACCATGTCGTATCAGATGCCAGCCTTGGCACGGCGTTTGGTGAGATACGGGTGGACCTGCTTGAGTCTCCGGACCGGCCGCCCGTCGGAAACTTGCCCGCGCGAATTGTGATCCGGAACGAAGCTTTGGACCTGGCGTTGTTGAAGGTGGATTCCGAGCTTCCGCTAAATTTCGTCGATATTTCGCGAGCGCCGGCTATCGTTCCCTCCGTGATCGAGCAACGTATTCGGATCTTCGGCTACCCAGAATTAGGTGGTGACACGCTAACAGTGACACATGGCATCGTAAGTGGATTTGATGAGAATCGCAATCTGAAGACAGATGCAGAAATAAATCCAGGTAACTCCGGCGGCGGTGCGTTCAACGACGCAGGAGAATTCCTAGGTGTCCCGAGCTTCATCGAAGCCGACGCAAGCGGCAAGATCGGATTCATTATCTCGATTGACAGAATCAGAAACTGGCTGCAGGCGATCGTAAAAGAAGGAACACTGCCAACAACAGGAGACGAGATCAGTCTCACTCTTGCCGCGCCTAATCTCAATTCTTCCGGCAGCAACATTGATGAAGGCAGCGAAAAACCGAAGCTGCTCGGGAAGTTTGCAGCTGTAGAAACGCTTTTGGCGCGTGGGGATTACGAGGACGCAATACCTCATCTGGAATACATTCTCCTGGATCGGCCCCAGAGTGCTCTTGCCCATTCTTATTACGGCAACGCGCTTCTCGGGCTCCGACGTTTCAGCGAGGCTGCGGACCGGTATCGAGAAGCGTTGAAATGCGACCCGCACCATGTTCCGTCGCTCGGAAATCTCGGCGTGGCGTTAATCAACCTCCTACGGTACACAGAGGCGTTGCAGATCTTTGAGCACATTACCGGTGCAACGGATGATCCTGCCCAGTTGTGGGCTGCGTACCACAATATCGGAAGGATCTACGATACGTGGGGCAACTCGGATCTGGCGGCCCCCTACAAACTCAAGGCAGATGGATTACGGCCAGCTGCCGTGCAGCGAATGGCTGAGTACAGATCACCGTCGGCCGGAGCTTCGCGGCTGACGCGTGCGCTTGTTGAGGCGGAAATCGCGCTCGGGAAAGACGACATCTACCATCGTGAAGCCTCGTCTGGCTTATTGCCTCCCGATGACACACGTGCCGAAACGAGTGAGTAGCACCATCGAACACAAGGCGGTTTGGATAGTCCGGTGCGATCCAGTTTCTCGCCGCGATGAGGAGATTCGCATCTATCGGTTTCGAACCGCGAGATTCGGCGAACTTGGACTGTGGGTGATTTCGCAGCTGACTGGAAACGGTGTTGTGGGAGATTCGCCAAGCTTTCCACTCGGATACTTGTTGCGAAACCCCACTCTGGCCAGGCATCGGCCCAACGGTTCTTGATTTGCAGCTAAGTCGCCTTTGGCAAACGCATGTGAATCAGCGCAAACCGGCCTCCCGCCTTATTCTGCGTCTCCTTCGACTCTTACTTTCCCCGCGAAGCTGCGATAGGCGTAGACGAAATAGGTGGCAACTAGCGCCATGCCGGGGATGAACCAGATTAGGCCGATGTGCAGGCCGTAAGGGGCGGCGGAGGCGTTCGTAATGGTTAGCGAATTTGCGGGATCGCCATTCGCCGGGAGCACGGCCGGGTATAGGCAGAAGGCGGCCCTGACCAACATGGTGGCTAAGAACAGGCACGAAGCGAGGAATGCGGCGCGCTCTTGTAACCTGCGGTTCATCTCTTCGATGAACACCAGGGCGACGACGGCGAGGAACGGGAAAATCCAACCCCACGGGCGCGCGTCGAAGCTGGCGCGCAGGCGCGGCTGAATGCTGAAGCTGGCCAGCGTGAGTAATGCCACCAGCGCCAGCACGGCCCACCAGACGACGGCGGCTGCGCGGCGGGCGCGCCGTTCGATTTCTCCGCCGGTCTTGAGCGTGACCCAGAGCGAGCCGTGTAAGGCGAGAGCGGCGAGCGCGGCGAGGCCGCTGAGCACGGTGTACCAATCGAGAATGCCTGGGGACTTGCCGGGCGTCCAACCGGTCCACAGCGGCAGGAAGAATTCGCCTTGCGCGTCGAGCGGAACGCCGCGCACCACGTTGCCCAGCGCGGCGCCGAAGAAGATGGCGAGCAGCACGCTCGAAATGGAGAAACCGGCGTCCCAGAGCGGGTACCAGACGGGGCTCTTCACGTGGTTGCGGAACTCGATGGAAGCGCCGCGCAGAATCAGCAGCCACAGCACCATCATCAAAGGAAGATAGAAGCCGCTGAAGCTGGACGCATAGAGCGCGGGGAAAGCGAAGTAGAGCGTGCCGCCGGCGGCCAGCAGCCAGACTTCGTTGCCGTCCCAGACGGGACCGACGGTGGAGAGGACGGTGCGGCGTTCGTCATCCGTGCGCGCGACGAAGAAATGCACGATGCCCGCGCCGAAATCGAAGCCATCGAAAATCACATACGCCGCCAACATGCAGGCGACCAGCCAGAACCAGATCGTTTCCATAGTGACTCCTCAAGCGGCGGGCGCGGGTTCGGGCCCTTCTTCGATTTCGCGATAGACCAGGAACAGAAATAGGATCGCGAGAATCGTGTAGATCCCCAAAAAACCTATTAGAGTAAAGAGCGCGTTGCCGGAGGAGACTTGCGCCGAAACTCCGGCCGGCGTGCGCATGATGCCATAGATGAGCCACGGCTGGCGGCCGACTTCGGCGGTGATCCAACCGGCGGTGTTGGCGATGTACGGGAAGGGCAGCATCATCATAAGAACCCAGAGCAAGCCGCGCGACTTATACAGCGAGCCACGCCACAGCTTGAAGGCGGCGATGGCCAGCACCGCTCCGAAAATGGTGCCGAGGCCGACCATGATGTGATAGCTGTAATAGAGCAGCGGCACGTTGTCCGGCCAGTTCTGCGGCGGGAATGCGTCAAGCCCTTTCACCTCGGCCTTCCAACTCTGATAGGTCAGGAAACTGAGCGCGCGTGGGACGACCAGCGGATTATCGAGCTGCTGGTGGCTCATGTCGGGCTGACCGAGGATGGCGAGCGGCGCACCGTGTTCGGTGGTGAAGAGACCTTCCATCGCGGCGAGGGTCGCAGGCTGGTGCCAAGCGATGTTGCGGCCCTGCCCATCGCCGGAGGGGAAGAGTAGGACGATGGTGGCGGCAATGGCGGCGATCACGCCGATGCGGACAAAGGTGCGGCCGTGCTCCTGGTGGCTGCTCGTGAGCAGATAGAACGCGCCGATCGAAGCCATCACCACGCCGGCGGTAACCACCGAACCGCTCATGGTGTGCAGGTATTGCCAGCCGACCCACGGATTCAGCAACAAGCTCCAGAAGCTAGTGAGGACCATCTCGCCGTGGGGGCCGACGGCGTACCCGACAGGGTGCTGCATCCAGGCATCGGTGGCGACGATCAGGAATCCGGACGCCCACGAACCGAGGAACACGAGCAGAGCCGTGAACCAGTGCGCCTTCGGTCCCAGGCGTTTTTCGCCAAACAGAAACGCGCCGAGGAAACTGGATTCCAGGAAGAAGGAGAAGACGCCCTCCATGGCCAGCGTTTGGCCGATGACGCCGCCGGCGGATTTGGCGAAGCGCGACCAGTTCGTGCCGAACTGGAACTCCATTGGGATGCCGGTGACCACGCCCATGGCGAAATTGATGGCGAAAATCTTAGCCCAGAAGCGGGCCGCGCTCGCGTAGTGCGGATTGCCCGTGCGCAGCGCCATGGTTTTGAGAATCAGAATCAGCAACGCCAGCCCCATGGTCAGTTGGGGAAACAGGTAATGAAAAGTGACGGTAAAAGCGAAGTGCAGACGGTGAATGGTAAGCGCGTCCATAAGACTCCGGGGCGGCGGGTGAATGCCCTCCCGCACAGTATAGGACACCGCGCGGAGCAGCGGGGGTGCGCGAAGATAGAAAGCAGATGACCGATGAAGAGTACATGCGAGAGGCGCTTGTGTTGGCGGCGCGCGGGGCGGCGTTGGGGGAAGTGCCGGTGGGAGCGGTGGTGGTGGTGGGCGGCGCGATCGTGGGCCGCGGATGGAATTGCCCGATCGAGCGGCACGATCCGACGGCGCACGCGGAGATCCTCGCGCTGCGCGAAGCCGCGGCCGCGGCGGGCAATTACCGATTGGTGGGCGCGACGTTATATTGCACGCTGGAGCCATGCGCGATGTGCGCGGGAGCGATGGTGGCGGCGCGCGTGGAGCGGCTGGTGTTTGGCACGCGCGACCTGCGCTTCGGCGGCGTGCGCAGCAAGTTTCGCATTGCCGATTCCGGCACGCTGAATCACACGGTGGAAATCGCGGAAGGCGTGCTGGCGGTGGAATGCGTGGAGCTGCTGCGCGGGTTCTTCGAGCAGCGAAGATAGGGGCAGCGGGCGGCTTAGCGCGGCGTTGGCAGGCGGGTTGCCTGCCCCACTTCGTTACGCGGAGAGGAAGACCTGGCGTTCCGCCTGGCGGCGGCGAACCAGGCCGGGGAGCACCTGGCCGTTGGCTTTGTCGATGTCGAGAAACTCGTTGGCGGCAGCGGCTGCGTCTCCGGCGTTGAGATCGGCTACCAATTTCGGCGCGATGGAGGGCAGGGCCAGCGCACCGCCCCTGAGATTGAAGCACAAGGACACCAGCGCATCGAACTGTCCCTGAGTCAGCGGCGCGTGGATGACTTTGGGCAGGTCGCGCTCGATCGGTGCGATATCGGCGGCGAGCAATGCTTCGGCCTGTGGTTCGGTCACAACATCGCCGGGCTTCACGCCGGCGGTGTGGCCCCAGCCAATGGTCCAGACGTGAGCGGGGCAGAGATAGGCTGTAAGTTGGAGGCCTTCGAACTGCTTGATGAGATTGTAAGCGGCTGGGCCGGCTTTCAGCGGGCCGATGTTGGAAGGCGCGCTCATCGAATTGGTTTCCTATTATGGCACACGGAGTGGGAGGCGTTCGCAGACTTTTGCGGTGGAAGAAGAGCGCGCCCGCAAGCGGGCGTTGGCAGGTTGAAACCTGCCCCACCTATGAACGTTGGCAGGTTGAGACCTGAGCCACATATGGTGATAAGTGAGGCGGTGGAGTTCATAAGAGTTATGGGCGTGACGACAGGATCTGCGCTCCGGTGACGACTGCACCGGCTGGATTCAGGTTGCGATAGATCAGGACGCCATTGAGAGTGTAACCAATCAAGCGGTCGTACCAATGCGGCTGTGTGATGCGGTGCATGTTAGCGACGAAGCCGTCGGTTTGGACTCCGATGTCCTGCCAGGTCTTAAGATACGACGGCCAGTCGCGGCGAAAATCGCGGCTCATGCCGGAGACGTCGATGGCGGCGGTTTCGATGCCGCGCGAGACACCGACGTAGCGGTTGAAAACGCAGTCGGGGTTGTGATCGCAATCGAGAAACATGGGGAGGGAGCTGTCGATCTGCGCGGCGATGGAGGCGGAGTGGCGGATAGTGGGACGCAATTCGCGTTCGAGCGAGGTGGTCGAGTCGAGCGCCGTATCGATTCGCGACAGCGTGCCGCCGAGCTGGCGGCTTGTGGTATCGCCGAAGCCGGCGGTCTGAGCCAGAAGGCCGGTGCGGAACTGGGTAGCCTGGCGGTCGGCGACCGCGAGCGCGGCCGAGCGGGTGGCTGCGATCTGACGCGTGAGATCCTGGCGCGCCGCGCCGGCCTGTTCGACCAGCGCGGCGCGCGTCAGGCGGATCTCGGCCGGCACCGCCGCAACCGTGACGGTGGCGGCCCGCACAAAGATGGTTGCCGCGACGCCGAGCGCGGTAAGCGCCGCCAGCAGAGCGCAGACCAACACTTGCTGAACCGTCTTCATAAACACTCCCCGCGCCGCACGCAGCAGACACCTTGGGCTTGAGAACTTCCGTTGCGGGTGGCCGGGCTTCGCGGACTTATCGCCGTGCGTATCGGCCACCCGATGGATTGAATAGGAACTTCGATGATTTAGGCCCGCTGGATGGCGGACACATCCTTGCCGATTCGTTCCT
>Ga0074045_10001237_pt1 | contig 24899 bp, 21 predicted proteins | sample BogForMeECP23OM2_FD_94442 | JGI IMG/M metagenome (GOLD analysis project Ga0074045, IMG submission 94442) | Bog forest soil microbial communities from Calvert Island, British Columbia, Canada - Bog Forest MetaG ECP23OM2 | ecosystem: Environmental > Terrestrial > Soil > Wetlands ... | reverse complement strand
GGGCTGGTGCGGCATTGCGCGGAGTGCGGATTTGCAACGGTATGGAAGCGCGCGGAACCGGGCAATGTCCCGAGAGCGGCACCGGCCAAAGTGGAACGGGAAACAGCGGAGCAGCGACGGGTGACGGCCAGCGCGAGGGCCACGGAGATGAAACCAGAGCTTCGTGAGGAAAGCGGGAAGGAGCAACTGGTGGAGCGATTCGCGTTCCAAGTGCTGGATCGCGCTCGAGAGCGAGAGCAAGCGGAAGCGGCGAAGCGCAACGCGGCGCCTGCCGGGCAGACGGCACCGGGAGCGTCGCGAGCAGAGGCGCGGACTGGGACGGCGGCGCTGGAGGACCGGCGGCAGCGGACGCGGGCGAAGGTGAACTACTTTGCGTGCGTGCGCAGCGCGTTGTTTGGAGATGAGGTGGTGACATGCATTGACATGTCGCGCGGGGGCCTGGCATTTTGGACGAAGAATCAGTACGGGATATCAACGCAGCTGTCGATTGCGGTGCCGTTTTCGCCGGAGACACCCAAGGGGCCAGCCATATTTGTGGAGGCGCGGGTGGTGAATGTGGCGGAGGCGCCGGACCGGAAAATGTACCGGTGCGGAGTGGCGTTTTTGCCCACGACGGGATCGCGCGCGCACACCTGAGGAACTCTAGCCGGCCTGCGCGGCTTTCTTGGATTCCGCGGAATCGTAACTTTCCCCATAAATGGCAGGGACTTTGCCGCCCATGGCGCGGAGATAGGTGGAGAGCTGTCCGCGATGGTGGACGGTGTGCTTGATGCAGAAATCGAGAAAGGCGACGGCGGGCAGCTGGAACATGCCGCGGAAGTCGACGATTTCCGCGGCCTGCTCGGGAGTGAGACGCGTGAGGTTCTCGAAGTTTTTGGCGAAGCTGTCCTCGTACCACTTGACGATGCTTGCGGAGGTGAGGCCGCCTTCCGGGCGGGCGATGGCGTTGAAGTCGAAAGCGCCGGTGACTATGCCGCCGTAGAAGCGGTGCTCGGCGGCAACGACGTGCCAGGCAAGTTCGAGGGCGGTTTTGGATTGCGGGTCGGGGCGATAGTCGGCATGGGAGGAAGGGATGGCAGCGATGACGCTGCTGGTGGTGCGGTGTTCATTTTTGACGGCGGGCAGATGGTATTGCAGGAGGAATGCGGCTTGATCGGGATTCATGGTTGGCATGCGGGTTCACCTCGTCGGGGGAGAGTATAGCCCATGTTGCTGGTCGTTTGTTGACGGCGCGCGGCGGGTACGGGGGTGTGAGGGTGGCGAGTGGCAAAGCCGGTGGATGATCGGTGATGGAGGGCTGGCGGAATTGGTCGGACCAGACACCCCCACCCCCGGGGTTTCTTGTATGTGCGGGAATGATTGGAGTTAGCGGAGGGGCGCGCAAGTGTGGGAATCATTGGACTTAGCGGAATTTGCGGGAAATCAGGGAGTGACGCCCTTTGGCTCTGCTCAGGACAAGCAGGGTTAAGAGGCAGAGTTTCCCGCGCGAACCCATCGCACGATGCGCTCAGGGCAAGCATGAGGGATTTTCTCACAATATAGCTAGTTTATCAACAGTATTTTATAGTACTGGGACGATTTTGGGGCGAAAGGGTAACGGGAACGGTCAGGAAAAGGAAAAGTCAAAACCCGCACCCTTGAAAACCTCAAGGGTGCGGCACCCAAATTCATCTTAGCGCGTCAAGGGTGCGCCACCCGCCGACCACTCCTCCTGCCGAATTGGTCTCTTCGATCACGTTGTCTATGTCATAGGCGTAGACCGAAGTGCCTGAAGGAGAAGATTTGTAGATGCGGCGACCGAAGGGATCGTATTTAAAGCTATCTAGCGCAGCTGTACCAGGAAAGTTTGACCGCATCTGGTCGCGACTTCGCAAATCTAAGGTTGTCCCTGTATGACTTCTACGTTTTCCCAGCGCGCGGTTTTCAACCGTTGTTCTCGTGGTGTTCGCGAATAGCCATCGGCCACAACGCTTAACTGTCCTTGGCCCGACCAGCGAATCTGGATCGCAGGCTGATCCTTGATCACGAAGACCCATGCCCGGTCGTCTTCGCCGTCAAACCGGCTTTCCCGGTGACGGATGGTCACCACTCAGGTGTAAGGCGTCACCGCTCCACAGTTGCGTTCAAACACGGTCGCGATGTACTGGCCGTCCGGCGAAGCAGCCTCAGACAAAACGCTGTGGCTACAGCCAATCGAATGAACGAAAACTAGATTCATCAGCGGGTAGCGATAGACGTAAAGAGCCGCAATCAACATCGCGACAGCAATCAGGAACCACATTTTTCGTTTGACTTGCATTTGGCGTAGTCGATTCCCCTCTGAATGAGAACTTGGTCACCAGGCTCATCTCCGAACGGCGGAACCCCAAGAGGATGCCTTAGCGAACCAGGATCGCCCGGCCCCCTGGGATTTTGAGCGGCACCTGCGCCGCGTAACAACACTCCATCTGGAAAGCCAAACGCATTGCCGGTCGCTCCATAGTGGAAATTCCCAAAGTCATCCCACACGGGATTCCACTGCTTAAAATCCCACGGTCCATCGGTTTTGACCTGGTCGTAGAACCACCACGGATTCCAATGTTTCCTGGCATCGCTGATGTTGTTGTCAATACTCACCCAAGGTGGGTGCGGCGGAATTCGTCCACAGGAGGTCAGCGTGACGTCGCTTGAGTGGTACCCAGTTGGAGGAAGCGGCCCGACGAAATTGTTCGGATACTCTTGTAGTCCCGTCGGATCGATAAAAGATAAGGGAGAATTACGAACGTAACTGTAAAAATCAGGACCCGCAAGGAACCGGAAAGGGTCCTCGGCAAGAAACCTACCGGTTTGTGGATCGTAGTATCTGGCGCGATAGTAATAGAGACCGGTTTCGGTATCCGATTCGCGAGATGTGTACTGGAACGGGTTTGTCAACGAACCAGATTAACTCGTCTGTTTGCCGAATGAGTCGTAACCATAGGTCTGGACAATGGAGCCTGCGGCATTGCTCAGCGAGGTGACGGCCCCCAGGCCATCCGCATGGTAGTAGCTTGTCGTAGACGAACGGAGCATGGCCAGAGGCTCATCGATGTTCAACCCCTGCGAGTACCGGGCGATAGCGCCCCCCGAAGAATTCGTTTCTTCGATGAGGTTATCGCCGTCGTGGTTTTCAAGGGTGCGGGTTTTGACTTTGATGCGTAACCCGCTGAGACGCTACTACGGCCAGGGCGATCTGCACTTCGTGACCTTCAGTTGTTACCGGCGGCGGCCGCTGCTGAGAACCGCGCGCTCGCGAGACTGCTTTCTGAAAATCCTCGCGCGGGTGCGTTCCCAGCGAAATTTCCTGCTCCTGGGATTCGTGGTGATGCCGGAGCACGTTCATCTTTTGCTGAGCGAACCACCCGGGAGCAATCCATCCATAGCCCTGCAGGTGCTCAAGCAGCAAGTTTCCAGGAGCCTCCGGAAGAGACGCAAACGCCCTCCGGAAGGGCAACTCCGGCTGAAGTTTGCCGAAGTCCAAATTGAGGAAAGACATTTCTGGCAGAGAAGGTTTTATGACTTCAACGTTTGGAGCGAGAAGAAATTCAAAGAGAAGCTGGAATACATGCACGGCAACCCCGTGAAGCGAAGGCTGGTTCTCCATCCAAAGGAATGGCCATGGAGTAGCTGGAGACACTACGCACTCGGAGAGCAGGGCCTGATCCGGGTGGACTCTATGAATGAACGGGTGGTGCAGAGACGGAACCCAGATGCGGGGAAAAAGAAAAGTCAAATTCATCTTAGCGCATCAAGGGTGCGCGACCCGCCTGGACGTCTCACTGCGGAGGTTTTCGGTGGTCTCGAGTGCGCTGTTCATGAAGTTGACTCTCAGCTTCTTCTCGAAATCCCAGTCCCCGAGGTTGAGGGTCGACTACTGACACGGACTCTTCCGGGTTCTACTACCGTAAAAGAATCTTGCAGCCGCGTGCCCAGCTTCGCCACGGCCTCGACCACGGTTGCTGGCTTGGCGCGACGTACACGGCTAGGAAACCTGACCAAAATCACGCCGGTTGACGACCGACCGCGCGCATACACCAATTCGCCAAAGTCTCGATCCTCGGTGATGAGTACCCGTTTCGCATTCACAGCGCGATTGAGAACTTCCTCGTCCGCGGCGCCTTTGGCGACTTCAGAAATCGCCGCCACATCATGGCCGGCTTCGCGCAGCGCCCGGATGACCGGCCCAGCGCAGCTTTCGTCGGCCAGGAAGTTCATGTTTCAGGATTTGCCAGGAATCGGCGCGTCGGGCAGCAGTACTACTTCCTCGTGGGCTACACTGGCAGCGCCATAGGCCACTGCCGCCCGGATGGCCTCTGTGGTTAGGTGCGGGTAGTCTTCCACCAGTTCACTCTCGCTCGCGCCCTCAGCGAGTTTGCGGAGGATTAGCTCCACTGTGATTCGGGTCCCCCGAATGACGGGCTTCCCCATCATGATCGCCGGGTTGATCTCGATTCGGTCGGTCGTCATCGCCATCCTCTTGGCCAATCATATCGCCCCCGCCCCAGCCGCACAACCTTGGCATCATGTCTGCGTGCGCCCTTCAAGTTCACAGCGCCTCTCTAGTACTTTCGTGCGCGGAGCGCCGCCCGCCGATTCTTGCGGATCAAAAGCAAAGAGCGGCCCACCCTTTCCAAAAGGGCTTTTAGGATGTGCCAACCTAGCGCGTCAGGGGTGCACCACCAGTCATGCGTCGAACAGTGGGATACCACTCACCGGCACGGAGGCAGTTGATTCTGTGGGTGTGTGATCCCGTTGAGCTGCTTTTCCGCTAGATCCCGATACGGCGCTCCTATTTTGTTCTCTGCTTGCGACGCTGCAGAAAGGACATCTTCTCGGTCCGATAAGGAGCAGTAATTTGAAGACACAGCGGCCAAGATCATCATCATGCCAGCCAAAGTGCGGGGATCGGTCTCCGAGGCCAACCGTTGTTTTACGACAGGCAGCGTGGATTGCCAGTTGCTCGCGATCTCTCCCGCCAGTGTGAACGGAAGCTCTATTTTTGTATCGGCGGACACGAAGACATCCACTTGCTTTTTGGGTTCGAAACCGGGAAACCGGAGACAGGAATGCCGCGTGAAAGATCATTCACAACCCAAACACCGGGAGAGGACCAGCGTGATTGCAACCTGGCTGGATCGAAATAAAAAAGCGCGTGGCCGGGGTTTGGGGATGCAACCCGGCCACGCGTGGGGTCTGGCTCTTGCGAGCCGACTACATTGTTTGCAGAACCTGCTTCGCTAACTGGAGCGGCGGGTTCTACTGTTGTTTCTTGGCTGGCGCCGGTTTCTTGGCTGCCTGGCCGCCTGGGTTGCTCGGGCTGAGCAGCGTCAGGGAATCTTCAGCGTTGAAGGGGAACTGGCGAACGGACTGTTGGCCGGTGTTGCTGAGGGTAACGTCCACGCGGCGGTTTTGCGCCAGGGTGACGACCTTGAGGTTCTTGAGGATTTTGTCCTTCTGCTCCTGCGACAGGTTGGGATGCTGCTCAACGAGCGCTTGCACCTGCTCGGGGGTCATGTTGTCTTCTTCGCCGTAAGCCTTGGTGGTGAGACTGGCTTCCGGAATGCCGAGACCGACGAGGAATTTCTTGGTGAGTTCCACGCGGCGCTCGGAAAGGGCCTGGTTGTATTCCTTGGTGCCACGGTGATCCGCATGGCCCTGGAGTTCAAGGTGAGCATCGGGCTTGAGGGCAAGATACTCCTTGAAGTCGTTGGCAAGCGAAGTGAGGGTTTTCTGCTGGCTCTCGACCAGGCCCTTATCGGGCGAGGTGGGAAGAGGCCGTGCCGTTGGGAAATAGATGCTGCGGATGGCCAGCCTGGCTTCGACAGCTGGGGGTGGCTCGACGGTGAAGCTTGCGCGGCATGCCGCGGCGCCGCCGCGACCATCGCTAACGTGGCCGGTGACGGTGTAGCTGGAAGGCGCGAGGCCGGTGGTGTCGAGGTCAACTTCGGAGCCGGAGCCGGCGACTTGGCCGCCGCTGGATTCCCAGCTGAAGGTTAGCGGATCGTTGTCGGGATCGCTGGCGGTAGCGGCGACGTGCACCTTCCCACCGGGTTGCAGCGAGGTTGGACTTGCGGAGCAGCTGATCACTGGCGGCCGATTGGGCCGGGGATCTACGCGGACTTCTGCGGAGCAGCTGACCGTTCCACCGCGACCATCAGACACATTCGCGGTGATAGTGTAGGCGCCGAGTGCAACGCCCGCGGGGTTCCAGCGAACCTGTGAGCCGGTGCCATCAACGGCGCCGCCCGTGGCTGACCATGTGTAGGTGAGCGGATCGTTATCGGGATCGCTGGCATCAGCGCGGACCATCACGGCGTCGCCGCTGCCATCAATGATGTGGCTGGGAGTAGCCGAGCAGGACGCAACTGGCGGGCGATTGGGAGGCGGCGGAGGAGCGCCACCCCAACGGAAAACTACGCCGCCCTGATAGCGGAAGTTGCTCTGGTTGTTGTTGCCGGAGGTGAAGGCATTACCGAAGCGGGTAAGCAGGTAATCAACTTGTGCCAGCCGGATGGCGACGTGCGTGCCGACAGGAATGTCAAGTCCGCCGCCGATGATGAAATCGAAGGCGTTGTTGCTGGGCGAGGTGCTGGTGACGGTACAAGTTGGGCAGCCATTGTGAAGATTTCCGTAAAAATTGGAGTGGGCTCCGCCGAACATGGCTTCTACGAATGGCTCAACATGCTTGGTGCGGTATTTGAAGATCGGACCGACGTTATAAGTGAACAGGTTGCCCTGCGCCGAAACGGAGCATCCCAATGTAGTGTCGCAATAGGGGCCTGCCGGAATGGTGAAGTTGTGGGTGTTGCTGCCGTAGCCCTCAAACTCAGCCTCGATGCCGATGTACTTGGTGAAATAGTAGGCGATTCCGCCCCCGCCACCGTTGAGGGAGAAGGTAGGAATGAACTGATTGTTTTGGGGATTGGCGTGGACATAGGAATAATCGAGCGACACCTCGACCTTTGGTGGGGCGTCTTGCGCAAACGCCATTGCCCCGTAGAGCAGAAAAATTGCAAGTGCTACTGCGAACCTGCTTTTCATGCGACTCTCCTTGCCGATTTAATGTTTCCGAATACTTTGCTGGGTGAGCCCGTTCAGGGCGAGAGGAAAGTGAGCGGAGTACTAGCTCCCGCTTCCTGAAACACCGAGCTGAGGCAAGGATCGGTTATCGCTGGGGCAAAAACCATTGTCAAAAATGACAATAGGCGGGTGGCCCGATTTCATGTGTTTGAATTTTCTTTAGATGGAAATCGTTGAGAGAGTATCACTGCGGCACGTCTTGCGGAAGTAAAGTAAGGCGGGGGTGCCCCTCGGTGCTGTTGTGATTTGTGAGTCAGGAGAAAATCAGCTCGCGCGATCGGTATGTAGTCATGAAGAAAGAACAGGCCACGTTCCGGGCTACCCGCCTGGTCGTTTGCTTTGGGTGCGCGGCCGACGGTGTAGGTGTAGGAGCGTGAGTGGAGCCGCGCCCCCAGGAGAAGCTCGGGAGGTACTCAGGAGCAGTGGGGAGTCGCAACTGGGCTGCGAGAATCTCAGGGTTGAGACGGGCCCGGCGAGAAAGCGGACATAAGACGGGAGAAGGGGGAGGAATGGAATTTGAGGCAGAATTTCAGCGGTTCTAAGGTGCATGTTTTCAGTACGTTATTGGGCAGTTAGCAGGAAGGAGGAGGGTGAAAAATTGACCGGAGTGTGGAGGAGGGCTTGCAAGATTTCCACAGCATCTTGAGGTATGCCGTAAGCAGGAAGGCCTGGACGGCTATTCGGGGGAAGGTCGGCGGCCGATGAAGAACAACCTTACGAAGTTGCGGGGAATCGTTGCAGGTGCGGTGTTAGTGGCGGCAAGTGCGGGGTGGATTTCCGCGCAGGAAGTCACCACGACGCGGAAAGTGGTGAAGTCGGTGGCGGCGCAGTACCCGTCGGTGTTGAAGCGGCGGGGCATCGGGGGCACGGTGAAGTTGCGCGTGCTGGTGAACTCGAACGGAACGGTGAAAGATGCGCAAATAATGGGAGGAAACCCGATCCTGGCGGACTGCGCGGTGAAAGCGGTAAAGCAGTGGGTGTTCGTGTCGTCGGAGAAGGAAGAGAGCATCGAGATTTCCGTGGGATTTGATCCCAACTCGCCGACGGAATAGGCAGTTCAAGATTTCTTTTGGGCTGCGCAAAAACAGAGGGCAGGAGTGGAACTGTACTGGAAGTAGCCCTTTAGCGCGGGTGACGCTGGCCCTTCGTACCGTAGACAAATCCAAGACACATCCTTAGTGTTGCGTGCTGGAGGGCATCACCAGCCTCCCGGATGAAAATCCGGGTTGCTCCGCGCGATTGCCGATGGGATCGGCAAGGGCGAGGGAGCAAGCACCTCCCGGGGAAGATCAAGAAAAAGACACAGCGAGAAGAGTCCTGCGCCTTTTCAGGGGCACGGGGCGCGCGTAGGGGTGTGTTCTGCGCGGGCGGGAGATCGCTGTGGAGCGGGGAGACCATGAAGCAGTTGCCAAGAATTGTGGTGTATGGCGCGATGCTATTGGGCGCAGTTGTGGCGGCGCCGAGGGCGATGGCGCAGGGCCCGCTGGTGTCGGGAACCGGGCCGGAGGTCGAGATGCACGGGGGATTTGAGTACATCGGGCAGCAGGTGCCATCGACCTCGCGGGTGACGATGTACGGTGTGGATTCGGGGTTGACGGTTGGCGTGTCGAGGCACTTTGGCGTGCGCCTGGATTTGGGGTACGCGCGGGCTGGGAGCCTTTTCGAATCGGGACACTCCAGCGACATTCTGAGCTACATGGCGGGGCCGGTGATTTATCCAGCGAGGACGCAGCGCCTCTCGCCGTATGTGGAGTTGCTGGTCGGGGGCGCGCGGGTGACGGGAGCTACGCCAGACGTGCAGGGTGGTTATGTGCGTGGGTACGTGAACCAGCTGGCGTGGGCGGGAGGAGCTGGAGTGGAGATTCGGACGACGCCGGCATTTGCGTTGCGCGTGGGAGCGGACTATATGCACACGAGTTATTTTGATCCGACGCTAGCGGTGGCGGGGCAGGGGAATATCCGCGGGTTGGTGAGTTTTACGTATTATTTGGGTGGGCGGCGGAGATAAACGGAGAGCAGAGGAAGAATTACCAAAGAGAGCACAGAGGGCACGGAGCCGCAGAAGAAATCCTGCATCAGAATCCGCAGTTGGAATACACCTGAGTGTGTGGCGTTTCGTCAGCTTTTCAAATGAACAGAACAGCAGAAGAGAAGAGTGGCCGATCTAAAGTTCGGCCACTACAGGATGATGGGTGGCCAGCTGATTGTTCAGTGGCCGGGTTTAGTGCTCAAAAGCGGGAGCAGAGCTCCCGCACTCCAAATGGGTCTAGAAGAGGTTCCAGAGGAACTGGTTGTAGACCTCGTGGTGGTATTGGACTTCGGGAGCTTTGACGAAAGTGCCGAGTGCGCGGGGACAGCGGTCGGCGGAGGCGTGTTTCAGATCGGCATAGCGGGCCTTGACGTCGGCGCCGAAGAGCTTGGTGGTCCAATCGGCTTTCTCGAAATGCTCGATAGCCGTGTAGATGTTGTCGGGAAGATAGCGCTCGGCCTGACGAAGGTTTTTGATTTTTGAGGTTTCGCCGTCGAGTCCGGTTTTGAAGATCGAGTACATGACCAGGTAGGGATTGGCGTCGGGAGAGACGGAGCGAACTTCGACGCGCATTGATTTTTCGTTGCCGATGGGAATGCGGATCATGGAGCCACGATCGACGGGCGAGGCCTTGATCTGGTTAGGAGCTTCGAAGTGCGGGTCGAGGCGGCGATAGGCGTTGACGCTGGCGTTGAGCAGCAGGCAGAGGTCGTTGCCGTGGGTCAGGATGCGGTCGATAAAGGCCCAGCCGGTTTTGCTTAGTTTTTCCTCGCCCTTGGGATCCCAGAAAAGATTCTTGCCGTCTTTGCTGACGGAAACGTTGGTGTGCATGCCGCTGCCGTTGACGCCAACGACGGGCTTCGGAAGGAAGCTGGCGGTGAGGCCCATTTTATTGGCAACCTGGCGGCAGATCAGCTTGTAGAGCTGAATCTGGTCGGCAGCGTTGACGACTTCGGAATAGCTGTAGTTGATTTCGAATTGCGAGGGAGCGACTTCCGGGTGGTCCTTTTCATTCTGGAAGCCCATGGCGCGCTGCACTTCGGCGGTGGTGTCAATGAAGGTGCGCAGGGGATCGACGGGAAGCGAGTGATAGTAGCCGCCGGTGTTGACGTACTCAAACTTGCCTGTTTCGTGGTAATGGCGCTCGGCTTCGGGGCCATTGAAGAGGAAGCCTTCGATTTCGTTGGCGGCGTTGAGCACATAGCCTTCTTTTTTGTTCAACGTGTCGGCGTAGCCTTTGAGCACGCCGCGGATGTCGGCGGAGTAGGGTGAGCCGTCCTTGTCGATTACTTCGCCGAAGACGAGCACTTTGCCGCTGCCGAAATAATCGGCGGGCGCCCAATAGAAGGAGCCCCAATCAATGCCCAGGCGGAGATCGCTTTCGCGCTGGGCGGTGAAGCCGCGGATGGAGGAGCCGTCGAAGGTGAGGTTGTCCCAGCTCTTGAGGAGGAATTTTTTGTCGTAATCGAGCATGTGGAGACGACCTTCGAGATCGCTGAAGAGGACGGTGACCGCTTTGATACGCTTTTCGGTGGTGAGGTATTTGAGGCGCTCTTCCTGGATTTTGTGGACGGGGACGCGGCTGGTGCGCTGTTCTTTGGCCTTGAGATTGAGCTCTTCGAGTTCGTCGTAGGGGAGAGAGAGAAAATTACGCAGTTCAGTGGACATGAATCTCCTTGGCTTGGAGCGTTAGACGCCAGATTGGCATTTTGGGAATGAACATCCCTAACGATGTTAAAGGTAGCGCGAGGGGAAATGCAGCGTCAAATGGAAAAAGGGATATCCACAATAGGAAAAATCAATGGGAAGGATGAAAAAAGTGGATAGGTGGAATGGGGGAAGAATTTTGAGACGGCGGAGAAACGAGCGGCGGATGGTGAGTTGGACTTTGCGGTGGGGCTGTAAAAGTGGGAGCTGAGCTCTGCTTTGGCAAGCTCAGGGCAAGCTGCACTCGCAAGGGGTTGTTTCTAAACGGGACAACGGTGTGAAGTTGATGCAAGCACGGAAATGGTGGAGCTAAGGTAAGGCCAGCAATTGTAACGAGATTTGGGGGAATGGGATTGGCACGTGTCCTGCAAATAGGAAGGCAGCAAGTTGGTTGCAGACTTCAAGAGCGATGGGCGGAAACGCCGGTTGCCTTTTGGAATCTGAAGTAGACCCCCAAGAAAGTACCTCATATCAGCCCGCCAGAATCCTCACGGGCGTCGCGAGTTCACCCTGAACAACTTGCGACGCCCACCCTCCCTTGAAATGGATAACAGATAACAGCGAGCGGATAACAGGAAGCGAAGAGGAAGAATTACCACAGAGGACGCTGAGTGGCCGCTGAGGGCACGGAGAAGTGTTGGGCGGAGTGGTTTGCCTGCGGAACAATTCCAATTTGGTTGGGATGGTTTGGGGCCTTCGCGGGCCAGCGATTAGGTGGGTGAGTATCGTCATCGAAAGCGGAAGCTGAGCTTCCATTCGACAAGCTCAGGGCAAGCCGCACTCCAAATGGGGACGCCCGCTGGGGGCGGGCGTCGGAAGAGTTCGGATTGGGCTTTTGGTTAGCGAGACGCGGTTGTGGCGCTGGGAGCGTCGTTGCTGGCCGCGATGAAGGGAACGGTGACGGTGCTGTCGAGGCGCGCGAGGAGTCCGGTTTGCGCGGGCATGTCTACTTCCTTGCCCTTGCGGGCAACGACGTAGACGGCGCCGGCAGCGAAACCGATGCCCATGCCGCGAGCGAGGTTGCCGAAGAGGACGCCCATGAGGCCGCCACCACCACCGCCAACGGCCAGGCCGACTGCATCGCCTTTATAATCGTGCTTTTCCTGGATGAGTTCGCCTTCGGTGATTTTGACGTCATGGCGTGGCTGACTGTAAGAGTCCACGCGCGGGCGGCCGATGGCGATGATGCTCATCTGGACGGGGATCAGACGGCTGTCAATTTCAATGCTTTTGAAGGAGAGGTTCATGTACGACTGGCCGCGGAAGAGCGAAAACATTTTCGCTTTCTGGATGGTGCCGACGACGCCGTGGATGCGGGTCCCAGCGGGAAGAATGATGCGGCTATCGAAGGAGACGGGTTGCGCGAGAACGGCGATGAATGGATCGCCATCACGGCTGGAGGTGCTGCTGACGGGCGTGAGCAGCGTGAGATGGATTTCGGTGCCCTGGATGACTTGGCGGGGTTCGGCGTAAGTGGGCGCGGGCAGAACGCTAGAAATGGCTAGAGCAATAACCAAAATCAAAGAGAGAAAAGCTTTCATGAAAATCCTCCTGCTGCACGTGCGTGCAGGTATTGGTCTCCGTAACGTGGAGAGAGGCCCCTTGCGGGTGGCCTGGCGCTGGCGCGCGGACCGGGCTTCCGTTGCGAACGGAAGCTGGGCGGTTGGGGAGGAACTCCAACCTGAGGAAAGAATAGTGGAGGAGCGGAGGAGATGCAACCGTGTTGCGGGGCGGGTTGCAGGGGAAGGTACTGGGGGAGCGGGAGGAAAGAATGCAGGGTCATGGTCCGGTCATTTGCATTAGGCCTGAGTGGGAGTACACTTTCCGGCACTATCCTTGAAGGAGAGCCAGGCTGAACTCGGAGGAAAGGCGTGAAGTCGCTCCGTCGGATTCCGCGCGTGATGTTTGCGTTGTTGTTGGCCTTTCTCGCAAACGTGCCAGAGGGTTTCGGACAAACCAGGCCTAGCGAAGAGACACCCCAGGGGCCGATGATTAGGGAGCGCACGGGTCTGGTGCTGATATCAGCGGAAGTGACGGATGCCAAGGGAAACCGCGTCACGATATGAACAAGGTGGGTTTTGTGTATTCCGTTCCCCCGGCGGCGGTGCGGATTGACGAAAAAACTGAAAACCAACTTCGATTGGAGTTCGGGGCGGTGGCGCGCGACTCGAAGGGAAAAATGGTGGGCAACCACACCAAATTGGTGGAGGGGATGATGAGCGAAACGCAAGCCCGGCAGGTGCGTGAGAAAGGGATCTTGTTTACCGGAACGATAGAGCTGGGACCGGGAGAATACTCGTTGAGTTTCGCGGTGATGGATAAGGTGAACGAAAACACGGGGAGTGTGAGCGCGCCGTTGAAGGTGGAGTGAGGTTGGCCTGAGCCATTAATTCGAGTTGGAGACCAGGAATCTTTACAAAACGACCCATGCGAAATGCCCTTCTGAGAGCCATTTTTGTTTGCCTGGCTATTTCTGGCGTCGATCCGAACGTGTGGGGAGCCGTGCCGGAATCCGGCGAGGGATCAGAAGCGGAAAAACTTCTGAAGAAGGCGCATGAAAGCACGGACATCCGGGCAGCAGGCAGTCAACCGTTCCGATTGACTGCCACCATCACACTTTCTGACGAACATGGCCAGACGAAGGAGGGCAGCTACCGGTTGTTGTGGGAATCACCGACGAAATGGCAGGACGAAGTCACGTTACCGGATTTCTCTCAAGTGCGCCTGGCAAATGGGGAGAAACTCTACATTAACCGCAAACCGGTGGCGCTTTCGATAGAAGCGTTCCATCTGATCCATTTTTTGAACTTTCCCGAAGATATGCGGTTAGTTATGGAGGGCAGACCGATTGACCTGAAGGAAATCGAAAAAGACGGAGTCCGCGAGAAAGCGATCAAAATCGCGATCACAGATAAAGTGTGGTGGACGGTTTATCTGGACGACGCAACCCCGGTTCCCACCCGCATCGAGTCCTCAACACGCAAAACCCGATTTGTATACCAGGATTATATGATCTTCGCCGGACATCAATTTCCACGCGTCCAGGTGGTAACGAGCGTAAATAACCTGTCTATCCGCATGCAAGTGCAGGAACTTGTCGCCGCGGCCTACAAACCCGATGTATTTGTACCGCCGCCCGATGCCCCATTTGTTCAATGGTGTCCAAATGTCACTGCCGCGAAGCCTCTCCAACAAAGTGGGACAGTTATGATTCCGTGGCCGCTTCGGACGGGTCCGGCGCTGAAAAAACACGTCGTGGTTTGCGGGATCATTGGCACGGACGGTCAATGGCGCAACCTTACGGTGGTGAAATCAGCGGGGAAGGAAGCCGACGCTTTTTGGACAAGCGTCTTGCTTCACGAACGGTATTCTCCTGCGATGTGCGGGAGCGGGCCCGTCGTGCAGGAGTCGGTGCGCGAACTATTTATGCCTTGATGCGTCCGGCGCAGAATGAGGGCGATCGGGCGAAACTGAGGGAGATTGGTGGCAAGTGCGGAATCGAGAATTGGGAGGGTTGTGTTAAGCTGAAAAGGCATTCGCGGAATGCGTGAGTGTCGAATCGTGGAACTTCGGGCTTCGTGCAACGAGGTCCCGCGAACCCCGCCAGGCCCGGAAGGGAGCAACGGTACCGGGTTAGCCGAGTGTGCCGCGGAGACCCCGAAGTTCCTCGATTTGAACGAAAGTAATCAGTTATCAGTAATCGGTGATCAGTCAGAGGCGAGCAGCGAGCAGATAGCGACGATCAGGAAGCGGTTGGTTGGCGACTTTTCGGCTTTAATTTCACTTTAAATTTTTGGAATGGTTTCTGGAGGCGCGTGAGGAATTCTCTTCGCGGCCGCAGGCGTGCGTGCATCGGGGGACGGCGCCCGCCTCGGAAGGCGGCCGCTACAACAGGCGCCGATGGAATCAGTACGTAGGTTTTGACTTTTGCGGGGCGGACGCTGAAAATGCAAGACACGTATGACTTACCAAGTGATTGCGCGGAAGTGGCGGCCGCAGACGTTTGCGGATCTGGTGGGGCAGGAGCATGTGACCGAGACGCTGGCGAACGCGATCAAGAAAGATCGCGTGGCGCATGCGTATATTTTTTCGGGGGCGCGCGGCGTGGGGAAGACTACCGCGGCGCGGATTTTGGCGAAGGCGCTGAATTGCGTGAACGGGCCGACGGCTACTCCTTGTGGAGTTTGCGATGCGTGCAAGGAGATTGCGGCGGGAACTTCGCTGGATGTGATTGAAATTGACGCGGCGTCGAACCGCGGCATCGACCAGATACGCGAGTTGCGGGAGATGGTGCGATATGCGCCGGCGGCTTCGCGGAGCAAAGTGGTGATTCTGGACGAAGCGCACATGCTGACGGGCGAGGCTTCGAACGCGCTGCTGAAAACATTGGAGGAGCCGCCGGAGCGGGTGATTTTTGTGCTGGCCACGACGCAGCCGGAGGATCTGGAAGATACGATCCGGTCGAGGTCGCAGCATTTCCATTTCCGGGCGCTGACGTTTAATGAGATTACCAACCGGCTGAAGTACATCGCTTCGAAAGAGAATTTGAAGATTGAGGATGGCGCACTGGCGGTGATTGCGCGGATGGCGGAAGGCAGCATGCGCGACGCGCTGTCTCTGCTGGAGCAGGCGCGGGCGTATTGCGGCGACGATATTCAGGATCAGGCGGTGCGGGATTTGCTGGGGGTGGTGCCGGAGGACGCGCTGAATGAGCTGGTGCAGGCGATTGCGGAGCAGTCGGCGGAGCGGGCGCTGGGGCTGGTCCACCGGTTTCAAAAAGAGGGGCGCAACTTGCAGCATTTTTGCCGGGAGGCGATCCGGCACATGCGGAATTTGCTGATTGCGCGGGTTTGCGGGGCGGATTCGGATTTGCTGGCGGCTACGCCAGATCAACGGCCGGGATTGGCGAAGGCTGGGGCGCTGTTCAGCGAAGAAGATTTGACGCGATATTTTCAGATTTTGTTGCAGACGGATGACGCGTTGCGGCGGGCGATGGATCCGCGAGTGCATTTGGAGATGGGATTGTTGCGGATGGTGAATGCGGCACGGTTGGGATCGCTGGAGGAGTTGTTGGGGGAGGCGAAGGGGGCGGGCGGCGGGAGTTCGGGTGGAGGAGCGGCGGGGCGCGGGGCGGGGGCGAGTTCAGGAACGCCGACGATTTCTGCGCGAACGGCTTCGGTTGGGGCGGCCAGTGGTTTTGGTGCGGGTGAGAAGCGACCCGCCTCGGAAAGCGGGCCCTACAAAGTCGAAGAGAAGGCGCCCGCTTCGGAAAGCAGCCGCTACAAAAGCGAAGAGAGAGTGGCGGCCAGGCCCGAAATGATTGCTGTTGGTGCATCCGCGGCGGCGGTGGCTCCGGCTTTGGAGAAGAAAGAAAAGACGACGGAGATTGTTGTGGCGGGATTGGATGTTGGACAGGTGGCGGAGATTAAGGCGGGGATACAGGGGCAGCAGAAATTTATTGGGGAGTTGCTGGAACATTCTTCGCGATGGGAGCTGGACGGCGCGGAGTTGCGAATTTATTTTCCGGCGGAGAAGAGCACGTTCGCGGGATTGATCGAAGGACGCGAGACGCTGGAAAAAATCCGTAGCGTTTCGGGCAAGGTACTAGGGCGAGCGGTTCGCGTCTGTGCTAAGCTGGAAACTGGAGCGGCAAAGGATGCGAATGCATCGCGCGCCGCGAGCAGTACGCAGGAGATTCGCGCGCAGTTCGAAAATGACCCGATGGTGAAGTCGATGTTGCAGAGATTTGGCGGGAGAATTTCCGAAGTGCGACGGCAAGGCGAAGAATAAGCCACACGGCAAAGTGAGGCTGAATATGAACATGGAAGTGAACGCCCTACAACAAATGCTTTCGCGGCTGCGGCAAGTTCAGGAAGACTTGCAACAGCAGGTGAACTCGGTTGCAGTGGAGGCGTCGGCCGGCGGCGGGATGGTGACCGTGAAGATGAACGGTCAGAAGCAAGTGCTGGACGTGAAGATCGAGCCGGAAGTGTTTGCGGGCAAGGATCAGGAGATGCTGCAGGATTTGGTGCGGGCGGCGGTGAACGAAGCGTCGCGACGCGTGGACGACGAACTGGCGAACCAGATGAAGAGCCTGGCGGGCGGAATCCCCGGCATGGCGGGATTGAAGATTCCGGGATTGTTTTAGAGGAAGTTCTTTCCTCTATTCAGCTAAACATCGAGAACAATTTTTTTGTTGAGATCCTTCGGGTTGCAAAGGGCGCAACCCTCAGGATGACGTTGCCGTGGTGTCGGTTGTGGTTACCGACCTAAAGGTCGGCCACTACATCTGCCTCAAAGCGGACCCGTCGTTGTTCTGCCGGACGGGCTACGGTTTGAAATTTTCGACGAGCATGATGTAGACGGAGGGTTGGTCTACGAAACAGATTAGGAGATGGCGACCATCGGGGGAGATGGCTAGGGCGGGGGCGCCGTTGTCGGGTTGTTCCTGGCCGCCGACGAATGCCAGCGCGCTCTGTTTGGTTGCGAAATCGTAAAAGAAGAGTCCGCCTTTGCCGGTCGCGGGCATTGCTGGGTAATAGATGCCGTCCGGCGTCACCGCATAGTAACCCCAGGCAGTCGGCGGCAATCCACCAAGGAGTTCGATCTCTTGTCCACCGTTCACCGGGACTTGCCAGAGCCCGGGCAGATCGCGGCCCTTGGCATAATAGAGAAATTTGCCGTCGAAGGAAGGAAGCGCGGCGAACCCGCCGTTCTTTGTAATCTGGGTGGGCGAGCCGCCAGCGGGAGCGCATTTCCAAACCTGCCAGGCGCCACCGCGGTTGGAAGCGAAGTAAATCCATTGGCCGTCCATCGACCAACTGGGGACGGCGTTGTCCGAATTTCCCTGGGTGATCTGGCGAGGCTGGCCGCCTTCGGCATTGATGATGAAAATTTGCGGATGATCGCCGGGGCGCGAGTCGAAGGCGATCTGGCGCGAATCGGGGGACCAGCGGGGCGTGCCGGTAAGATTCTTGGCAAAGTGGGTCAACTGAACGGGATTGGCGCCATCCGCATCGGTGCGCCAGATTTCGTGATAGCCGGTGCGCGTGGATTGAAAAGCGATGCGCTTGCCGTCGGGAGAGTATTGGGGCCCCTCTTCCAAACCCGTGGAATTGATGAGGCGTTCGAGCGGCCGGACAACTTTGTGGTCCGGAGTGAGAGTGGCTCTCCAAATGGAGGCGGTGTAATCGACGTTGGTGTAGGCGAGCCGATTCCCTGCCCTGCTGATCGCGGGGCGCATGGCCCAGCCCGCACCGCCGATCGGTAAGCGGGCGGGTGTGCCGCCTTCGGCGGAAATGCGCCAGAGGCTGGGAGAGCCTTGCCGGGAAGAGGAAAAAACAATGTCCTCGCTACCGGGAGTCCAGGCAATGCCTTGAATATCCGCGTGGTCAAAGGTGAGTTGTGTGGGAGCGCCACCGGCGGCGGGCATGCGAAAAAGTTCCAGAACATCGAGGGTGTTGCGGACAAAGGCGACATATTTTCCATCGGGGGAAAAGGCGGGCGAGGCATCGCCGAGGGTTCCGGCTGCGGGGAAGGTGAAGATGCGCACTTCGAGGGTATCGAGAGAGAGCAGGAGGATGGCCGAGGCGGCGTCGGGAGTGGGGCTGTCGGAAAGAGCCAGATATTTTCCGTCTGGGGACCAATCGAGGGCGTCGACTTTGCGCGGGGATTTGACGGTGTAAAGGCGGCGCTCCGAGCCTCCCAAGGCGGCGGTTACAAAGACGCCGATGGATTTGTCATCGTCGTTGTAGCGGAAGAAGGCGATGTAGCGGCCATCAGGGGACCAGACGGGAGCAAATTCCGCCGTCGAGTCCGCGGCGCTGGTGAGACGTCTGGGTGTATCGGCGGTACCAATCTGCGAAATAAAAATGTGCGAGCGGCCGCCTTTTTCGCCGGCCCAATCGAAGGCGACCTGGTTGCCGTCAGGGGAAAAGGCGGAGTCGCCCTCGCGGGGCAGGCCGTTTAGGGGGGCGATGCGAATCTGCGGGGAGTCCGTGGAGCGAGTGGTGCGCGCGGCGAAGTACCAGGTGGCGGCGATCACGAGGGCGAGCGAGCTGAGGCCGAGGATCGCAAGGAGGAGCCGTGAATGGCGGGGGAGTTCAGAGTTTATCGGAACGGGTTGGGAATCGAGGGCGAGAGATTCGGAGGAGCTTGGCGGAGCGTCGTGTGGAAGAGGAAGCGAGGAGGCCGAATTCGGCGGCGCGGCGTCGCCGACGGAGACCGGAGCGATGAACCGGTAGCCGCGCTTGGGGAGGGTTTCGATGAAGCGGGGATTGTCGGCTTCGTCGGAGAGAGCGTCGCGGAGTTTGTTGATGGCGGTGTTGAGGCCGTGCTCGAAGTCGACGAAGGTGTCTTCGGGCCAGAGGCGTTTCTGGAGTTGCTCGCGGGCGACGAGTTGGCCCGGGTGCTCGAGGAGGATGGCTAGAATCTGGAAGGGGCGATCCTGGATTTTGAGGCGGATGCCGGATTTGCGGAGTTCGCCGGAGAGCAGGTCCGCTTCGTAGGCACCGAAGCGGACGACCGAAGGCAGGCGGGGCGAGGTGGTCACGAAGTCTCCTGATGGTAAAGACGAAACAGTAGCACAAAAAGTTTGAAGTGGTGGCCTCAATTACAGTTGAGAAGGATGGTTAAGACTTTTCTTTTCTGACGGTTGAACGGGGACATTTCTTTTTCCGGCCCCTTACCTGGCGTGCATTGTGCGGCGGAATCCCTTGAGCGAAAGTGGGCGCGTTCCTGGAAAACGGGAACCAATTTCGAAAAGGGAGCGATGCCATGAAGAACATTCTGAGAGCGGTGATGGGAGTTGGACTGTTGGTGGTTTGCAGTGGAGCTGGGCTGCGGGCGCAGCAGGCGGATCGGGTGGTGAAGTTCGAGGCGCCGTTTGCGTTTGAGGTGGAGAACAACAAGCTGCCGGCCGGGGAGTATACGGTGCTGGTGCAGGCCGGTTGGTTGCAGATTCAGGGGAAAGATGGGAAGGCTGCGGCTCATGCGTTGACGATGCCGGTGGTTAGCGAGGGACAGAAGACGGTGGGGAAGTCTTATGTGGTGTTCCACCAATATCGCGGGCACTTTTTCCTGGCGGAGATTTGGGCGTCAGGACAGGAGAAGGGGCGCGAGTTGCTGGAGACGGGGGAAGAGCAGCAGTTGGCGAAGCGCGAGCAGATGGTCAAGGTGAACGTGCCAGAGCAATTGGCAGCGGGAAAGTAGGGACGGCGATGGAGTGGTCTAGTTCGTGTCGGCAGAGACGGGAATTTGTGGGGTGGAGCGGATTCCCGTCTTTGCATCGGAACGACGCGGCGGGCGTTCGGCGAAAACTGGAATGGGTCAGGTTCCCGGAAGCGCGTTTATCAGGCACATCCAATTCCAAATGGGTTTGTGCAAGCGGTTGACAGATGTCGGGATTTTTGTACCGGGATATACTGGCTGATTCTTTAGATGTTTCTCGGATTGTACTAATCGAAATTTCGACCCAGTCCATTCGTAAAAGTAAGTGGCGCATTTCTCGGTAGGACAACCGTCGACCACGAGCAGACGACTGTTGTTGCGATATTCCAGTCCTTTGCCCCGCCAACCGTGTGTGGCAAAAGCATCGAGCCACAGCGAATCGAACGGCGGCCCGTAAATAACACCCGTCTTGAGGTCAATGAGAGCGAAACGTACGCAATCCGAGCCACAGCCCCATTCGACAATTCGGTAGCTACCAGAAAAATTGGGAGCATGAGATGCCCCTTCTCGAATTCGCCTGCGAAACGAACGCCATTCATCAGTGATTTTCGGAGCCGCGTTTTTCCCTGCGTAGAGTTCGGCAACAGTGTAGTCAGAAAATTGAGGTCGAGTTTCGCGTGGCACTGATTGAGGCAAACAAATCGAACCAACAAGGGATAGTACCAGGCAGACCGTGCTGCTCATTCTATTCAACGGTAACCCTTAGACTGATTTGCGCACCAACGGGGAATTTTAGCATGCGTTACGGGACAAGAATCTTCGGAGTGTCTGACTAGTAGGTAATCGGAAACTGGGCCAGTACGCAAAAATTTGCGGAGAGGGGCGGCTTGTGTTAACTAAGGAGCATGGCTGATTTTGCTGCTCCAGTTGAGAAGTTGATTGAGGAACTGAAACACTTGCCGGGGATTGGGGCAAAGACCGCGCAGAGGCTGGCGTTTTATCTGTTGCGGATACCGGCGCAGGATGCGCTGGCCTTGGCGGATGCGATTCGCGACGCGAAAGAAAAGATTCGGACTTGCTCGGTTTGCCACAACATCACGGATGCGGATCCGTGCCTCTATTGCACGGGGCCAACCCGCAACAAGCGGACGATCTGCGTGGTGGAAGAGCCGCACAACATCCTGGCGATTGAGAAGACGCGGACGTTCAGCGGGATGTATCACGTGCTGGGCGGATCGCTTTCGCCGCTGCAAGGGCGCGGGCCGGACCAGCTGAACATTAAGAGTTTGATCGAGAGGCTGAAGGGCGGGGATGTGGAAGAGATTATTATGGTGACGAATCCTACGGCGGAAGGAGAGGCGACGGCGGTGTATTTGTCGAAGCTGCTGAAGCCGCTGGGAGTGCGGGTGACGCGGATTGGCGTTGGGATTCCGGTGGGAGCGGATTTAGAGTACGCGGATGAGATTACGATGATGAAGGCGATGGAGGGGCGGAGGGAGTTGTAGAGGTTTTCGCGAAAGAGAATTGGCGGATCCCCGGAGAGGTTTTTCGGGGATTTTTTGTTGGGTTCATGGGTGCGCAATGAGTTGGTGGTACGGCTGAAGTTGAGGTTCTGAGGACGCGGTCGTAGCGCTGAGGAAAAAACTGGTGGGACGAGAGAGCTAGTACGTACAGAATGATTGTCCCTCTAGGCAAGAATAACGAATCAAGGTACAGTGCAGGTCTGCGGTGGAGTCCCCGCCAATCGCTGCTGGTTCCGTGGGGAACTGGTGTAGGAGGTGCCCAGATGCCTGGACTGGAGCACTACATGTCTCAGTATGACCATGAGCACCATTCAACGTGGAACAAGGTATTGCACGGCATCGGAATCCCGCTGATTTTTGCGGGGCTGACTCTGCTGGTGATGCTGAGATGGCGTTGGGGGGTTGGGTGCTTCGTGGGCGGCTGGGTGCTGCTCTTCCTGGGGCACCGGATCGAGGGCAACAAGCCGGCGTTTTTCCAGGGTCCCGTGTACCTGCTGGTGGGGCCGATCTGGGTGGCCAAAGAGATTTGGGATACGCTGAAGGGATCGCACAGCGAGCAGGATGCGACGGCCGCGAAGAAGTCGTAAAGGATTAGAGACACAGTAGTTAAGAGATGGTACCGCGACATGCAGAACGAACCCGGCGGCCCTAATTTGACGGACGAGACGAGCGAAATGCCTACAGAGGGCGCAGCGAGCACAAACGACGAATTGAGGAAGCGGCGGAGCACGCGGATCGTGCAGGCCGTGCCGCTGACGGTTACGGGTGTGGACGCGCTGGGGCGGCCGTTTGCGGAGCGGACTTCGACGCTGATCATCAACTGCCACGGCTGCCGCTATCAATCGAAACATTACGTGCTGAAGAACATGTGGGTGAACCTGGAAGTGCCGCATCCGGAGCAGGGGCATCCGCCACGGCGGGTGCGCGGGAAGGTGGCGTGGATTCAACGGCCGCGGACGGTGCGGCAACTGTTTCAGGTAGCGCTGGAGTTGGAGTCGGCGGGAAATGCTTGGGGGATTGCGTTTCCTCCTGACGATTGGTTCGCGTTCCCGGAAGATTCCAAGTTTTTGTCCAATCCGGCTTCGCCGATGGATTTGCCGCCGAGCATTGGCATGCCCACGCTAGGTGAGGCGCCGCTGCCGATTGTGGAGGCGGAGCCGGGTGTGGCGACGCCGGACAATGTGCGGGTGTTCCCTGCCCCGGCGAGTGCAACGGATGCGTCTTTGCAGCTGGCACGCCAGGTAGCACGCTTGCTGGCCGAAGCGAAACAGCAGATTCATACGGCGGCGAAGGAAGCGGCGGTGCAAGCCGTGTCGGCGGAACACCGGCTGAGCGGCGAAGAGTGGGAGCGGAAGTACACGGCATTTCGGGAAGAGGTGGCGCGCGAGACGGCGCAGGCCATCGGAACAATCCAGGAAGAGACCGAGACGCGGGCACGGACGGCGCAGGCGGCTGCGGCGGAATCGCTGAAGAATGAACTGCCGCGCTGGCTGGCACCCCAATTGGAACAGCTCACACATGAATTGACCGCGCAACTGGCGAGAGAAGGCGCGATTCAGCGGGATCAGCACGAAAAACAGTTGGCAAGCGCGCAGGACACGCTGCAAACGCTGTGCACGCAGGCAGAGGACGCCGCGGCCAAGCTGCGGACACATGCGGAGCAAGTGGAGTCGCACGTAGCCGAACGGCTGGAAGCAGCAAAGCAGCAGGCGGAGGAAGAGGCGCGGCAGAGGGATGCGGCCGCGGGAGAGCAGAAAGATAAGCTGGGCGAGGTTCTGAACAACATTCAACAGAAGGTGGGCGCGACGTTTGCGGAGGCGCAGAATGCGCTGCGCGAGCGGGTGGCTCAGGAATTGAGCGGCGCGCAGCAACAAGCCTCGGCTGTTTTGCAGGAGCAAACCAACCGGCTGCGCGAAGAGTTGAAGCAGGAAGCGGCGGCGCAGAGCTCGTCGGTGACGGGTTCGCTGGGCGATAAAACGAAAGAATTGGAAGAGACGCTGGCGCGGGCGAACCAGGCGACGGAACGCCTGGAGCAGTTTGCGGGGCGGATCGAAACGGTACAGCAGCAGGCGATCGGGGGATTCCAGTCGCAGCTGGATGACGTTTTGAGCCTGCATCGGAATGAGTTGCACCGGCAATCGGACGCATTGTTTGAAGAGATTCACGCGCGCATTCGCAGCAGCTTTGCGGCGGCGAACACCGAGGCTTTGGAGAAGTTTGAACAGCACATCGAATCGATGGTGCAACCGCACATCACGCGGACGGAAGAGGCGGTACACCGGCTGGCGGGTGGGCGTTCGCTGCTGGACGCGGCGCTGACGATGCAGCAGGACCGCATCCGGAATTCGGCGGATGAGGCGTTCGCAGAGTCGCTGGCGCGCTTCCGGGAAAATCTGGGAACCGTGGAGCAGGTGCTGAGCGAATCGGCGCAGGGGATTACCACGGGGCATCTGGATGAACTGGAAACGAAAGCGGTGGACCTGAAACACCACACGCTGGAAGAGATGTTCAAGTCCGCGGAGTGGTACGAGAAGAGAGCGCAGACGCAATTACAGAGTTCGACGGAAAAAATGGTGGAGCAGGCGGCGACGCAATTGCGGGAGAAGGCCGGGGAAGTGTCGAGCCTGTTTGCCAGCGAGTTGAACCATGCGAGCCGCAGTTACATAGACCAGAGCCACCGGCAACTGGAAGAGACGGTGCGCGACGCGTTTGAGCGGGTGCGGTTGCTGTTCGCGGAGGCGGCGGATACGACTTCGGCGGCGTTCACGGACGAGATTCAGCGGAACGCGCGGCAAGAGCTGGAAGGATTCATGGAGTTGATGCAGAAGACCGTAGAACAGTCGCGGGAACGCCTGGATGCAGCGCGGGAAGAGTTGAGCTACAAGGTGACGATGGAGCAGGAAGACTTTTTGCGGCGATTCCACAGCGGGTTGAATGAGGCGGTGAACCGGGGCCTGGGCGAGTCGCAGGGAAAATTGCAGGAAGAGTTTTCGTCGCTGTGGGAATCGTGGCGGAAGATGAACGAGACGCAGCAGGCGGAGATTCGCGGCGGGTTCCACAAGATGGGCGATGAGGCGGTGGGTGAATTCCGCGGGCGGCTGGAAAACATTTCGAACTCCTGGATGGTGGCGACCGTGGCGACATTGAATCATCAATCGCAGGACGTGATTGCGCAGATTGCGGCGACCGCGGAGGAGAAGCTGCGGGAGGCGTCGTCGGAGGTGTTTGCGACGTTTGGGGAGACGCTCCGGGAAAAGTTACAGCAGATAGCGGCGGGGTTTGAGAAGGGGCGGGGGGCGAAGGCGTGATGGTCGCTGGGTTACGGATGGCGGATCACGGATACGGGATAACAGATCGCAGATAACAGATAGCAG
>Ga0074045_10001236_pt1 | contig 24923 bp, 20 predicted proteins | sample BogForMeECP23OM2_FD_94442 | JGI IMG/M metagenome (GOLD analysis project Ga0074045, IMG submission 94442) | Bog forest soil microbial communities from Calvert Island, British Columbia, Canada - Bog Forest MetaG ECP23OM2 | ecosystem: Environmental > Terrestrial > Soil > Wetlands ... | reverse complement strand
GACGCGCCTGCGCTACCACAAGATCATCTTGATGACGGATGCGGACGTCGATGGCTCGCACATCCGGACGCTCTTGCTCACGCTGTTCTACCGGAAGATGCCGGCGCTCATCACCGAGGGCCATGTCTTCATCGCCCAGGCGCCCCTCTACCGGATCCAGAAGGGGTCGCGCATCCAGTACGCCTACTCCGACGACGAGCAGCAGAAGATGCTCGCCGAGCTCGGCGGGATGAAGGGCGTGACGATGAACCGGTACAAGGGGCTCGGCGAGATGACCGCGGAGCAGCTCTCCGACACGACCATGAAGCCCGGGTTGCGGACCCTCCTCAAGGTCACGGTCGAGGATGCCGGTCGGGCGAACGTGCTCTTCCAGATCCTGATGGGCGAAGAGGTCGAGCCGCGCCGCCAGTACATCCAGGAACACGCGGTCGAGGTCACGAACCTCGACATCTAGTCGAGGCGCCGAAGCCCGCCCCCGGCCGGTGCGCGGGGCTTGGGACCATCTCGGAGAGAACGGCTTTAACGCGGGACCTAGTCCCGGCCGGCGTGAGTCCCCCGAGCTCTCCGCGGTCGATCGTGTTCCGAGGCGGGCTCCTGGTCACCCAGGACCCTAAGCGACGCGTGGTCCGGGGGGACCTGCGGGTCGAGGGGGGCCGGATCTCATCGGTGGGGGACGTCGGCACAGCTCCGGTCGACGAGGAGGTCGGTGCCTCGGGGTACGCCATCGTGCCGGGGTTCGTCAACGCGCACACCCACGTCGCGATGAGCCTCCTGCGGGGGATCGCTGACGACCGGGAGCTCGCGGGGTTCCTCGAGACGCTCTTCGCTGTGGACGCGCGCCGGACCGAAGCGGACGTGGAGGCCGGCGCGCGCGCGGGCATCGCGGAGATGCTCCTCTCGGGAACGACCTCGTTCCTCGACCTGTACTACTTCGAGGACGCGGTCGCACGGGCGGTCGAATCGCTCGGGATCCGCGGCTTCCTCGGCTGGGCGGTCCTGGACCCCGAGCTCACTACGCAGAAGGGGGTCCCGGTCGAGAACGCACGAGCGTTCATCGAGCGCTGGAAAGGCCACTCGCTCGTCTCCCCCCTCGTGGCCCCTCAGGGGGTCTACGTTTGCGGTAAGGAGACCTGGCTGCGCGCCCGCGAGGTGGCGCAGAGCGCCGGGACGCTCGTCCACTACCACCTCGCCGAGACGCGCCGGGAGGTCCACGAACATCAGACGAAGACCGGCCGTCGTCCGGTCGTCTGGCTGGAGGAGATCGGGTTCCTCGGCCCTCGCCAGGTCGCCGCGCACGCCGTCTGGCTGACCGGGGAGGAGATCGGTCTCCTCGCGCGGCAAGGGGTCGGGATCGCCCACTGCCCGAGCTCGAACCTGAAGCTCGCCTCCGGTGGAGTCGCCCCGGTGGTCGAGCTCAGGGCGGCGGGCGCCACCGTCGGGCTCGGCACGGACTCGGTCGCGTCCAACAACTCCCTCTCGATGCTGCGCGAGATGCACATCGCGGGCCTCCTCCAGAAGAACCAGCGCTGGGACGCGACCTGTCTTTCGGCCCAGGAGCTCCTCGACCTCGCGACCATCGACGGGGCGCGTCTCCTAGGACGGGCGGCCGACCTGGGCTCGCTCGAGGTCGGCAAGCAAGCGGACCTCTCCCTCTTCCGTCTCGACCACCCCACCCTCCTTCCGGCGCGGCCGGAGGCGATCGTCTCTCACCTGGCCTACTCGGCGTCCGACGAGGCGATCGATTCGGTCTACGTCGGCGGGGTGCCGGTCGTCCGCCACCGGAGCTTGACGCGGGCGGACTGGGAATCGATCCGGCGGGATGGCGAGGCGGCCGCCGAAGCGCTCTGGTCGGCGCGACCGAAGTGAGCCGGACCGCTCGGGCCTAATGTCCTGAAAGAGCGTCCGCAAGGCCTGCGGCGAGCTTCCACGCGAGCTCCTCGGGGGCGCCCTCGACCCCAAGCTCGCGGAGGGACGTCAGCCGGTCCAGAGCTTTCGGAGAGAGCCCAAAGACGGTTCGGAGAAGGTCTCGGTCGAGTTCGAGCGGAATGATGCCGCTATGGAGCAGGGCGCCCCCGGCGAGGTGCTGGGCCGCTCCTCCCAGGACCTTCTCCTGGTGGCTTAGGACCGAGCCCCGAGCGCTCAGCAAGCAGTAATCCGGGTCGGCACCCGGGGGGTCGACCCACCTCGCCGCGACACCTCGCTCCGAGAGGAAGTGGACGACGCCCTCCCCCAAACGAGGGTAGGCACGGACGTAGTCGTTTCCCACGCGCGGGTCGGCACGGGGAAGAACGATCGACCAGGCGAGGTCGCCGGGTGCGTGAAGTAGGCCGGTCCCGCCCGTGGCGCGACGGACCGTCGGGACCCCGGCCTTGGCCGCTCGGACGAGGTAGGCCGCTTCGGCGTGGACCCCCACGCCGTAGGAGACGGCGCGGTCGGTCAGGACGGCGGCGCGAACGGCCGGGACCCCGCGTCGGAGGATCACCTCGTCGGTGCGGACGTTCTCTGAGCACGTGACCCGAACATCGACCCACGTTGTGAGACCCGGGCCGGGGGAAACGGCCCTCGTCGCTCGTCCAGCGCCGGACATAGCCCTACCAACCGATTCCGGCGGGGTATCAAAAGGCTTAGAACACATCGCTCCTGGCAAGGCCATGGCAGAACTGACGGAGTTCCGTCTGCACGCCGGGGACCCTGCGCCCGCCTTCGAGCTGCCCGGGGTCGATGGAAAGACGTACCGTCTCGGAGACTTCGCCGACCGCAAGCTGATGCTCGTGGTCTTCTGGTGCAACCACTGCCCGTACGTCCAGGCCTGGGAGGGCCGCATGGTCGAACTGGGCCGGCAGTACGGACCCAAGGGGGTTGGGATTGTGCTGATCAATTCGAACGACGCTCGCGCCTACCCGGAGGACCGACTCGAATCGATGGTCCACCGCGCGGCCGAGAAGAGGTACCCCTTCCCGTACCTCCAGGACGAGTCCCAGGACGTCGCGCGCACCTACGGCGCGCTTGTGACACCCCACCCGATGCTGTTCGGGCCGGACCGCAAGCTGCTCTTCCAGGGTCGAATCGACAACGACCACCAGCATCCCGAACGCGCGAACGAAAAGTACCTCGCGCGGGCGCTCGACCAGGCGCTTGCCGGAAAGCCGGTCGCTCCGGCTGAGCTACCGGTCGCGGGCTGCACGGTCAAGTGGAAGGTCTGACCCCGGTTTCGTACCGGGAGGACGACTCGGTCGGCCTCTTCGGGCGCGCACCTGGACCCGACGCGCCTCGAACGCGGCGCTGAGGGTAGGATTGACGGCCGTCCCTGCGTGGTCGAGCTTTGCGGCGATGGAGACCTTCCCAGCAAGAGCCCGCGCGAGCTTTCCCCGCTCCGCACGCGGGGCGGATTGGATGGCCGGGTGGAGGAAGAGGAGCCCATGACGGGGAGGCGGGGCGTGGCCTCGCAAGTGCTCGAAGAACGCTCGTTCCGCGCCGAGCACCTGGACGGTGCTGGACGGTAGTCGAGCGAGCCGGTCCAGCCCGCCGGCTTGCGCCACCATCCGGGCCGCGAGCTCAGGCCCCAGGAGGGCGGTCAGGTTCGGGGTCCGCACGGGGGAGGACGCATTGACCGCCTCTTGGAGAGCCCGGCGAGCGTCGGCCACCGAACGGTAGAGTTCGCCGAGGCGGCGCCTTGCTTCGATGAGCCCGGGGTCGGCGGGTCCGAGGCCGGGTCGAGAAGTGCCTTCGGTGGCGGCCCGCGCCGCGCGGGCGTGATCGCCCGGGTCGAGGTCGGGGAAATCGCGGGAGACCCAGCTTCCGAGACGCTCCCCGATCAGGTTCCGGACCCGGTCCAGGTCAGCCCCGGCGCGGACGGCCTCCTGGACGTGGATGGAAGAATCCCAGGACGCCTCCAGGGCCCGTTCGGCCTCCTGGAGTAGAGCGGTCCCAAGGAGCGCCCGGTCGGGCATCGTGGTCGCCGCCGGCACGGCAAGAGGAGCGTTCGGGTCGTACCGAAGGCCGTGTTCCGCGAGGCGCCGGTCACGGGTCCTCCACCCAGACGTCTCGGCCCCGCGGAGGAGCTGCTCCTCTTCGGGGGTAAGATGCCCCTCTCGTCGTAATCGGGCGCGCTCGGCGAGCAGGCCAGGCTCGGTGGGCGCCGGAACGGCCTGCACCACTTCCTCACCCTCGAGGAGGAACGTCCCGAACCAGGTCGTCACGACGCTCTTCACGAGCCGCCCGAAGCCGCGCCAGATAAATAGGTCGGCGCGGGATGCCACCGCCAATGGCGGAGACCCATTCCCACGACCTTGTCCACTTTGAGCGGAAAGGGGGGACAGTCCTCCTGACGCTCGACTCCCCTCCCGTAAACGTGCTTTCGATGCCGGTGGTCGAGGCTCTTTCGGCCCGTCTCTCGGAGGCCGAAGCTGACCCGGAAGCCCGCACGGTGGTGATCGCGAGCGCGTTCGAGAAGGCGTTCGCGGCCGGTGCGGACGTCCGCGAGATGGTTGCGTTGGACTCCGACAGGGTGCGGGTCAATGGTGCGCGAGGCCAGGCCCTCACCCGTCAGATCGAGCACCTGCCCCTCCCCGTGATTGCCGCGGTGCGCGGGGTCGCACTAGGAGGAGGTTGCGAGCTCTGTCTCGCGTGCGACTTCATCATCGCGAGCGAGGACGCCCAGTTCGGCCAGCCCGAGATCAACCTCGGTATCATGCCCGGGTGGGGCGGAACCCGCCGGCTTCCGCGTCGGATCGGCGCGGCGCGCGCTCGGCGGTGGATTATGACGGGACGGTCCGTTCCAGCTCCCGAAGCGCTCGTTCAGGGCCTCGTCGACCGGGTGGTCCCCCGTTCGGAGGTCCTCTCCGCGGCATTTGCCCTGGCCGAGGAGCTCGCGACCAAGCCACCCATCACGCTGGCCGCGGTGAAGTACGCGATCCTTGGGGCGGTCGACCCTCACATCGATTCCGGGCTCGCTTACGAGCTCGACCTTTGGGCCCGCCTGTTCGGCACGGAGGGACAGAAAGAGGGGATGCGAGCCTTCCTCGAGAAGCGTGCTCCGCCTCCGCCGATGTCAAGGCGTGACTGGGAGGCAGCTTCCGAGGGCTTCCCGTGGGCACGGGACGCGGCCCGCCGGTCGATGGGAAAGCGGAATAAGGACGAGACGTCGAGACGGGACTGACGCCGCGGTGGCTCAGCTGGCAGAGCGGCTCCTTGGTAAGGAGCAGGCCGAGGGTTCAAATCCCTCCCGCGGCTTCGATGCCCTCACGGATCTCAGCTTCCGTTTAGCGACCGGCTACAACATGAAATGCATGAGCTGGAGGATTCATCCTCCGTCAGGACACGGTTCGTGAAGGCTCGTCTGGGGAAGGCTTGGATCGAAAGGAACCTCTCCCCGGAGAGGAGGTGGGTGCTCTACTTTGTCGCGCCTTTTCTCTTTGTCGTGCTGGTATTCACAGTTCTAATTCGAACGTCCGATCCTGCCAACGTCGGGTATTTTCAGAACGCATCTAGTTTCGTTGTCCTGTCAGTTAATCCCTACGTTGTCTCGTCGTTCCCGCCCCCACCGAACTATTTCTTCTTCCTTCTCCCGCAATTTTGGGCGTACGAGGCACAATGGGTCGTCTATGACACAACTGCGGTTCTCAAAGTCTATGCCGCAGTGGCGACACTCCTACTCGGAGGACTCCTCTACAAGATAACCTACAGGTACACGGGTTCGGTTTCGAGATCCCAGGCTGCGGTCCTCGCGGCATTGGGGAGCCCGTTCCTCTTCTTCGTCTCCTTCGTGGTGGTCGAGCAGGATGTCATTGGGATGGTTTTCGCAGTCGCCGGTTTGTACTTTTTGATCCCATCGACGACCTCGGAACGACTATCGAAAACAGACCTCGCCTTAGGGTCCGGACTGCTGGTATACGCCACATTCCTCTACTATTTTCCCGTCATAGTGATTTGGAGCCTTCTGGTCTTTTCGAAGACTTGGCAGAAGGCGACTGGCTTCACCGTTAGCGTTGCCTGCTGGACTGTGTTCTTCTACCTGGCCTACGCCTTCGGTGGTTTCTGGCAGTTCTTCACGAACCTATCCGGAACTCTTCAACCGACCAACCTTGTGCCTGTGTACTCGATTCTTAACCTAGCAACGCAGGGCTTCAATGGCCCCTTCACCCCCCTCGCGACGGAACTGTCCTTCTGGATGCTGGTCAGCTGTGTCGCGTGCGTCCTGATCCTTCCCATCGCACTGCGTTTCACTGAGAGGTCGGTCTTGCTGTCCGTCGCCACGACGATGGCTTTGCCATTCCTTCTCACGAAGATCTACAACATGGATGAAATCGTGTGGGTTCTGCCGTTTGCCACTCTGCTCTTGGCAACACGAATCCAAGACAAACACGTTCGCTTCTGGTTGCTCATGTCTCAATGCTGGCTCCTTCCGCCTTTCATTCTTCTCAATATGTGGGTCGCTCCCGGCTACGGAGCCGGGACGGGAGTGTTCTATTTCACTTACTTACAATTCCACGACTCCACGGCGATTTACACCTTGTTCCCGCAGTACTTTGTTCTGAGCAAACTCCTCGATCTCGCAACATTCCTGTCGCTTTCCGGGATGTGCATAGCGATGTTCTGGCTGAGCCGTACTCGCCCCAACCCACTGTTGCCGAAGGTCTCGCAGTTGGGACCCGCTGACACTCGCACTCTCGAGGGTGATGGCGAACGGGAGAGAGACGTCGACCCCGCCCGAGTGGGACGTTCACCCTCTCTGTGGAATCCCTCAAGAGCCGGCCTTCGGAGTGGGATCCGCAAGCTCAGTCGAAGCTTGTCATTCTACGCCGTTCTCGCTCTCGTCGTACTCGCAGCTTTCGCTACCGCCCCGATTGGTCGCACGGCCCAAATCACGTACTCGGGAACAGACCCTTTCCCCCTCGGCCTGTTTTCGGGCAATCCTATTCAGAATGCCTCACTGACCTACTCGTTCTCGGGAAATGAAGAGGTGCTTCAGATTTCGAATGGAACCGGGCCTGCAGGGCCCTTCCCTGTGAGTTTTGCTCGAAACCTGTCTGGCCAATCTCTGGCCGCTACATTCGACATGTCCGTCCCCCACCTCCGAAATGCTACGTTCGTAGATCCAGTGGCGAACTTCGGTTCGACGACGGTTGTCTATGTAGGCCAGGTCGTGCTTCCGGGCGACCTGGTTACTATCAACCCGTCCCGCGAGGAGAATGTGACCAGCTATTCCGCTTCCGTGCCGATCGCACGAGGTCAACCGATTGGTCTGTGGAACTTGGCTGGATCCTCGATGCGGCAATATGTGATCAACCTGAGCGACTTTCAGTTTGACACTCTAGGACTATTCTTCAGCCCCACAGCAGTGACCTACGCTGAGAACTTCCTGTTCTACGACCAGCTACCGAACGAGAACCAAGAGCTGTTCATCCGAGGGAGCACTCTTTACTTCGCGGTCCAAGTCCCCGGCCAGCCTTGGGTACTCTATCCGGAAAGCACACCGAATGGACCCTACTCGTGGCACTCGTTATTGCTCAATATACAACCGACCCAGCTTGTGTTCTACTTAGACGGACGGGTTGTTCATACCACCCCGTTGACGACAAACCCCGTCATGCAGCTGAATGTTGGCGTCGTTCTCCCAAGCAGCTTCTACTATCGTAGCTACGCCTTCACTGGCATAGCGTCCTCGCTACTCGAGTTCCCGTCAAAGCAGCTGAGCTACTCGTCCGCGATCGACGTCGGTCAGGCAAACGCGATCGGCGGGACCAACCTTTCGATGGTGGGTGAGGATTCTGGTAACTGGTCAGTTTCGTATTCGGGTCGAACGCTGGCGCTGGAGGGCAATGTCGGAACGTACACCGGGGTGAGCGGCACGCCACTATTTTCCTTCGGTCGTTACTCCACGCAGTCGCCCGAACTGAATGTGCAGATTCTCAGTCTTACGTTAATGTCGACGGGGTCTAACGACATCTTGGCGCGGGTGATTGTCCTCAGCATCGGCTCCCCAGTGGCACTTACGGTCATCGGGCTCGACAGATCGATTCCTAGATGGAGAAGGAGATAGACCCGGAGTTCCCGGGTCTCCTAAGTGCCGACACGCGATAGGCAGAGAGAACAGTAGTAATCCGGTATCATGAAGGTCGCAATCATCCAGCCGCATCCTCACCCGGCAAATTTGAGGAGAGCGAAACTGTTCTCGGATTTCTTGAGTGAACAGAACCGAGTGGACATCGTCAATCTGTTCGATACGGGTCAGGGCAAACCCTCACTGCGGGCGGCTGTCAGGGCCATAGGTGCGTTGGTCAAGAATCGATATGATGTCTTTCATTTCATGGGCATCACCTGGACGCCACCCCAGCTTCTGCGACTGTTAACACGGCACCGAGGCGTCATCATCTATGACGCTGGCAACGTGGAGATCGGTGTCGCTCGGACGCTGGCAAGGTCTCCGGTAATGATTGGGATTATTTCCGGTTTGGAGACGCTCTTCGTCGGCGGCGCAGACATAGTCATCACTCGGGGGGTCTCCTTCGTTGATTACTTCAGGACCCACTACATGCATCGATTGGCCCCTTTCTATTATGTCCCTGACCCAGTAGACTTTCCAGCTCTCAGTCGAGACTCCACGGCTATCGACACGCATCCGCTGCGCGTAGCCTATGTTAGCACGTTTGTGATGATTGACGTCGCTGGAGAGCGCCTTCCACGCGGATGGGAACTCATCGATTCGATAGCTTTGCAGCGAAGAAAGAACCGTGTGGATGTCAACGTGGACTTCATAGGGAAAGGGGACGGAATCGAGGCGCTCAGAGCACGCGCCGAGGAAGCTCGCGTCGCCGACCTCTGCACTTTTTCAGGGTTCGTACCGAACGAAATCCTCTGGGACCGTCTACGCTCCGCGACCATTGGGTTCATGGAGGACTATGACACCTTGGGGTACCGGTATTCTGTGGGCTCCAAGGTCCAGGAGTACATGGCGGTGGGACTACCCGTCCTGACAGGAAGAAGTCCGGAAAAATTGCACCTACTGGCTGACCAACAACTCCCAGAGGTATTGTTCGACCCTCCCGTGCTAGAGGAACCGGAACAAATCCAGGCCTACATCAGGGCCGTAGCGGGCGCCCTGAAGTACGCTGATCAGAGCAGGAGTGCCTTGCGTCAGGCCGGCAGAAGGAACGGGATTAGAGCCAAACTCTTGTTTGACAAACCGGTCCTACGCACGCTGCTCAATCAAGTCTACCTGGAAGCCGGTCGAATCAAGGCTCACAGCCAATCGTGAGTCGGGGTTTGTCACCCGTTTCTCCACGATGGTCCGATTCGGGAGGGGACGTACCGGATGGCGGGAGAATGGCCCGGTCTAATTCGATGATGTCAGATAACGTGCGAATCGAGAGATTCCCTCGTCGATAGACAACGGTCTCCGACCAATCAGCTCGATTATCCGTTCCGGATCTGCCAATGCGGGTGCTGGATACTTCCGCGGAGCGGGGACATAACTGGGGACCACCGATCTTCCCGTAGCGTGAGATATCAACCGAATCATCTCATTAAAAGTCGTATTCTTGCCAGTTCCAACATCGACAGTGCTGTGCGCAATGTCGCGTTCCGCTACGGTCAGTGCGGTCGCGACGATGTCATCGATGAATACCATGTCACGCGCCTGACTCCCATCTCCCCAGACCACGGGGGACCGCCCAGCGAGCGCGTCGCGGAGGAATAGAACCACCGGACTCCCGATCGGCCCTTTTGCCTCCTCGCCGGGGCCGTACCCCATGAAGATCCTCAGACCCACCGACTTAACCTGCGACGAATACGTCGCGGCAATCCTCTCGTGGGTAAGTTTCAGGACCCCGTAGATATTGATAGGGGACAACTCCTTCGAAGCAGTTCCGGCGTCGTTGCTGTACACTGTCCCGCTGGAAGGGTAGACAACCCGCTCGACACGACGCTGGGACGCAAATTCCATGACGTTTAGGAAGCCGCACAGGGTTTCGGTCGCCGCCTGCTGCAAGTTCTGGTTGAAGAGCTCAATCGAGGACGGCGAACCGAAGGCGAAGATGATGTCAATCGGCCCGGCAACCTGACGAATCGTTTTCGAGTCAGTCAGGTCGCCCACTATCACCTGGGCCTCCGGGTCGATCGAAGCCCGGGCGACCTTGTCAATCAGTGTAAGGTGGTTCCCCCGGTTGACCAAGGCGGAAATCAAAGCCCGTCCGATAAAACCTGAACTTCCTGTGATGAGGACATTCTTTCCCGCGATCACTTTGATTGGCCCCTTCCGCGCTTTCGAACCCGGCCCACAATCGGCGGGTCGAAAACTGGAATTGGATGCTCGCCCTATAACTGCATCCACGCTTCTGCGACCGCCGAACTCCTCTGACCAAGGGCACAGACTTCTCCTCTGAGCACCTGCCGACGGTGTAGCGGCTCGACCACGGAGGTGCGCCTCCGTTGACCTGTTACGGCGCAAGAATCTCGAAGAGAAGGACCTGGCAGATGCAGGGCGAGATCCTATGAGACGCCCGTCCGGTCTGTGGTCAATTCCAGTCGAGCCTGCCGCCCAGGGCATCTCCGATACCCTTCAGGAACGTTCGCAGGGCGGTCACCGGTCCCTCGCAAAGAGCAACAAGGATGCCCCACTCAGCCACCTGGCGCAGATACTCCCTGGCCATGAGCCTGCGTTCGTGAACAAGAACTGTGGTGTTGCGAACGATGTAGTAGTAACGCCCACTCGGCTCGTAGCGAACCTGCCGGCCCAGTATCTTCTTTGAAACGCCGAGAGTGTGGGCGAACATTGGCCAATCGTACGCCATGATTTCGTATCCCATGGCCCGTACTTGGAAAGAAAAATCGCAGTCAACAAAGTCGATGAAGAACTCTTCGCGAAATCGAGCTCGACCAAAAAGCGAGGAGCGGACCAGGTTACCGCTCGTATAGATGTGGCGGGGCGGGACGAGCTGGCGCGAACCCGTGGAATCGCCAGGAAGCGCCCCAGTTACGATTCCAATTCGATCGTTCAGGGGATGACGAATCACCTCAGCCAGAAGTCGGTCAACATAGTCAGGCGCAACCACCGTATCTTGGTCCAGTGTCAAGACCCAATCTACGCGAGAGTCGGCGAGGAGAGCTTCAACTCCCTGATTGAGTGCCCTAGCGAGGCCCAGATTCCGTCCGTTGTCGTGAAAGATGAAGTGGTCTGGAAGGCTTGTTGAGATCTCTCTTGCTTGACGAGATCCGTTGTCAACGACGATCCCCTTACCGACTTGAGGTGCCACCGCGTCGATGACCCTTCTTAGGACCGTCAAGTCCGGGTTGTAAGTGACAACAACAGCGCCTGCCGAGCCGAACGGCTGGGTCGATTCCCGCCCCGCCTCCGCGCCGTCCACAACCCTGACGATTGGTGGAGCGTGATCTGGGCGTTGATCCCCCGGCTCGCGAGCGTGCTGACCTGCTCTCGAAACCGGACCACTCGTCTCGTCAGCTGGTCCTCTCGTTGGCATTGGTGACGCACTAATCCGTCACCTGCTCTTGGCGGTGACCTCGAATTGACACGTACGCGGGAAGCCCATGAGCCGAGCGCCGACTTTCGTCTAACATTGGACAGGTCGCTTCCCGGAGATGGTAGTGCACCCTCGTATATCGGGTCTTCATAGGTTTCGCACTTTGGGAATCCGGTCAGTCGCCCCGATTAGCCGGCTGGGGTCCTTGTCGCCGGCGACTAGTCATTGTTTCGGTAGCCCATTCCGCGACACACCTTCTACGTGAGGGAGTTCGCTGATGGTCAGTTATGATTCCTGGATAGACGGCTTTTTACAGAATCGTATTCTTCCGTCCCTTCGTGCAAGTGGTGATTACCGGCGGGGCAGGCTTCATCGGGTGCAACCTGACTCGCTGGTGGGTCCAGCATCACCCGGACGACCTCGTGACGGTCTTCGACGCGCTGACCTACGCGGGACGACGTGAGTCGCTCGCCGACGTGGAGAAGCATCCGAACTTCCGTTTCGTCCGCGGGGATATCCGTGACCCCGCTGCCGTTTCGACGACCCTCCGAGGTGCCGACATGGTGATCCACCTCGCGGCGGAATCGCATAATGATCGTGCGATTAAGGGCCCCATGCCCTTCGTTGAAACGAACGTGGTCGGGACGGCCACGTTACTCGAGGCGTGCCGTCAACTGGAGGTCCATCGCTTCCATCATGTTTCCACCGACGAGGTGTTCGGCTCGCTTCCCCTCGATTCTCCTGAAAGGTTCACCGAGTCATCCCCTTACCTTCCTCGTGGACCGTACTCTGCGTCGAAGGCGTCCGCGGATCACCTGGTAAGGGCCTGGCACGAGACGTATGGCCTCCCCGTCACCCTGTCGAATTGTTCTAACAATTTTGGCCCTTATCAGTTCCCTGAGAAACTTATTTCCCTGGCCGTTACCCGCCTACTCACTGGTGGCAAGGTTCCGGTGTACGGGGATGGGCTGAACGTTCGGGACTGGATATTCGTGGAGGACCACTGCTCGGCGCTCGACCTGATCGCTCACCGGGGGCAGCTTGGGGCGACCTATCTCGTCTCAGCCAACGCGGAACTCCCGAACATCGAGGTAATCCGAAGGATTCTCCGGCATCTGGGAAAGGGCGAGGACTCGATTGATTGGGTGCCGGATCGGCTCGGACACGATCGCCGGTATGCCTTGGACTCTCGACGCCTCACGGAAGAACTGGGGTGGCATCCCGCCCACCCGTTCGATCAGGCATTAGCTTCCACGATAGACTGGTACCGCCGCAACGAAACCTGGTGGGGTCCATTGATTCCACCATCCACCATATCGACAAAATGAACTCCTCTTCCACGCGACTTCGGCCCATTTCGCCCCCGGCCATTCTCATTTCAGGCGTCGAGGTGGTGCCCCGTACGCTGCACGGAGACCCAAGGGGCTTCCTCCTGGAGACGCTGCGCCGAGATGACAGGTCGGTGCAGGGAGACCACTTCGCCATGACGTACGTCTCGGTCACCGTCCCCGGAGAGTTCCGTGACCGTGACCGTTGGCACGTTCATAAGATACAGACCGACCGATTCGTGGTCGCGGTGGGAGAGATGGTCCTGGTCCTGTACGATCATCGCGGAGCGTCTCCTACCCGTGGTCGAATCGAAGCGATCCGCATGGTCGGCGCTCCCTATGACCGGTTTTCTCTGCCGACAAAGCAGGACATCGGGACGTTTCTTGTGTCGGTTCCCCCCGGGGTTTGCCACTGCATCGGCAACCTCTCTCGTCACCCGTTCGTCCTGATCAACTCGCCCACTGAGCTCTACGACCCAGCGGACGAAGGCAGGTTGCCGTTTGCCGACGTCCACGTCGACAGCCTAGCGGGGCCGTTCGAGTGGACTCGGATTGAGACCAACCACCCGAACCCATGACCGACCTCCTGGTCTTTGGAAGCAGCTCCTTGGTGGGCTCCCACTTCGTCCTGACGACTCGTCATCGCGTGATGGACCTGGGTCAGCTTGACCCTCGGGTCGAGAACTTACCAGTAGAGGGGTTTGCCCCCATCGACCTCACGAGCACTCCCAACGTCGAGGAGGCCGTGCGTCGTTCGGATGCCGAAGTGGTGGTGAATTTCGCTGCTGCGACGGACGTCGACGCCGTCGAACGAGAGCGGCCCACCTCACCTGAAGGAGCTCAAGGACCCGCGTTTCTGATCAACGCTGCGGCCCCCGAAGCCATGGCACGAGCGACCCGGGAGACCGGCAAGTTCCTCATCTCCCTATCGACTGATTTTGTCTTCGACGGAGTAGACGGACCGTACTCGGAGGGTGTCGAACCGTCGGGGTTCTCCCCCAGGCTATCATGGTACGGCTGGACCAAGGGTGAGGGTGAACGACGAGTCCGGGAGATTGATCCCGCTGCGTCGGTCGTTCGTATTGCCTACCCATACCGCGCATCGTATTCGGGCAAACTCGATTTCGCTCGCAAGATTGTCGACGGGCATCGACGGCGCGTCCTTCCGCCATACTTTTCGGATCAGCAGATTACTCCGACGTGGGTACCCGACGTGAGTCGCGCCCTGGAGTATCTGATTGAGGCACGCAAGGCGGGAGTCTTCCACGTAGCCTCTCCCACGGTCACCACCCCGTATCAGTTCGCCCGCGAGCTCCTCACGGCTATCGAGCACCGACCTCCTGAACTATCCGAAGGATCATTGGAGCAATTCCTGACTCGCCCAGGCACCACCCCACGCCCCGTCAGGGGAGGTCTTCAATGCACCCGCCTACCTGCGGCCGGAGTGCCGCTTACGGACTGGCACGAGGGGATCCGTCGGTTTGCCGCGGAAAGGGGGGATGCGGGATGAAGGGGCTTCTCCTCGCCGGCGGGCATGGGACCCGGCTGAGACCCCTGACGTTCACCGGGAACAAGCACATGATTCCCATCGCGAACCAGCCCATGCTATTCTACGGGCTGAGACACCTCGCCGAGGGTGGGATCAAAGAGGTCGGGATCATCCTGGGTCCTCTCCATGAAGGGATTGAGGAAGCCGTAGGGGATGGAAGCTCGTTCGGGCTCCGGGTTACTTACATCCACCAGGGGGATCCCAAAGGACTCGCTCATGCCGTTCTCTGCGCCCACGATTTCCTCCAGGACGAACCATTCGTGATGTATCTCGGAGACAACCTACTGCAAGAGGGAACCCGATCATTCATCAAGCAGTTTCAGGAGACGGGCTGCGACGCAGTGGTAGGAGTCACCCCCGTATCGAACCCGAGCAGTTACGGGGTTGCCGAAATGGAGGGCGATAAGCTCGTCTCTATCGTGGAGAAGCCCACCGCCCCTCGTAGCAATCTTGCGCTCATCGGCGTGTACGTGTTCTCTCCCCGCATCCATCCCATCGTCGAGAAGCTGAAGCCTTCGCGCCGGGGGGAGCTAGAGATTACCGACGCCATCTGGAAGCTTCACGAGGAGCGTCACGCCGTCACCGTACGACGTGTCGATGGCTGGTGGAAGGACACCGGTCGGCCAGAGGATCTTCTGGAGGCCAACGACCTGGTGCTCAACACCTCGGTCCCCGGAGGCTTCGTCAACCTGGGGACCGTTTCGAATGCCGCCAGCCTTCAGGGGCCGGTCCATATCGGCCGCGGGTCGTTCGTTTCCTCGAGTGCCAAGATCGAGGGACCGACGGTCATCGGAAACGACGTCCGAATCGAAGCCGGAGCCCGGCTAGGCCCGAATGCCTCCATCGGGAACCAGTGCACGATAGGGAGACACGCCTCTGTCCGTCGTTCGATCCTCATGGAAGAAACCGTGGTCGAGGGGCCGGTGGGCCTCATCAACAGCATTGTCGGACGCCAGGCAACGATACGGTCCGGAGGAAGCAAACACATTGAGATCTCCTGCATCCTCGGTGACTCGGCCCGCCTTCAGCTGTAGGAGGCCACCGTGGTCCGCAGAGAGTTTGGATTCACCGAAGGCGCCACGTTTCCCCCACCAGTTCTCCTTTCGGATGTGGGAGGAATCGTGGTCCAGGATCATTGGGGGGTCGTTGCCCGAGAGCTCGCGACCCCGTACTTCCCGGATCCCGACGCGGCCCGCCGGATCCTTTACGAACTGTGCCCGCCCCTTGACCTCGGCGAGGAGACCCTCCATCAGTTCCATCGCAAGTTCACGCAACGGATGAATGTCGAGATTCCCTGGGAGGAGTTCGAGACGGTCGTAATCGACCGAAGCCTGCGACTCGTCCCGCAGACCTTCGACCTCTATCGTGCACTTCGCCAGAAGCTACGTATCCGTATCGTGGCGGTGTCGAACATTGCCGAGTTCCTTTGGTCAAAGTTGGAGCAGAAGTTTCGAATTTCCGAGGCCTTTGACGCCTCGGTGCTTTCCAGCCGATGTCATCACCTCAAGCCTGACCCTCAGTTCTACGCCGTCGCGTTGCGGACCGCGGGTTGTGGGCCTGAAGAATGCATCCTCTTGGACGATTCCGAGCGGAATGTCCAGGGCGCTCGGGCGGCCGGGATCAGGGCCTTCCACGTCTCGGGCGATCCTCAAGAGCTCCGCCGTCGGCTCGAAACCATCTATCCCGAAATTTCCGCCGAAACATAGTGCCGCTTCTCGCCGGGTAGTTCAAGTCTGAACTACAAGACTGAATTTTGATTCTGGTCAAGTCGGTGAAAGGGAAATCATAAGGGTCTCCGTCAGAACACGACGAACGTTCGCGTCATGACCTTCCGCGTAGCCAGGAGCTTGGCGTCGAAGCAGAATACGTCTAAGGAAGCAAACAACTGAATCCGAGAAGGTGGAAACGTCAGAGCGGACGGTCGACCCCTCCTCATAGCACGATAGGCCGCGATGCCTATGTGGCTGGGCGCACCGTCCAAAGCCTAATTCAGCGGGTCGTGGTGGACTCGCGTCGAGTTTCCCCCCGACAACTCTGGTAGGAGATGGGACGAGGATGCCCGCAACCGTGTCAGGTGTGTCCCAACCTAACGGTCCGCTGGTCAGCATAATCATCCCTCACTACAATGGCAAGTTCAAGCTGCAACGCTGCTTGACTTCCGTACTCAGTTCGGATTACTCGCCATTCGAGATTGTCGTTGTAGACGACTGCTCGACCGATGACTCGTCCACGCTCTTCGCTGAGTTCGCCTCCCAGATCACGCTCCTTCGTACTCCCAGGAACAGCGGGTTCGGTGTCGCGTGCAACCTTGGAGCGAGTAAGGCCCGCGGTGACGTCTTCGTGTTTCTGAATGATGATACCACAGTACATCCCGAATGGATTGGTGAGTTGATTCGAGCTGTCGAAGATTCATCAGTCGGTCTGGCGACGCCGAAGGTTCTCTATTACCGCCACCAGAACGTGATCAATGCGGTGGGCGGAGAGTGCGATCTATTAGGATTCGCATGGAGCCGCGGCCACGGGCAACAAGATGCCGGGCAGTACGAGCGGAGGGAACTAGTCTTCTACGGATCTTGTTGCCTGCTCGTCCGACGGAACGTCTGGACAGAAATCAAAGGTTTCGATGAAAAGTACTTCATGTATCACGAAGACGTCGATTTGTGCTGGCGGGCGCAGATCGCTGGGTTTCCCGTCTTGTATGTTCCTAGCTCGATAGTCTTTCATGATTGGCAGCGCGCTCGAACAAGCGTTTCGTTCGTCGCGGGACAGATTGCGCGGAATAGCCTTCGAACGGTTCTCAAGGACTATCAACTGGCGGAGCTACTCGCAATCCTTCCACTTCATCTTGCCGTGAGACTGGCCGAGGTGGTCTTCTTTTCCCGCTCAAGACCCGAACTCAGCAAACAGCTCGTTAGCGGTCTGCATTGGAACGTCAAGATGCTGGGGGATACCCTCGAAGAGCGGAGAGCCGTCCAGAAGCGGCGGAGGGTCTCGGATCGTGAAATCTGCCAACGAATGGTCAAAGGTAGCATGGAACTACAGGGGGTTCTCGGTCGATCTGCGAACCCAGCGCTACCTCATCTCTTCGACCCGTCGAAGGAGGAGAATTCTGAGTCCGGAACTCGTTCGTCAGAACCCGAGGGCTAGTGGCGGCCCCACCGTGTAATGACTCAAGTCGGATGAGTTTCTTGTCCACTTGGCCTGTATCGAGACGGCAAGGGACCCGCCCGTTCCCCCCGTAAGAACGAAATCACACCCAGGAGAGTGAATCTAGCTGTCTCGACAGGACTCTCCCAAGCTAGTAAGTTCATGAACATTGCATAAACCAGGTACACAAGTGGCTTCGGGTCGTGGTATCTCGCGAAGACCACCCATGAATTTCGCGAGACGTAAAAGAATCTGTAGGGATCGAGGTACCATCGCGACGCAGACCCCACTTTACGCATCTTTCCTTCGACGTGGTCGATTACGGCTCCGGAGAGCACCAGGACTCTTAGTCCGTGGCGTCTAAGTCGTCTCGTATATTCAGCATCGACTCCGTACAGGTACAGGTCTTCGTCCAACGGGAAGCTCGCCAGAACAGAGGAGGGGATGAGGCTCCCACTGGTGATCATATCTCGCACTTGCTTCGGCTTGCCGGACGAGTTCTTGAGAACGGTTCGATTGAGGTAATGAGTGCGATAGTTGAACCCAATCAGACCAATTCCACTTTGGGAGGCAATTCCCGCCAGCTCTTGGTGCAGGCTGCGGAACGAATCACTGTCGAAGTTCGTGTCTTGATCGAGCAGGAGGACCCAATCAGGAGAGCAACGGCTCAATAGTTTCTTGAGAGCGATGTTCACGGCTTTGCCATAGCCTACGTTCTCCGGGAGCGGCACATACATGACACTCCCTTGGCTCCCAGCCTCGCTTTCGATCAGCTTTGGGAGGTGACCGGCAATGTCGCCACCGTTATCGACGATCAGATGGACGAGAACCTGACCCTGCAGCTGCCTTATCTGTCGTGCCAGCCGGCCATCGGAAACCTTCGGTTCAAACGTTACAGTGATCGCAGCCAAGTTCTCCAGCTTCATTTGTTGGTCAGCGCTGTAACCTCTTGAACAGCATTCGGCCCGTGAGGCCGTCAGGCAGGGTTACGTCGGGAGGGCACTTGACTCATTCCGGGATGAATGCGGATTAGCACGAACCGTCCATTTCAGGCTACCACCAGGGACCAATCCTCAGCAAGGGGTTGCACCTACCGATGAGGTGGACAGATTAAGGGTATCTCCACACACTGTTCAATGAGTTGGTGAACGATGGAAACTCCCTCGGGGTGAGCCCCATCCGGCACCCTGGCGGACGACTCGAGGGATAAGGAACGAGACGCGACCGACCCGGTCGCCAAGCCTGTGTAGACCGAGCCGAGCCAGTCCCCGCGAGGCTGTCCTGATGGTGCTCCCCGTGGCGAAATCCGCCGGTGACCGGCCTTACGTGATCCCGGGGGTGAGCCTTTCAGGATTCAGGCGCTACTTTGAGTCGCTGCGTTGCCTCTCGATATCGGCCGCGACCATGATCTTTACAAGTTCGTGGAAGCGGGTCTTCGCTTCCCAACCAAGTTCGCGTTTCGCTTTCGCAGGATTCCCTCTGAGGTTGAACACTTCGGCAGGCCGGTTGAAGCGTGCGTCGCAACGGAGTCGCTCCTCCCACCGATCCACCCCGGCGGCCTGGAAGGCTGCTTGGACAAACTCTCGGACTGTATGGGACTCCCCGGTTGCTCCCACGAAGTCGTCCGGATTCTTCGCCTGGAGGATTCGCCACGCCAGTTCCACATAGTCCGGTGCAAACCCCCAATCACGGCGGGCGTCGAGGTTCCCTAGTGTAAGGTACTGGGCTTTCCCGGCCGCGATTCGCGCAACTGCCTCCGTAACCTTCCGCGTTACGAACTCAACACCCCTGCGGGGGGACTCGTGGTTGAAGAATATCCCGTTGGAGACGAACATCGAGTAGGCCTCTCGGTAGTTCACGGAGGCCCAGTACGCGTAGACCTTGGCCACCCCGTAGGGACTTCTGGGATGGAATCCGGTCCTCTCGTCCTGGGGTTCGGTCTCGACATGGCCGAACATTTCGCTGGAGGAGGCCTGATAGACTCGCGCGCTAGGTGCATTCACGTGCACGGCCTCCAAAAGGCGGAGCGTGCCCAACCCGGTGATTTCCCCGGTTAGGACGGGCTGCGTGAAGGAGGTCCCCACGAAGGATTGTGCTGCAAAGTTGTACACCTCGTCGGGACTCGAACCCTTGACGACTTGACTCAACGAGGACTGATCCATCATGTCGCCATCCACGATCGTGACCCGGTCAAGAATGCCCTTGATGTTGGTCAGGTTGGGGCTGCTCAGTCGTCGGACTAGGCCCGTTACGTCGTAGCCCTTCTGAAGCAGAAACTCTGCGAGGTACGACCCATCTTGGCCAGTGATGCCGGTGATCAAAGCCCTTCGAGTCGCCACGGCCAGGCGAACAAACGAGGGATATTAGCCTACGCGCCAACCCTGGGGGCCAATCCGCTCCCATGGATTGGCATTTTCGGTCATTACGGCCCATTCCACTTAACGGGCGGCAGCCGAGCGAGATTCCAGCCGCCTGGCCTCGAGTAACTGCGTAGCGAAGACGAGAAGAAAGGTGAGACCGCTCAATACCTTGCTTTGCCCGTTTGGCCGTTCCCGGAAGACATAAGGGACCTCCGCGATGCGGGGTTGCCTCATCCTGGCGAGCAGGAACATGAGCGTATAGTACCCCGAAGGCGACGCGTTGTCAGGGACCAGCGCCTCGCGGCGAACTCCGAAGAACCCCGAAGTGGGGTCGGAAACCTTGCGGACACATCTCAGGCAGGCCTTCGCAAGCAAGGCGGCGGACCGTGAAATGATTCCTCGGACGGGAGAGCGTGTTCCCGTGCCCCCACCCGGCCTATAACGGCTCGCGACGACCACGTCGTATCCCTGGGTGAGCCGCTCGATGATGCTGGGAATCACTTGAGGAGGGTGTTGCAGGTCCGAGTCCATGAAGACGAGCAGGGGAGCCGTTGAAGCTCGGATGCCTTGTTCATGGGCCCGTGCAATCGTCTGTGGACATTCGTTAAACACCGTCTTGATGTGGGAGTGACGAAGCGCGACCGCACGTACAAACTCACGGGTTCCATCCACGCTTCCGTCATCGACGATGACGATCTCCGGCTCCTCAGGGAGAACCGTCGCGATCTCCGAGAGTAGGATGGCCAGGTTCTCCCGTTCGTTAAGAGTGGCAAGCACGATGCCGACCCTTCGCGGGCAAGCTGATTCAGGGGGTGCTCTAGCCGAGCTCGAGGGACCGTCGGGACCCGGCTCTTCCCTGGCGTCGGGAGCGTGCGTAAATCACAGACGCGAAGAGGCGTATTTGTAGCCAAGGGTCCAGCTGAACGGGGGGGGTCGAGCCGCGAGTGTCTCGGCCGAGGCCCAAATCCTAGCGTGCCACGGGCTTCGCGCGAGTGCCGGCTTCTCGGGAAGTGATAGAAGGGGTAGCCGAGAAATGGTCTACCCTCCCGGGTACTAACGAGGGGTCACTAAGCGCCAAGGTTTATCGAAGCCGGGTCGTTGAAGCGGCGTGCTGCCCCTGCCCGAGGCCTCTGTTTGGCTCGGTCTCCTGTTCATTGTTGTAGCGGTGCTCCCGCTCGGAGCGGTGGTCCTCCGATTGGGAGAGCGAATCCTTCGGCGCAAAGTATCTCTCTCGACCCCCGAGCGTCTCCTCCTAGCCTTCTACATCAGTGGTGGGACGCTTTTCGTCCTCGCCTCGCTCCCCATCGCGTTCTACGGGTACCCCCTCCTTGCCACCGTTTTTGTTGGGGGGGGCGTGGCGTATGCCGTAATCTGTTACAGGGAGGGCGGGGTTGGCCTCCGCAAGTCCCTCTCGTTCGCGATCACGGTCCCGGGGTTACTGCTCGGTCTCCTCACGGTCGCCGTGCTCGCAGTGGAGATTGCCGGAGTGGCTTCCCTCACCCTCGGCAATATGTTGGACGGCAGTTTTCACTCGCTCTTCGTCAATCTGCTCGTCACTGACCACACCCTCCCTTGGACGTACAGCCCGTACGCCGCGATGGGGGTCACATACCCGCAGGGAGCCCCCGTATGGATGAGCATCCCTGTCCTGCTGCTCGGCTGGCCAATTGTCAGCGCTCCTCTCGATCTCCCGCCCCTCTTCCTCGCCCTATCGACCGTGGCCGCTTTCTGTCTTGGGCAGCGTCTGTCAACGGGGTTCCCCAAGATTTCGGGAAGCTGGGCAGGCCTCCTTTTCGCGGCCTCTTTTGGGCTGGTTTTCACCTGGCCCCGCCTCTGGGTCGGTGGTTCCTTCGACTTCGCCTTTGGTCTCCCTCTGTTCATCCTTCTCCTGGGCTGGCTCGTCCCGTTCGTCCAGACTCCGAGTAGAAGGTGGAGGGAGGTCATCGCCTTCGGTGCCGTCGTAGGTGTCGAGTGCAGTCTGAGCCTGATGCTAGGGATCGCCACAATCTTGTTGCTGGCCGGTTACATCCTGGTGTTCCGGACACGACCGGGTCCCAAGATCTACGAATGGGCCCTCCGATGGTTAGCGATCATCGGCATCTCCGCAGGCATCCTCGTTCGCAGCCTCGTGGGATTCGCGGTCTGGTTCAACTACCCCGGTCATGTGCTAACTCCCGTCGGCAACCCGCCGCAGGTGCCTCCGCAGTTGGGCCACCCTCTATCAGACCTAAACGGTGAGCTCAACCCGTTCATTCTGTTCAAATCCAAGGTGTCTCCGATTCCGTTGCTTAGTGTGGAGATTGCGGTTCTGCTCGCGGCCGGTCTCGTTCTCATCGGACTCCTGCTCGTGCTCCCCACGAATCGTATCCGAGAGTACCTCCCTCGTCAGCTGGTTCTCCCGATCGCGGTGGGCATGGCTGTGGCGTTCGCGGAGACCGGGGGAATACTCGTCGCGGACGCGGCCACCCTCAACTCCTCTGGAGTGACATCCATAACATATGTCGAGGAGGCATCGGCAGTCCTCTTCATCTTCTACGAACTAGTCGCGATCCTACCACTCTTTGCCGCGGCGACGTTCGTCACGTCCTATTATAGTCGGGCGCCGATTCCCGCCTCCCCACCGCGGAAGGCGTTCTTCCGAACTACCGGACGCCGGCATCCTCGGCATCCCCCCTCTCTCAAGGTCGCCCTCGTCGCCTTGGTGCTGCTGGTCCCTATCGCGTCAGGACTCGGAGCCACCGCGGTGGTAGTTCCAGGCTACATCACGAACCACATCCAGGAATTGGCGAACGTCTCGACCTCGGACATAGCGGCCCTCGAATGGACCGGGTCCCACCTGCCTGCGTGCTCCCGCGTCCTCGTAGCCCCGGGCTCGGTGGGTCAGTACTTGCCCGAGTTTGCGACGGTGGGGGTAGTGTATCCCGGATATCCGGACCCGGAGAACCTTTCGTATTTCATCGCGGTTCAAGACCTCGTCTCGGGGAACTACACGAACGCGACCCACGCACTTCTGCTACAGCTCGATGTGACGGAAATATTCGTGTCCGAGCAGAACGAGGTGGTTTTTCCTCCGTTTCAACTCGGGCCATTGAAATCGTCCCCCGACTTCAAGGAGTTGACCACCATGGGCGACGCGACGATCCTCGAGTTCCTGCCGGGCGCGTCCAGCACCGGCTGCGCTCCCTGACCGAGCGGGTTTGGATTCCGTTCCCTTCGCGCCTGGGTCCCTTGCCGCCTTGGGGGGAGGGAGTCCGACTCAACGTGTGGGGTCGAGCGTCAGATCGCATCTAGGGACCTTTTAAGGGCCCCCTTATCCCATGCGCGTGGAACTACGTCTTCCGGATTCCGGCGCTAACGGTTCGAGGACGCGGACCGCGCCGGGAGGGGGCGGCTCGGAATGACGGTCGGATCTCCGATGCCCGACCGTCGGACAGAGCCCGGGCGGGAGCGTATCGAGGTCCGCGTCCGTGGCACCGTGCAGGGCGTCGGCTTCCGACCGTTCGTCTACCGACTCGCACGGGAGCTCGGGGCCGTCGGTTGGGTTCTGAACGACACCCAAGGCGTCCTGATCCAGGTGGAGGGACCTCGGTCGATGCTCGAGGAGTTCCTGCGTCGCCTGACCGCCGAAGCGCCCCCGCTCGCCTCGGTGGACTCCGTCAAGTCGAAACCAGTGCCCTGCTCCACCGATGAGAGTTTCCGCGTGCTGGCCAGCCCCCCCGCCGGCTCGCGCCAGACGGTCGTACCTCCCGACGTGGGAACCTGTCCCGACTGCCTCCAGGAGATGTGGGACCCGACCGACCGGCGATACCGCTACCCGTTCCTGAACTGCACGAACTGCGGTCCCCGCTATTCGATCATCGAAGGCCTTCCGTACGACCGTCCCCGGACCTCGATGAAGCAGTTCGAGATGTGTCCGGTGTGTGACGAAGAGTATCACGATCCGGGCAACCGACGCTTTCACGCGCAGCCGACCGCCTGCCCAACGTGCGGTCCGACCCTTGCCTTCGAGGCGTCGGACGGAGTCGCTCTCACCACGAAGGGGCGAGTGATCGAGGAAGCGACCCGGTGGTTGAAAGAAGGAAGGATCCTCGCCCTGAAGGGGATCGGGGGGTTCCAGCTTCTCGCCGACGCCACGAACGAGGAGGCCGTCCATCGGCTTCGGGCCCGCAAGCAACGGGGACGGAAACCGTTCGCCGTCATGTTCCCGAGCATTGCGGCGGCGGAATCGGTCGTGGAGGTGGACCCCCTCGCCAAGAGCATCCTCGAGTCGCCGGCGAGCCCGATCGTGCTCCTGAACGGACGCGCGGAATCGAAGACGCTGGCCCCGTCCGTGGCACCGCAGAACCCGAGGGTGGGCGTGATGCTCCCGTACTCTCCGCTCCACCATCTCCTGCTCCGCCAGGTGGCTTTGCCGCTCGTGGCGACCAGCGGCAACCTGTCGGACGAACCGATCTGCATCGATAACAACGAGGCCCGTGAACGGCTGAGAACCCTGGCCGATGGGTTCGTGGTCCACAACCGTCCGATCGTTCGGCCGGTCGATGATTCGGTGACCCAGATCCTTCGAGGACGGTTGCAGATCCTCCGTCGCGCGCGTGGCTACGCTCCCCTGGCCATCTCCGCCGGCCGCCGTTTGCCTGCGACGCTAGGAGTCGGCCCCCAGCTCAAGAGCACGATCGCGGTGTCGGTCGGAGACCGGGTCATCGTCAGTCAGCATCTCGGGGACCTCGACAACGCCGAGACGTACGCGGCCTTCCGTAGAGCGGTCGAGGACCTCCGACGCTTCTACGATTGGTCCCCCGAGCTCGTCGCGCACGACATGCATCCGGAGTACCTTTCGACCCGCTACGCCCTCGAGCTCGGCCTGCCCACGGTGGCGGTACAACACCACTACGCGCACGTCCTCTCCTGCCTCGTGGACGCCGAGATCGAACCGCCGGTCCTCGGTGTCGCCTGGGACGGGACCGGCTACGGGACCGACGGTACCATCTGGGGCGGCGAGTTCCTTCGGGTCGACGCAAACGACTTCGAGCGCTTAGGCCATCTCCGCACCTTCCCCTTG
>Ga0074045_10001235_pt1 | contig 24928 bp, 22 predicted proteins | sample BogForMeECP23OM2_FD_94442 | JGI IMG/M metagenome (GOLD analysis project Ga0074045, IMG submission 94442) | Bog forest soil microbial communities from Calvert Island, British Columbia, Canada - Bog Forest MetaG ECP23OM2 | ecosystem: Environmental > Terrestrial > Soil > Wetlands ... | reverse complement strand
GATCATGAACTGGCCCTGACTGCTGGCCCAGATCTGCACCTGCCCGTCGGGCGTCGTCGATACAACGCAGGCGTGCGGCTCGATATAAGCCTGATGCACCGGCTTTGTCGTGTAGCGCCGCTCGATGATCACATCGGCCTGGCGGAAGCCTGCTGCGGCATCGCCCTTCGCGAAGCTGATGCGTTTGGCGACGTTCGACGGCTTTTCGGGTTTGGGGTCGATGCCCTGGGTGAAGAGATCCTCATGGAGTAGCGCGGCCCCATCCGCCATCGCTTCCTCGACATCGATCACATGCGGCAGCACCTCGTACTCGACCTCGATCAGTTCGAGCGCCTCGGTGGCGATTGCCGGCGAGACGGCCGCCACCGCGGCCACGGCGTGGCCCTCGTAGAGGGCCTTGCCTCGCGCCATGACGTTACGCGACAGGTCGCGGAAGTTCATCGGGCCTTCGCCGACAAAGGCCTCCTCCGGAGCGATTTCCGGGAAGTCGGCCGCTGTTACGACCGCCCGAACACCCGGCAGGGCCAGTGCCTGTTCCGCGTTGATGTCGACGATCCGGGCATGGGCGTGCGGGCTGCGCTTGATCTTGCCGTAGAGCATGCCGGGCATTGCCCGGTCGGCTCCGAAATTGGCGCGGCCGGTGACCTTCTCAACTCCATCCGGGCGAATCGGACGGGTGCCGACGACTTTTAGACCATCGCTTCTGAATTCGGATGCCATGACCGGCTCGCCCCTAGTGTAAGTCCGTGTTCAGCGTTATCGTAATATCTTAATATATATAGCGTCAACATCGAACCGCGCCAGGCGAGACCGCAGGGTCGATAGCGCATAACGGTTGATTTGACGAACGCCATCCTTCGAGCGTCAAATGCGTTCCCAGAACGAGGCGGGATGGGAGCCACCCACGTGGCGACGGCGCGACTGACACTGCGCGTCGATCTCGGCGAAGACCGGGCGGTCGGCCCCGGCAAGATTCGGTTGTTGGAGGCGATCCGCGACACCGGCTCGATCACCAAGGCCGGGATTGCGCTTGGCATGTCGTATCGGCGGGCATGGCTCTTGGTCGACGATATGAACAAGTGCTTCCGAGAGCCGGTCATCGCCGCTCAAGCGGGCGGAAGCCACGGTGGCGGCGCTGCCTTGACCGCCTTCGGCACGAGATTGATCGATCAGTATCGTGCCATCGAGGCCGAGGCTCACTCCGCAACCGCGTCGCGGCTGCGTGAACTCGAGGCTGCCTGTAAGGGGGCGCAGCAAGCTGCAACAGCAACGAAATCTCACGTTGCACCGCGCCGCCGCACGATCGCCCGCTAGAGTCACGTTCCCGGAAGCATGCGGCTGACCTGCTTTGCAAGGAATTCGGCGGCCAGCAACGCCAGCATCGAGATCGCTATCGATATCAGCGTCAGGCGGAGAGCGCCCGCATCGCCGCCGGGAATTTGGGTCAAGGTGTAGATCGCCGAGGGGAGGGTCTGGGTCTCGCCGGGGATGTTCGAGACAAAGGTGATCGTGGCGCCGAACTCGCCCATGCTTCGGGCGAAGGAGAGGATCATGCCCGCGATGACGCCGGGGAGACTCAGCGGCAAGGTGATCACCAGAAAGACCCAGAACGGTCCGGCGCCGAGAGTAGCCGCGGCATCCTCCAGCCGGCGGTCGACCGCCTCGATCGAAAGACGGATCGCGCGCACCATCAGCGGGAAACCCATCACCGCGCAGGCAAGCGCGGCGCCGGTCCAGCGAAACGCAAAGACGATGCCGAGGTGTTCGTCCAGGAACTGGCCCAGCGGACCGCGTCGGCCGAGGAGCAGCAGCAGGAGATAGCCGGTTACGACCGGCGGCATGACCAGCGGCAGATGAACTAGCCCATCGAGCAGCGATTTCCCCCAAAACCGCCCGCGCGCCAGCACCAGAGCCAAAAAAATGCCCGGTATCAGGCTTGTCGTCATCGCCCAGAAGGCGACGCGCAGGCTGAGCCGCACGGCGTCAGCCTCTTCCGGCGACAGATGCAGCAGCTCCGCCATTTTCACGTTTCGCCTGACCTCTTCCCACACGTCCTACTGGAGGACAGTGAACCCCTGTTTCTCGAAGATGGGGCGGGCTGCAGGCGACTTGAGATAAGCGATATAGCCCGCGGCCCCGGGATTCGTCGAACTCGCTACCCCGGCGATCGGATAGATTATCGGGGGATGGGTATTTTCCGGGAAGCTACCGAGAATCTTGACGCCCTTATCGACGACGGCATCGGTCTGGTAGACGATCCCGAGCGGCGCCTCGCCACGCGACACCAAAAGCAAGGTCGCCCGGACGTTCTCTGCGGGGGCCAGCTTGTCGGCGACGGAGGACCACACGCCGAGCGCCTCCAACGCAGCCTTGCCGTATTTTCCGGCGGGCACGCCGTTTGGGTCGGCTATGGCGAGCCGGCCGCTGCCGAGCGCCTGGGCAATCGGGAAGTTTGGCCCGATGCTGAGCCTGACGGTGCTGTTGATCGGTGCGATCAGCACAAGGCGGTTGCCGAGCAAATTGACGCGTGTCTCCGGCTTGATCAAATTCCTCTTCGCCAGGTAGTCCATCCAGTCGAGATCGGCAGAGATGAAGACGTCGGCGGGTGCGGCGGCCTCGATCTGCTTTGCCAAGGTCGAACTCGCGGCATAGGAGGTGGCGGTCTCCTGACCTTTTTCACGCTGGTAGGCGGTGTTGACCTCGTCGAGCGCATCTTTGAGACTGGCCGCTGCAAAAATTACCAGCTTGGCATCTTGCGCTGACGCAGCGGTGCTCCACGCGCCGCCCAACAATATAAGAAAGGCGCAAGCGAGCAGGTGGCGCAAAACCGGAAATTGCACGCTGCGATCCATAATCATCCCCTTTCTGACCAGGCTCGCGTCATATTCTCTTGGATATGAAGACAGGTAAAGGGTAGCAGGCGGACCCAGTGGCCGGCAGGTGCCGGTCACCGCCGGATCGGTTCACCGACCAGGAGGAAGCGTGACCCGCCCTAGAGCAAACCGACGACTCTGCTGCGATCCGCACACGTCTGGAAGATCTGCGTCGCGACCGCGCCCGGCTATGAGCCAACGGCGACCCCTTGGCGGAACCACCGCCGCATACGCCGGCAACAAGCCGTCGTCCGCAGGCAACCCAGGGCGTCCGCCAGCGATTCGCAGGCTCCTGTACCGGGGCACGACGGGGCGGTGACACCGCCGGCTGACCCTCTCCACCCCGCGAGAATTTTCGTTGTTTTTCTTGTTGTTACCGAAGCTTAAATTCGTTGATCGCGCGAAATATTTCATTGATCCGCGGAGTAACGAGTTTGCCCTGCAAGTAGCTGAAGGGCATTCTATTCTGCAACATCATTCGGACGATTCTATGGCGAAAACGCAAACTTCGTTGTATTTCGATCCAATTTTTGGAGTCAGGCGGGCCCGCTGACTGCGGCCTCTGCAAAGGTTGCCATGCCGTTGTGGCAGGCGACCGCTGCCTTCAATACCGCGAAGGCGAGCGTTGCCCCCGAGCCTTCGCCGAGCCGCATGCCGAGATCGAAGAGCGGCCGCTGGCCAATCTGCTCGAGCAGCCGCCGATGGCCAGGTTCGGCCGAAACGTGCCCGACCACACAATGGTCGAGCGCGTGCGGGTCGGCAGCGTACAGCACCGCGGCGGCGGCGGTCGAGGCGAAACCGTCGAGCACGACCGGCACCCGCCCGAGCCGCGCCGCCATGACCGCCCCGGTGATCGCTGCCAACTCGAGCCCACCTAGGCGTCGCAGCATGTCGAACGGATCGCGCGCCGCCAGGCGATGGCGCGCGACCGCTTCGGCGACGACAAGGCGCTTGGCCTCGAGAACCGCTCCGGTGACCCCGGTACCGGGTCCGGTCCAGATGTCCGCGGCGCCGCCGAACAACCCGGCGCATAACGCCGCCGCGGCGGTGGTGTTGGCGATGCCCATCTCGCCGAGCGCCAGGGCATCGATCCCGGGCTCGACCGCCATCATCCCGTAGGCCATTGCCTTGGCGCACTCCGCCTCGCTCATAGCCGGCTCGACAACGATGTCCCCGGTCGGCGTGTCGAGGTTCATTTCATAGACTTTGAGCCCGGCATCGACGGCTCGGCAAAGCTGGTTGACCGCAGCACCACCGGAGATGAAGTTCTGGACCATCTGCGCCGTGACCGAGGCGGGATAGGCCGAAACGCCGCGCGCGGCGACGCCGTGGTTGCCGGCGAAGACCAAGGTGCGCGGGCTCTCGATCCGCGGCGGGTGCCGGGCCTGCCAGGTCGCGAGCCAGATTGCCAGCTCCTCGAGCCGGCCGAGGGCTCCGGCGGGCTTGGTCAATTGCGCCTGGCGCGTCGCCGCCAGGGTGCCGGCTTCTAGATCGGGCCCCGGCAGATGGTCCAACAGCGCACGGATCTCGTCCAGATCCGCAACCGGCTCGTCCATGGAGATTTTCTTTCGGTCGGTCGGCTCCAAGGAGGGATGGTGCCGGAACCGGGGCGGTGACCCAAGAGGAAAAGACCGCCGAGCCCCCGCGCTTGCGGGGGAGGAAGGGGTGGGGGCATCGTCGCGGCGATGAGCGCCCCCCGATTCATCGCCGGCGTTGCCGCCGCGACCGCCTTCTTCACCAGGATTCCCGTTACAACGCCGGCACGCTGCGCCGGGCGCCTCGCCGACGCGGCCTGGGCATTTCCGCTGGTCGGAGCCGGGATCGGCGGCGTTGCCGCATTTGCCTTTCTGCTGGTGCAGCTGCTCGGCCTCGGGGATTGGCCGGCGGCGCTGATCGCGGTGCTCGCCGGCCTCGCCCTGACCGGGGCCTTGCACGAAGACGGCCTCGCCGACGCCGCCGACGGGCTCATTGGCGGCCACGACCGGGAGGAGAGGCTGGCGATCATGCGCGACAGCCGGCACGGGACTTTCGGCGTCCTGGCGATCGTGCTGAGCGTGCTGCTGCGCGCCGCCGCCCTCGCAGGAATCGGCGAGCCGGTCCATGCCGGCCTCGCACTGATCGCGGCGCACGCGGCCTCGCGCGCAGCTCTCCCATGGGCGATGCGAGCGTTGGCGCCGGCACGCACCGAGGGGCTCGGCGCCGCGGCGGGAAAGCCTCGCACGCCGCTTGCGATCGCGGCGCTCGGAATCGGCATGCTGATCACCCTGGCGGCGCTCGGTCCGGCGCGCGGAGCGATCGCGTTCGGCCTCGCCGGCGCAGCAGTATTCGCTATGGGCGTCGTGGCGCACCGCCGCATCGGCGGCTATACCGGCGACGTTCTCGGAGCCTTCCAGCAGATCGGGGAGATCGTAATGCTCCTGACCGCGGCGGCGAAATGAGCGAGATCGCGACCCGTTTCTGGTGGGTCCGCCACGCCCCGGTAGACCATGGCGGCCGGATCTACGGCCAGCTGGACCTTTCGTGCGATTGCACCGAAACCGCAATATTCGCCGGGCTCGCTGGACAACTGCCGCGCGACGCGGTCTGGGTAACGAGCAATCTGCGCCGTACTCACGAGACCGCGGCGGCGATCGTCCGCGCCGGCCTGCCCGGACCGCAGCTAATTCCCGGACCCGACGTGATTGCGATCGCCGATCTCGCCGAGCAGCATTTCGGCCAATGGCAGGGCCTCGCCCATGAGGATCTGCGCCAATCCCGTGCCGGTGATTTCCACCGTTTCTGGCACGCCCCCGCACATGAAGCCGCTCCGGGCGGCGAGAGCTTTTTCGCCGTCGTCGAAAGGGTGTCTCGCGCAGTCCGACAGCTGGTTGAGACCTACCCCGGGCGCGACGTTATCGCCGTCGCGCATGGCGGCACGATCCGGGCCGCGCTGGCGCTGGCGCTCGGCCTCGATCCGGAAGCTGCGCTATCCTTCACGATCGAGAATTGCTCGATCACACGCATCGACCATGTCGAGGGTCCGGGCATGGGTCACGGCTGGCGAGTCGTCACGGTCAATCGCCCGCCGTGGTGATCTGTCGGGTTCGCAAGTGTTGGCCTGCGCTCGTGCTCAGCGTTGCTCGCCGACAAAGCTGCGCTGCAATTCGGCAAGCCGATCGAGCGCGGCACGCGACAGCGGACCCTTGTTGATCGAGCGCGCGGCGTGTTCGAGTTGGTCGAGCGTCGAATAGCCGACCAGCACTGTCGATATGGCGTCGTTGGCGATCACGAAACGCAGGGCCGCGTCGATCAGGCTCTCGGCATGGCCTTCGCGAACAAGCGGCTCGAGCCGCCGTGCCCGCTCGAAATCAGTGCGGTAGCTGCCGCCCGAACCGATCGGCTCGACGCTCGGCGAGCCCAGCGGGTGGCGATCCTCGGTCCCGCTCAACGCGCCGGCGGCGAGCACCCGAATGTTGATGACCCCCATCTCCGCGCTTTTCGTGTGCGTCAACAGATTGCCGAAATCATGCGCCGGATAGCCCGCCGGGACCGCCGCCCCGGCGCTCGGATTCAACAGATTGTAGCTGACCTGCGCGGTGTCGAAGGCGTGCGCGTCGACGACCCGGTGGAGCGCCGGCGTGTCGCCGACCGCGGTGATGCCGCAGAAGCGGGTCTTGCCCTGTTGCCGCAACCGCTCGAACGCCGGGACGACCTCGCCGATCACGGTCTCGGGAGTGAGGCCGCCGTCGCTGCCGTCCGCGGTGACGTGGTTGTGCAGCTGGAACAGGTCGACACGATCGAGCTGCAGGCGTTGCAGGCTCGCCTCCAGCGAGGCCGTTATTGCTGTGCCGACTCGGCTGCGCTCGCTGTCGGGAACGCGCACCTTGGTACCGACGAAGATGTCGGGCTTCAGGCTCTTCACAACGCGGCCGAGATTGCGCTCGGATTCGCCGTTTCCATACATTGCCGCGGTATCGAAGTAATTGATGCCGAGCTCGATCGCTCGCGCGACCGCCCGCTCCTGATCGGATGGGTTGCCGCGCACCATCAGCCCGCCGACTGCGCCGCAGCCGAACCCGAGGACCGAAACCGCGAGTCCGGTTCGGCCGAGTGTGCGTCTTTCCATCGTTTCCTCCGTTGCTCCGGCATTCGGCTCGGATCAAATCCTCCGCGTCAAGGAGTGTCAATCTTGCGGAAAGCGGGTAATGCGCAGTTTGATCCGAGGCGCCGCCCGAGATTGCCTCGCTCTGCTCGCAATGAACAGCGCCGTCATTGCGAGGAGCGCAGCGACGAAGCAATCTCGTCGTGGAGAGTGCCTGAGATAGAAAGTGGAGGACGCATGCGCAAATCGGTCCCACTGCTGGGCGCGTTCGTGCTCGCCGCCGCGGCGGCGGCTCTGGAGCTTGCTGAAGCGGCAGCCCCGCGCGCGAAAGAACCGGCGGATCCGCGGCTCATCGACGAACTCGCCGCCGCCAACCGCATCCTCTCCGACCAGGGCGTGGTCGACGGCTTCGGGCACGTCAGCGCCCGGCACGATACGGACGAGGCGCGCTTCCTGCTGGCCCGCAGCATGGCGCCGGGTCTCGTTACGGCCGACGACATCATGCAGTTCGACCTCGACGGCAACGCACTCGACCCACGCGGGCGCACGCTCTATGTCGAACGCTTCATCCACAGCGAGATCTATAAGGCCCGTCCCGAGGTTAGGGCGATCGTGCACAGCCATTCGCCGTCGATCATTCCCTTTGGCGCGACCAGAGTTCCGTTGCGCCCGATCTACCATATGAGCTCGTTTCTCGGCGCCGGCGTCCCGATCTTTGAGATCCGCGAGGCTGGCGGCCCGGCGACCGACATGCTGATCCGTAACTCTGAGCTCGGTGCGGCGCTCGCGAGCAGGCTGGGCAAAGCGGCCGTCGTGTTGATGCGCGGCCATGGCGATGTCGTGGTCGGCCAATCGATCGAGCAGGTCGTCTTCCGCGCCATTTACACCGAGATCAACGCCAAGCTCGAAGCCGAAGCCCTGCGGCTCGGCGAGGGTCAGGTCAATTTCCTCAACGCGGAGGAGGCGGCAAAGGCCACTGCGACGAACAATGCGGTTCTCGGCCGGGCCTGGGAATTGTGGAAGCGACAGGCACTCGGCCGAGATTGAGCAATCCTCGATGGTGCAAAGTGTCGACCACCGTGCCGAAATGGCCCGCAGCCGATCGATCGAGTCCTTCGAGCCAGTTCTGATCGAGGAAAGAGGCGAGCGCCGGTTGGCCGAGTGCGGCCTCCCACACGACCCCGAGGAGCGAGGCCGCTGCTTCGTCTGTCTCGCGCTCCAATGGCGGTAGAACGGCAGCGCGCTCGGCCGTTTCACGATCGAGTGTGTCGGGGCCCGACCCGAGCCCGAACTCGACCAGCCCCCGCCGCTCGGGCGGGGCCAGTGCGAAATGGGCGACTTCGTGCAGGATTACGTAAGCTTCGGTCGCGCCGTTCAATGCCGTTCCGTCCCAATTGAAGCGGCGCGGGTTCCCCTCCGGGTGGATCGGCATGCCAAAGGCGCGGGCAAAGGAGAGCGCCGTGAGGCGATGCCTTTCAGCCTCCTCCCCGGCGGCCCGGTCCGACGAAGTCACGCGGATTTGCCGAATCACGATGCGGGAACGCCCATCGGAGAGCCCGGCCTCAAAGCGGTCGAGAGCGTCCGCGAGCTGCTCGCGGGGTATCGGCGTCAGGATCATGTGGCCGGGCAGTGTGCGCCGTGTGTCGTGGGGTTCCACATAATAGGTAGTGCACCCCCAGCCGAATTCTTCCCCCGCCGCCAGGTGAGCGGGCGGCGGGGGATGTAGCAATTCAATGGATTTTAAAAGTACGTCGCTTTCGTCGCGCGCTACTGATCATCATCCTATTGAGGGGTAATCGTGCCGAACAGACCGTTGGTCTCTTTGTTGGGGCCAGCTGTGAAATAGAGCGTGTCGGAACTCGAGTTCTTGCCGCCGCCCAGTGTCAATGTCCACAATCCGTCGATCGCCAGCGCCTTGCCGTTCGGCTTCGCGAGCTGCGCCAGGAAATTGCCGTTGGGGTCGAACACGTTGATCCTGCCGTCTCCGAAATCGCCAACCAGGATTTGTCCGCTGAATAGGCCGAACGCAAAGGACGCCCGTGCGACGCCCCAGGGGGAGTTCAACGCTCCGAGCGAAGCAAAGCGCCGCAGGAAATGTCCGTCGGTGTCGAAAACATCGACAAAGCCGTTGCCCGGACCCGCCACGTCGTCATGCATTTTCCCGTTCTGTTTCGCATAGGTGACGAACAGATCGCCGTTGATATTCTGGATGCCGAACGGCGCAAAGCCGGGCGGGATGCTCGAATCCTGGAAGCCTCCATCGGTGGCTGCCGGGACATAAAAGCCGGTGGTGCTGCCGGCGGGGGCGGGGGCAAACACGTCGACCGTTCCGGCGCGGAAGTTGGTGGCGAAGAGGAAGACGCCTCTGACGTTGACCCCGACAGCGAGACCCTTGTATACGGCGCCCAACTTGGCACTGGGTTCTGTGGAATTGTCGACGGCGAGGACCGCGCTGTCAGGCGGAGTGAGCCCCCCGGTCCAAGCGGAAATCGTCCCGTCCTCGGTGGCCCAAATGAATGAGGCCACCTTGCCCGTGAGAGGGACCAGGAACCCGGTGGTGGTGCTGGTGGTCGGGTTCCACACCATGCCGGTCGGCGCCGCGCTTCCCGGGCAACTGGACCCTTGCCCGGCTTTCGGCGGGCACGGGATCGTGACAACCAGGGACTGGATAGCGCCGGCGCCGTCGTAAAGCGTCGACAGTCCGGTGTTGTTGTCGGAGATCCAGAACGGGCTCGCGGCCGGAGTAAATGCCACGCCCCACGCATTTTTCAGGTTGGTGTCCTGCACCGCGGCTTTGCCTGCCAAATCGGAGACGAGTGGGGTGACGAGATAGGCATTTTGCTGCGCATCGGCGCGGACGGTCGCCACGCCGGAGACCGCGATTGCGATGATCGCGGCGGGTAAGAGACGTCGAATTAGCACGTTCATGCTGTTTGTCCTCCCGAGCGATGGACGCCCGTCCCGAGCGGGCGGGCGGAGAAGCCAATGGTTCGGGCCCGCGACCGATCGCGTGGGCCGTATGCATTGCGACTCTCCGACTCCCGGAATCGCCGATTATTCCGCAATCAACGCGGGGACAACTTCAGTGCCTCTATGATCTGACCTGTAGAGGCCATGACTGCGGCCTCGTTTCCGCCGGCTTCGCCGCCAGTGCGCTGTCGACCGTGTCGACGCGCCTTCGCTTCTCAGCTGGCCTTTCCGGGCGGTGGCGGGATCTTGGCTCTGGCGCCGTCCGGCGAGGTCTGCCGATAAACGAGCTCGGCGACGCGCAGCAGCAGGTCACGATCGGCCTTGGCGGCGATCGCATAACCGAAGCCCTCGTCAGACCAGTAGAATGCACCGATGCCGCCTTCTTCGTGGTAGCGGAACGCAGTCTCGCCGCCGATGCCGACGCGAAGGTACAACGTCAAGCGCTCCCCAGTGCCGTTCTCATACATGAACTGAGCTGCCGGGCCGTCCTCGGCGGGCAGCAGCCGCCCGCCCATCAGGCGGAAACCGGCCGAAGCGAGATCGGGCACGACGAGTTGTCGGCCCAGGCGCTTCGATAGCCACTGCACGAGATGCGCCTCCTGGCCGGCATCGACCTCCACCGGGTGACGAACCTCCACTGCAAACGTCCGATACGCGGCGATCGCATCGGCGGTGATCACGCCTGCGACCGCGCCCGCGGACGATGCGCTCGAAGGGCCTGTAGCGTCCCGCACTACCCAGCCGCCGACGCCGCCCAAGAGGAGCAGGCTCACCGCTGCGGCAATTTGCGCCAGCTGGCGGTATCGCCGGCGCCGCCGTCCTTCGACAAGGTGCGCGACGCGAAGGCGGTTTGGTATCGGCCCGCCGGCCTGTGCAGCGACGGCTGAGCGCAGCGCCTGCCGTTGTTCGGCATATTGCGAAAACCGCGCCTGCGCCTCGGGATGCGCGGCGAGATAGGCGTCGACCACGACCGCGCGCTCGGGCGGCAACCGGCCGTCAATGCGGGCATGCAGGCCGTCCTCCTCGACGGGCCGATCGACCGGCGTCATCGGACTCTCGTCAGCGCCGCGCCGCGGCGCTGACGGTCGCTGTTCACCCCCCCGTTCATGAAATGACGCAGGCGCTCGCGACCGCGCGACAAGCGCGACATCACCGTGCCGATCGGCACGCCCAGCACGCGCGCGGCCTCTTCGTAGGCGAGATCCTCGACGGCAATCAGGACCAGCACCGATCGTTGCTCCTCCGGCAATGCCGCAAAGGCGCGCAGCAGATCGCGGTGCGCGAGCGCCGCGTCCTGACCGCCGTCCACTCCCGGGAGCTCAGCCTCCGCGACCTCGAGCAACGCGTCGTGCACGCCGCGCCGTCGCCGGCGATGCTGATCACTCAGGAATCGATTGTAAAGGATCGTGTATAGCCATCCTTTCACGTCGCCTTCGGCCCGCCGCAGGTGCCAGCGGGAGAGCGCGCGCTCGAGGCAGTCCTGCACGAGATCGTCGGCGCTCTGACGGTCGCCGCGCAGCAGCGCGCAGGCGAACCGGCGCAAACCGGGAATGTGCGCTTCGATCAGGGCGGCCTGGTCTGGCATCGCGTCACCGTATGACGACCGGCTGCCGAGCAGCCACGACAAAGGCCGGCCCGACGGCCGATAGCTCGCCTCGGCCGCTAACATTCGGGTCGGTGTGGCTAGCATCATCGCCGTTCGCGCGCCCTCGGTGTGATCACAATCCCGTTAACTATGGTGCACTTTAGGGGAATGTATCCCGGATAGGTAACGACGTTCGGCATGGCGCCGCAATCGGCCAGGTGTCGTCGGCGTCTCCCGAATTCTACGACCTCCTACGGTCATTTTTATTCCGGCAAGGGTATCGAAGAAGCTGCCGGAATGTGTTCGAGATACTGCGGAATAAACCCCGTGTCAGCGAGTCCTAGTGCTCAGAGCGCTGCCCAGTCCTCTCCCCGGTCCGCGGGAAAAGCCCGGTGAACGCTCGAATCGTCACTGGGAGAGAAATCCATGTCAGGCGAACAGGACAGGCGATCGACACGACTTTCCCGGCGCTCGCTGCTGCAGGGCGCCGCCGCCGCCGGGATTCTGGGCGCGGCACCGACCCCGGCTACGGCGCAACCAAAGATCTCCAAGGTTGCAGTCAATTACCAGGATCACCCGGACGGCGACAAGCGCTGTGAAAAGTGTGTCCAGTTTCAACCACCGGACGGCTGCAAAGTGGTTGAGGGCACGATCAGTCCGCAGGGATCCTGCCGCATCTTCATGCTGAGCCGCGCGTAAGAGGCGGCTTCAATCCGGCCGGCGGGAATAAAGCCGAAGTCTCGGAGTCGAAAGAACCAACGTACTGGCGTGGCCCGCACGCCTACTCACAGGGAAAGCGCTGGCATGATCCGGAGGTTTCTGCCGGTTCTGCGGGTTGTATCGATCCGCGATGGTAAGCTATTGACGATCGTAAAGCTCGGCGCGGCAGTGTTCGCCGCGTTGCTTTCTATTGGCCCGCTGCTACGGCCGGCGGCTGCCCTGCCGTTGTACGCACGCCAGACCGGCCAGCCCTGCGCAACCTGCCATACCGCTTTTCTGGAGCTGACGCCGTTCGGCCGGCGCTTCAAGCTGGGCGGTTACACGCTAGGCGGCGGGGATTGGAACGGTCCGCCGTTTGCGGTCATGTTGCAACCGACTTTTACCAATACTCAAGGCGCTCAACCGGGCGGCGCCGCACCAGGCTTTGGTGTGAATAACAACTTTGTCATGCAGCAGATGAGCCTCTTTACCGGTGGCGCCTTCACCGAGAATTCGGGGGCATTCATCCAGGGAACCTGGGATGGCGTCACCCACAACTTCAGCTGGGACAACACCGACATACGCTTCGCGAAATCGATCAACATAGACGGCCACACTCTACTCGGGGGGGTAACGGCGAACAACAACCCGACCGTCCAGGATGTCTGGAACACGATTCCCGCTTGGAGCTTCCCGTACATAAGCTCTCAGCTGGCGCCGATGCCGAGCGCCAGCACCTTTATCGAGCAAGTATACGCCCAACAAGTGGTCGGCCTCAGCAGCTATGGCTTCCTGGACGATCTGTTCTATTTGGAGTTTGGCGGTTATCGACCATTGTCGAACAATACGCAGCTGGCCCTCGGTGTCAGTCCGACAGGGCAGAGCCCGATCAGCGGCGTTGCGCCCTATTGGCGAGTCGCGGCCGAGCCGAACTTTGGCGACCATTCTTGGGAGATCGGCACATTCGGGCTAGCATCGACGGTCTTCCCGATGGGGATGTCCGCGGCCGGCACCGACTCCTTCACCGATATCGGCATCGATACCCAATATCAATATCTCGGTGATCCCCACACGGTCACTGCCCGACTCGCCTGGATTCACGAGAACCACAACACGAGTGCCAGCCAAACACTTGGGCTCGCGGACAATTCCAACAACCAGCTGCGGTCGTTGAACGCGTCGGTTTCGTATATCTATGATCACACATGGAGCCTCACAGCGGGGCGAATGTCGATCGGGGGCACTCCGGATGCGACGCTTTACGGTACGTCTACCGGAAGCCCGAACAGTGCCAACTGGATATTCGAGCTTGCCTATCTGCCATTCAGCCACGGCGGCCCGTCGTTCTGGCCATGGCTTAATTTTCGTATCGGCCTGCAATATACGCACTGGGCCAAATTTGACGGAGCCACCACGAATATCGACGGTATGGGAAGAAACGCGAACGAAAACAATACGTTCTTTGCATACCTATGTTCTGAGCTCGACCCCGGACGCACATTTGGTCCTACTTCGAGGCGTCGCCGGGCGCGGGGTTTCGCCCTTTCATAAATCGGTCGCTCGTCGCTACCTTACCCCCGAACAATGGGTAAGGCACAGCGATGATCCGAACCGGAGAAGAATATCGCGCCGGGCTGCGCGACGGGCGCGAGGTCTGGATCGACGGCGAGCGCGTGCAGGACGTGACGGCCCATCCCGCCTTCAAGCCGGTCGTCGATCTCAAGGCCCGCATGTACGACATGGCGCATGAGACGGCCTGGGCCGAGTTGATGAGCTACCGCGACGACGGCGAGCGCTGCTCGATCCTGCTGCGGCCGCCGACCGAAAAAGCTCACTGGCACGAGAAATGGCGCGCCGTCGACGCCTATCTCAACGACATTCGCGGCATCCTAACTCGCGTCGGCGATGAGACCGTCGGCGAGATGTGGTCGCTCCTCGACGGGCGAGAGGTGCTCAACGAGATCGATCCTCGCTTTGGCGACAATATCGACCGTCACATCCGCCGGGTACTGCAGCAGGACACCTTTCACGTGTCGGCAAACACCGATCCCAAGGGCGACCGGTCGAAGCGTCCGCAAGACCAGGACCCCGACATGATGGTGCATGTCCTCAAGGAGACCGACGCCGGGATCGTCCTGCGCGGGGCCAAATACGAGACCGCCGCCTCCTACGCCGACCAGGCCTTTCTGAAGCCGACCGTCGGTCCCTGGACCGACGAAGAATTGTCGGATTACGCGGTCGGCTGCATCGTCAAGATGGGAGCGCCGGGGGTCAAGCACCTCTGTCGCTCAGGCTTTGCCGGCCGCACCGGTGCCGCCGATTACCCGCTCGCCAACCGCTTTGACGAAATCGATACATTGGTCGTTCTCGATGACGTGCTGGTGCCGTGGGAAGATGTGTTCTTTTATCGCCACACGCGCGCCGCCAACTACATCCGCGGCACCCTGCACCGCTATTCGGCTTTTCCGTACGTCCTGCGCATCCTCTACATGGCCGATCTGATGATCGGGGCGGCGTTGTGGAACGTGAAGCAAACCGGCCTCGACAAATTGCCGGCGGTGCGCGAGAAGCTCGCCGATCTCGTCTGCTATCGCGAGGGCATCAACGCCCATCTGATCGCCGCGATCGCCGAGGCGCAAAAAAGCCCGGGCGGGCTGTTGATGCCGCACCAATCGCTGCTCTATGCCGGCCGGGTTCACGCCTGCGCGAACCTGCCGCAGATGATGCACATTACGCGCGAATTGTGCGGCGGTCAGATCTGTGTAACGCCGAGTGCTGCGTCCTTTGCCGCTCCGGGGGCGCGGGAGTGGCTGGAGAAATTCTATACCCTCAACGCCAATTGGCTGGCCGAGGACCGCCGCAAGCTATTGGCCTTCGCCCGCGACCTATTGAACTCGGATTATGCCGGGCACCGGTTGACCTTTGTCCAGTTCGCCCAGGCGCCGCACTTCAATCACTTGAACGCAGTCTATAACGCTTTCGACTTTTCCGGCCCGCTCGAATTCGTAAAAAAGGCGGCGGGTCTCTCCGATCGCGTCGACGGCAAGATGGGTTGAGCCGAACAATCGAGGAAACGTGCCTAGCGGTCGCCCCCGACCAGGATGGGGATCGGCTAGGCCGAGTGTCGTTTGCTCCCGTCCCCTGTTAACCCCGCCTCGGCTCCCCTGCAAGCCGCCCGAAGCCCCCTGTTTGCCGGATCGCAAGAGTATGACTGATAACGCTTATCGGCGACACACCCGGTTCATTTTTGGGTACTGAGTCGATTTCTCCGCTGTATTCCCCCGTCTAACGGGGTGGCGAGAGTGAGGCCGCGAACGGCTCTGCATTTACAGGCGAGGACATGTAGGCGATCGATCGGCTGACTGCCGGGTGACGGTGGCAATCCTGAGGAAGGAGGCCCGATATGGATATCAGACTTGACGGAAAGAGCGCTGTTTCATTTGTGGAAAGACGAGCCGGCACAAGCGGATCTGGGCGAAGAGCTTGAGGTCGAGATTGGCGTGCTACACCTCGTCTGTCAGCTCCTCGGAGGGGCCGCGCGTCCCTGGCCGGCGTTGTTGACCAGGATGTCGATCTTGCCGGACTCGGACATCACCGAATCATAGGCCAGGCGGATATCGGCCGCCTTGGAGACGTCGCAGCTGACCGGTGATCACCGGCGGCAGCAAAGGGCTTGGGCTGGCGATGGCCGAGAAATTCGCATCTTCCGGGGCGGATGTGGCGATCCTGGCGCGCAACCCCGACACGCTCGCCGAAGCCAGGCAGAAGATCCTGGTGGGCGCCAAGGGCAAGGTTGCCACGGGGCCGGACAGCGCACCAATCTCGGTCAGCCGTGCGGCGCAGATGGCGTTCTCCAAGGTGTTATCGGGCGAGGGTGCCCCCTACAACGCGCTCGTCAACTCGCTGCATGTCGGCGTCATCGTCTCGGACCAGATCAAGCGGCGCTACGATCGCGAACGTCCCAATGTGAGCTTCGAGCAGTACGTCGCCGAGGCCGGCAAGGGCGTACCGCTGGGCCGCATGGGCCGAGCCGAGCGGTTCGCCAACGTCGCGGCCTTCCTCGCCTCCGATGCCGCTTCCTATGTGGCCGGCTGCGCGATCAATGTCGACGGAGGGCGGTCGCCGGTGGTGTAATCCAAACGCGCTCCACCTCGATCCACACAGCTTTAGGAGGACGGCAATGAGCATTTTCGGAAACATCATGTCGGCCATATTCGGCCATTCGTCATCGGCGGCGGCCGCAGCCGCTCCTGCAGCGGCCGCGCCCGCCGCGCCAACCGCTCAACCTACGACGACTCCGGTCTCGGCCGCTCCATCGGCGCCAGCCGCCGCTTCGGCGGTTCCCGTCGACGTCGCAGCGATCATGGATGGTCTCGCCGGGCAATCGAGCGAGCGCCTCGATTGGCGAAGATCGATCGTCGACTTGATGAAGCTGATCAACTTGGACAGCAGCCTCGCTGCACGTAAGGAATTGGCCCAGGAGCTGAATTACACCGGGGATATGAACGATTCAGCCTCGATGAACATTTGGCTGCACAAGCAGGTCATGATCAAGCTCGCCGAAAACGGCGGCAAGGTGCCGGACGAGCTGCGCGTTTAGGTTCAGCCCTCGACTCCCATATACTTCTCCTCGAGGGCGCGCCAACGGTTGGTCCCGACCGCGTCCTCGCGCTCCTGGAAGGTGGCGAGCTCTGCCTCGATGCGGGATGTGCCACCATCTTCCTTGAGCGCCGCTAGGACCCGCTGTGCGGCGCGGATCGCCGCGCGATGGGTCTGCGAGGGCTAGATTCCGAGGCGAAAACCCATCGCCTCGCATCGGCGTTTTACCCCCTCGAACACATTGACGGGGGCGGTCCCTCGCGCATCGCGGCCGACGACGCGGAATTCCTCGACTTGCCCTCGTAATGGCCGCATTTCTTAGGCGAGACTTGGTCCTCAATGTGAAAAGCGGTCACCCCGGATTTCCCGTATTCGCGGACAGTGCGGATCACATTGATGGCGTTGCCGTAGCCGGTATCGGCATCGGCGATAGTCGGGATCCCGACCGCCTCGGCGGTCAGCCCGATAAACCGGTCGTTGCCTGCGACTTTGCCGTTCGCCGGTACGGACTGTTTCTCGAGAACAGAAAGTTAAAACAGCGCGGTATGCCCTGACAGCGCTTGTGTTACCATCTAAGATTAATCTATTCCGAATGACAAGGACGGGAGACCCGCCTTTTGTCGAACCTACGCGGGGAGCGGGACCGACAACCCAGCGCCCGGTCAGACCTCTGGCGTACTCTCGATTTTTGGATCCTCGTTTCGGGCGTTGGGGTTTTGTCGCTGGGGATGTGGGCGTTTACGCGGACGCCCTATGGGCGATCCTTGGCCTTGGTCTTGGTCTCTTGACCCTCGGTGGATCGGGCCTCCTCCGCGGTTTGTCGAACCTACGCAGGGAGCGGAACCGACAACCCAGCTCAGACCTCTGGCGTACTCTCGGGTTTTTCGGCCAGTCGCCGCCGCGGCACTCATCGTCTATGGGCTGACTGGCGGCTTTCTTACCGGCTACCTATGGACCCGGTTGTTCTTGCCCGGAGCGTTTGGCCGCGCAGGCCGCGAAGATAATGCCACGCTGCGTCAGCTTCGGATGGATAAGGCCGACCAAGAGGGGACCGGACGCGACGCCCGTCAAGGCGAGGGCGAGATTCAAGCCGACCTGCACCGCTATCCCGAGCAGGGATTCCGGTCGGCGATTCGTAAATGCGAAGCATTACTGGCGCTCCGCGGACAGGAAAATAACCCAAGCCTGTGGGTTTACCTTGTCCGCTGCCAATTCCGCGCCGACCCCCGTTTTGGCGCGCGAAAACCGCCTGGAATTCATCCGGTATCTCCTCGGACATCGAACGTCGCATGCTCGTCCGGATGCTGGTCGAGAACGACGCGGTCCTGCCGCTCCGCCTCGGTGAAGTGGTCCGGGATTAAGCTTACTTCGTCCTCGCTCTCGACGAGCGGGTTTTCAAGCACCCATTCGAGGGATTGGCGTGGGATTTGGCCGGTCAGCAAATGCCCGACCGTCTCTTCACCGCAACATCGGCAGCCGCTTGACCTTCGGGGCTTGAGTACCGCGCGGTCGGCCGCGTTATCGCCCCGATCCGTAGCGTCGGCTCGACGAGCCCACGGGTAAGTCCTCGGTTTCGGGTCGTTGTCGGCCTTCGATCCTTCTCAGCAGACTGCGACCGGCGAGGGCGGCGCTCTCGGTGTCCTGAGCCTCCTTTTTCAGCGCTTGAGCCCGCTCGCGGCGCAGCTCCTCCATCCGCGCACGGATCGTCGCGAAATCATCGGCGGCACGGGGTCGGTTCACGTCTCCTCCTCAGGTTTTGGCCAAGCCGGGTGCGGCTCAGGTGGGTTATCGGCGGATGATAGGCCCTGCCACCCGCGCACGCCAGAAGCTATCGGAGAAAGCGGAGGTCAGGCGATGGCGCGCCCAGCGAGGCGGCCATCGTAGCCGCAGCTGCGAAAAAAGGACCAGACCTTTCATGTCCGGAATCCCCCGAAATCCGCGATAGAACGGCGCGAGTTTGCGCCGCGCCGGGGAGCCTAAGCGGCAACTGTTACCGATCGAGGTCGCAGATATTGCACTATCATGACCGCCGCTGCGCGCGACGTCGATCGAGCACGGGGGCCGCCCGTCGGTGGAGACGGCAATCAACATGCACGCGAATTAAGCAAATGGCCCGAGACACTTGGGGCGGCGGCGCTCCCCGCTTGACACCGAGTTAACCTCTCTTAAAGCGATTCGCGTCCCGGGCAATCTTGTGCATATTATGGCGTTCGCGCCGTCGCGAGGCGGCGCGCCGAGGAAATGTGTGCCAACAGCCTTAGGTGAAGAGCATCCGCGATGTCATTGCCCGAGAGACAGGGATTGTACGACCCGCGCAACGAGCATGATTCGTGCGGCATCGGTTTCGTCGCCAACATCAGAGGACGAAAATCGCACGATATCATTGTTCGTGGGTTGGAAATCCTCGTTAATCTCGATCATCGCGGCGCGGTTGGGGCCGACCCCTTGGTCGGCGACGGCGCCGGCTGCTTGATACAGATGCCGGACGCGCTGTTGCGCAATTGGGCGGACCGGCGAAGTCTGGCACTCCCGCCGTCCGGCCGCTACGCCGTAGCCATGTGCTTCCTACCCTGGGACGAGCGCGCGCGTGCCATTGCGATCGACCATATCGAGCGTTTTGTCGAGGCCGAAGGACAGACGCTGATCAGTTGGCGCGACGTACCGACCGACACGACCGGGCTTGGTGCTCGGGTCATCGAGACGATGCCGTGGATCAGCCAGGCGATCGTCGCCTGCAACCCTGAGGTCGCCGACCAAGACGCCTTCGAGCGCAAGATCCTGACGATCCGCAAGCAAGTGCTCAACCAAGTCGCGGGGCTGGCCGAGCAGCACGGGCTGCCGGCGCTGCGCGACCTCTACATTCCGTCGTTCTCGACCCGGACCGTCGTCTATAAGGGTTTGCTGCTGGCGCCGCAGGTCGGGGGTTTCTACGAGGATCTGCGCAACCCGCTGACGGTCTCGGCGCTGGCCCTGGTGCATCAGCGGTTTTCGACCAACACCTTCCCGTCGTGGCGGCTCGCCCACCCGTACCGGTTTCTGTGCCACAACGGCGAGATCAACACGGTCCGCGGCAACGTCAACTGGATGGCGGCGCGCCGTCAGGCGATGACCTCGGAGCTGCTGGGAGCCGATCTCGCCAAGATGGTGCCGCTGATCGGGCCGGGCCAATCCGACACCGCCTGCATCGACAATGCGCTCGAATTGCTCGTCATCGGCGGCGGCTATTCGCTCGCTCACGCGATGATGATGCTGATCCCCGAAGCCTGGGCCGGCAACCCGCTGATGGACCCGCAACGTCGGGCGTTCTACGAGTACCACGCCGCGCTGATGGAGCCGTGGGACGGTCCGGCGGCGATCGCCTTTACCGACGGGCGCCAGATCGGCGCTACCCTCGATCGCAACGGCCTCCGGCCGGCGCGCTACATTGTTACCGACGACGATCACGTGATCATGGCCTCGGAGGCCGGCGTGCTGCCCGTGCCCGAGGAAAAGATCACCCGCAAGTGGCGGCTCCAGCCCGGCAAGATGCTGCTGATCGACCTAGAGGAAGGCCGCATCGTCGACGACGAGGAGATCAAGCGCAAACTCGCAGCGGAGCATCCTTACGAAGCCTGGCTCGAAGCGACCCAGTTCAAATTGTCCGAGTTGCCGGATTTGTCGGAGGAGCACAGAGAGGAGTTCTCTCGGGCATCGGTGCCGACGCGGCCCAACGACCCGACGACGCATCTCAACCAGCAGCAGGCCTTTGGCTACACCCAGGAGGATATCCAGTTCTTCCTCGAGCCGATGGCGCGCGACGCCGACGACCCGGTCGGCTCGATGGGCACCGACACGCCGATCGCGGCGCTGTCGAGCAAGCCCAAGCTGCTCTACAATTATTTCAAGCAAAATTTTGCGCAGGTCACCAACCCGCCGATCGATCCGATCCGCGAAGAGTTGGTCATGTCGCTGGTCTCGATGATCGGGCCGCGGCCGAACCTATTGGGGCACGAGGCCGGTTCGCATTACCGGCTCGAAGTCTCGCAGCCGATCCTGACCGACGGCGATCTTAAAAAGATTCACGGGATCGAGACCCTGGTCAGCGCCTTTCGTACCGATACGCTCGACGCCACCTGGCCGGCGGAGGAGGGGGCAGAGGGTTTGCCGCCTGCGCTCGAGCGCCTCTGCCGTGAGGCGACCGAGGCGGTGCTCGCGGGCCACAACATCCTGATCTTGTCCGACCGCGCGATCTCGGCCGAGCGCCTGCCGATCCCAGCCTTGCTGGCGACATCGGCGGTGCACCATCACCTGATCCGCCAAGGATTGCGAACCAGCACCGGCATCGTCGTCGAAACCGGCGAGGCGCGCGAGGTGCATCATTTCTGCGCATTGGCGGGTTACGGCGCCGAGGCGATCAACCCCTATCTCGCCTTTGCCACCCTGGAGCAGATCCGCGTCGAGAACGGTCTGTCTCTCGGTCCGCTCGAAGTGCAGAAGAATTACATCAAGGCGCTCGGCAAGGGGATTCTCAAAGTTATCTCCAAGATGGGGATCTCGACCTATCAGTCTTATTGTGGTGCGCAGATCTTCGACGCGGTCGGGCTCGCCAGCGACTTCGTCGAGCAATATTTCACCGGGACCGCGACGACGATCGAGGGGGTCGGCCTGCGCGAGATTGCCGAGGAGGCGGTCGCACGGCACCGGCACGCCTATGGCGACGACCCAATCTATCACGACATGCTCGACGCCGGCGGCGACTACGCCTTCCGGCTGCGCGGCGAGGACCATGCCTGGACGCCGCAATCTGTTGCCAACCTGCAGCACGCGGTGCGCGGCAATTCGCAAGCTGAGTACCGGGCCTTTGCCGCGACAATCAACGACCAGAGCGAGCGCCTGTTAACGATCCGCGGATTGATGACCTTTGATTTCGCCGACGAGTCGGTGCCGCTTGGCGAGGTCGAGCCGGCGAGCGAGATCGTCAAGCGTTTTGCGACCGGCGCGATGAGCTTCGGCTCCATCAGCCGTGAGGCCCACACCACCCTGGCCATTGCGATGAACCGGATCGGCGGCAAGTCCAATACCGGCGAGGGTGGCGAAGAGGCGGAGCGGTTCAAGCCGCTGCCCAACGGCGATTCGAAGCGCTCGGCGATCAAGCAGGTGGCATCCGGCCGGTTCGGAGTCACCACCGAATACCTGGTCAATGCGGACGTCCTGCAGATCAAGATGGCGCAGGGCGCCAAGCCCGGCGAGGGCGGGCAATTGCCCGGGTACAAGGTCGATAAAGCCATCGCCAAGGTGCGGCATTCGACGCCGGGGGTCGGGCTGATCTCGCCGCCACCGCATCATGACATCTATTCGATCGAGGATCTGGCTCAACTGATCCACGATCTGAAGAATGCCAATCCGCGGGCCGCGGTGTCGGTCAAGCTCGTCTCCGAGGTCGGCGTTGGGACCGTCGCGGCGGGCGTCAGCAAGGCGCGCGCCGATCACGTGACGATCGCCGGCTTCGAAGGCGGCACCGGGGCGAGCCCGCTGACCTCGCTGACCCATGCCGGTTCGCCTTGGGAGATCGGGCTCGCCGAGACCCAGCAGACACTGGTGCTGAACGGCTTGCGCGGCCGCATTGCCGTGCAGGTCGATGGCGGGCTGCGCACCGGACGCGACGTCGTGATCGCTGCTTTGATCGGCGCCGACGAGTTCGGCTTCTCGACCGCTCCGTTGATCGCGGCCGGTTGCGTGATGATGCGCAAGTGCCACCTCAACACCTGCCCGGTCGGCATCGCGACCCAGGACCCGGTATTGCGCGCGCGCTTCACCGGCCAACCCGAGGACGTCATCAACTATTTCTTCTTCGTTGCCGAAGAAGTGCGCGAGCTGATGGCGAAGCTCGGCTTTCGCAAATTCAGCGAGATGATCGGCCGGGTCGACCGGCTCGACATGGTGCGGGCGATCGATCACTGGAAGGCAAAGGGCGTCGATCTGACCCGGCTGCTCCATCGCGCGCCGGCCAAGCCCGGAGTGGCGATCCACAATTGCGAGCGGCAGGATCATCACCTCGACAGAGCGCTCGACAACGACCTGATCGCGGCGGCGGAGCCGGCGCTCGATGAGCGCGAGCCAGTGCGCATCGAGCGGGAGATCAGGAACGTCCATCGCACCGTCGGCGCCATGCTGTCGGGCGAGGTGGCGCGCCGCTACGGCCATGCCGGTCTGCCGCAGGAAACGATCTGGGTGACGTTCCGCGGCAATGCAGGCGGGAGTTTCGGGGCATTCCTGGCGCGCGGCGTCTCCCTCGAGCTCTATGGCGACGCCAACGACTATGTCGGCAAGGGGTTGTCCGGCGGCCGGCTGATCGTTCGCCCTCCGCCGGAGGCGCAGCGCGAGCCGACCGAGAACATCATTATCGGCAATACCGTGCTCTATGGCGCGATCGCCGGCGAGGCCTATTTCGAGGGTGTGGCCGGCGAACGCTTTGCAGTGCGCAATTCGGGCGCGGTCGCGGTGATCGAGGGGACCGGCGACCATGGCTGCGAATACATGACAGGCGGGGTCGTCGTCGTGATCGGCGACACCGGCCGCAACTTCGCCGCCGGGATGTCGGGCGGGATCGCCTATGTCTGGGACCCGAAGGGCCGGTTCGAGAGTCTGTGCAATCTCGCCTCGGTCGAACTCGAAACCGTCGCGCCGCTTGATCCGGCCGAGGAGGACGATCCTGACCGGCCGCGCCAGCGCTCGCCCAGTGTCGAGGATGCCGGCATGGGCGATTTGTTGCGCTTCGATGCGAGCAGGCTGCGCATCCTGCTCGAGCGTCACCTGCTGTTCACGGGCAGTGCACGGGCTCGCGCATTACTTGAGGACTGGGAAGAGGCGGTCGCCGGCTTTGTCAAGATCATGCCGAGGGACTACCGCCGCGCCTTGCTCGAATTGCAGGCCGAGCAGCAAGCGGCTAGTGTCGCCGCCGCGCAATGATGGCTTTCTCCGATGGGTAGACCGACCGGCTTCCTCGAGATCGAGCGCCGCGACCGGCCTTATGAGAAGTCGGATATCCGCCGCCGCAGCTGGAAGGAGTTTGTCAAGCCGTTGCCGGAAGGAGAGACCCGCAAGCAGGCGGCGCGGTGCATGGATTGCGGCATCCCGTTCTGTCACGACGGCTGCCCGGTCAATAATCTGATCCCGGATTGGAACAACCTCGTCTATCGCGACCAGTGGCGGCCGGCGCTCAAGACGCTGCATTCGACCAACAATTTTCCTGAATTCACCGGCCGCATTTGCCCGGCGCCGTGCGAGGCCTCCTGCACCCTCAACATCGATGATAATCCGGTCACGATAAAGACCATTGAGTGTGCGATCGTCGACCGCGGATGGCGGGAAGGATGGATCGAGCCGGTCGTGCCAGCTCGGCTGACAGGCAAGCGGGCGGCCGTCGTCGGCTCGGGCCCGGCTGGGCTAGCGTGCGCGCAGCAGCTGGCGCGTGCGGGTCACGCGGTGACATTGTTCGAGAAGAGCGACCGTATCGGCGGCCTGTTGCGCTATGGCATTCCCGATTTCAAGATGGAGAAATGGCTGATCGAACGCCGCGTCGATCAGATGAAAGCCGAGGGTGTGGTCTTCCGTACCGAGGTCGAAGTTGGGGTCGATGTCGAGATGGCGGCGCTGATCGGGGAATTCGATGCGGTGGCGATGACCGGCGGAGCCGAGGCGCCGCGTGATCTCGAAGTACCGGGCCGCGAGCTCGACGGCATCCATTTCGCGATGGATTTTCTGCCGCAGCAGAACAAGCGCTGTGCCGGCGACAGTGAGGAGCGGGCGGCACCGCACGGCACCATCACCGCCGCGGAAAAGCACGTTGTCGTGATCGGCGGCGGCGATACCGGATCGGACTGCATCGGCACCTCGGTGCGCCAGGGGGCGGCATCGATCACCCAGCTCGAAATTTTGCCGAAGCCGCCGGACCGCGAGAACAAGGCGCTGACCTGGCCCGATTGGCCGATGAAACTGCGCACTTCGTCATCGCAAGAAGAGGGCTGCGAGCGCGACTGGTCGGTGCTGACCAAACGCGCGATTGGCGAAAACGGTCGCGTCGCAGCACTCGAATGCGTACGCGTCGAATGGGCCAAGGATCCGGAGGGCCGCTTTGTGATG
>Ga0074045_10001234_pt1 | contig 24931 bp, 27 predicted proteins | sample BogForMeECP23OM2_FD_94442 | JGI IMG/M metagenome (GOLD analysis project Ga0074045, IMG submission 94442) | Bog forest soil microbial communities from Calvert Island, British Columbia, Canada - Bog Forest MetaG ECP23OM2 | ecosystem: Environmental > Terrestrial > Soil > Wetlands ... | reverse complement strand
TCCCACTTTTCAAAGACCGCGGCGACTTCCGCCTCGCGCCCGCGCGCCGCGACGAGAAGCATCCGCTCCTGCGATTCCGACAGCAGCATCTCGTAAGGCGTCAGCCCCGGCTCGCGTAATGGAATCCGATCGAGGTCGAGTTCGATCCCGAGGCCGCCGCGCCCCGCCATCTCGCTCGAGGACGAGCTGAGTCCGGCCGCGCCCATATCCTGAATCGCGACGATCGCGCCGGTCTTCATCGCTTCGAGGCAGGCCTCGATCAGCAGCTTCTCCGCGAACGGATCGCCGACCTGCACGGTCGGGCGTTTCGCGGCGCTCGTCGCGTCGAATTCCGCCGAAGCGAGCAGGCTAGCGCCGTGAATCCCGTCGCGGCCGGTCGCCGAACCAACATAGAGCACGGGATTGCCGGCACCGCGCGCGCGAGCGCTCTGCAAATCCTCCTTGCGCGCCAAACCGAGGCAGAAGGCGTTGACCAGGATATTGGCGTCGTAGGCGGCGTCGAACATCACCTCGCCCGCCACCGTCGGCACGCCGACGCAATTGCCGTAGCCACCGATTCCCGCGACGACGCCCGCCAGCAAATAGCGGGTGCGCGGATGGTCGAACGAGCCGAACTTGAGCGAATTCATGCTCGCGATCGGCCGCGCTCCCATCGTAAAGATGTCGCGGATAATTCCGCCGACTCCGGTCGCGGCTCCCTGATAGGGCTCGACGAAAGACGGATGATTGTGACTTTCGATCTTGAAGACCGCGACCCAGCCGTCGCCGACGTCGATCGCGCCCGCGTTTTCGCCGGGGCCGCCGACCACGCGCGGGCCGCTCATCGGCAGCTTGCGCAGATGGATCCGCGAGGACTTGTAGGAGCAGTGCTCCGACCACATCACGGAGAAGACGCCAAGCTCGGTGAAAGTCGGGACGCGCCCGAGCAGCTTGACGACCGCGCCGTATTCGTCCTCGGTCAGGCCGTGGCTCCGCGCCAGCAGGGCGTCGACCGCGGGTTCGCCGGGCAAAGCTACCGGCAGGGACGTCATCGGGCGTGCTCGATCAGCGAGCGGAACAACTTGCAGCCGTCTTCGCCGCCTGCCAGCGTCCGCTCGACCGCGTGCTCCGGATGCGGCATCAGGCCGAAGACGTTGAAGCGTTCATTGGCGACGCCGGCGATCGCGCGCATCGACCCGTTGGGATTCGCCTCGTCGCTCACACGGCCTCCGGCGTCGACATAGCGGAGCAGCACCTGGCCGCGCTCCTCCATCTCCCGGAGCTCGGCCTCCGGCGCGACGTAGCAGCCTTCGCCGTGCTTGATCGGCAGTCGCAGCAGCTCGCCCTCGCGCGTGGCACAGGTAAATGGCGTGCGGGCATTTTCGACGCGGACCGTCACCTGCTCGCAGATGAAAGACAAGGATCGGTTGCGGGTAAGCGCGCCCGGCAGCAGATGGGCCTCGCAGAGAATCTGAAAGCCATTGCAGATGCCGAGCACCATGCCGCCTTCGGCAGCAAAGCGCGTGACGCTCTGCATGATCGGCGAAAAGCGCGCGATCGCGCCGCAGCGCAGATAGTCGCCGTAGCTGAAGCCGCCCGGCAGGACGATACATTCCGCGCCCTCGAGCCGCGCGTCCTTATGCCATAGCATCCGCGCGTCCTGGCCCAGCACGTCGCGTAGCGCGTGGAGCGCGTCGTGATCGTCGAGCGAGCCCGGGAAGCGCACGACGCCCCACTTCATGCGTCGTCGACCTCGAAGCGGTAATCCTCGATCAGGGGATTCACGAGCAACTGCTCGCACATCTTTTTGGCTTCGTCAGCGGCGGCACTCGCCGACGGCGCGGCGATATCGAGCACGATATAGCGCCCGACGCGCACCGAGCTGACGTTGGTGAAGCCGAGACTCTTGAGCGCGCCCTCGGCCGCGCGGCCCTGCGGATCAAGGATCCCCTGACGTGGGGTGACGAAGACCTTGACGATCAAGTTGGGCGAGCCCGTGCGCAATACGCGGTTGTGATCATCCTTCGACCCGGCGCAGCATCTCCTGATAGGCGCCCTCGACGTCGCCCAGATCGCGCCGGAAGCGATCTTTGTCGAGCTTCTTGCGCGTCGCCTTGTCCCAGAAACGGCAGGTGTCGGGACAGATTTCGTCGCCGAGCAAAATCTCGCCCTTGTGGCGCCCGAATTCGAGCTTGAAATCGACCAGGATAATTCCCCGCTCATCGAGGAAGCGGCACAGGACGTCGTTCACTTTCAGTGCGAGCGCGTGAATCGTCTGGAGCTCGGCTTCGGTCGCCCAGCCGAACAGGATCGCATGCTCGCCATAGATCAACGGATCGTCCAGCGCGTCCGCTTTGTAGTAGTACTCGACGATGGGAAACTTGAGCTCCTCGCCCTCTTCGCGACCAAGCCGCTTGGCCATCGAGCCCGCGCAGATGTTGCGCACGACGGTCTCGACCGGAACAATCTGGAGCCGCTTGCACAGCATGTCGCGGTCGTTCAGCCGGCGGACGAAATGCGTCTTGACGCCATGCTTTTCGAGCAGGCCGAAGAACAGCTCCGACAAGCGGTTGTTGATGACGCCCTTGTCCTCGATCGTGCCGCGCTTTTTCGCGTTGAAGGCGGTGGCGTCGTCCTTGAAATAAGCGATCACCAAATCGGGGTCGGCCGTCGCATAGAGCTTCTTGGCCTTGCCCTCGTAGAACATCTCAAGCTTTTCCAGCGTGCTTTCCACTGCAACCTCCCGGCGAATCTGAGCGGGAAATATGGATCATCTTACTTGCGCGGCGCGCCGTGACCAAACTGGCCACCGGTACGGATCCAACGGCAATCCACATCGGCGTCATCTTTATGCACAGCGAGACGGCCTATTTCGACTTGCCCGGGGCGAAACGCTCGACCAGCTCGCGCGCAAACCCGAGGTAGTTCAGCGGTGCGAGCCGCGCCAGTTCCGCCCGCGCCACGTCGTCGAGCGGGAGGGTCGCGACGAATTCCTCGATCAGCTTGCGATTCACCGGACGGCCACGCGTCAGCTCCTTGAGCCGCTCGTAGGGCTGATCAAACGCATAGCGGCGCATCAGCGTCTGAATCGCCTCGGCCACCACTTCCCACGACTTCTCTTCGGCGAAGTCGGCGGCGAGGCGCGCCTCGTTGAGTTCCAGTTTGCCGAGGCCGCGGACCAGCGAATGCAGCGCGATCGTCACATGGCCGAAGGCATTGCCCATCGAGCGCATCGCGGTGCTGTCGCTGAGATCGCGCTGCCAGCGGGCAATCGGCAGCTTGGCCGCCAGATGCTCGAACAGGGCGTTGGCGACGCCCAGATTGCCTTCGCAGTTTTCGAAATCGATCGGATTTACCTTATGGGGCATCACCGACGATCCGACTTCGCCCGCGACGGTTTTCTGCGTGAAGTAGCCGAGCGACACGTAGCCCCAGATGTCGCGCGAAAAACTGATCAGAATCGTGCCGACCCGTATCAGGATATGGAACAGCTCGGCGAGAAAGTCGTGACTCTCAATCTGGGTCGTCAGCGGATTCCAGGTCAGGCCGAGGCTTTCGACGAAGCGGCGCGAGTGCTCGATCCAGTCGACGCCGGGATACGCGAAGCGATGGGCGTTGAGATTGCCGACGGCGCCGTGGGCCTTGCCCAGGTATTCCTGACGGCGGAGTTGCGCAAGCTGGCGCTCGAGGCGATACGCGAAAATCGCGAGCTCCTTGCCGACCGTGGTGGGCGACGCCTCCTGCCCGTGGGTGCGCGCGATCATCGGGACGTCCTGATAACGCCGCGCCATCGCGCCGAGCAGTTCGACGATTCGCGCGAGCGCCGGAATCAGCTCGGCGGTGGTGAAGTCCTTGAGCATCAGGGCGTAGGCGAGGTTGCTGATATCCTCCGAGGTGCAGGCAAAGTGGATCATCTCGAGCGGGATTTTGCTTCCCGCCGCCGCGATCTTTTCCTTGAGGAAATACTCGAGCGCCTTCACGTCGTGGTTGGTCGCCGCTTCAAGCTCCTTGATCCGCCGCGCGTCGGGCAGCGCGAAGTCGATGTAAAGCGTCGTCAATCGTTGGCGCTCGGCAGCGTCCAGCGCCGGCATCGCGTCGATCGCGGGATTATCGGCTAATGAAAGCAACCATTCGATTTCGACCCGCACCCGATAACGAATCAGCGCATATTCACTGAAATAGGGCACGAGCGTCCGCGTGCGCGCGCGGTAGCGTCCGTCGATCGGGCTTACTGCCAGCAGAGCTTCATCCTGCTCCGTATGCTTGTCGTTGGTCGATTTCATTGCATCAAAATTAAGCTGCGGCTGATCACCGTCCCGTATGGCCGAAGCCGCCGGCGCCGCGCGGGCTCGCCGCCAAATCGTCGACTTCCAGCAGTTCGGCGCGGGCGACCGGCGCGATCACCAGTTGGGCGATTCGGTCACCGGGCCGAATCAGAATCGGCTCGTCGCCCAGATTGATCATGATCACTTTGATCTCGCCGCGATAGTCGGCGTCGATCGTGCCGGGCGCGTTGACCAGCGCCAGCCCCTCGGCGAGCGCCCGCCCGCTGCGCGCCCGCACCTGCCCCTCGAAGCCGGGCGGAATCTCGAGCGCGATTCCGCTCGGCACGGCCGCGCGCTCGCGCGGCTTGAGCGTGAGTGTGCCGTCGAGGTCCGCGGCAAGGTCGAAGCCTGCCGCGTGTTCGGTCTGATAGCGAGGTACCGGAGGCGATTCCGGGCGGACGCGTTTAATCTTGACGACGGGGACTATCATGAGATGGGCGCAACACACGTCACCCACTCATTTCTTCAAAAAACGCGATCCGGCGCAACCATCCTTGAGCTCGGGCTGCTGGCAGCGCCGGATAACGTCAGAGACATTCTATTCCATTGGCTCAATGCGCTGCTTACGCAGCTCTGTGTATAGAGAGGCACGGTCGCAGGCAGGTGCGTACAATATCTTTCGGATTGTCCCGTCAGTCATGGCCGCTCTGAAATCGAAGGTCATTCGCAAACTAGCCGGAAACTCCATCGCGCAACCGTCATTGAGGGTAAACTGCCCCATGCCCAGGGCGGACAAGCAAATACGCAACTCTTTTTCTTGGAAAAACTTCTCCTTGTCTTTCAGATACGTGTACTCGATGGGGTTAGGGAAATACCGCGCGTTCGCTTGATACTGCTCCCATTCGACATATTTGACGATCCCGTAATTTATGGAAAAAATTTGATGGCACCGGTTGCCACGATATGAAAGCGCCGCATGTCCAGGCTGCAAAGTATGGTTGAGCATCGCACGCAACTTCGCAAAGTCAAAAACAACGCAAACTTTGCCGTACTTCCAAATGGAAGCCGAATTTTCTAGCGATAAGGAGCACGCGTAGGTTCTGGAGCGCGACTGATCGTAATAAAGGGCCATAGAGAAATTAGGGGCTTTCTCAAACTTGGCCATCGCGTTGCCTGGCAGATCGGTCGGCAACTGTCGCCCATCGTGCTGGTCTGCACCTGGAAAGTCTAGGTATGAATCCACACGATTAAAGTGCAGGTACGACTCGGCAATTGAGAGCAGCAGATTTTCGACCTTCATTGTCTTGTAGAGTAGTTGGCCGTTAGACGGGATATCCAGCCTGCCCGCAAGAGGCTCAATGCTCCCGAGGTGCACGGCGGGTAACTTGCGTGACTGTTCCTCGCCCATGTCAGAACTCCACTAGGCAGCGCTCGATGATCGCGCAGGCCTCGGCGAGTTCCTCGTCGGTAATCACGGCGGCGGGGAGAAAAAGACGTACGCAGGCGGGATCGTGGCCGCCGTAGTAGAGCAGCAGGCCCGCGTCGAAGCAGCGGCGGATAAAATCGCGCGTCGACCCCAAGGAACCATCGCCGACCCGAAACGCGATCATCGCGCCGACCCCATCGATCGCCGTAATCGCACCGCCATGCGCGGTCGCAATCCGCGCGAGATGCTCGCGGGCCAGCCGCTCCAACTGCATCTCGCGCCCTTCCGGCCCGAAGATGCCCTCGGTCGTGAGTCGTTCGATCATCCGGATGGCGACGGCCATCGGGACGGTTGCCCCGGCGTAGGTGCCTGAGATCAGCGCCGGATCGGGCGCGAAGCTCGACCGGTGGAGCAGCGCGCTACCCTGGAAAACCTTGCCGATCGTGATCACGTCGGCATAATCCTCCAGCGCGAGCCGGGTGGTCGCGAACAGCTCGCCGGTGCGCGCGAAGGTCTGCACCTCGTCGATCCAGATGGCGATTCCCGCGCGGCGGCATTCATCGAACAGCGGAACAAAGAAATCGCGCGGCGCGGTGACGAAGCCCGCTTCGCCCTGCACCAGCTCGACGATGAACGCAGCCATCCGGTCGCCGTCGCGTGCGAGGATTTCCCGGATCGCCGCGAGCGTGGTCGCGGCCGAGTCGGGATTTGCACGATCGTGGAAAGGCACATATTCGACGGGAAAGGTCCGTGGCTGGCCGAGCCGGTAATCCGGGCGGTCGGTGATTTCGGCCATCGCGCTGGTCCGTCCGTGAAAGCATCCGCGAAACGCGATCACGCCGGGCCGGCCCGCGCGCTTTTGCCGCACCAGTTTGAGCGCGTTTTCGTTGGCGTCGGCGCCGGACAGCGAAAGCCAGCAATGCGCCATCCCGCGCGGCGCGTGCGCCAGCAGAGTCTTCATCAGCGCATGATATTCGCGATTGAAGACCAGATGCCCTTGCATCACGAGGTCCGACGCCGCCGCGCGCAGCGCCGTCTCGATCAGATCGAGGTCGCCATGACCGAAGAGATGGACCCCGATACCGAGCGCCAGATCGAGCACCCAGCGGCCGTCGGCCAGCATCGCGCGAGATCCTTGTCCCAAGCCCGCGCCGAGATACTGAAAGAAGGGCGGCCGCCCGCGCAGGACAACGAGTTCATCGAGTTCCGCGCGCATCTGCGCGGACGTGAGCGGCGGCGGGCCGGCGGCCTGGGCCTCGACGATCGCCTCGCGCATCAGCCTGAGGCCCTGGTCGAATTTCGGCCCGAAATTCATCTATGCGGGAGGGTGGGGGCGCGGCAGCTCATTTAAGCGCGCGCATCGAGAAGCCGCGCTCGTTGCAACAGAGCAGCGAGCGTTTGCCCTGCAAGGTGGTCTCGAGCAGACATTCGTGGCCCCACAGCCGCTGGACGAAGCTCAGGGTCTTCTCCGCGTAGTCGAGTTGCAGGTCGCGGCCGTCATGAAAGTGCTTGAGGTAGAGCGTCCGATTGTGGCCGTGGTCGGCGTCTTCAATCTTGATAATCGGAATCGACCCGGTGCCGACGCTCTTGATCAGGGTTTCCTTGACCAGCGACCAGCCGTCGTCGTCGGAAACCTTGTCGATCACCAGCTCGTCGCCGCGGGCCTCGTACTCGAACATGTCCAACTCACGCATCAGCTCTTCGGTCAGGTAGCGCCGCAGGAAGGACGTATCGCGTTCGACCTCGCGCGCCTCAAAGATTTTGGCGGTCCCGTCCTTGGCCGGCGCGCCGTATTTCTTGATCTCCTCGCGGGTCGGCTCGGTATGCCGCCGGTAGAGGTCTTCCCAGATCTTGAAACCCAGATGATACGGATTGATCTGGCCGGGAATCGGGCGCAGCACCTGGTTGTGCCGCACGATGAACTCGAGATGGAGCCCCTGGTCGAGGGCGAGCGACTCGACGATTTTCTTGTGCCAGTAGCTGGCCCAGCCCTCGTTCATGATCTTGGTTTCCATCATCGGCAGGAAATACTTGGTTTCCTCGTCGACAATGGTCAGCAGGTCCCTTTCCCATTCGGCGAGAAAGGGATTGTGATCGCGGATGAAGAGCAGCAGGTCTTCGTCGGGCTCGAGCGGGATCCGGCGGGTCTCGGGCTCCTTGAATGCGGGACGGGCGTGCAGCCGATGAAACGGATCGACCCGGGGCTGCGCCTGATCGATTGCGCGTTCGACCTGCTCTTCCTGCGTGAGTTTTCTGATCGCCAGGTTGCGCCGGCACTGCAGGGCCAGGGCGTGCGCCGCGTCCAGCACGCGTTCGACCTTCTCGATCCCGATCGAGGGATCTTCGACGTAGCGCCGCACGCGCATCGCGTGCGCCTTGAAGGTCTCGATCGTCAGCTCGGCGCGGGTCGACTTGAAAGTGAAATTGTTTTTGAAAAAATCGTTATGGCCGTAGACATGCGCGATCGTGAGAATCTGCAGCAGGAGCGTATTGTCACGCATCAGGTAGGCGATCGCCGGATTCGAGTTGATCACCATCTCGTACGGCAGACCGTTGACGCCGTAGTCGTAAAGCGTCTTCAGCTTTTCGTAGGATTTGCCGTACGACCAATGCGGGTAGTGCGACGGCATCCCGGAATACGCCATATAACCGAGCATCCCGGTATGGTCGCAAATCTCGAATTCCTGCGGATACCAGCTCAACCCGAACGCCGCGGCCTTCTCGCGAATCCGGTTATCCCAGTCGACGAGTTCAGTGATTTCGTAATTCGCCATGTTTATTTTAACCGCGGCTCGCTCGCAGACTCCATTTTCTGAACGCAGCTCGCAGATACTTTATTTTGGCCGCGCGTCGCAGACTCCGCCGCCCCCTGTTCCGTGCCTCCGGCACGGTTGATTTTTATTCTTTGACCTTGTCCTTCGAGAGAAAAGCCTTGAACGACGGCCAGATATCTTCCTTGCGTTCGATCAGCACGGCCTGGAAATTCGGCGCGTCGAGCCGCCGAAATACATTGAGCATCGAGGATTCGTAGTAGCGCGAGCCGAGCGGTTTGATCTCGCCGTAGCCGAAAAGATTGCAGATGTCGGCCAGCTCCTTCGCGGTGCGCAACGCCGCCGGATTATCCGAATCGAAATTGTCGCCGTCGGAGCAGTGGAACGCGTAGATATTCCAGAGCGACGGATGGTAGCGCTCGGCGATGATATCCAGCGCCTTCTGGTAGCCCGACGAGATGAACGTACCGCCGCCTTCGCCCTTGTGGAAGAAATCGTCCTCGGTCACTTCTTTCGCTTCCGTATGATGGCCGATAAAGACGATCTCGACGTTGCGATAGCGGGTCGCGATAAACTGGTAGAGCATGAAGAAGAAACTCCGCGCCAGATACTTCTTCATCGTGTCCATCGAGCCCGACGTATCCATGATACACATCACGACCGCGTTGGAATCCTCGCGCGTGTCGATCTCGAGATGCTTGTAGCGCAGGTCGTCCTGATGGAACGGGAAGCGCCGCTTCGCTATCACCGGCGCAGCGGCGACCGGCGGCGTCACGATTGCACCCAGCTCATCGGCGCCTTCCAGTTCAAGCTGCGCGGCCTCTTCGACTTCGCCATTCGCCACGGCAGCCGCGTCGCGCGCCGTCCGGCGGCGCTGCGTGGCCATCATGCGGGTAACCCGCTGGCGCGCCGTCCGCCGTTTGTCGAGCCGCACCCGGATGCCGACGTGGCGAAAACCCTTGCGCTTGCTCGACAGGTCGGAGGGAATTTCGCGCAAGGCGCGGCGTTCGAGATTCGGCAGTTCGAGATCCTCGAACATGATCTCGATCAGTTCCTCGAGCGAGACGTCGGTTTCGTAGTAATCGACACCGGGCTGATCGCCCGCTTTGCCTTCGCCCTTGCCCGGGCTGTCCTTCCCGGTCTTGCCGACGACCTGTCCCGGCTGCGCGCTGCCGTCACCAGTGCCCACACCCGGCGCGTTGTCACCGTAGACGAAGCGGTATTCCTTGATTCCGCGCAGCGGAACCTTGATGACCTTGTCCTTGTTTTTGCCGATGATCGATTCTTCGGCGATGATATCGGCGATATTCTCGCGAATCGATTCGCGGACCTTCTCCCGATGGCGCAAGCGGTCGCCGGCTGAGCGATCGGATCGTTCAGCATTCGAGGGACGGTACTCGCGAAAAATGGTGTCGCTCATCTCTCGTCCTCGCTCCTAGACAGGGCGATTATACTCCCGCCGCGTCGTGAAAACGACGCACTCAGATCGCTTGCCGTTCACGCATCGGGACCACCCACGCGCTATTTAAGCCAATACCCGAGGATCACTCCGACTGTGCCGTAGGCCCATTTGGTAGCGTCGTTCGGGAACTTTTGAGACAAGATGACGTACAAACAGGTCGCCAAAACAGCCGTGGTTATCAAAACTTGAGCGACCGTCTGAACTACGCTGTTAGCGCGCACCCGCTGATTCGCCCCATTCACGAATCAAAGCGCGGAAGATCCTTGCCGTTCCTCTTATGTGCGTGAAGAAAGGCGGCCAACCCTGTGTGGGTTTCAGGGGGCCGCCCTGTTCCAGCCTGCTGGTTAAGGTCTCCGCGCTGTCCAGGGCGGCGTCTAACTCAGTGTATTTGGCTGAGTCCGGGTATGGACACTCGCCTACGCGATGGTCTTGGTCGCAGATGTGATCGCCGACAACCCGCAAGTCGAGACCCCCAAAAAGCGGTTGGTAAAGCCGTCTAAGTATCGGCAGAGCCTCTTCCAATTTCATGGCTCTAATCCTTCCACAGATTGTTGGCCGCGTACTTGAGCACGACGTCGACGCACGATTCGCAATAGCCGTTCTCGAGCAGGTTCTTGACCATCGAGCCGTACTTGTCGCTCTGCTCCTCGTCGCGCGTGCGCGCCTTCGTGATAATCCGCGAGATATCGCGCACCGAGGTCATCAGCTTCTTCTCGATCGCCTCTTTGAGCGGCTCATAGCTGCGGTAGCTGATCTTCTCGCCGCGCCGCGACGACGCCCACAGATAGGCGATTACTTCCTGCCGGAAGCCGTCGGCGGCCGACCCGATAATCGCGATCTGTTCCTCGATCGATTTGAGGAAACCCTCATCCGGCGTCAGCTCTTCCTTGGTATTGCGGTCACGCACCCTGGTCTTGTTGACGAAGGCTTCGGCGTGATCGAGATAGTTCTGGAAGAGCGACTCGGCCTGCTCCTGATAGGAGAAGACGAAGGCCCGCGTGATCTCCTTCTCCAGCAGATCAAGATACTCCTTGTGGAGCGTGTCCTGCAGGAATTCGAGATACTGCTTGCGCGCATCGTCCGGCATATCCGCTTCCTTCACCATCGCGATCATCGACTCGCGCACGTTGATCGGATTGATACAGTTGCCGGATACGTTGTCGGAGAGCGCATTGTCCAGCGCCTTCATGATGAAGCGGGTCGAGATGCCGTTCATGCCCTCGCGCTTGGTGTCGTCTTTCAGTTCCGCGACGTCGATCTTCTTGGTGCGGCCCTTTTCAACAACCTCTTCACCATTGTAGAGCCGCAGCTTGGTCATCAGATCGCACTTCGAGGTGGGTTCGAGCCGCGACAGAATCGCGAACATCGAGGCGAGCTCGAGCGTGTGCGGCGCGACGTGCGCGCGGAAGTCGGAGTTGCGGATGATCTTCTGATAGATCTTCACCTCTTCCGAAAGCCGCAGGTTGTAGGGCACCTTTACGACCACGATACGATCGAGGATCGCCTCGTTGGTGTGATCGGCCTTGAACTTCTGCCACTCGGCTTCGTTCGAATGCGCGATAATGCAGGTGTCGACGTAGACCATTCCGTGGCGGCCGGGCGCCGGAATCACTTTCTCCTGCGTCGCCGTGATCATCGCGTGCAGATACTCGGTCTCGTTCTTGAAGACCTCGATAAACTCGACCATCCCGCGATTGCCGACGTTCAGCGCGCCGTTCAATTCGAGCACGCGCGGATCGCCCTCGGAGTATTGATCGAGCTTCGAGATATCTTCCGAGCCGATCAGCACCGAGGTGTCCTGATTGTTCGGATCGACCGGCGGCACCACGCCGACGCCCACCCGGTTGCGCTTGGAGAAGTTCCGCGTCTCGATCGGGAAATCCTCGTAGCGGAGTTGATATTCCTCTTTCAGCCGATAGCGGCAGACCGGGCAGAGATCGCCCTCGACATTGACGCCGAGCATCTTTTCGAACTCGCGCCGCAGATGGCGCGGGATCAGATGCAGCGGCTCCTCATGCATCGGGCAGCCCTCGATACAATAAATCGGCGCCGCGCCCTCGAGTCCGCGATGGACCCGCTCGACCAGCGAGCTCTTGCCCGAGCCCACCGGCCCCATCAGGTAGAGCACCTGCCGGCTCTCCTCGCCCTTGAGCGAGGCCGAGTGGAAGTAGCGCACGATTTGCGCGATCGTCCGCTCGATCCCGAAAAACTCGTCGGCGAAAAAGTTGTACACTTTGATCGGCTCGTCTTTGTAGAGCCGTTTGGTGCGCGGGTCATCGGTATCATGGATGTTATGCATGCCCGGCGTCATCATCATGTCGTAGATGCGCGCATGCGACATCTTGGTCACGGTCGGATCCGCCTTCACCACCTCAAGGTAATCCAGCAGCGTGCCGCGCCATTGTTTCGACTCGCGCTCCGCACGATCCCGCTTGATTACCTGCTCAAACGTCAGCGTTTCAGCCATCAGCCCACTCCTTGATTAGTACGAGCCCGATCAGTTCGAGCCTGGATTAGTTCGAGCGATGCCACAGCGATGTTCACCGGGGTGGTGAACACCAGGAAGACTTCGGAAGGGCAAACAATTGGACGTGCTGGTTTCAGGCGCATCCTCCATCCAAGTATAAGGACGGCTACGAAAGCGAAGCAAGATTAATTCGCGCGCGCGCCGCCCGTTTTCAACATCTTCTGCACCGCCCGCAGCGGGCCTTTTGGTCAAACCTCGGCCGTGACGACCATGCCCTTAACTAATATTGACGTAAAATCTTCCGCGACATTCAAATTGAGCCCCCACCAAGTTAAACGCCGTCCATGCCGTCTGGAACTGCAACGGTCTCGTCGAGCGCGAGGCGGCCGCCCTCGCGCCTGATCCGGGCCGCGAAGATCCGCTCGTCGTGCGCAAAGGAGACCCACCAGCGGCCCGCAACCGCGCGCGCCAGATAGTCGGCCTTCTGCTCCATCGTGCGCAGCGCGTCCAGATCGTAGGCCTGATTCCACGGGCCGCGCATATGCGAGCGGGTCGGTACGATATCCGCCAGGTGGACGAAACCCTCGTCGCCGGAACACACCAGCGCGATCTGATGGTCGCGAGTATGGCCGCCGGTGACCTTGGCGGTCACGCCCGGAATCAGTTCCACGTCGCCGACGTTTGCCTCGATCAGCCCGGGGACCGGCGCGAGGCACTCCTCGACGTGACGATATGCTGCGCGCAAACGTTCATTGTTTGATCCGCGGGCGACTTCGATTTCGTTTTTCTGCACAAAAATCCGCGCCTTGGGGAACGCCGGCTCGAAGCCCCCGGAGGACTTGCGCCGGACCAGCCCGCCACAGTGATCGAAATGCAGATGGGAGAGCATCACGTGCGTGATGTCGCCCGCTTCCATGCCGAGCAGCCGGAGACCGTCGAGCAGCCACCCGTCACCATGATCGAAGATCCGCCGCTCGACCGCGCTCAGGCGGTTACCGATCCCGGTGTCGACCACGATCGCCTCGCGACCCTTGATAATCAGCGGACAGGTCAGGTTGAGGCGGATACGATTCTCGTCGTCGGCCGGATGGTTCCCCTGCCACAATTCACGTGGCACAACCCCGAACATGCATCCGCCGTCGTTGCGCCAGATCCCGTCGGTCAGAAACGCGACGGTGAATTCGCCGACCTGGATTCGATTTGGAGTGTCCATATTTTGGCCGCGCATTTAGCTTACGCCCGCCAGCCAGAGGCCCATGAGCAAGGCGACCGCGCCCGCCGCGACAATCAGGCTGTACAGACGAACGAGGCCGCGCAAAGTAGCGGCGCCGTCATCGTCCTCGTTGACCGTTGCGGACGGGAGACGGCTGACGGTGGCCGTGCGCTCCATCGCCCGCCATAGCATCCAGGCCATCAGGGCATAAAGTCCGAGCTTGACGCTCACGATTCCAATAAACTCCGGCGGCAGCGTGCCGCCGTGCTGCTCGGCGGCAAACGCGAGGTTGGCGACCCCGGTCAGCGGTAGCAAAACGGCGCAGCTCAGGCAGAGCCGGTTGAGGCGCGGCGCGACCCTGACCGCGAAGTCACGGCGTTCCTGGCTTTGGCCGGAGAGCGCCGCGGTTGCGAGGACGAAACTCGCCGCGGCGCCCACCCAGCTCGCCCCGCAGAGCACATGGAGCCACAGGACGGCGCCGCTCAGCCGCACGGCGGCCGCGCTTATTCGACTTCCTGCTGGTTCTTCAGCTGTTCGATCTGGCGGCGCTGATTTTCGATCTCGCTCTGCTGGCTCTGCAACTGCGATTGGGTCTGCGTGTTTTGGGTTTCCTGATTCTGCATATAATTGCCTACGGCAAAGCCGCCGGCCGCGCCGATCGCGCCGCCGATCGCCGCCCCCGCGCCGGGCGCCCCAACCGCCGCGCCGATTATCGCGCCGGTTCCCGCGCCGACCACGGCGCCGATTCCGGTGCCCTTCTCACGCGTCGAGAGGGGCTGCCCCGAGCATCCGACCATGCCCATCATCAGGGTCACCGCGATCAGGAAAGTGATGGTTTTTTGGGTTAGCGCATTCATTGAGATCCTCATCTGGCAGCGTCGCGATTGCACCTAGGCGCGACGCCATTAATAAGCCTCGTTCAGCGATCTTAATCTAAATCGCCCTATGGTTGAGCGGAAGTTTCGGGTTCCTTCTCCGGCATGCCCGCGATTGATTTGCCGGCCTCATCCGCCAGCGCGAGGCCGGGCTTGCCCGTCGCACCCACGTGGAGCTCGGCGCGATCGTTGCCCTTCTCGTCAAACAACGCCAACGCCGGCGCGCCGGTCGTAGCAACGCCCAGACCCACTCGCGCGCGCCCGGTGTTTGGATCATAAAGGGTCACGCTGCCTTCGTCATTGGCGTTGACCGTCAGGCTCGCCTGCACCCGGCCTTTACTGCCGAAAACCGCGATGCCGTTGGTCGGGCCCGGGGCCTCGCCAACCAACACGCGCCGCGCGCCCTTGTCGTCATAAAACCCCATCGTCGCGATGCCGTCCCGCGAGACGCGCAACTCGGCGCGGTCGTGCCCGTCGCCGTCGTAGAGCAACAGGTCCGCCATCTCGTTCGGCGTGACCTCCAGCGCGGCCCGCCGGGTGCCCGCCTTGTCGACCAGCTCAAACTGCTCGGCTTTGATCGTGTGAGCGGCGTGCGCCGCGTCGGCGACCGCCGGAGCAAGTTGCGTGGCGACCAGCCCGCCGAGAAAGCCTCCGCCCAAAGCCAGCATCGCGTATCCCCAGTTTTTTCCCTTGTTCATGATGATGACGTCCTCCGTTACGCTTTGGTCCCGTATGCAAGCTTCTAATCATCGAGGAGCTGGATCAAGCGCGCCTTCGCGGCCGGTATCGTCAGCCAGAAACGGCCCTCCGCCGGATCATCGACGACCAGCCCGCAATCCTCCGACTCGGCGGCGATCAGGCTAAGCGCGAGAATCGCCGCGTCCGCCTGATCGAGCGTGCTTACCGCCGCGGCGCCCCCGACGTCGAGCCGGGCGGCCAGCTCGGCGACCAGTCGTTGACGGGCGGCGAGCGCTGCCGCGCGGTCCGCCTGTCTCATCCCTTTCTTCATCTTGGACGGCAACGGCTCGTCGCCACTCCACAGCCGGAACTGCAGATCGGGAAAGCCCTCGTAGCGGGTAACCCGCCGGATCGCGAGCGCTTGATAGGCCGCGAAGCCCGCCAGCATAAACCGCGTGAAGGTTCCGCCATTGGGTGGTCCGGGGTCGGTCCCGCCAGGACCAAACAGCTCCCGGCCGAACGCCCGCAGATGGGGTTTGCACCCGGGCGCCGCGATTTGTCGCGCGAAGTAGTCGAGCCGCGGCGTCGGAAACATCGAGAGTTTGAGCTTGCTCGCACCCGCCCCGCGCAACTCCTTCACGAGTCCTTGCAGGCTGCGATCGATCGCGCGGCCGGTCACATCGTCCGCTCGCCGGACAACGCCCGACTGTGACCAATCGAGATCGACAGGCCAGCGGGGCGAATCGATTATCGCGATCGCGCCCCGATCCAACCGCGGCGCCGCTCTCCCGATCCGCCGGGCGAGTTCGCGATGCGCGCCAGCGGCAGCTTCGTCGATCCCGCGCAGGGCGACCCGCGACAGTTCGAGCGTGCGCCGGACGGGGTCGATCAGCGCGAGGTCGAGGTAATCTTCACCGACGTCTATCCCGGCAACGACCCGGCCGGCGGGGAGACGGCCGCCGTGGATTTGCCCGCATACAGCAGTCGATACTCCCGCATCCCGCCGATTACCTTCTTGACGTACTCCCGGGTCTCGCGAAAGCCGATATTCTCGACCCACTGATCATCGTCCCCCGGATACTGGGCGACCCAATCCGCGACGGCGTGCTCGCCGCCATTGTAGGCCGCGACAGCCTTGAACGGGTCGCCGTCGAACATCCCGAACAGGCCCTTCAGATAAGTCGTGCCGATCCGCACGCTCACGTCAGGGTCATAGAGATCGAGCGCCGCCGGGCTCAGACCTGCGGCGGGCGCCCAATGCTCGGCCGTGGTCGGCAGCAACTGCATCAGGCCGCGCGCGTCGGAGCCGGAGCGGGCCTGCGGATTGTAGAGACTCTCCTGGCGAATCAGCGCCGCCACCAACCACGGGTCGAGTTGCCGCTGGGTGGCCGCCTCGTTGACGACATCCCAGAAGCCGCGCGGGTACCGCACCCGCTCGGCGATAGCCGGGTCGAGTTCGCTTCGGGCGATCATCGCATTGGTCAGCTGGATAGCGTCGTACCAGGCACCCGCGGCCTGCATCTCGGCCAGCACGAAGTCGTGCAGGGCCGGTTCGTGGGCGATCGCGCGCAATTCGGCGGGCTCGAATTCCCGGAGATCCATCGCGCGGAAGGCGGCGATTCGCGTCAGATGGAAGCCGGCGGCGCCGGTCGCGGCCGGGATCGGCCCGGCGGCCGGGTCAGCCGCGGTGGCGGCCGGGAGGTCCACCGGTGCGGCCCCGACCTTGTGCGCGGCCAGCGTCGGGTAATAGTTGCTCGCGACACTGGTGGCGAGTTCGCGATAGATCGCGTTGGCGGCGGCGCCTTGGCCCTCGCGTTCCAGCGAGCGCGCCGCCCAGTAACTGAACATGTCGCGATCGGCGGCCGCCGTCGCTATTCGCCGCGCCGCTTCGAACTCGGTCGCCGCCGCACTGTAGTGGCCCTCCATGTAGAGCATGAAGGGCGCCCGGAACCGCGCCGCCTGGCCGTATTCGTTGTCGGGCGAGCGGCTCGCGAGCCGCTGGAACTCCGCACGCGCCGCGCCACGGTCGCCGTCATCCTCGTAGGTCCGGCCGATTTCGAACATCGCCTCGGCGGAGTCGCCGGGGAAGCGGCTTACGACCATCCCGAAATAATGCCGGGCCTGCGCCGTGTCCTTGATCCGCCAGGCCTGACGGGCGAGCATTTTCAAGGCCGCCGCGGCATGCCCGCCGGCGGGGGCGAGCGCCAGATAGCGGAGCAGGGCGCTCCGCACTTCGATGTCATTGCCGCTGACCGCCTTGGCGCGCAGCCAGTAAAGGTCGGCCGACGGCGCGATCGCGAGCGCCCGGTCGACCTGCTCGAGCGCGGCGGCACGTTGCCCTTCCTGGATCAGCAAGGCGGCTTCGTCTCGACGGTAGCGGAGCGTGGACGGATGGCCGACGTCGGGATAGGCCGCGAGAATCCGGTAGGCGAGGTCGCGTGCCTGGGCGTCGAGCGCACCCTGCGGGTAGCTTGCGCGCAGCGCCTGCGCCGTTGCGTAGGCCGTGGCGAACTGGTTCTGGGCGTACGCGGCCTGCGCGATAATCAGCCGCGCGTCCTGGTCGATACCCCCGTCGTCGGTGCGGTCCGCGATCCGTTGGGCGATACTACTCGCGGTCGCCGGATGGCCCAGCGCCAACTCGAGCCGCGCGTAGTCGATATCCGCGGTAGCGGCCAGTACGCTTTGCGGGTAGGTCTCGCCGAGCCGGCGATAGGCGTCGGCCGCACCCTGCCGATCACCGTTACCGTCGAGCGCCCGCCCCAGATAAAAGAGCGCGTAGTCGCCGACTTCGGGCAACTTGGCGACCGCGAGTTGCAGCCGGCCGATCGCCATCGGGAAGTCGCGCCCCTGTGCGGCCCGGACCCCCTCGACAAACGCCTGACGGGGATCGATCGGCACCGACGGATTGCTCTCGAAGGGCAACATCTGCGCGCGCGCGCCGGGCCAGCGCGACCACGCGACCAGGGTCACCAGCATGACCAGCGCCGCGCACCAACGAAGCGGCCGCCAGCGTCGAGCTACCATCACAGCATCTTGTTTTGACGTATCGGCGGAATCCGCCATCGCCAATTTCGGTCTTGCCACCTGCCGCATGCGCATCACCACCCGCAAACAGTGTACGCTCTAAGCAGTCAAGAAGCATGACTTCTATGCGCCTGGTTCTCGCTCCCGCCTCGAGACCTGGTGCATTTGAAAAAGGCTTGAAATCTCTGATTTCTGCTTCAAGTACCGAATCTGCTTGCGCCGCGAGCTTTCGCTTTTTCGGCCTCTTGTTCGCGATTCCGCGACGGCGCATTCGTTTCGAGCGAACGCAGCAGACGAGCCGAGATCACGGCGATTTCATCGACCGCGGCCATGAACGAACCTTCGTTCGCTTTAGACGGTTTGTTGAAGCCGCTGATTTTTCTCACGAACTGCAGCGAGGCCGCACGGATCTCTTCGGGGGTGACCGGCGGATCAAAATTAAAAAGGATTTTGATATTCCTGCACATTCGCTCACCTCAAGATCCCGAGAACTCTCGAGCTCGTGGACTAAGGTTGGATGCGACGGGCCCGAGGTTAGCGAGAATGGCCGTTTGGTTCAGAGGCCGGAGAAGGAAAGAAGTCGTCATCTTGGATTTGGGCAATGGTCCAGGGGCATTCCATCGGCAGCGCTTCCGTTAGTCGTGCGCCTAACAGAACTTCAACATGCCGGCGCGCGCGCGGATATGCTTTACTCTGAAAAGCATCATACACATTACGTAACGTGCGAGAATCGCTCAGCAAATCATTGACGCGATTGCGTTGCTCCATTGTATCGAGCTGCCATTGACGGCTCCGCATGCGCCGTTCATTTTCGCTTGGTTCATATTGCAACTTCAGCAGATGAATAAACAATTGCTCCAAATGGCTGGTAAGCGCATCTCTGGTTCTGGCAGCCATTTCCTCGAGTTCCTCGGCTAGATCGGCCCAAGCTATAAAATTGGGCTGGCGAGAGCGCAGCTCATTGGCCTGATACAGAAGCCAGGCATAAAAGTCCGCTTCTCGACTCGGCGCTTCCTGGAGGGCTGGCACGACCGGTGTAAGTCGCTCCTTCATACGTTGAGGGTACTACGCGTCACCATGATAGCCAAATCGTTTTCCGCGCGCGGATTACCGGACGGACGTGTACCCACGCGCCGTTTAAGAACGGAAAAGAGTAGGAACGTCGCGACGGCCGTGTAGGACGCGAGCAACCTCGACGCCGTTGTCGCCTTCGCGATAAAAGATAACGTAGCTGCCGGTCGCGAAGCTCCGGATCGAAGGGTCCAGTTCGGGTCGCTGTCGACCTGCCTTGGGTGTGGTGGCCAAAAACCGGCACTTCTCATGGATTTGATTCACGAGGCGATCGGCGGCTTCCGGATCGTCTCGCGCCACGAAAACCCAGATGTCTGCGAGATCGGCCTCGGCCAGCTCTGAGAGTACGACCTCTGTCACCGCGCGCGGTCTTTGGGCTGATGCGCTATGCCAACTCGTTCCCGTCCCTGGCGTTTGATGCGTTCCAGGGCCGGGGTATCGAAGGGCCGGCGCCGTCCTTGGTCGAGCTGCTCAAGTCCCAGCCGCACCTCCTGGCGCAACTGATTGAGCTGATCGCGCTCCTCCAGCAGCCGGAGCGCTTCGCGGATCACCTCGCTCGCCGAGGCGTAGCGCCCCGATGTAACTCTCTCGGCGACGATCTTTTCCAATTCGGGGGTTAGCGAGACATTCATTAGTGTCACTCAACTCAAGAGGGCTTGGCGGAGACGATAACAGAATTTGCTAATCTCTGACATCAGAGTATCGCGCGAATTGCCGTATCCGCAAGCCGAAATTCGAGGTTTCAAGCAGCGCATTCCCACGCGCAACCAATCCCCGGATAGTGTACTCTTCAAGTCATCGAGCATCATGACTTCCACACGCCTGGTTCTCGCCTCCGCCTCGCCCCGCCGCAAGGATCTGCTCGTCGCCGCGGGTGTCGGGTTCACGATCGTCGAAAGCGGTATCGATGAAACGCGGGCCGATCATGAAGACGCCGCGACCTACGCCGAGCGGATGGCGCAGGCCAAGGCGCTCAACGTTTCGGCACGCAGCCCTGAGCCGCTCGTGCTGGGCGCCGATACGGTGGTCGAACTGCGCGGGACGATCCTGCTCAAGCCCGCCGACCCGGCCGACGCCCGCCGGATGCTCCGGGCGCTCTCCGGTGAGACGCATATTGTGGTGACCGCCTTCGCCCTGGCCCGTCGCGGGCGGCTGGTCGAGAGCGCGCCGATCAGTGCGCGCGTGACCTTTCGCCGCCTCGCCGACCTCGAGATCGAGGCCTACCTCGCGACCGGCGAGCCGTTCGACAAGGCGGGCAGCTACGGTATCCAGGGGGCAGGCGCCGGCTTTATCACGGCGGTCGAGGGTGGCCGCGATACGGTGATGGGCTTGCCGGTGGACGCGGTGCTCGCGGCGCTCCGCCGCCACGGCTTCGATGCTGCCTGATACGGAAATCAAGGCCCGGCTCGACGAGGTTCATGGACGCCTCGCCAACGCCTTGCGCCGCGCCGGGCGTCCGGCCGACGCGTGCCGTCTGGTGCTGGCCAGCAAGACCCAGCCGGCCGCGGCGGTCGCCGCCGCCTATCGCGCCGGCGCACGGGAGTTCGGCGAGAACTACGTGCAGGAGGCGGTCGCCAAGCGGGCCGAGCTGACCGGGCTCGGGGGTATCACCTGGCATCTGATCGGCCATCTGCAAAGCAACAAGGCCCGCGTCGCGGTCGCGACCTTCGACCTGATCCAGACGCTCGATAGCGCCCGTCTCGCCGCCGCGCTCGCGCGACAGCGCTCGACACGGCCGGTCCGAGTGCTGCTCGAAGTCAACCTCGGCGGCGAGGCGTCCAAGAGCGGGGTGGCGCCGGATGAGACCGAAGCTCTGCTCACCGCCGTACGTGAGCAGGTCGAGGTGATCGGTCTGATGACGATTCCCCCGCCTGCCCCGGAGCCCGCCGGGGCGCGGCCCTACTTCGCACGCCTGCGCGCTTTGCGCGACCAGCTTGCGGCGGCGACCGGCGTTAAGCTAAGCGAACTCTCCATGGGTATGACTGACGACTACGAAATTGCTATCGCGGAGGGCGCGACCATCGTGCGCGTCGGACGCGCCGTGTTTGGCGAACGTAACGCGTGAGACGTGAAAGTGAAAAGTGAAAAAGTGAGAAAATGAAAAAACTCGGATTCATCGGCGGCGGCAATATGGCCGAAGCCCTGATGCGCGGGCTGGTCGCAGGGAAGATCTTCAAGCCTGCCGACCTGATCGCCTCGGACCTCGACGCGAAACGCCGGCAAATGATCAAGCGCAAGCTCAAGATCGAGACCACCGCGGACAATCGCGCCGTGGTCCGCGAGTCTCGCGCGATTCTGTTGGCGGTCAAGCCCCAGCAGATCGACGAGGTGCTGAGCGACCTCGCGACGGTCTTCGCTCCGCCGGCGCCCGGCCCGGCGAGTCGCGGCGCCAAACCACCGCGTCCAATTGCCGTAAAGGACCGGCTCTTCATCTCGATCGCCGCCGGCATCACGCTCGCTCGTTTCACCGCCGCTCTGGGAGCCAAGGCTCGCGTGGTCCGCGTGATGCCCAATGCGCCCGCGATGGTTGGCCAGGGGATGGCTGCGCTGGTACGGGCGCCTGGCGCGAGCAAGGCCGACCTGGCCTTCGCGACCCGCCTCTTCAGCGCGGTCGGCGACGCCGTCGCGCTCGACGACGAGGGTCTGCTCGACGCCGTGACCGCGCTCAGCGGCAGCGGCCCGGCCTACGTCTATCTTTTCGTCAAGGCACTGGCCGACGCCGGCGTGGCGGAGGGGCTGCCAGCCGCGCTCGCCATCAGGATGGCGCTCAAGACCGTGCGCGGCGCCGAGGAAAACATGCGGCGCTCGACGATGGACGCCGCGGAACTGATCCGGATCGTCGCCTCGCCCGGTGGCACCACCGAGGCGGCGCTGCGCTCGTTCGGCGAGTCGGGCTTTGATGCTATCGTCGGTCGAGCCTTGCAAGCCGCCGCGCAACGCTCGCGCGAACTGGGCCGGAGCTGAGAGGACCACTTGTGATCGCCTGGAACAACCTCATCCTTTTCGTGATAAGCACCCTGCAAGAGGTGCTGAGTATCTATTCCTGGATCGTCCTTATCGCGGTGCTCCTGACCTGGATCGAGCCCAACCCCTATAATCCGATCGTGCGTTTTCTCTACTCGGTCACGGAGCCGGTCTTCGACCTCGTGCGTGAGCATATCCCGGTGGTCTTCGGGGGAATCGATCTCTCGCCGATAATCGTGTTCATCGCTATCCGCTTTGTCCAACAGGTGGTGCTGACCACTCTCGCCCAATACCTGCTGGTCAGCGGCAGTCCGGCTTTCGGTTGACGTGGCTGCAAATCCGGCCGGCTGGATCACGACCGACGCCGACGGCCTCACGCTACGCATTGTTGCGCGACCCGGCTCGACACGCCGAGGGATTTTACGCGTCGAGCCGCGCGGGCTGGTCGTAGCCCTGCATGCACCTCCCGACAAGGGGCGCGCCAACGACGAATTGATCGAGTTACTCGCGCGCAGCCTCCGGCTGCCGCGCTCGACGGTTAGCCTGATACGCGGCGACACGTCACGCGCCAAAACGATCCGGATCGCGACCAGCCGTCCTCTCGAAGTCGCCGCCGCACTCGAAGCGCTGATCCCTAAGAGCGCGTAGGCGAAAGTTGCACGAAATTATCGGCCTCGGATTGACAATAACGTGCCGGGTGATTACCTAACCCATAGATGGCGCGCATCTGCGCCGAGCGTTATCAGATCTATGCCTATCTACGAATATAAATGCGACAAATGCGGGGTTTTCGAGGTAACCCAGCGAATTACCGAAAATGCGCTCAAGAAATGCCCGACCTGCAAGAGCAAGGTCGAGCGCATCATCTCGGCCACCTCATTCGTGCTGAAGGGCAGCGGCTGGTACGTGACGGATTACGCGCGGGCGGGCGCCAAAACGGACAGCTCGAGCGATTCCACCGCCGGGGGGGCCAGCGCAGCCTCATCTTCAAGCGACGCGAGTGGCAACGGCGAATCCTCGTCGAAAACAACTTCGGAAAGCACCAAATCCGCGTCGGATAAGGCCCCTGCCAAGTCAGAAAAAAGCACCGCCAAGGCGGACAAGTCGGCCAGCAAATCCTCCGACTGAGACCGCGCGTCTGACTGAAATCAGCGGCTGGCGTCGACGGCCGCTTTCTGGTTTGAATCACTTGCGATGCGTGCGCTCTTCCTCGACGGCTCCCAACTGACGCTCCGGCGGGATTACCCCGCACCCGCACCAGCGAGCGGTGAAAGCCTGATCCGCGTCACGACGGCCGGTATCTGCGGCACCGACCTCGAACTGGTCCGCGGCTACATGGGCTATCGCGGCGCGCCCGGTCACGAGTTTGTCGGGGTGGTCACCGCAAGCTCGACACCGGCGCTGGTCGGGACGCGCGTCGCGGGCGAGATCAACGCCGCCTGCGGGGATTGCGATTTCTGCCGCGCCAACCTCGGCCGGCACTGTCCCGCGCGCACCGTGCTGGGAATTCTCGGCCGCGACGGGGCCTTCGCCGATTACCTTACGCTCCCCGACCGCAATCTGATCCCGATCCCCGCATCGATTCCCGACGAAGCCGCGGTCCTGATCGAACCGATCGCCGCCGCGTGCGAAATCTTCGAGCAGGTCGCGCTCGCCCCGGACGAAAAGATTCTCGTGCTCGGTGACGGCCGCCTGGGCGCGATCGTCGCGAGCGTGCTGCGGGCGCATGGTTATGCGCCGGTCATCGGCGGGCACCATCGGGAGAAGCTGGCGGCGCTCGCGCGGCTCGGACTCAAGGTGGAAGCCGAGGAAACGCTACGGCCGGGCTTCGACTCCGTGGTCGACTGCACCGGTAATCCGGCGGGTTTCGCCCGGGCGGTCACGCTGGTTCGCCCGCGCGGCCGGATCATCCTGAAGAGCACGGCCGCCGACAACGGCGCGCTCAACCTGGCGCCGGTCGTGATCAACGAGATCAGCGTGATCGGTTCACGCTGCGGCCGTTTCGGTCCGGCCGTGGCGATGCTGGATGAGGGCCTGCTCGATCCGCGACCTTTGATCTCCGCGCGCTATCCGCTCGACGACGGGCTCGCCGCCTTCGACGCCGCGCGCGACCCGCGCAACTTCAAAATCCTGTTACAGGTCGCCTGAAGGATGCCGCGACCCCTCACGCGCGCCCGGCCACCCGGCATCCGGGTCGGGATCGATACCGGCGGCACCTTCACCGATCTGGTCGCAATCGTCGGGGGCGAGCTGCGCGTGCACAAGCTGCCGTCGACCCCGCACGACCCGGCCGAAGCGGTCGTCCGCGGACTCACCGCGCTGCTGAATGACGTCACCCCCGGAGTCGTCACCTACAGCTCGACGGTCGCGACCAACACCCTGCTTGAGGGCAAGGGCGCACGAGTCGCACTCGTGACCGATCGCGGCTTCGAGGACCTGATTGAAATCGGCCGCCAGAATCGCACTGAGCTTTACGCGCTGGCCCCCAGCCGCCCCATGCCGCTGGTCCCGCGCGAGCTGCGCTTCGGCGTGGGTGGCCGGACCTTCTTCGACGGTAGCGTCGCAACCCCGCTCGCAGCCGACGAACTGATGCGGCTCCGTGAGACGATCGCGGCCAGTGGCGTCGACGCCATCGCCGTCTGCCTGCTCCACGCGTACGCCAACCCGGCGAGTGAACAGGCGATCGCCGACGCCCTCGCGCCGCTCGGTCCGCCGCTTTCCATCTCCCATCGGATA
>Ga0074045_10001232_pt1 | contig 24974 bp, 19 predicted proteins | sample BogForMeECP23OM2_FD_94442 | JGI IMG/M metagenome (GOLD analysis project Ga0074045, IMG submission 94442) | Bog forest soil microbial communities from Calvert Island, British Columbia, Canada - Bog Forest MetaG ECP23OM2 | ecosystem: Environmental > Terrestrial > Soil > Wetlands ... | reverse complement strand
TCCGAATGGGTGAACTCGATGAAGTAGCGGGCCACGTCCACCATACAGTTGTCTTCGTCCATGACGACCATACCACCGGAACCCATGATCGAACCGAGGCGAGACAGGCTCTCGTAGTCGACGGGAGTATCAAACATGTCCAGCGGGATGCAGCCCCCGGAGGGACCGCCAGTTTGCACGGCCTTTACCTGACGGCCGGCGATGCCGCCTTCGCCGATATCGTAGATAAAGGTCTTGAGAGGAGTGCCGAGAGGCATTTCGACCAGGCCGGTGTTGTGAACCTTGCCGACCAAGGAAAACACCTTTGTGCCGGAGCTCCTGGGACTTCCGGTTTCCGTAAACCACGCAGGCCCTTTTGTGACGATGGGGGCAATGTTGTACCAGGTTTCCACGTTGTTGATGTTCGTGGGCTTGCCCCAGAGACCTTTTTGCGCGGGGAATGGAGGACGAGGACGGGGTCGTCCCGCCTGCCCTTCCAGGGATGCAATCAGTGCGGTCTCTTCGCCGCAGACAAACGCGCCGGCCCCTTCGACGATCTCAATGTCAAATTTGAACCCGCGACCTAGAATGTTTTCGCCAAGGATTCCATACTCGCGGGCTTGTTCAATGGCACGGTTCAAGTGATGCACGGCGAGAGGGTACTCAGCACGGACATAAATAATGCCTTCGCTGGCACCCATGACGTAACCGCCGATGATCATGCCTTCGAGCAGCGAGTGTGGATCGCTTTCAATCTCATTGCGGTTCATGTAGGCGCCCGGGTCGCCTTCATCCGCGTTGCAGATAATGTATTTCTGGTCAGCCTTTGCTTTGGCAAGGAACTCCCACTTGTTTCCCGTGAGGTATCCCGCGCCGCCGCGACCGCGGAGCTTTGCAGCCTTGATCTGTTCAATGACGTTCTCTGGGCGTCCGTCGATCAAAACTTTATAGAGAGCTTGGTAACCACCGACGGCGATGTATTCCTCAATGTCGTCGGGATTGATAAAGCCGGAATTCCGTAGAACGATTTTTTTCTGTCCCTTGAAAAATGGGACGTCACTCCACAACGGCACCTCGGGATATCCGCGGCCATACTTCAGTTGCCCCGTGATGTGATCCCACTCCTCCACTTTGCAGTAAGCCAGTTCGCGGGTGATGTTCCCGAGAGACAGATCATGCAGGATGCGTGCCGCATCATTCGCTTGGGCACGGCGCAGGATTACAAGAGGAAGGCCGGGAATGCGTACATTGGTCAGCGGTTCCTGGAAACAAGCGCCGAAACAGCCGACGTTGGTGAGAATGACATTTATACCGCTGTGAACGAGGGCTTCCGCGAAAGCGTGGAACAAGCCTTCGGCGCCGTTGCCCCGGCCGCAGGTACCCATGCCGACGGCAATACGAGGAACAGACGGAACCAACTTTGCCAAGCCGGCTTCACGGACAGCATTAAAGGCGCCAAAATCCTGGATTCGGGGCATCACTCACTCTCCCGCTCAATGGTCTGGATTTCGCGCTGGAGCGTGCGTTCGTTCACATGGCCGCAAATTCGGTGGTTCACTTCCACCACTGGAGCCAAGGCACACTGTCCGAAGCAAGCAACGGTGCGCACGGTGAATTTCTTGTCTGGCGTGGTGAGGAGAATCTTGTCGGAGTCGCTTTCCTCGTTGCCGTCCACCTTGCTCAGGCCCAGTTCCAGACGCGCGCTCTGCAAAAGACCGCGCGAGCCACGGGTGTGGCAAGCCGTTCCGCGGCAAATGCAGATGGTGTTATCGCCCTGTGGTTGGAGGTTGAAGAGGGCGTAAAAGGTGGCAACGCTGTAGATTCGGGCTAGCGGAGTGGCCGTCTGCGCTGCGACATATTGGAGTATTTCCGGCGGGAGATATTTGTGAGGATTGTGTTCTTGGACGGCTTCGAGAATACCGAGGAGCGAACCAGGGTGGCCAGTAAGTTTGCCAACGATCTGATCAATAAAAGCACGCTCTGGAGCAGGAAGCGTTTCTGGGGGTGATGCGTGCATGGCACTCCTTTCAAGGGGACCAGCACTTCGTTCCCAAGCGAATTGACACCAATGGCCTCGTGGCAACCGTACCGCAGGCAAGCAGGCGAGGAGCGTGGAGCGGGTCGTGAGCCAAGGGGAGCGACTCAGCCAACCGACGGTGCGAGGTGCGTAGTTGAGGCACCTAATGGAAGGTTAAGAGTGGGAGGACATGTGCGCTATGACGCAGGTCACAGGGGTGGGGCTGGTTGCCAGAAAGGCACTACCGGCAGTTGGATCCTGGATCGTGCGGAAGAGCGATAGACACAAAGAGTGAATCTACGTTCCAGGCAACAACTTTCGTAAAACAAGAAGTGGGTGTTATACTGGCGCACGTTTTATGGGGGAGGGGGGTAAAACTGGGACAGTCAGAAGTTGGGCCCTATTCTAGTTCTTACATTCCGAAAAATTTTCTAATCATCTGCTCATTCATATCCTGCTGCGGTTGTGCTGTAATCCCTCCAGCGATTACAAATCAGCCCACGAGTCAGACGGTGGTTCTTGGTCAAACGGCTACATTCTCAGTGACGGCAATAGGACCAGGTCCCTTAACCTACCAGTGGCAAAAAGGTTCGACGCCAATTCCAGGGGCGACCTCAGCCAGTTACACGACAGGCGCGACGACAGCATCCGACAGCGGGACGCAGTTCAATGTCGTGGTCTCGGGTTCGGCGCGGTCTGTCGCGACGAGCAACCCGGCCACGTTAACAGTAGTCCCTGCGACTGACGTACTGACGTACCACAACGACGATGCACGCACTGGACAAAACTTGACGGAGGGTATCCTAACCCTCAGCAACGTAAATGCAGCAAGGTTTGGCAAGGTCAATTTTTATCTGGCGGACGGATTGGTGGACGCTCAACCCCTTTATGCTTCGAATGAGAAATTTCCGAATAACACCACACACAATCTGTTGATTGTCGCCACGGAAAGCGGTTCGGTGTACGCGTTCGACGCGGATTCCGGCACAAGGATCTGGCAGGTCTCAACCTTAGGAACAGGTGAGACCCCCTCGGACGATCCCGGTTGTTCCGGATGTCAGCAAATTGGAGTAAACGCGACTCCGGTGATCGATCGGGTGATTGGCGGGCATGGCGCGGTATATGTGGTGGCTGCTTCGAAAGACGGTTCGGGCAATTACCACCAACGGCTGCACGCTCTAGATCTGACGACGGGAAGTGAACTGTTCGGCGGACCGGTCGAGATTCGGGCGACTTATCCGGGGACGGGCGATGACAGTGACGGCACGAACGTAATATTCGATCCGCGGCAGTACAGGGAGCGTGCCGCACTGTTGCTATTGAACGGGGTTATCTATACGGCGTGGGCTTCGCACTGGGATAACCGGCCGTACACGGGCTGGATCATAGCGTACAGCGCATCCACCTTGGCGCAGACTGGTGTGCTGAATGTCACGCCCAACGGAAGCGAAGGAGCCATTTGGATGTCGGGAGCGGGGCTGGCCGCCGACAACGCGGGCAACATTTATTTTGCCGACGCCAACGGAGATTTCGACGATACGCTGAACAGTAGTGGTTTTCCGGCTCACGGTGATTACGGCAACGCCTTCATGAAGCTTTCGACTTCCTCCGGCGGGTTGGCGGTCGCCGACTATTTTGAAATGGAAGGCTACTCTGCGGAGAATATCGGTGACGTGGATTTCGGTTCCGGCGGCACGATGGTGCTGCCAGACCTGAACGACGGATCGGGGCACACGTTGCATCTGGCGGTCGGCGCAGGCAAAGATTCGAATCTTTACGTGGTGAATCGCGATGCCATGGGCAAGTTGAGCGCCAACGACGTCAACATCTATCAGAAACTCGTCGGAGCACTCCCAGGTGGAGTTTGGGGGATGCCGGCGTACTTCAAAAACAGCGTGTATTATGCATCGCAGTCCAGCCAGCTACAGGCGTTTACTTTCAGCAACGGCAAACTTTCCAGCCATTCCACGGCGCAATCGGTTAACAGCTTTCCCTATCCTGGCGCAACACCGAGTGTTTCGGCCAATGGGACGAGTAATGGAATAGTCTGGGCGGTGCAGCAGCCGAACGCAGAAGATTCGTCTCTGCACGCTTACGACGCAAGCAATCTGAAAGAACTCTACAATAGCGACCAGACGGGCAGCCGCGATCAGTTCGCGTGGGGAAGCAAGTTTGTTCCGCCGATGATCGCGAACGGCAAAGTGTTTGTAGCTACATTCACGGGAGTGGCCGCGTTCGGTCCACTGCAATAGCGACGCTTACCTGCAGCGCGTTGAAGCGGCACCGAGCATCGGTGCGGATTGTCTACCGGACGATTATTAAACGAAATACTGATTTTGAGGGAGATGCGCTGGCACTTACTCGTCGCGAATTGTGTTCGATGATTCCTTCATAGCCGTCGAGAAAAAGGTCGGTTCAGCAAAGCCGCTTTTCCTTGTGGAGATGCGTTTGGACGAATTTCCAACTGCGACCGTTCGCAACTCCACGTTGATGATAGGGTTCGTTTACTTGACGAACCAGAACCGTTTGAATCTACACGGAATTGTAGTTGCTGCCCCGTCGAAAGAAACGCAGTGGTGGGGGTGATCTGTAGTTGGTTTACGCTGGGTTGAGCGTTTGTTGGCGGAAGTGTCTACTGCTGAAAACAGTTGCGAGGAGTGAGACGCTGTCAGCCATTGAATCGCACGTAAGAAGATAAGCTGCGGCGTAACATGATCGCATTGGCCAGCGCGCACAGTCACACAGGCCAACTCAAATCTCTCCATTCCTCTCAATAGTGACCGCTAAATTCAGCGACTGCGCTGCACATCAGCTTTGCCTCATCCCTTTCTAGAGGAAAAGTTCCATCCCGCTCGCAGAGCTTGTTGCGCAGGTCGGGAATGTCTAGCAAATCCCGTGAGAATCACTCATGTTCGAGAATTGCCGCTGATGCTCCGATGAGTTCGTTCAACGACTGGCGGCAAGGTGCCGGACATTATGTTCATCGATCCGCCAACTCTGGAGACCGCGGCTCTCAAAAGCAAACTCCGTCGATGAGGCACCCAATTTCTTCATGGCTTCGGCAACCTTGTGTTTCTTCTCGAATTCGCAGTACAACAACATATAACCACCGCCGCCCGCCCCCGTAATTTTCCCGCCTAGCGCCCCAATCTTACGTGCTGTCTCGTACATTTCGTCGATTGTGGCGTTGCTAATTCGCGGGGAAAGCTTTTTTTTCGATTCCCATGCCGAGTGCAATAAATCTGCGAAATCAGAGAGCCGACGCCTCAATAACGCATTTTTCATATCTACGGCTAGCTGTTTCTGATCGCGGAGTGCCTGCAAAGTATCTTCCTGTTTCTCGTCGAACCGTTTGGTCTGATCCTCAATGATGCGGTCGGATCTGCGCGTCGTACCCGTGTAGCACAACAATAGGTTGTGTTCCAATTCATTGACCGTGTCTTGGTGAACTCGAAGCGGATTTACAATTACCCTCTCCCCGTAAAATTCGATGAAATTGAAACCTCCAAAGCTTGCCGCGTATTGATCCTGGTGACCACCTTTTATCTGCAGATCCTCTCGCTCGATCAAATAGGCGAGGTGAGCAATCTCATATTCCGTCAGGGGTAAACTCTTGAACTCCTTAACAAGCCCTACCAAACCCACGATCAGAGCCGAAGATGAGCCCAAACCTGACCCAGGTGGAGCGTCACTGTGCAGGAAAACGTCAAATCCCTTTGAATTTTGCGCTTCCAGCCTAACTATCGTTGCTTTTACAAGATCAAGTTGTCCATCTAACTTTAGCTCGCTGTCCACGGGGTAATCCAACAAGATGCCTAAATCGACCGATTCAATGCGGATACGGCCGTCCTCGCGAGGCCGGAGACTTCCCCATGCATAGTTATCGATAGTGGCGTTCAGAACGCAACCGCCTTCTCTCTCCGGATAGGGTGGGACATCCGTTCCTCCGCCAGCAAAGCTGATCCGTAGAGGTGCCTTAGTGCGAATCGTTGCTGCGAAACCGTTCTGGTAGCTCACTTTGCGCTCTCCGAAAATCGTCCGGGACTCCGATGTCAAGGAAATAACCATCTGTCACGAATCCAAACAGTCTCTTCTTCAGAAGCAAACGGGGAAACACTTCCTTCTCGAGTGACACCGGTCGGCCGATCGGAATTATGCTGAAGAGTTTATTCTCAAACAGATATACGCCGCCATTAATCTGCCGCCTCGCGCCAGGAAAGCCGTCTCCGGTGTCGCTCGAACGCTTCTCCACAAACAATGTCACTCGACCTCGGGAATCCAACCGGAGTGTCCCGAATCGTCCTGTGTCTGCCACCTTCGCCACTGCCAGTGTAGCCCAACCTTTCTGAACGCGGTGGAACGCACTCATCTCTCGCAGATTTACGTCTAGGAAGGTATCACCATTTATGACGAAAACTTTTTTGCCTTCGAGCATTTCTGCAGCCTTCTTCACGGCGCCGGCAGTCCCGAGTGGGCTCCTCTCGATGGAATACCTAACTCGCAAACCCCATTTCTTACCTGAACCGACATACTTCTGTATGGGCGATCTCTTGTAACCCACGCATAGGATGACCTCTTCGACTCCCTGCCTATGCAACCAGTTCAGCAAGTAATCCAGAAATGGCCGCGTTCCGACCGGCGCCAAAGTCTTCGGACCGGCCGCATACGCGGATCGCAGCCGTGTACCGAGTCCTCCAGCTAATATCAGCGCGGAAGGAAAATTCTCATTCTTTCCCTTGGTCAAAGTTGTTTTCGGGGTTCGGCCCGTAGCGACGGAATGGATTTCCTTAGGGCGTCGAAAGGTCAACCGATCTTCCCTTTTTGCTTCAACCTAATCGGACTAACTTCTGAGCAGCTTCGAATAGGGAAGGGACGGAAATATTAGCTTCAATTTCTGGAGCGACATTCCTTCTCAAAATCCGAGCGGTTCTGCATCCGGCATTCTTACCGGTGATCACGTCGACATCCGAATCACCCACCATCCAGGAATTCGGCAAATCAATCTGGTGCTCACGAGCGGCCTGGAAAAGCATGCCCGGGGCAGGTTTCCTGCAGGCACAGGGAGGCTGAATGTCGTGCGGGCAAAAATAAATAGCGGTGATCGATACATGTGAAGCTGCGAGCCGTTCAACCATGCGTTGATGAATCAGTTCGAGTTCTTCTATCGTGATGAGGCCCTTGGCCACGCATCGTTGGTTGGTGACTACAATGACTGAGAATTGAGCCTGGTTGAGGAGCGCGACGGCCTCGGTGACACAAGTAAGGAACTCAAAGTCTTGCCAACGAGTTATGTATTGACCTTCAGGCGCCTTACGATTGATAACCCCATCCCGGTCGACAAACACAGCCTTGGGCATGAAAATGTTCCTGTTCCACCAACTCGGAAAGAATGTGACCTATCAGGATGGGAAAGGGATCACGCAACAGCATTTGTTTGACGGCCATCGAGGCCTCAATGGATTTAGCCACCCTAGCCTCGAAATCAGCGAATTGACCCATGGATTCACCTGCACCAATTGACAGGCTGTGCTCACGCGGTCTTCTCGAATAAGGGAAAAACCGAGATACCGACAGGCATGCAGGGACATTTCGCTCGCGCGAAAGAGTGTTGCCACAAATCGGGGCATCACGATCACTGAGCGGTTGAAGGCTGCCTTCAGGCGCCTGCCCTTCGATGCATGCTCTTGCTAGGCCTTGTCGCTGACGCCGACGAGACCACCCCTTGCTTTGAGTCTCCGAAGGCAAAGGAGCCACGGCCCGCAGTGTCTTGGCTTCGCAGCCCATTCTGCGGCAGCAAAACAGTCCTGAATGTTTTCGCAAAAACAACACAATCCAGCCAGGCGGTCCAATTGCGGACATACCATGCCTCGAGCGTGACGCGATCTTCGAAGGTCAATTCATTTCTGCCGCTCACTTGCCAGAGCCCGGTCATGCCGGGCCGGGCAGAGAGAATCGACTGAAGGTCAATGCCGATGCGACTGCGTTCGTCAGGGAGATACGGACGGGGCCCTACCAAGCTCATCTCGCCTTTGAGGACGTTTAAGAATTGTGGGAGTTCGTCAAGGCTCCATCGCCGCAAGAAGCCACCCACCCGAGTAAGCCGAGGATCGTTTTGCCTTAGTTTGGCATACTTCCGCCATTCATCCATTGCATGCGGATTGGATTCCAGATAACGCGAGAGATCCTGTTCGCCATCTACACGCATGGTCCGGAACTTGAGACAGCAAAACGTTCGTCCCCGATATCCGATCCTTTCTTGAACAAATAGGACAGGCCCTCCGGAATCCAGCTTTACGAGCAGGGCGACGATCGCACAGATTGGAAGCACCATCAGCGTTAACGCGGCTCCTAACAACAAATCAACACTTCTCTTCAACCATCCATTCCAAGGCTTCGCCAGGTTATTTGAAAGCTTGAGCATCATCACACGCTGGTGAAGAAGGCCGTCGACCTGCAAATTCATTATGGGTAGACTCCATAATTGCGGCACAACGTAAATACTGTCGCAGCACGGCTGGAGTTCATGAACGAGAGCCAATAATTTTTCTTCAGGCAGTCCCGGCATAGCGATCAACACGTCCCTTGAGTTTGTGCGCTCCATATGCTCGCGGGCCTCCGAAAGATTACCCAAGACATGTACAGGCGTACCTTGGGAGACCCCAATGCATATGCCTCTCTTATCCGGATTATCATCGAGTACACCCGTGAGTTCATAGCCCAGGAACGGATCGGACGTCAATCCGCGCATGGCGAGTGCTGTCATGTCGGTTGCCCCTAGAATCAAGATTCGCTTTCGCCACGGTCCGACGGCACGCAGGCTGCGCTTCGTCCAATAGCGCACGAAGGGCAAGAAAATAAGAAGATTCATCGCCGTTAGGAGGATCGTGGTGCGAGACACGAGTGGGTTCTGCTGGGTTAAGGCTAGAGACGCCAACAGAACGATTAGGCTCAAGGCAACCGCCTTAAACAGGTGGCTGACTTCATTCGACAGAGAACGGCGCCGAGTGTAAAGACCCTCGAGTGCAAGAAATAGAAGAGGTACTACCCACAGCCAGCCAAAAAGTAAATAGTGAGCAAACGGAAACGTCAAGGGCTGCAGACGAGCATCCACGTGAAGAAGAAGATACTTCCTCGTGAGTATCGCGAACTCGAGAGAAAGGGCAATCGCAGCGATGTCTGTCAAAACGAGAACGAGAGCACAAATTACAAGACGAGGCAAGACGCGTGGCCGCGGCTGTTGGCCTTCCGACTTGTTTTCATTCAACGGGGCGAGTAACGGTTCGGGCACCATTTTTGCAGTCGACATAAAACTCCTATCAAGAGCGGTTTGTAAACGGCACCTGCGAAATCAAAACAATTTCATCGAGAGCCTGGGGATTGCAGAAGGATGCGCATCCGAGTTTCAATACTTCTCGATTCGGGCCAGTGGAAGGAAACCGCAAGAACGATTTGTAGTTCCGCTCATCAATGTTCATACATTTAAGTTGCAATGTTTCCTTCGCGAGATGAACAATTTCCCCCTCGTCACTCGTCGCGGACGCATTCCGCTCTAATTGCAAGCTTTTAGACTGGCAGTTTCTCTCTCTGCGTGGCGCATGGCACTACCCCCTCATCGAAAGAGAAAATACCGCAGGTGTTTAACACGGAACCCTCAAATCGTCGGAGAATTTCATCACGGTTCAGATTAGAAACGGCATACTTTCTCGCTTCTTGTCCAAGCTGGTCTCGGACAGAAGATTTTTCCACGAGTCGCAGGAGAGCAGACACAAACGCGTCCACATCCCTAGGGGGAGTGACAATTCCTCTTCCTTCAAGCACGCTGAATAGTTCCGTTCCAGGATAAGCTGTCGCGACAATCGCCCGGCCACTTGCCATCATACCCGTCAGCTTGGACGGCATAAGCAGATCAGCGGCGTCTGACAACTGCGGCAAAAGATGGATATCCGCCAAATTCAGCAGGTCATTCAGTCGCTCGGCGGGCTGGACCGGGAGCAATGAAACATTAGCCAGGCCCTTCACTCTGTCGACGAAATTTTGCTCTTCAGGTCCTTTCCCACAGAAGACAAAGCGTAGATTGGGACAGGACGACAATCGGATAGCAGCGTCTACGAGGAGATCAAGTCCATGCTTTTTACCCATACTCCCCGCATAGAGGGCCACGACCGTGGAATCGGTGATACCAAGTTCCCTCCGAAAGAGGCTAGGTTCAGCAAGTGGATAGATCTCGTCCGTGTCCACCCAATTGGGAAACAATATGCATCGATCGGGATCGACTCCTTTCGAATGGAGACGATCAACCATTCGGTTGGAAATAGTTGAAACTCGATCGAAAAGAGACAATATCCTGCGCTCCATGGTGAGTGCCCAATCCCGCAAACGGGAAGAGGAGAGATCGCCGAGTTCAAAGGCTGCATCGACCTCGAAGTCCTGAATGTGTAACCATGCTTTAGCCCCCGACCAGCGCGCGACGAGCAATGCCTGGAGTGCACAGAAAAAGGTCGGTTCAACCACTAGAACCACGTCTGGCGGCCAGTCGACCTGCCGTATAAGCGGGGGAACACTGCTCAGTCCGAAGCTTGCTAAGTGAAGCAGCCGTTTTGCCCCGTTCGGATTTTCAGGAACCCAAATCGGGCAGCGGAATATCTCGATGGTTGGAGCTTGACCATGCCGGACGCCAGATGTCTTTTCGTTTCCGTTCTGCAGATGGAAGCACTCCCGGGAGTATTTCCAGGCACTATATTCCGGCAGGACCCGCCAGTGCGGATAGGATGGCGGCGCCGTAACAACCCGCACGTCATGCCCTCGACCGGCGAGCCAATGGGCCATGTCGCCTGTGTATTTGCCGGTCCCGGTTGGTTCCGGATGAAAATTAATTCCGTAGATCAGGATACGCATCGCTCACGCTTTGGAGGCGACCGTCAAAATGCAATCGCCACACCCGAGACGATTTCCAAGCCACAGCACAGGGAAGAGAATAAATCTGGCGAACAACATAAAAAAGGCGGTCAAGAACGGATTTCTTAATTGTCGAGTCTTTCTCCCCTTTCTTGCGAAGAGGTACGCAATCAAAGACTGCGCAACCCACAGCGAAGGAGTGATCTGAACTACCTCGATGCGCGTGTAACCCGCGTTTGTGAGCATCTGTCGAAGAGTGTTAGGCGAAAAGTGAAAAATATGAAAAGGGACGTGCCAGTTAATCCAGGAATTCCCGAAAATCCTGCGTAGCCAACTCTGGCCATTGGGACAGCTGATCCATATTTTGCCATCGTCCGTGAGGATTCGATGAACATCCTGGAGCATCTGTCGAGGGTCCAACGAGTGCTCCAAAACATTGGAGAGCACCGCCACATCATACGGAGCCACAGGCACGTAATCCCCAAGCAAACAGGTATATACGTTAAATCCTGCATCTCTCGCTTGCATTGCGGCTCGCTGGTTCAGCTCCAAACCTTCCGCCTGAAACCCATTCCGTGCATAAATGCGAAGCCCACGACCTTCGTTGCAGCCAATATCAAGAAGCCGTCCCGAACCCTGTCTGGAGTGAAAAGAAATGTCGCCATCAAGACGGGTCCAAAGAGCATACAGAGAAGACATCAAGAACAGTTCTCTCAATCTCGTGTACCGGGTACCCGTTTCTCCACCAAAGTTGTATTGGGACTCATAAAGTGCTTTTAGCTCTGGTAGTGAAGGCACTGGCCATGTTCTCTCCAAGCTGCACTTAGGACATCGACGAATCTCATATGACCCCAGTACTCCAAAACGGGTGTCGGTCAATCCACCTTCAACCTTTTCAAGCGACAACCCGCACAGAATGCACACCCCGCTATCCGCCTGCTCCGAGGAGGCCTGTTGGACAACCTGGAACGCCTGTACACTTCCCGCCCTTCCCAATTCGTTAGTAGATCGATTCAATTCCTCTCCGTTTCTCCGGCTCTTTTCATCGATACCACCAATATCACCGCTTCCTCATGTATCTGCAACTGAATCTCAGCGCTCCTCATTCAATTTCCTCCTGAGGCGAGACCGTGTCCACAGAGCATTTCCCGCTCCAAGAAATCCCGATAAGTTATGCTTAGACCTTCTTGCAGAGAAGTCCGAGGATTCCATCCCAAACTCCTCAATTGGTTGCTATCCAGCAATTTCCGCGGAGTCCCATCCGGCTTCGATGCATCGAAGACCAGGGTTCCTCCAAATCCGACAACACGAGCGATAAGTTCAGCCAGTTTATGTATGGTTACATCCTCGCCGTAGCCGATATTGATGGTTGGCAGCGAGGCCTCATTAGTGAGGATGGCGTCGATCTTTTCATCCGACAAGTTCATTAAGAACACGCAGGCGTTCGCCGCGTCGTCGCTGAACAGAAACTCGCGGCGCGGCGACCCGGTGCCCCAAATGATGGCCTCGCTCGCGCCGTTTACTTTTGCCTCATGGATCTTTCGAATCAGCGCTGGAATAACATGAGAATCATGAAGATCGTAGTGGTCACCTGGACCGTAGAGGTTCGTCGGCATCGCCGCAACAAAGCTCGTGCCATATTGCCGATTATATGACCGGCACATTTCGATCCCAGCAATTTTCGCTAGTGCGTAAGCACGATTTGTAGGCTCAAGGGGTCCTGTAAGCAAATATTCCTCCTTCATTGGCTGGGGCGCATGCTTTGGGTAGATACAACTCGACCCAAGGAAGAGAAGCCGATTCACACCGACACGGTATGCCTCGTGGATCACATGAGTCTGAATAAGCAGATTCTGACGGATAAACTCAGCCGGGTAAGTGGAGTTCGCAAGAATGCCGCCAACTCTGGCTGCAGCCAGGAAAACATATTCGGGACGCTCCCGGGAGAAGAATTCCTTGACTTCGCTTTGATTGGTCAGATCAACTTCCCCATGCGTGCGAACCAGTACATTGGTGTACCCAGCGGCCTTAAGTTGGCGCACCAGAGCAGAACCAACGAGACCGCGATGCCCAGCCACATGAACTTTTGCGCCTAAATTCATAAGCTAATCGGTGTGACTGTGAACATGATACCCAGAGTTGGCAACCAAATGGTCACGTTCCGCAAGTTTCAAATCCTCAGCCACCATTTCCGCAACAAGCTCGCGAAAGCTGACTTTTGGCTGCCAGCCCAACTTGGCCCGCGCCTTGCTCGCGTCACCCACAAGCGTGCTGACTTCCGCAGGACGAAAATAGTGCGGATCGACGGCAACGACGCGTCGCCCATTCTCATCTACGGCATGCTCTCCCAGACCGTGGCCGTGCCACGTCAGCTTCATTTCTAGCGCATTGGCCGCAGTAATTACGAATTCACGAACGGAATATTGCTGGCCTGTGGCGATCACATAGTCATCCGGTTCAGCCTGCTGCAGCATGAGCCATTGCATTTCGACGTAATCACGCGCGTGGCCCCAGTCTCGCTTCGCATCCAAATTACCGAGGAAGACGCAAGCCTGAGTTCCAACTTTGACACGCGCGAGCCCGCGCGTGATTTTGCGCGTCACGAAGGTTTCACCACGCATGGGGGATTCGTGATTGAAGAGAATTCCGTTGCACGCATATATGCCATAGGCTTCGCGGTAGTTCACGGTGATCCAGTGGGCGAACAACTTCGCTACTCCGTACGGTGATCGCGGATGAAATGGCGTGGTTTCCTTTTGGGGCACCTCCTGCACGAGCCCGTAAAGCTCAGACGTGGATGCCTGGTAAAACCGCACGCGACGGCTCAAGCCCAGCGTCTGGATGGCGTCTAGGAGGCGCAAGGTCCCGAGGGCACCCACGTTCGCGGTGTATTCCGGCGACTCGAACGAAACTGCGACGTGGCTCTGTGCAGCCAGATTGTAGATCTCATCGGGCTGCACGACCTGAATGATACGGGTCAGGCTACTTGCGTCGGTCATGTCGCCATAATGAAGACGGAAACGAACTTCGGGATCGTGAGGGTCTTGATAGAGGTGATCAATGCGCGAAGTATTGAAAGACGAAGCGCGCCGCTTAATTCCGTGGACTTCGTAGCCCTTGTCGAGGAGGAACTCCGCTAGATACGCTCCATCCTGTCCCGTAATGCCGGTGATCAATGCTTTCTTCATTGGTTCCTCTTAGGACTTCCTCCCCTCAACACAGATTCCCGCGCCACCTAGGACCCTTTCTGCCTCTTCGATCTCCTCGATGCCCGGGATTTCGCTTTCCAGATAGCCTCGCGCTCGAACGTCGGCAAAACCAGCTTTCTGCATATAACGGCATAGAGAATCGGAGTCGTACATCCATTTGTGTGAATGAAAATCTTTCCAAATGGCATAGAACTTAAAGACCGGATTCCCCCCAAGACGGGCAGCACTACGGAATCCTAATCTCTCATTCAAATGATCGGCGGCTGAGACGCTCTGCGAATTAGCATTCTGTTCCCCGCCATTGCCGTGAAGGTAGTCTTGGGCCATTGAATGTAAGTCTGGAACTACAATGCGGACGACCCCGCCAGGCTTCGCAACTCTCTTACATTCCAGCAACAGCTGCTGCGCCTCAACGAGGTAAAGATGTTCCAACACATGTGAGGCATAGATGGCGGAGAAAGAGTTGTCTTGAAAAGGGAGAGGTTTCGCCAAGTCATGCACGATCGGTTTTACAGTCCATTCCGCGCCTTGGTTGGCTGCAGTGATAACTCCAATCGTCTTCAGGAACTTGCGCAGATTTGGATGATGCGAGAACCATGCATTCCAAGAACCGTCGACGTTCAGCCAACCATCGGGAGCATTCGGTCCACATCCTAAATTCAACCTTTGTGAATACAACAAGTCGCATCTCACGTCACTCTCCCAGACACTGAATCTGATAGCTCGAACCAGCTACCGGAGTACCGAGAAATGAAAGGGTCATATTGGTCGTGGTTGCCGTCGCTTCACCGTAAATCCCTGTATACGATCCTGAACCACCAACCATTTTGCATATGTAGAAGGGCGTCGTGGTGGGCCATGGCGTCGGGAACGTAATCTCCAAGGTTGGGCCGAGAACCTGTTGAACTCCGTTGCTATGCACGACAAAGCTGAACCGTTGCGAATTGCCGAAGGCATAATCCACGTTTGCCGAACTCCCCCAACCGGGTGTGAGTTGCACGTTGGCGGGAGTAAACGCGGTACCAAGATTGGGAATAAGGAATTGCGACTGCACGGATGATACGCCCGAATAAAGGTCATTCGGAAAAAGCACTCCTTGTTGCGAAGGTCCGCCGATCAGCCTAGTAAGGACAGATGGAGAATCGTTGAAAATGGAGACCCACCAAGTGCATGGGTTGATCGACTGAACAATTTGAGTCGCCTTGCGGCCGCCGGAATAAATCAACAATCCGTTGATGTAGGTCGAGATGCCCGCATTGCTGAACCAGTAGTCCGTTTCCGGCGTGGGAGCATTGATATTATCTAAGGCTTTGCCGCCCTCTATAACCAGAGTTGCCGCGCCCGATCCGACAAAGTAGTGCGTTGTAATTGCGGGGCCGTCACTCAAGTTTTCCCAGTGGCAGTTCGTACAGGAAAATATCCCGCTCATAGCTTGGACCCCTGCCGTCAAGTTGGAATCGATGGAAACTCCATGGGCATAGACGTCGGCATTTCCGACTAGCAGAAAGCCGATGCCATTCCCAGCTACCCGTCCGCCAAATAGAGATATATTCTCGAGATTTCCCGCGAATGAAATTCCGGTCGTATTGTCTGCAATGGAATCGCTCCTAAGCACTACGCCCCACGATTGAGTGCCCGATTCAATAAAGCTGATGCCAGTTCCAAATCCGTTTACTCTCGTGTTCGCAATCTCGCCATTCTGAGCCCCGCTGTTAATACCACCTAGCTGGACTCCCGTCGCCAAACTGGCACAACCTCCCAACTTCTGGCAGCCGTTGTTCTGAAGGACGATGTCCCGGATGCCATGCACGGGAACATTTCCTCCGCCCTGAAGCGGAACATAGTCGAAAGTCATGGCTGAACTCGCCGTAGTGGGGATGTAATTCAGACACGCCCCACCGGTTGGCCCTGGGAGGGTAACACCAGAGACGACAGGACCCGGGGCTTGGGAAGTGGGACCGCCTCCTTGTAGAAGTGCGTACTTTCCTACGGTAGTGAAGGCAATCGGCACGCTAAAGTCGTAGCAAGCGCCATTCAACTGGGGTACCAAGACGATGGTACAGCCCGTACTTGGACAAGACGCGTAGGCTACGTTGATCTGCGCCCCCATATCCGGATTGGTTCCCCATTGAGGTACACTTCCGCCCACGTAAACGAGAGCAGAGTTGATGCCTTGTCCATACACTGAGCCTGTGAGGAGCAACAAAAGCAGAAGGATTTTCTTCATCGTTTCCACTCAGAGCCAGCTTCCGCTGTCGAGCCAAAGAATTGGTTCGATTTTCCCGCCACGTCAGTCTCCTTGTTCAGAACTGTCTTTCTCAGCCTTAGGTGCAAAATGGTGAAGGTCGCTCAGCGTCAACGCGAATTAATCATCCTTATGTCGCCGTAGCGTTTGTCGTGGAATTCATCGCCCCGATCGGATGTCGGCGAACGATCGCGGGCGTCAAAAGACTCACGGCGAACCCAGCAAAAGAAAAGAGGGGAACGTATAAGAAGCGATTGTAGTCGAATGGGCCAAGATTGGAGACGATGAACAACAATACAAAACAACTCAGCGACAGTTTCAACGCGTTGGATGGGGGCTCAGGGAGCTTCTGTTTCAAAAGTTGCCACATGTGCCGTGAGGGAAGCGCAAAAATGGCCAGAAAACCCAAAGCGCCCAACAGACCCGCCCCGTGCCAATACTTTAAGAAGGTATTGTGGGCCCCGACAATCTCGCCAGTCCCCGGAACCACGGTTAGTCCAGCATCGTCGAGATGGTCGACGCCCCATCCTAGGAAGGGCTTCTCACGAATTTCCTCGACCGTATAAACGGTCGACCAAAGGCGGCCATAGTCCGAATAGAAGTTCGAACCTGTCGAGTCCAGACGCTCGGAGAATTGCGAAATTATGGCTGGCGCGATGTAGGTCAATCCCCCCCACAGTACAACCAGGGCAACAATGCCACGAACCAAGGCTCGCCGCTGTTTTTGAAGAATTGTGAAGAAAATTAGGCTGGGAATGAGAGAAACAAATACAGCTCGGGAACCGCTTAGGAGTCCGGCCAGGGTGCAGACGAAGACCACAATCAATAAACGCCGCCGGATGTGTCGATTCTCTTCGAAGGACAGCAGTCCGATCCCAATCATCACAGCGAGCGCAGCCGAAAGGCCGATAATATTCGGGTGCGAGGTTAGGCCTTGGAACCTGCCACTCTCACTTATATCGGGCCGGGTAGGGTTGATCGAGAGAACATCCGCAATGCTGGGAAATATCGACGCCTGGAGCAGGGTGATTACGCAATTTACAAAAATCCCGCTCATCAGAAAGAGCATGTTCTCCCTGATGTTTTTCGAGTGAAGCAATGCCAACGGGGCAAATAGTGCAAATAGTACAAAGAGTCTCACCAAAGGGCCGGCTGCATCATCGAGACTGGTGGCATTCCTCAGAGACAAGACACTTCCCATGAGTACGAGAGCCGCAGCCAAAAGAATCCCGGAACCTCTGATCTTGCCAGCACGGAGCTTTGTTTGAGCAAAGAACCCCGGAAGGGCCATGAAGAAACAATAGTCCGACAACTGAATTCCAAAAAAGGGCCGAATCTGTTCAAAGGTAACGAGCGCCAGACCAATCCGAAACATGAATGCGGAGAAAGGAAACAAAAGACTTTGCTGGGCAATCCCCGATGTTTTCGCCAACGAGTGGAGTTGCGAGTTCCCCGCTACGCTAGCCATTCTGAACCTCGGCCTTCCCTCGGCGGCGGCACACGTCATTCATCAATCGGAAGTTGGGCACAGTCAAACGCATGCAAAGGAGAATCTCATGTATTGATGATTCGCTCGAACAACTGAACGTATTTCCGAGCGGTGTTTTCAAAAGAATAGCAAGCGATTTGCCGGCGATTGATCTCCGCCTGCGCAGAAGCAGTTCTCTCGTCGTTCCACAGATCGAAAATAAGTCGCGCCAGGCCGTCCGCGTCGAGTGGATCGAACATGTTCAGCTGCAGTACCTGGCCGAGTTCCTCAAACGGCGGGATCCTAGAAGCAATCACCGGCGTGCCAGCGGATGCAGCCTCCAGAGTGGGAGCACTGCTGGACTCGTATAGCCCGGCGGCGAAGACAAAGGCGGCTTTATGGTACAGCCCAACCACATCCTGGGAGGGCACTTTGCCCAGATAGCGGACATAGCCCATGGCCTGATCGCCAACGAAACCGAGTACTTTTGACGCAGCGGAATAGGCGCCGCCCGTCAAGACCAGCGGAATCTTCAGCCCATTCTTGCTTTCGATCTGCTTCAAAGCCCGAAGCACGGTTATGTGGTTCTTGTGCGGCCATAGTTGCGCAGGGTAAAAGAGAAATCGCTCAGGCAGGTTGTACCGTTTGCATACATCATCCGTGGCATCTGGTGTCGCAAATTTTTCGATATTTACACCTACTGGAATGACCTCGATTCGTTCCGGTGAGAGCTCGGGAAAATGGGCCAGAAAGTCTTGCTTGGTGTACTGGCTGTTCGCCTGGAGATAACTAGCATGGCGCGCACTCAATCCGTAAGTAATGTTGCGACTGAGGCGCCTCGGCCAACTAAAGAACTCCGGATGGTGAACATGCTGAATATCGTGCATGGTGAGGACTGTGGGCTTGCGATTGTTGAAGCACCTAAGAACGGGGCTCGGCGTGTATAGAACGTCTGATTCGGCGTCCATCGACTCCCTGATTTCTTCAAAGGCCAGGTCGTTGGCGAACTTAAAAAATCTGCTGCTGCACGACAGGAGCGCTGCGCGGCAGACATTGGCCTTCAGCGAGAGAAGCCTATCGCCGAGAACATGGACGTTGAAATGGTCTCGATTCCGAAATTGCTCGAACAGGTGCTGATTTCCTGAGGTGACGAAGATGTGGAATCGACAGCCGTTGCCCGCACTGGCGAAGCCTTCCAAAAGGCCAAGCGTGTAGGTGGTGACGCCGCCGACAAAGGAAGGATCCACGTCGAGACAGTTGATTCCGACGCCAATCGAAGCCTTGGAATTGTCCAATGGCCGAGTACCGGCAGACACTGTGTCCATTCCCTTACTTTAATCCAATCTTGTCGTAGAGAAACCTTACTGTCTTCCTTAGTATTGAACGGCGATGGAGCCGTCGGACCTCGTCGATAAAAAAGGAATCAGGGGTGGCGGAATCCGGAAAACGATAGTTGCTGTTAGCCTCTGACGGAAGAGCGTTCTGCTTAAACGGCGCACGCCGACAGTGCATTCCGGTCCCGTCAAAACCGATGTTATAAGCTTTGGAAACAACCGAGAGTAGCGCAAACGCGTCGTGCTTAGAGTGCGTGTAGGCCCAAACCGTGTCCCAGGAATCTATTTTCCCCGCCATGTGGCGAACGAGTGACCAAGAGAGGTCACCGCCTCCGCGGTTGAAGCGCCTTTGTTTTTCCCGGTCGGCCGAGAACTCGGGGAAGTCCTTGACGGACCAGTCAGCTTTATCCCAACGGTCTTTCCACGTGCCCCAGCCCCAGCACATGAAACGGTAGGAACAGAAGGCGTCGTAAGAATAGTCTTCCGGCGGAGCGATCGGAAGATTGAAAGCGCAGACCGAGAATATTCTCGGGTCGTCGACGTATCGCTGCAGCCCTCGGTTTATAAATTCCAAGAAGTCTGGCGCGGTTACAACGTCATCTTCGACAACGATGGCGCGGCCGTACTGATTGCACAATTGAGTGACGCCACTGACCACCGATTTGGACAGGCCGAGATTATGGTCGCGTTCCGTGATTGTGACGGACCGGAAACCGTCGATCGTGTGGATGTACTCCCTGACTGCCGCAACCGCTGAGTCCCCGGAAGCATTTTTCGCGCCATCCGCGAAGATAAACAAATCGCTTTGCCGCGAGAGAGCGTTCGCACAGAGAGCTTCGACAGTCCGCCGGGTGTGGTTCGGTCGGTTGTAAACGAATAGGGCGATGGGAGCAATCAATCGACCGGATTTCTCGGAAAAAACCGGCGAGACCGATGAAGAGCCGAACTCCACGGATGGGTCCGGCGAAAGATTCACGCGAGGAACCGACATGTTTATGACCGTGTGTACCCGTAAAAACTGGAGCGAAAGCCAAAAGAAAGAACGGCGCTATAGGTTGCCGCAGAAAGCAGCAGACCGTAGCCGGCACCCTGGAGCCCAAAATGAATCACCAAGGGAATTCCTCCGAGGAACGTCGCAGCTCCGCTGCACACATAACCATAGAAGACGAGCCTCGGCTTTTCGGCAGCATTCAGCGCACAACTCATGACACTCCCGATGCCCATGAGTAAAGGCAGGTATGCCAGGATGTAGAGCAGGGGCGCGAGATTGTCAAACTTTCCGTTGTAAAGCCAATGCATCACAGGCCTGCCCAGAATGCGAACAGCAATGGCGAAGAACAAAGTGGCGCTCAGAACCACGAGCGCATAACGCTTCGCGAACGCGAGGAAATCCCCGATCCTGTTGCTCGCATAGCGAGCGGCCAATACGGGGATGACTAAAAATGACAGCGCGATGAAAACCTGGTCCATAGGAGCAACGAGCATTTGTGTTGCCCTCAGCTCGGCGACCTGTTTTACAGAAAGAAATCCAGCCACGATCCAGTAATAGCCCTGCGTGGTGAATTGAAAGACAAAGGCCGTCGAGAAAACCCATTTTGAATACTTCCAGTGTTCGCGCCAGTAGTCGGGTTCGCAGTCCAGGAAGGACTGTGGTGGGTGACCTAGATTGAGTTTCTTGCCCAAGCCGAGGCCCGCTGCAATCCACCCCAGCGCCAGAATCAGAAAGACGGAGAAACTGTTAAGGACCTGCACCTTTACCGCTAACCCCAGAACGCAAGCTACCGTCAAGAAGCTGATAAAAGAAGCTCGTGCGGCGAGCTCCGGCTGTCGCTGTAGGTAGAACGTCCGCCGGAGAAACGCGCCGGATAGAAGAAAAACTACAGATACTCCCAAACCTAGCAAAGCACGCGACAGGTAGCGCGGTGCGGCCCAGTAGAGAAAGAGACAAACCAACAGCACCAAAATGGTAAGCAGGAGCCCGACGAACGCGTTCGCACGCACCATCAACCGCAAGTATTCGGGAAAACGTTTGCGGTACCTTCCGGAACCGTAGACCGTATAGGGCTCTAGGACAGCCGAATTATGCAGGCCCGAAAGGAATATGAAAAAGGAATAGGAGAGCGCGAACATCCCGTACTCCTCTTTCGTCTGTGTCCGTGCAAGGACGACATTGACCAGGAAGCTGCCTCCTACGGCCAACGCCTGGTCGGCAAAGCTATACCCGATCTGCGTTAGCCTGGAGGTCGCTGACAAGGTCGCGAATGTAGATTGGACCCGGTCGCGCGCTCGCTCGATTACGTTCGCGACCGAAGGCGGCACGCTCGGTATCTCGTCAGCGTTTAAGTGCGGAGCGTTTCCCATGATGGATTGAAGGGCGGTTACAGTTTTTCCGCCTTATTCAAAATTATAAAAAGGATCTGGACCCTGCAGAACATCAACATGGTTTAACAGCTTGACCGGCCTCAGTGGGACGGCCCTAGGTCCGACTCGCAACACGCGCTTGGCAACGTGTCCACAGTTTGCTTTCGAAATCAGTTGTGTGGAATAACTCGCTATAGTTCCTGGCATTAACTCCAAGCCATTAGCGTGTGTTTACAGCTTCGCCCCGTCACTTACAAAGGTGTATGCGACCTAACCATAAGCCTATCAATTACTTACAGCCAAACTCGTTGCTACCGCATCTCGCTCTTATCGCTCCGGCTCGGCTCCCCACTCCTCGCGCTCGTCTTATTCAGCCAGCGCCGAGGCCAGAGTCCATTCGTTTCCGTTTGTGTCCCGTTCTGGGAAAACTTCGGCACATGTGATTGCAACGTCGTGAACACTTCCGCCGCAAAAACCCTTCGCGGATCGCTCACGTCCACTGCTTGCCACTGTGTTTTCGCGAGGACCCACCCCATCGCCAATGTGATACCCAGCATGGTTCCCAGAATCACGATCATCCCCCGTGGGGGATAGGATTTCCTCGTGGGAACGAGCGCGGGGTCGAGTACCTTGACGGTGGGGATCTCCTTTGCCTCTTGCACCTTGGCCAGCTCATACTGCTGCGTCAGCAACTCATACACTGTCTCTTGGATCTTTGTTTGTCTGTACAGATCCGCGTAGGTCACGCCCAACAACGGCAGTTTTCGGATCGAAGGATAGAGGGCATTCGCATCCGGGCTGCCCCCTTGCGTTCCAGCGCTACCGAGATCGTTCAGCTTTCGTTGCAACTCATTCACTCGCGCCTGCACGGCACGAACACGAACGTTGCTCTCGGTGTAAACCTGTTGCAACGCGCTCTGCTCGGCTTGCGCTGCGATTAGTTGCCCTTGCAGCACAGCCGCGGCCTCCACCATCGCCTTCCCCTGCGCAGGAATATCGATGGCCGAGTTTTTGCTGGCAAACTGGCTGAAATTCTTGGCCGCGGTATCAAGATCCCCTTTTACTTTTTCCAGCCGTTCTTCCAGGAAGATACGCTCGCGCCGCGCAGACGAAGTGCTGACCTGCGCCACAAGCCGATCCAATTCCGCTACATAGGCCTGAGCCATACCTGCGGCCCGTTTGGGATCGTGATCGGTTACGCTAATCGAGATAATTCCACTCTTGCGATCCTCAGAAACATCGGTATGTTCCCCCAGGTCTCTTCTTGTGTCCTCGATCTTTGAGTGGCGATAAACCTTCATAAGGTGGAATTCGTCGATCAACCGGTCCTGAACCGTCTGGCTGTTTAGGATGCCGACAAAAAGTGCGCCGGAACTCTTCATGCCTAGGAGATCGCCTGCGAGGCTGGTAAACCCGCTGGCTCCGGTGCGGCCCGCCATCGCGGCCACCAACCCAAGCCCTGAACTGGACTCGCTGTCAGGCGGCATAAGTCGCGCGACCGTCTGATATCGCACGGGAATAACAAGAGCAATGACAATGCTCGCAAGCAGCGCGAGGGCCCCGGCGTGGAACAGAAATCTACGGTGTTCCCAGAACAGGCGCAGGTAGGGTAGGAGGCTGTGCTGAGGCTCCAACATTTCCATGAACCGGGATGATTCCGACCCGTTGTTCTCCTTGTCATCGGCAGTTGTCTCCGGGACCGGTACCTTGCCTGTCGCGCTCAATTCGGATCTCCCACATTTGCGGCGTTTTGAGCCACATGATGGAACGGTAGCCGGTAAATCTCTTGCGGCTGAAACGCAATTCCGACCGACGTGGATATGTTCCGCTGCTCCCCAGGTTGAATCGAGGGGAAAAGCCAACGCTCGTACTGCACGGAAACGGAAAGGTCCAGTGATTTGCGGAAAAGGTAATTTCCTTTTGCTCCGACATCTGTAAGTGAGCCACCACCAGGAATGAACTGTTGACTCACTTTCTCGTGCCGAAAATTGACCTGGATCCGATTCTTGGGAGTAAACCAATAGCTAGACCATGCCTGAGCGCCCTGCCCGTCACGCCCAATCCAGCTCCCCATGAGGTTGCCTTCGTTAGTATAACCACTAAGGTATCGACCATTGAAGTAGAAGAAGCCATGGCCGATTGCGCCGCCGGCGGGGACGTCGGAATAAACTCCCTCAAGGCGCAGGTCGAGCTTCGGAATTCTGGGGAGATGAGAGAAATAAAGTCCTCCGGTCCAGGAGGATCGATCCCAGTAAGCCACTGGACTGAACTGGTCGTCCGCAAATCCATCTGCATAAAAAGTCGCCCAATTGCGCAGGAACGGTAAGCGGTAGCTGAGATCAAAACCAGAGCGGCTGTCCCCAGGATCTTGGGGTGTACCTGGTGGTCCATTCGTGCCAAACCGGAAAATGCTCTTCAGGTATGTGTGCGTTGTAAAGGGCACACCTTGCCCTGCAAATAGAGCGGTTACTGAAAAACCGAATTCCACGTTAGGCGTGGGTTTAAAACTGAATCGTTCGCCAGAAATCATGGGCTGTGGCGATACAGGAGAGGTCCAACTCCCAAGCAAGCCCGTGGGCACTCCATACACGAAGTTTTGGCCAGAGAGTTGACCTAAAAATAATTCGACACGCCATGGGCCAAGCACTCCAAGAAAACTGGGAAGCTTAAATGGTGAGACGCGATTGATTCGGAACATGTCAATTGGCTGAGCATTGTCGCTGAACATCATCGGCCCACCAGCTCCGGGTCCCCACCACAAACTCTGCTTGCCAAATGTGAACTGCCAGTTTTCTAACGTCATGCCGACGTAGCTATCGAGCAGTTGGAATTGGTTAATTTGGTTAATAGGTGTTGCGGGCGGCGGTGGCACTGCTTGCACTTGAGAGATCACTTGGCGCGCGGACGCGGTCAGAGGCGGAGCCCCTGCTGCATGTTGGAATTCTCCACTCACGTACGCCGTAAAGTACGACTCGGTTGCCCAAGCCGAAAATCCTGTCACGTTATTAAAGCCTTCTTCGTACGGGCGACCATGGTCGTTGATCACGGTCTGGCCGAAATCGTAATTGTACCCTTGGGACAAGGGTTGACCGGAGATTCCCGTGAACCGCGTATAGGCCGACTCAAGTCGTGCTCGGGTATTTTCGCCACCCCCGAGCAACTCGGTCTCGCTGCTGAATTCTTTTGCTAAGGCATCGTAGATATTGACGAGCTGAGAAGAACCCGCATCGACGTCTGCGAGTGATTCGCCTGCTTCGGTGACGAGTCTTGCACACTCAAACCGAGTCCAGGGGCGCATATCGACAAACGCGGACCGAATAACCCCTTGAGCGATCAATTGATCCATCGCCGGGTAAACCCAGCTATCCAGGGGGACATAAGGCGATCCCATGTTGGCGCTGGAGCTCGCGTGAGTTTGGCGAAGGAATTTGCGAAAAGGTTCCCAAGAATCGCCACCCAGTTCCAC
>Ga0074045_10001230_pt1 | contig 25010 bp, 22 predicted proteins | sample BogForMeECP23OM2_FD_94442 | JGI IMG/M metagenome (GOLD analysis project Ga0074045, IMG submission 94442) | Bog forest soil microbial communities from Calvert Island, British Columbia, Canada - Bog Forest MetaG ECP23OM2 | ecosystem: Environmental > Terrestrial > Soil > Wetlands ... | reverse complement strand
TATTGGCGGCTGCGGACCGCTCGAGAACTGAGGCGGCTTTGGCAACATCCACGACGCCGAAGAAGACCAAAGCCGCATTCGTAGATGGCTCCAAGCCGCAATAAGCGTAATTGATATTGATGTTCGCTTTCCCCAGACGGGACGCTAGCCTCGCTATTTCGCCGGGGCGATGCTGAATTTTAATTTGGACGATTTCCTTCTCGGCATAGGTTAGCTTCTCGTTGTTCAGCACGGTTTTGGCAGTGTCTGGATTGTCTACGATCAATCGAGTTACGAATTTCCCTCGGGTCGGGAAGGATTCAAGTGCGAGTATGTTGACTTCTTGATCGGCGAGTGCTTGGCAGATTTTTCCGAGCATGCTAGGCCGATTCTCCATTAACACAGTAAATTCCTTGGTAACAGGCATGGCGGAACCTCCTTTGCATGCCCTCCGAGAGTGCGCGGGGAAGCCTGAGACCGCATTGCCGTGGCCGGGTCGATGTCCAACAGCAAGGGTTCAGGATTGTGCTCGTGCGCAGACAACCTCAATACGTCTTAGGTGGGCCCCTCGGTTGACCGTATCACCGCAACGCCGCAAGGATCGTGTAAAAGAGCCAACCCACGCAAGAAATCATAACGATGACAAGATACCACAGCAAATGTGAAGGATCCGAATGATGCACCGCAATCCGCAGGGCTGGTTTTCTCATTGCGCACCTCCCACGGACGAATTGAAAATGACTCCGATAACTGTCCGCTTGCCCAGGCCGTGCCCGTTCAGTCAACTAATAGGTCGCTGTCATGCGTTGTGCTATGTCATCCGTCACAAAGAACTTGGTCCCAGTACCCAAGTTGCCGGTAAATGCAGAGCATTTTTTACTTGAATACTCAACAGGAGTTGACAGCACGTGACAAGGGTGAAGTAGCATCGTGCTAGAGAACAATGGGCATGCTCCGTGAAAGCTTTTCGAGTATCGCTCATCATAGGGTTGGCATCTGTTGCAACGATTCTTGCCGAGCCATCGCCTCTTGTCGCGCAGACCGCGCCGACAGTGCCGCCGACACCTACTGGACGGAACCTGGGAAGGAAAAATGAATGACCTCCCGGCAATCGAACTAAAGATCAACAACTCCAGCGGTAAGGTCAGTGGCACGATGCTTTTCTCCTCAGAAACTTCCTCGGTTAGGCAGTAGTGGCTTCAACAATGCGAAATCCCAGCCTGATAGCTTTCCACTTGAGATGGTCGATCTGTAAGTTGCGGTACTGGTTTTCGTAGAAGGCGGCGCCGCGGTCCGCGAATTGCATCCCGTAGCGCAGCAAGCGGTAAACCAATCGAGCCAACTTGGCCGCCATAGCCTTAATGGCTATGGGAGCGCCCAGTTGTGGAAAGGACAGCTTGACAAGACGGAACGCAGCTTTGTCTGTTCAAGTTGATTGGCTCGGGTCTCTGCCCGCAGCGCACCTAAACGCATTCAGAATGTATGCCGAGGAATCTGAATCCAACTATTCCATGTTCTCCGTTACGTTGAACGAGGCGATAACTCTCCGCGATATAGGCTTAAGAACTGAATCATTTCAAATGGTTGGACTGGCCTGCGACCTCTGCGACAGGCTGACGAGACACTTAGATCGCATGTTTACCTCGATGGCTACACACTGTAAGGAGAACGGAACCAAGCCGAGCGTTGCGTCACTTGACACGGAGTGCTTTTGCCGTCCCGGGACGCGGCGTTTGCTATCACTTAACCGCTTTCTGATTGGCCCATTGTCGTCTCGACACGAGCGGTTCCTATGCAAACTCTCCACCCTGAGAAAAATCGCCGCTCTGGCTAGTGCCGACTTTCACAAAGCCGCTACGAATTTGCTGGCGATGAATGTCGCCTTAGCTGCTGCGAGGGACTCGTCGTGGGACGCGATGGACGCTGTCCACTACGACCTTTAACACCTGCCTCAGAGAGATCTTAATCATGTTGAAATCTCTTCTCCGGGTATCGTCTTCCGATGATTTGGTATTGTTCCAAATGACGTTAGCGCGGTTTGAGGTCCCTCGACCCCAGTTAGGCTCGCTAGCCGATTCTATCGTTCCGCCATACGTCGTAATGGGGCCAAATTTGAATGAATGAGACCTGCGGACAAACTTCGTTTTACTTTTCCCGCTCACGCGCCCGCCGTTAACGGTGCGGAACCATGGACAGGCTCCGAGCGTATAGCGACCCCTCGGGAGATCTCCGCCACTTGGTTGAACGCCAGAATCTTCCCCGCACGAAGTCTCGTGACAGCACGCAAACGTGAACATGCCAGTCCCCACCTTGACGGTCGGCGCGTTTAACAAGCAGCCTTCAATTTTTATTAGTTGACAATCTATCTCCAGGAGAATCATAAATTTAATAAGCATAACGAATGACTTCTTGACTCAGGGTGCGCTCCTCGAGTTGCTTGCAAAAGGGACAAGAACGATGGCTACTCGCCGCCCCGTGCCTCCAATTCGCTGTGGAACCGATGCTTGGTGTCATCGACCTCGAGCCGATTCTTGAGGAGCAGCTTTGCTTCCTCGGCAACAGCGCGCAATTCCGGTCGCCTGGCGATGTCGCCTGAGGCCAAGGAGGTATTGGCCAGACGCTGAAGGCAGTTCTCCAGTTCGTTGATGCGCTTTACGACCTCGGGCGCCGACGTCTGTGCCGTGACATAGGAATCCAGAGCGACTTCACCTTCAATCTTCTCGATATATTCGGTGATGGCGGCTTCGCCGTCGATTCGCGGGTGGACGACCCGCGGGACAATGCCTGCTAGTGGATTGTTGTTCGACATAGGTGGATTATAAACCCGGAATTCTTCATGTTGAAGGTCCTGTGAGCACCTTGAAGGACAGAATAATCTGAGCAATGTTTGGCAGGTGTGCGGGGGTTCGAATCTGGAACCCGGCCAGAAATAGGTGTAACGCTTCATCCCTCCCTTGACGTCTAATTTCCAGAGCCACGCTCTCACTCCGTGCTTGGTGTGAATTGACATCAGGTCTGTAGGTGCAGTCCTCACAAAGACGGGAACTTAGGGATATTTCCAGAGGAAGGTTTAGGTGAACATGTTGAGGCGACGAATCCGCCGAGCCCCTACGTGGGCGAGTTGTGCATATCTCTTGCTGGCTTTGTTTCCCGCGGCGATGCCGCCCACAAGCGGACTGGCAACCGCGCAAACGGCGACCCCGGCCAAGACGCCGCCTGTGGTAGGAACGATTAAGAGCATCTCTGGCACAACCCTTGTTCTGGCGACTGACGCTGGAGGTGAACTGAAGATTTCGCTGCCGACTGATGTGAAGTATCTGCGCGTGCCCCCCGGATCGAAGGACTTAAAGGAAGCAGTGCCCATTCAATTGAGCGATCTGCAAGAGGGCGACCGGGTCCTGGTGCGCAGCAAGCCAGGCGATGATGGAACGAGCCTGGTCGCATCCACCGTGATCGCAATGAAAAAGGCGGATATCAGCGCGAAACAAACGCACGAACGCGAAGATTGGCAGCGCCGTGGGATCGGCGGGCTGGTGAAGAGTACCGACCCGTCGGCAGGGGTCGTCACGATTGGAACAACAACAGCGGCTGGAACCAAAGACGTGGAAGTTCACGTCCCCAATGCCACGGTCTTACGAAGGTACGCGCCGAACTCCGTGAAGTTTGATGATGCCAAGCCGAGTTCGCTGGCTGAAATCAGAGCCGGCGACCAATTGCGCGCACGCGGGACAAAAAGTGAAGACGGATCGAGTTTCACGGCGGAAGAAATTGTGACCGGCGCGTTTCGCAACATTGCGGGAACAGTCGAGGCGGTCGACGCCGGCGCGGGCACGTTGACGGTGAAAGACCTGGCGAGCAATAAGCCGGTGCAGGTGAAAATCACCTCCGACTCGCAAGTTCGCAAGCTGCCTCAGCCAATCGCGCAGCGGATTGCTATGCGGCTGAAGGGAATTACGCCTGACACTGCCGGAGCAGCGAATGGTGCCGCGAAGCCGGCAGGACCGCCAGCCGCGGGAGCGTCGGCCGGCGGCGGGGCGCAAGGATCGCAAGGCGGGGCAGGTGGAGGAATGGGCGGCCCGCCGCGTAATGGTGGCGGCGACATCCAACAGATGCTGAGCCGGCTGCCCGCGAGTACCTTGGGGGATTTTCAAAAGGGCGATGCAGTAATGATCGTGGCAACAACGGGGCAGAGTGACTCCGCGGCAGTGGCGATCACAGTGCTTGGTGGAGTCGAGCCGCTGCTGCAAGCTTCACCGCAAGGGCAGGCATCCATCCTGACGCCATGGAGCTTGAACTCCGGCGCTGGCGACGCGGCCACACAGTAAAGCCAATGAAGCGTCTAATCAAACGAAAAGGACGAGATTCCGGAATGAAATTCAGTCTGGGGGCAACAATTCAACGCATAACGTGTATTGCGGGTCTAATTGTGCTGTTTTTTGCGGGTAGGTCGTTTGCACAGGCGCCGACGGGAATTCTGCGCGGGCAGGTAACGGATCCATCCGGAGCAGCAGTAGTGGGTGCGACCGTGCTTGTGACCCCCACTTCGGGAGAGGCAAAGGGAGCGCAGTCGGGTAAGGACGGCACATACGAAATCAAGGATCTGTCTCCCGGTACCTACAAGTTGGAGACCACCGCGCCGGGGTTCGCCGTTTTCAGCAAGCCCGACGTGGTGATCACTGCGGGTCAGCTGACGAGGTTGAATATCCAGCTAACGATTGAGGTGCAGCAGGAAAAGGTGGTGGTAAACGACTCGTCGGCGCAAGTGGATGTGAACCCGGCGAATAACGCCAGCACCATTGTGATTCAGGGCAAGGACCTGGAAGCGCTCTCGGACGATCCAGACGAGTTGCAGTCGGAACTTGAGGCGCTGGCGGGACCCTCGGCTGGCCCGAACGGCGGTCAAATGTATATTGATGGGTTTACCGCCGGGCAGTTGCCGCCCAAGGCTTCAATTCGGGAAATCCGGCTGAACCAGAATCCGTTTTCCACGGAATACGACAAGCTAGGGTATGGACGCATCGAGATCTTCACAAAGCCGGGTACCGACAAGCTGCACGGACAGTTCATGGTGAACGGCAACTCCTCCGCTTTCAATTCGCGCAACCCGTTTGAAATTCTGCCGGAGGGAACCTCACCCCCTGCGTACCACACGGTGCAATACAGCGGGAATGTTGGTGGAGCATTGGGGAAGAAGGCTTCGTTCTTCTTCAATATTGAACAAAGAGACATTCAGAACTTGTCGATCGTAAGCGCAACAGTGCTCGATCCGGAGTTCAATATCGTTCCGTACAGCGCGGCGATCCCAAATCCACAGAACCGGACGAACCTGAGCCCGCGGCTGGACTATCAGATCACGCCGAACAATACGTTGACGGCGCGCTACCAGTTTTATCGCAACTCAGAGCAAAACGATGATGCGGGAGCATTCGGCCTGGCGCAGGTGGCAGTGAATGACTACGACACCGAGAACACCGTGCAGGTGAGCGACACGCAGGTTGTGAACGCGCATGTCATCAATGAAACCCGGTTTCAGTATGTGAGAGAGCTGACTAATACGGGACCGGTAAACCCCAGCGTAAATGTGAATGTGCAGGGGGCTTTCAGCGGTAACGGCAGTGGCGGCTTCAACGACTCCGACTTGCAGAATCGTTACGAGCTGCAAAACATTACCTACATGAACTACGGCAAGCACGCCTGGAAGTATGGTGGGCGTTTGCGGATTACCGATGACGCGAACTACGCGACGACGAATTTCAACGGGTCGTTTACGTTCGGAGCTCGACTCCAGCCGGGTTGTATTGTGGCGGCGGTGAGCAGTTGCGAGATTACTCCAATTCAGGCGTACCAGATTACCGAACAGGGACTTGCGAACGGCCTGACGATTCCGGAAATTCAGGCGCTAGGGGGCGGCGCCAGTTATTATACGCAAACCGCGGGGATACCCAAGCAGTCCGTGAACATCATCGATGCCGGAATATTCCTGCAGGATGATTGGAAGTTGCGGCAGAACCTGACGCTGAGCTACGGGTTGCGTTTTGAGACGCAAAACAATTTCAGTGACAAGGCGGATTTCGCGCCACGGTTCGGCGTTGCCTGGGGCATCGGAGGAAGCGCGAAGAAGCCACCCAAGATGATTCTCCGGGCCGGTTTCGGGATCTTTTACGATCGGTTCACATATACCATGGCGTTGCAGCAGGAACGGTTGAACGGTATCAATCAACAGATCTATCAGGTGCTGAATCCGGAGTTCTATCTGAGTGACATACCGCCTGTGAACCAGCTTCCGTCGTCCACTACCGCTCCCACGATTTATACCGTGAATAACAATCTGCATGCGCCCTATACGATTCAGACGGGCGTAACGCTGGAGCGCCAATTGACGAAGACGGCGAACATTGCCGTGACGTACCTGAATTCCCGCGGCGTTCATGCGTTCTACACCAACAATTTGAACCCCGCCGATCCCATAACCGGAGTGCGGCCTAACGGCATTAACGAGAACATCTTTCAATACCAGTCAGAAGGCACATTCAAGCAGAACCAGTTGATCATCAATGGCAGCCTGCGCATGGGCGCGCGCCTTTCCTTGTTTGGCTACTACACCCTGAACTATGCGGACAGCGACGTTTCCACTAGTCCGTCCGGCGGTGGTGGTGGCGGTACTGGAACACCGGAGTTTCCTTCAAATCCCTACGACCTGCAACAGGATTGGGGGCGCGCGAGTTTCGACGTGCGCAATCGCGTGTTCCTGGGGGGCACGATTGGCTTGCCCCGCGGCTTTCGTCTGAGCCCGTTCATGGTTGCCAGCTCCGGGCTTCCGTTCAACATCACCACGGGCGCGGACCCCTACCAGGATTCGATTTACAATACCCGACCCGCCTTCGGAACTTGCCCCCCGGACAAACTGACGGCCTTTGGCTGCTTTAATTCCGTCCCGGGAGTTGGCTATGTGCCGATCCCGCCTTTCTACGGCGAGGGGACGCCACGTTTTGCTTTGAATCTGCGATTCAGCAAGACATTTGGCTTCGGTCCGGTAATTGAGAACGCATCAACTGCAATGCAAGGCGGCGGGATGGGCGGCGGCACATTTGGCCGCGGACCAGGACGAGGCGGACCGGGAGGACCGGGCGGGGGTCGCGGCATGGATGCGGGATCGACAAACCGGAAGTATGCGTTGACGCTGGGCGTGAATGCGCGAAACGTATTCAACAACGTCAATCTGGGGACGCCGATTGGGAATCTTAGCTCACCGCAATTTGGCGAGGCCAATACACTGGCGGGTGGGCCGTATAACACCAACACAGCCAATCGCAGGATCGATCTGCAACTTACCCTTTCGTTTTAGTGGTTTGAGCGGAACGCCAGACGAGGACGAGCGATCTTCCCGAGTCCGCTCCTTTCGGCTTATTACGCAAGTCAGACTAGTGATTCAAATCATGAGGGGCTTCGGCGGTCTTCAGGGAAGAGGCCCGCAAACTCTCTACCGTGTTCAGAACCAGCATTTTGATGCGCGGATCTCGGGTGATGGAAAGATGATTTGCGCCCTTCACCACGACATTGGCAACAATCTTTGTGTGGATTGGATCTTCTGTTCGCAGGTTCTTCGTGGTCATGAACATCAGGATGTCGCGGGCGTGAAAAATTGCTCCAGACTTCACGTTTCGCGGCACGGTGTAATCGGTAAAGCCGACGCTGTCGATCTGAATTGTCAGTTCAACAGGAATGTTACGGTCGCGCAAATCACGGGCCACTGCGAGCATGGCCCAGCCTCCGGTACTGTGACCGACGAGAATGACGTTGGGTGCAGTGGCCAATTCTTCCGGGGTTAGCGGATCTGGATGGGACGGGAAGTGCTTCAGCACCCAGTTAAGGCCGGAATTCCAGTCAATAGGAATGAAGGACTCCGCGCAGACGTCGGAATATTCCGGGCCGCGCAGGATGTCGCGGATCTGGACGATTCCCGACCCCTTGCGTCCCGCAGTCTCCAAGGCGCCAACAAAGCCAGCATAGACAATTTTGCACGGCGGGTTGTCCTCAATACGAGCGGAATTTGATGAGCGTGCCGCCGGTTCCGCTGCGGAATGGCTGGGGGACGCCGCGGCAAGGCACGCGGTCGCGCCCAATAATAGAGACACCATCGCGATTTGCCAACCGTTGAAGCAACACTTTGAGCGGTTCGATGAAAGGATAACGGTCCCCTTTTTCAGTATGCGAACTGATCCACGGCGCGAAAGAGCTGCAGTAGCATGCCCTGGTTATCGAGTCCAATGATAGCGCAAACTCGAGTAACGCGCCTGTCGATGAAGGGTGAGAGTTCCAGGACTTTGCGATGCCAACAGGGTGGGCTAAGCTTTTTGGAGCATTTACTCCTGCCGCTATCGGCAGGTAGGCATGCGGGCTACGGCCTTCATCGGGAGATTGCCGCGTGGATCAGGACAAACGAGATCGCGAATTGGGAATGGATCGCGCCATCACGCGCCGTGATTTCTTAAACGGAGCGAGCGTTGCCATCGGGGCGTCCTTGCTAGGCCCGGGGACGTTTTGGACGGATGTATTTGCGGAAGACGCTGGCTACGCCCCGGAGAAGGAGCCCGGGTACTACCCGCCGGCGAAAACCGGGATGAGAGGCAGCCATGACGGGTCGTGGGAAGTGGCGCATGCAATGCGGGATGGGAAGATCTATGACCATCCCACGCGTGACGCGGATTCTTATGACTTGATTGTGGTCGGAGGCGGAATCAGCGGGCTATCCGCAGCCTATCTCTATCGCCAACAGACGGGACCGAACGCCCGGATCTTAGTCCTGGACAATCACGACGATTTCGGAGGGCATGCCAAGCGCAACGAGTTTCAGAGCGGCAAGCGTCTGATTATCGGCTATGGCGGAACGCAGACCATCACTGGGCCCAACTTGTACAGCCCACAGGCAAAGCAGCTCTTCAAGGATCTGGGAATTGAGGTGAAAAAGTTCGAAAAGTACTACCACCAGAAATTCTACGAATCGCGGGGAATGGGTCAGGGAATTTTCTTTGACAAAGAGACCTTCGGCGAAGATCGCTTGGTAGCGGGCGCGTATGAAACGCCATGGCCGGAATTTCTGGCGAAGACGCCGCTCTCTCCTGCAGCGAGGAAGGATCTGGCGCGCTTGTATAGCGAAAAAGTGGACTACCTGGCAGGGATGAGCCCAACGGAGAAAAAGGCGTACCTGGCGAAAACAAGCTATCAGGATTACTTGCTGAAGAACGTCAAGCTCGCGCCGGACGCGATTCCGCTCCTGTTTACGTCGATGTATGGTTTGTACGGCGTGGGGATTGACGCGGTGCCGGCAGGAGATATGGCCGGGCTGGGCTACCTGCCGGGATTCGCGGGGCTCGGAATTAAGGACCAAGACGGGCCCGGGATGGGACTGGAAGTCACGCGCCAGGATCACGAACCGTACATTTACCATTTCCCGGACGGCATTGGATCCGTGCCGCGACTGCTGGTGCGGGCCATGATTCCCGCCGTTGCGCCTGGTGACACGATGGAAGACGTGGTGACGGCGAAATTTGATTACGCAAAGCTGGACGACGAGAACTCGCCGGTGCGTGTGCGGCTGAATTCCACGGTGATCCATGCGGCGAATATCGGAGGCCCTGGCAATCCCAGGGGTGTGGAAGTGACCTATGTGCGCGGAGGCAGAGCGCGGCTGGTCGAGGGCAAGACATGCATTCTGGCCTGTTGGAACATGGTGATTCCGTATCTGTGCCCCGAGATGCCAGAAGCACAGAAGGATGGACTTGCGTACAACGTGAAAGTGCCGCTGGTTTATTCCAACGTGCAACTGAAGAATTGGCAAGCGTTTCAGAAGTTGCAGGTCCACAGCATCCATTGCCCTGGTTCGTTTTTCTCCAGCGTGGAACTGGATTTTCCGGTGAGCATCGGCGACTACAAATTCGTGCCGAACCCCGATGAATCCTGCCTGGTGCACCTGCAGTACGTTCCGGTGGGCACGGGCGTAACGGCGCGCGATAAACAACGTGGCGGGCGTGGCCGTTTGATGCGGATGGACTATTCCACGTTCGAGAGAAACGTCCGCGAGCAGTTGGCGCGAATGCTCAGCGGCGGCGGATTTGATCCAGCGAGCGAAATCGAAGCGATTACCGTGAATCGCTGGCCGCACGGCTACGCCTACGAATACAATTCCTTGTTTGATCCGGTCTGGCCGCCGGGACAGGCTCCGCACGAAATCGCACGAAAGCCATTCGGAAACATTCATATTGCGAATTCTGATGCGGGTGCCTTTGCCTATACAAATGAGGCCATCGACCAGGGCTACCGGGCAGTGCAAGAAGTCGCAGCAAAGAAGAGTTGAGATGAGCCGAGCGAGAAAAAAGAAGCTGGACAAGGGAGTTGAAGCCAGAAGGCGCGCGCGAAAGGCGGGGCTTGTCCCAGCAACGACGCGAGTTGTCCCCGACAAGCGAAAAAAGCCGGAGAAGCACAAACGCGACCTTTTGCACGAAGACGTCTAGGGTTTTAGTTCGACATTCCGAGCGAAGCGGAGGAATCTCTCTTTGACTATGACCAAGAGGGATTTGTCACCCCGCAGACTCCGTTCGGAATGACAAAGTGATATTTCTTTGCGCGTTCAGGACTACCTCGAATTGTCATCAGGTCCGACCGGACCTAGTTTTTCGAGCCTCACCCGGGTTTGTAGTCTGGCACGACTTCATTATTGCGGAATAGCGGGGCTGGCGTGAGCGCGCGGTGCTGCGACAGTTCCGCGGCAATTTTCTCCATGTCGCCTTTGCTGAAGCCCATGCACTGAACTTTGATGCTGCCGTCTGGCGCAACCAGAAAAATAGTCGGGACATTCGTCAAGCCATAAGCGTTCGATGCCGGATAGCCCTGTTCGTCGATCAGCGTGGGAAATTTTATGCCGTATTCCTGATTGAATTCTTTCGTGCTGCGCGCATCGTCTTGCGAGACGCCAAGGAAAGAAACGCTGTCGCTGCCATAGCGCTCGAACAAACGCTGAAGAAAAGGGAAAGTGAATTGGCAAACCGGGCAGGAAATCTTGAAGAATGCCAGGACAACCGGGCCCCGCTCCAGAAGCGATGTGAGCGAATATTCCTTGCCATCCAGAGCGTTCAACGAAAAGCCGGGAGCGGATTGACCCACTTCAATTGTTGTCAAAGGTGCCTCCGAATTAATCCAGCGTGATAGCTTGTTCATTAAAGACATAAGCTTATTTTATCGCCGAGAGAGCCAACGCGTCGCATCAGTGAATGGTCTTGGTTTTGCGCTGCATATAATCCATCAACAGGTATTGGCCCAAGGTATAGGGCGTGGTGAAGTAAGCCTTGCCCTTGCACATCTGGGTGATTTTCTGGACGAATTGAACCAGGCTGTAGTCCGTCGCGAGCATGAAGGTGTTGATCATGATGCCAGCGCGCTTGCACTTGTTCACTTCCTCCAGCGTTTCGCCGACCACGAAAGGGTCCAGGCCGAAGGCATTTTTGTAGATGCGGCCGTCGTCGAGCGTCAAGGCAGAAGGCTTGCCATCCGTGATCATCACAATCTGGCGCATATCCTTGCGCTGGCGAAGAAGGATGCGCTGTGCCATGCGCAGGCCTTCGCGCGTGTTGGTGTAATAAGGTCCGACCTGCACGCGCGCAAGCTGGTTTAGCGGGACTTCTTCCGCGGAATCATGGAATAGCACCAGGCTGAGGGTGTCGCCAGGGTACTGCGTGCGAATGAGATGCGAGAGCGCCATGGCGACGCGCTTGGCCGGAGTGAAGCGATCTTCGCCGTACAGAATCATGCTATGGCTGCAGTCGAGCAGAAGAACGGTGGCGCAGGAACTCTGGTATTCACACTGGTGGACCATCAGATCGCGATACTGCATGTCGATAGGCACCTTGGCGCCCTCGCGTCGAATCGCGTTGGACAGCGTCTGGCTGATGTCGAGATTCAGCGTGTCGCCGAATTCGTACGGTCGCGATACGCCGCCGGACTCGACGCCGGTGGAAAGATCGCGCGTATCGTGGCGGCCAAAGCTGCTGCGGCCCAACGAACCGAGCAGATCGCGAAGGGTCTTGAAGCCCAGGAAGTCGATGGCCTTGTCGGTGATCTCAAAGCGCGCATCCGGATTGCGCTCTTGCGCATTGCCTAACTGGCCCCCGGGCGTGTTTTGCGGCGGGGGAGTGATCTGCGGCGGCTGCTGCGGATTGATGAAGCCTTCCTGGGAAAGGCGTTCCACTAATTTGTCGATCAAGTCGCGGACATCGCGATTGTTCAACGCGCCGGGATCCTGCAACATTCTGCGGAGTTCCTCGCTCATGGCCTCGTCGGGCAGCAGATCACCTTCTTGCAGCGCGCGGAGGATGGCGTCACGCAGAGCCTCCATCGATTGGCTGGAATCGAACTCGGATAGGCCGTAATACTGCGATTCGAAGCCGCTCTGCAGGAAGAAATCGCCGAGGCGCTTCATCAGTTCGTCGAGGTCGACAACGTCGGCGGGTTCCCCGGTGTATTTTCCGTATTTGACGACTTTCATGCGCGCCTCAATTGTAATTGCGCCGTGGCCGATTGGGAGCTTCGCGTGGTTCCGGGGCCCGCTGCGGTTTCTCCGCGTAGAAACCGCGTTCTTCGCTGCGACCGATGCGGCGATGTGCCCACAAGCCTTCGAGAATCATTTCGGCTGCGGCCGCGGCCTGAGGTTCGTCTTTGCGGCTATGCACGCCGAGTTTGCCCACATGGTCCAGCAAGCCCTGAATCCGGGCAAGTTGCTGGTAACGCTGAGGCGTGGAAATAATGTCCGGGATCTTCAGTTCGCCGCCGAGCTCAAACCATTGCGTGACCGGCTGAAAATTGACGTCCCCAAAATGCTTGGTGAAAACGCGGCCTACCGCCGCACGTATAAGTTCGCGAGCAATGGTCTCGGCGCCTTTCAGCTCACCTTCGTATTCGAGTTCGAGCTTGCCGGTAATGGAAGGCAGGGCAGCGTAGAGATCGGTAACGCGCGCCACGCCGAAAGATTCGCCGGTGCGTGCGGCGCGTTGTTCGGCGCTGCTGACAAGGTTTTCAAGCGAGGTAATGGGAAGACGCTGGCTGACGCCGGAACGCTTGTCGACGCGCTTGTCCTCGCGGGCCTGAAACGCGATTTCCTCCACGACCTCGCGCAGATAGTCGGGGACTTCGACTTTGATGGAACAGTCGCGTTGTGTCCAGGCTTCCTGCGTGGTGATGGTGATGCCTTCCTCGATGGAACCGGGATAGTGGGTACGAATTTCCGCGCCAAGGCGATCCTTGAGCGGCGTGATGATCTTGCCGCGAGCCGTGTAATCCTCAGGATTGGCAGTGAACACCAGCAAGACATCCAGGGGAAGGCGCAGCGGGTAGCCCTTAATCTGAATGTCGCCTTCCTGCATGATGTTGAAGAGGCCGACCTGGATTTTTCCAGCGAGGTCGGGGAGTTCGTTGACGGCGAAAATGCCGCGATTGGCGCGCGGGAGCAGGCCGTAATGAATGGTTAGCTCGTCGGAAAGATCGCGTCCGCCGCGCGCGGCTCGAATCGGGTCGACATCGCCAATAATGTCGGCGATGGTGACGTCGGGAGTGGCCAGCTTCTCTACGTAGCGCTGGTCGCGCGGAAGCCAGGCGATGGGCGTGTTGTCGCCTTCGGCGGCGACGCGTTCGCGGCAAGCGCGGCAAATGGGTCGCAGAGGATGGTCGTTGATCTCACACCCGGCGATCACAGGAATTTCCGGGTCCAGAAGCTGCATCAAGCCGCGCAGGATGCGGCTTTTGGCCTGGCCGCGCAGCCCAAGCAGAATGAAATTATGGCGCGAAAGCAGGGCGTTTACGATCTGAGGAATGACGCTGTCGTCGTATCCATGCACTCCGGGAAATAACGGCTGATTGCGTTCAATACTGCACAGCAGGTTGCGACGAATTTCATTCTTGACGGACAGGGCCGTAGTGCGGGCATCAAAATCCGGGATGCGTTTCCACTCGCCAAGCGTGCGAGGCTTGGGTTGTCCGGATTGATGAAGAGAACTGCTCGCTGTCATGGGCCCTCTATCCGCGAACCAAGTGACGAGGCTCGCCGCACCTCAGTTTAAACTTTGACCGTTGCCGCCGGCGCGATGTCGCAAGGTCTCTACTTTCTGTAGATGCGGCGCCCAGTCGCGAAGGTACGTCGAAAGCCGATGCTGGCGTTCGGACTCGGTGCGAAGCTCCAGGAGCTGTTGCTTCCACAACAGGTCCAGGGGAAGTGCCGCTGCGATGGTGTAAGCGAGTTGGTCGGGAGGGACGGAGTCGAAATCCTTGGGAATGCCGCTGAAAAGTAACGTGTGGCAGGTCTCATAGAGTTCAACGAGTTGCTTGGTCGATTGAGGCCCCACTGCGGAGTCGCTATCCTCCAGGTAGTCGATGTGGCCCTCGAGAAGCGGATCGCCGGAGAACAACTCGAGCACGCGAAAGGGGGCACGGCCGACTGTGATGATGTCCATGCGGCCGTCCTTGTAACGTTTAATCACCTCCAGAATTTCCGCCGTGCATCCTACGCGCACGATGCCGTCGGGAAGGGCCAGAAGCATTCCGAAGGGAGATTTCGCATCCAGGCATTCGCGTACCATGCGGCGGTAGCGCGGTTCGAAAATGTGCAAAGGGAGTTGTTCGCCGGGGAAGAGCACGACGTTCAGAAGAAACAGTGGAATGCGATCTGGCCGCATGAGCCCCAAGCGGGATGATACCAAAGTGTGCCGCTAAGGAGGGAGCAGTTCCGGGTTATTTCACTGCGCGATAGACGGTCTTACCCGCAACCATGGTCCAAAGGATCTTTGCTTCGCGCAATTGTTCCGGAGAGACGGTTAGCACGTCACGGTCGATGGCGATCAGGTCCGCGCGTTTCCCCGGCCCGATGGAGCCGATGGTATCTAGCATGTTCATGGCGCGCGCGGAATTGCGTGTATAGGCATAGAACATGGCTTCCCGCGGCATGTCCTGAGAAGCATCCAAGACGCCCTTCGGGCCCTTGCGAGTAATAGCTTGGTAGATCCCCCAGAAAACGTTGGCACTCGAGACGGGCCAGTCGCTGGCTCCGGAAATAACGCCACCATTGTCGAGAATGGAGCGAGCGGGATATTGCCATTTGTAGATTTCCGGGTCCAAGTAGGGCTTTACGATGTCGATGGTGTCCACGCTGGCTTCGGCCCACAAAAGCTGGAGCGCGCTGATTACGCCCAGTTCGCGAAAACGCGGAAAATCAGGCGGATCGACGAATTGCTCGTGCGTGAGAGTGTCGGGCAGGCCGGAGTTGCCGTTGGCTTTGCGGGCGGCCGCGATGCCATCGAGGGCGGCTTTCACGGCGCCGTCGCCGAGGGCGTGAACGTGAATGATCAAGCCTTGCTTGTCGGCGGCAACGCACAGTTCATCGAACTTTTTCTGTTCGAACAGTAACTCGCCATTTCGCCCTGTGTTTTTGTATGGTTTCGTGAGATTCGCGGTTTGTGAGGGATATTCCACAACGCCATCAGCAAAAACCTTGATGCCGATGATGTGCAGGTTGGCAACGTCCTTATATTGTTCGCGCGTTTTCCGGAGGCCGGCAAGTTCCGCTGCGGGATCCTTGGCGAACAGCTGCGGAAACGCGTCCACGACGGAGTTCAGTTCGCCCTGGTCCGCAAGAAGTTTGTAAGCCTGGAGGACGTCTTTACTGGCAAGAGGATCGAGCCAAGCCGTGATGCCCAGGCTGTAGTTGTACGCCAACGCCGCGCGGCCGGCCGCCAACAGTTTGTCCTCGCTGGGCTTGGGAAGCAACGGTGTGAGTTTTTCCATGCCGGCATCTACGAGGAAACCGTTCGGTTCGAGATTCTTGCCGACACCGTAGTAGCTGCGTTCTTTTTCGGAAAGCTTCTTGACATAGGCGCCGTCAATCCCCGCGCGCTTCAGCATCGCGGAATTAGCCCAGGCGGTGTGGCCGTCCATGCCAAACAACACGACCGGAAGATCTGCGTAGGCGCCGGCGCCGAAATTCGCGTTGAGTCCATCGGTGTGCGACCAGAATTCCAGCGGCAAGCCAAAGATTTCCAGAATGTCGCCGTTCATGCCTTTGCCGGACTTCCTTGCGTCGGCCGTGAAGGCCACGAGTTGGCTCATGGTCTTGACGTTCTCGCTGGCGTCCGCGGAGATGCGGTTTGTGCCGCCATCAATCGAGTGGCTGTGGGAGTCGATGAAGCCGGGAAACAGCGATTTGCCCTGCATGTCGATGTGTTCGGCATTGGCAGCGGCGGCCTTTGCTACTTCCAGTAAGTTTCCAACGGCAACGATCTTGTCGCCGTGAATGGCCACTGCCGTTGCATAAGGATTCTGTGGCTCACCGGTAAAAACCTTTGCGTTGAAGAAAATGCGGTCGGCGGCTTCCTGTGAAGAAGTGGGAGCGACATTTAGAACCAAGACGAAAGCGGCGATGAAGACGAACGAATAGCGGAAAGAAATTCGCGGAAAGGTGCTCAAACAAGAATCCTTTCTATATAGAAGTAGACTCGCAACGTCCCAATGTGCGGGAAAGTATACATCGAAATGTAATGAAGAGACTTCAAGCGCTCGCTGCGTGTGAAGCTGCGAATGCCATTGTTGAGCGCCCGTCTGTCAGTTCCACACCTTAAGCTTCGGCCAAGCCTCGGAAAGCGGCATCTTGAAATCGTGGCAGACGAGGATGTCGTAGTATTCCCAACCCATGCCGTAATAGGGCGCGTTGCGAGGCCCGACGTCGACGCTGCGGCACCAGCGCTGCGCATCTTTCAGCTCCCATTCCAGCAAGATGATGCTCTCGCCGGTATAGTCCCGCGGGCCCCAATAGTAATAGTTTTGGTGAGCGCTGATGGCTTTTGGCAGGCCATAGCGCGGACCGAAAAAATCGATGGCGCCTGCCTCGCCATAATTTCCCGCGAGGATGGCGGTCTTGGCGCGTTGCTCGGGCGGAAGGGCATTGTGAACAGCGGCGACGCTGGCAACCATTTCTTCCCAGCCAAATTGATCCGCAAAGTACTGAGGAAGCATTCCCGTCATGGTGGTTTCCGTGCGCGTGTTAGCGATGCCCAACGCGCTCATGTAGGGCCCGATCTTATCTGGCGGCAATACGGGCAGGGCGAGAGGAACCGAAACCAGACATACGACAACCACCACGCAAGGCAACGCAACACGCACCCAGCGTAGCCTAGGCCGCGATTCGGTGAGCGTTTCCCAGAACACGCCGCCTGCGGCGAACAACATGAGATAGATGGGAGCGAGGTAGTAGTCCTTCCCGTGGAGCGCCATCATCACGCCAAGAAAAAAGAGGTAAGTGAAACCAAGGAAGCGAAACGGCCTCATGGAGCGATGGAAAAGAAGAAAAGCCAGCCCGGCGATCCAAACAAGATCAGTGATGGGATTGAGCATCATGATCTGCTGCTTGATGAATGGCAGAGGCGGCAGCTCGATGTTCTTATGCATGGCTTTAACGTTGCGGAGGTCTTCGAGGGTCGGGAAGTGATGCGTGTATTGCCAAATCACATTTGGCAGGCAGATCACGAAAGCAATCGCCGTGGCGATCCAAAACCATTTCGTAGCGAAGAGTTTCCGCTGAGGCGTGAGGAGCAGCCCGGCGACCAGGGCGCCTAGGAAAAAGATTGTCGAGTGCTTGTTTAGCAAGCCAAAGCCGAGCAGCACGCCGCACCAGACCAGCAGCTTGAGCTGCTGGCGATTGATGGCCAGCAGCAAAACATACACGCAGCCCATCCAGAAGCACGGCTCCAACGGATTCATGGCCAGGCGTGTGCCGTTGCCGAGAATAACGGGAGCGAGCATCACCGTGATGCAAGCCATGCCGATGGCCCAGCGTTTTCCGCCAAGTTCTCTCGCGATGTAGCCGGTCAGTGCCACATTGATGGCAAAACCTAAGGCTGGCAGAAGGCGAATGGCGTGGAGAGAGTCACCAAACAGGTAGTGGCTGGCGCGCGCCAACCAGGGAGTCAGAGGCGCCATGTCGACATAGCCGAAGGCGAGATGGTTGCTGCAAGCGATGTAGTAAAGTTCGTCGCGAAAATAGCCGTAGCGTCCGCTGAACGCCACTTGAAGGAGAAAAGCGGCAGCAGCAAAAATCCATGCGATGCGCATGGATACGTTTGTAGCTTGTGACGTGCTGGGAACGGCGGCGTCCGTCATTCGTATGGCTCCCGATTGGGATCAGCCTAGTTCTGAGAGAAGAGCTTCCATTTCCGAACGGGCGTGTTGATTATCTTGGCGAATTGCGGAGGCAATGCCCTTGGACAAAGCGATCTTGGCCTCGTCCGCGCGGTTATTCTGCGCGAGCATTTGCGCATACATCTGGTAACCGGGCACGTAGTCCGGATTCGCTTCGAGCAAGGTGCGAAAGTGGGATTCCGCGGCGGGTAGATCACCTTCGCGAATGCACTCAAGTGCGATGCCGTAGCGTGAAAAAGCCTCGTTGGGATTGCTGGCAAGAAATTCCTCAAGCTTTTGACGCCGGGTTTTCTTTTGGTCGGTCATGGTGGTGTCCCGTATTATACGTGCAGGAGAGTAGCACCCAAAGAGGAGCGTAAGCCCTCCGAAAGCAACACACCTGATACCGATGGAAAAGTGGAGCGACGAAAACGCTCCGTTTTGTAGAAAAGGACTGAGATGAATCGAAAAGACGGCGCAAAAACTGGGCCGGCGCTAAAAGGCAAACCCGTGAGCGCGTCGGCATCCGAAATGGCAGAGGTGGTGCTCCCTGCGCAAACCAACGCGCTGGGGAAATTGTTGGGCGGGCACGTGATGCATTTGGTTGATATCGTGGCGGCGATGGCGGCCAGCCGCCACGCCAACAGCTATATGGTGACGGCGTCGGTGGACTACATCGACTTCCAGAATCCCGTGAATTTGGGAGAGATCGTGATCCTGAAGTCGCACGTGAACCGCGTGTTCCACACCTCGCTGGAGGTCGGGGTGGAGGTATATTCCGAAGATATTCTGACGGGGGAGCGCAAGCAGACCACCACGGCGTATGTAACTTTCGTCGCCATCGACGAACATACGCGATTGCCCAAACCAGTCCCGCCGCTGATTGTGAAAACGGCGGAAGAAAAACGGCGCTGGAGAGAAGCGGCAAAGCGGCGAGAAATCCGGTTGGCGCACCGGCACAGAAAAACGCGCTAAGGTCTAGTTGGCGAAACTGACGCGAATTTCGTTGGCCACTTTCAGGGCCTGCTCGATGCACGTGCCGATGGCAGGACCATTCCAGAAGTTTCCGGCAATATAGAGTCCAGGGAAATTGCCGCGTAGTTTCTCGATGGCGGCCAGGCGAGCGGTGTGGCCCACATTGTACTGGGGAATCGCGCGCGGCCAGACGGTCACGTTCCGGAAGACGGCTTCCTTGCGTATTCCCAAAAGCGGAGTGAGTTCTTCATGAACCTGCGCCAGCAGTTCCTCCGGCGACTGTTTTAGCGTGCCGGGATTGGTTGCGCCACCCACAAAGCTGGTGAGCAGCGCCTGACCGTCGGGGGCGCGACCTGGAAAAAGGGACGAGTTCCAGACAGTACCGAGGATCGCCAGTCCGGCAGAGCGCGGCACCAGAAAGCCAAATCCATCGAGCGCGTGCGCAACGTCCTCTTTGCGATAGCCGAGGGACACAACAGCAATGCCGGCATACTCCATGCCGCAAAACGGCGATTCGAAATCCGCATGCAGGGGCGCGAGGAGTTTTCCTGCCACGTTGGTGGGAACGGCAAGAATCAAACGCTCGGCTTCGATCACTTCTTCACCCTTCGGTGTGCGCAGTGTCGCGCGGAACCTGGGCGCGGTTGGTTCGGCGGCGGGATCGAGAGCCTGTAGGGAGAGCACTTCGACATTGCAGTAGAGAGAATTGCCCAACCTCTCTGCCAGAGCCTCGATCAACGATTCGTTGCCATCCTGAAAGGTTTGCAGCGTTGCTTTCTCGCGAGGAGCTTCGCCCGCCGCCGCTTTGCGCGCTTTCATGATTTTCAAGGCTCCGCGAATCACGCTGCCGGAATTCTTTTCCGCTGCGTAGAGAATAGGAAAAGCGGCACGAAGACTGAGCTTTTCCGGATCCCCGGCGTAGATGCCGGAAACGAATGGGCCGACAAGACGATCGAGCAAGGTGGCCGAGAATTTCCGCCGCACAAACCCGGCAACGGATTCATCAGGCTCCGGGGGCGTGCTCTTGCCGAACATGTCGCGGAGCAGCGCCAGCCTTGTGCCTCCCGACAGCAGCGTTGAGGCGAGCATGCCCGGACCCATGGGAACGAGTTGCAGTTTACCGTTGATGAGGACGTAGCGAGGAGCCTTGGGATCGGCAAGGAGACGCTCGCTCTGCAGGCCGAGATCCGAGGAAATCGAAGTGACGGCGGAGTTGCCGCTGAAACTTTGCGGGCCGCACTCCAGAAGGTAGCCCTCGCGCTTCACGGAATGAATCACCCCGCCCGGACGCGCCGCTGAATCCACCGCAATCGTCAGGATTCCCGATTTCTGCAAGGCAAACGCCGAGGCCAGACCGGATATTCCGGCACCCACGACGAGGGCCTGGACCTGGTTGGGCATCAGAATGGTCTCCGCTCACACAGCGCGACATTGAAACCGAGGCCGTTCGGCCTGGAGCATCTTGCGGTTCACAGCTCGCTGTTAGAGTGTCTTCGAGAACAGCGGTTTGGAATCCAAATGCTGCTTCTCGAGGTAAGGATCAAATACCATGGCCAGGTTGCGGATAAAAATGCGTCCCAGCCATGCGGTGCGGATTTCCTTGTCGTTGATCACGACCAGGCCATCGGCCTCCGGTGTTTTCAATCGCGCGAGTTCTGGAGCGAAGTACTCGTCGAAGTTTATATCGAATCGCTTTGAAATTTCATCCTTCACGATTACGGTGTGGCACAACAGGCGGCTGATGACCTCGCGGCGGATGACGTCATCGGGAGATAAGCGATAGCCGCGCATCGTGGCGACACCCCGTTCCGCAACGGCCTTCTCCCAGGAAGGAATGTCGCGAAAGTTTTGCGCATACGTCTCTTGAATGCCGCTGATGGCGGTAATGCCCATGCCGTAGAGATCCGCGCCGGCCTTGGTCGTGTAGCCCTGGAAGTTACGATGCAGCGAGCGATTCCGCTGCGAGACGGCAAGCTCGTCGTTTTCTTTAGCGAAGTGATCCATACCGATGTAAAGATAGCCGGCTTCCAGGAATTTCAGCAGGCCGCTGCGGAAAATGTTGAACTTCTGCATGCCTTCAGGCAAGTGCGCTACGAACGAGCCCTGCTGCTTCTTCAACCAAGGCACATGCGCATAGCTGAACATGGCGATGCGATCCGGCGACAGGCCCACGATCTGCTCAACCGTGTGCGCGAAGCTATCCGCGGTTTGATACGGCAGGCCATATATCAGGTCGACATTGATGCTGTCGAAGCCTAGTTCCCGCGCCGCCTGAATCAGATCGCGAGTCTGTTCATACGGCTGAATGCGATGCACGGCCTTTTGGACTTCTTCCTTGAAATCCTGGACGCCCATGCTCAGGCGATTGAAACCCATGCGGCGCACGGTTTCCAGATGTTCGCGAGTGGTGACCCGAGGATCGACTTCGATGCCGATCTCGGCGTCGGGAGCAAACGTGAATCGCTCGCGCACGAAACCGAAAAGATCCTCAATCTGTTCAGGTGAAAGATAGGTGGGTGTCCCGCCGCCCCAGTGAAATTGCGCTACCTGGCGATCGCGCGAAACGCCACGAGCAATGTGAGCCGTTTCTTTCTTCAGGATGTCGAGGTAGGGCGGCGTGCCGCTCTTCTCTTTGCGAATAATCACGTTGCAGGCGCAAAACAGGCAAAGGCTCTCACAGAAGGGGAGATGCATGTACAGAGAAACAGGTGAGTGTTTCTGGTCGGCAAGGGCAATCGCGGTTTCGTATTCGTTGGGGCCGAAGGAGTCGGTCCAGACCGGTGCGGTTGGATAGCTGGTGTAGCGAGGTCCGGGGCGGTTGTAGCGATTGACGAATTCCTCGTCGACGGAAAGCTCCTGGCGCATTTCCCGGAGCGTCGGGTTGATGATGGGCACGGCGCAAACCTCCTGCGGGCTCAACAGCGCGACTGGGCCACCTGGCTGGCATCGCTGATCGCGGCTTGCTGGCCTGTGTGGATGAACAGCTGGGCGTTTTCCACGGGGGTGTGCTGCAGAATCCCGTGGCCGAGATTGAGGATGTGGCCCACGCCACCGAGTTCATCGATGATGTCGAGTGTGGTCTGGCGGATTTTTTCTTTGGGTCCGAGAAGGATGGCGGGGTCCAGATTGCCCTGCAGCGCCATGCGAGGTCCGGCGAACGCGCGAAGTTTCTGGAGGGACACGCGCCAATCGACGCTGAGGACGCTGGCGCCAGCCTTCACCATCGCCGGCAACAGGTGGTGCGAGGCTTTAGTGTAGTAAATCACGGGAACAGCGCCGAGTCCCGCGATGATCTCCTGCACGGCCGGCAGAACAAACTCGCTATAGTCGGCAAGGTTTAATTCGCCGCACCAGGTGTCAAACAGTTGTACTGCGCTGACCCCCGCAGCGATCTGGCCCTTCAAATAAAGAGTGGTGGCCTTGGAGATTTTCTGCAGCAAATCGCGAAAGACCTTGGGCTCTTTATAAAGAAAGCTCTTTACCGTGGCGAAGCCTTCTTTGGTGCGGCCTTCGATCATGTAACAGGCCAATGTCCAGGGCGACGCCGCGAACCCCAGCACCGGGACCTCAGGGCCGGCGTGCTTGATGGTGCGGCGCAACGCCTCCATCAGGAAGCCGGTTTCCTTTTCGGGATCAAAGATTCGCAGCCTTTTCACATCCATGGCGGTGCGCACCGGATCCGGCAGATTCGGCCCCGCATCGCCAAGTTCCAGCTGAAGGCCCATGGCTTCGGCAGGAATCAGGATGTCAGAGAAAATGATGATGGCATCGACACCCAGGCGGCGAAACGGCTGAAGGGAGACTTCCACGGCGAGGTCCGGCGTCTTGCAGACTTCCAGGAACGAGTGCTGCGCCCGGATCTCGCGGTATTCCGGAAGGTAGCGGCCGGCCTGGCGCATCATCCAGACGGGCAGGCGGGGCACAGGTTCACAGCGGCAAGCGCGCAGGAAGAGTTCTTTGCGTGTCAACGAAGGGGCCTGAATGGTCATATTTCTGTCCCTGCAAGAATAGCAAATCCTGCGGGATTGTGCGCCCGGCGAGAAAAATCAGGCGCGATTGGCACCGTTTTCCGGCATTTTTGCCACGAACAGGCCAACGACGAAACTGCCGGACGCAAAGCCGGCACGCATGGCATGGAAAGCTTTCAAGGAGGAGATTAATTCGGCGGTATGTTTTGCGGCCAGGGACCAGAACGCTTTGTCCATGATGATGTCCAGGCCGATGTCCCAGCTTTTCGCGCAATTGAGCGTCAGATCCTGGCGATGGATGACCTGCAGGCCACTAGAAACGAGAAAGTCGTTGTAATCATTCATTTCGCGGAGTTCGACCATCATGCCTTCTTCAATCGGCTCGATGAATTTCTTTTTGTCGGCGGGCGAAAGATTCTCTTTTCGGAACCAGTCCGTGAGGGCGAAACAGCCGCCGGGTTTCAGGAACTTCACCGCCGAGGCGAAGAATCTTCGCGGGTCATGATAGTGAGAAATAGATTCGACGGACCAAAGCAGGTCAAACGGTTGCGCAAACTGCATGTCCTCCGCGTCCATCAGCAAAAAGCTGGAGTCCAGATTCATCTTGGCGGCCGCTTCCTTGGCCATTTGCACTTGCACCGGAGAAATGGTGATACCAGTGGTGCTGGCGCCGTACTTTTTCGCGAGATGGAGACTGGTGCCGCCAAAGCCGCAGCCGATATCCAGAATGCGTGAGCCGGCTTTCAAGTTCGCGAGCTGCGCGAGATGCTCGATGAGCTGGATCTGCGCGGTTTCTTTCGATTCATCGCCCCGGATCCAGTAGCCATGGTGTATATGTTCGCCCCACATGGACTGGTAGTAGGGGCTGGTGAGATCGTAGTATTCAATAATTTTGCGCTTCTCGTTGACGCGAGGGATCGCCACTGAGGGCTGCACAAGGGCTTCCGGATTTGGGTTCTGAGGCAGACCGCTATTCTACCTCGACACCGCGCTTTGTCCAGTCCGGAAGCACGCGTTGCACGCGTTCAGCCAGCGCTGAAGCATGGTCCTGCTAACCCAAAGTTGAGAACGACTTAGACCTACCTGCGGATTTATTTTGTCGCGAAATAGTAGTGGACACGAAAAAACGGTTTTGAGATGATACTGCGGGCGATCAGGAGCCAGCAGTTGATCCGAAACCGAGCAGCGAAATTTCTGGCAGGGCGCGCGTTCACCGCGCAAGAAATCCAAGACATTCAAGAAACGGTGCAGGTGTGCGGTTTGTCGTGGAGCGAGTTGGTGTGCACGGTCTGCGAGCATCTGGATTGGGTTACGCCGACCGGTCGCTACAAGGAGAAGTCTTGCGCCAGCGCTCTAAGAAGGTTGGAAGCCTTGGGATTGGTGAAGCTGCCGGCGCGGCAACCGGCCAAGCGGCCGGAGGTGGAGGTCGTTCCCGGCAGCGGAACAGATGCCGAGGAGGAAATCGTGGGGACGGTGCGCGAGATGGCACCACTGCAGCTGGAACCGGTGGGTGGGAAGCAGGCCATTCGACTGTGGAATGAGTATGTCGCGCGCTACCACCCGCTGGGGTATCGGCGGCCGTTTGGAGCGCACCAGCGCTACTTCTTGGTGGGGAGAGGGGAGCGTCGTTTGGGCTGCTTGCTGTTTGCGGCGGCCGCTTGGGCGCTGGCAGAGCGGGACCGCTGGATTGGATGGAGCCAGCAAGATCGGGCGCAGAGGTTGAACTGGGTGGTGGGGAACACGCGCTTCATTCTGTTTCCGAAGGCGATGACATTCTGCTATACCTCGCTAAATAACTGAAAACATTGTTTGTTGCTCTTCCACAATTTGCTTCTGCGGGCGCGTGTTTCCGTTCCTAATCCTGACGACTATTTTTTGTAC
>Ga0074045_10001229_pt1 | contig 25019 bp, 21 predicted proteins | sample BogForMeECP23OM2_FD_94442 | JGI IMG/M metagenome (GOLD analysis project Ga0074045, IMG submission 94442) | Bog forest soil microbial communities from Calvert Island, British Columbia, Canada - Bog Forest MetaG ECP23OM2 | ecosystem: Environmental > Terrestrial > Soil > Wetlands ... | reverse complement strand
TCCGTTCGACCTCGTCCTGGGTGAACCGCTCCTTCGTCCGGTCTTAAAGCTTGGTCGTCCGCGGGCTCTCATGCGCGGCCATTCCCTGAGCGTGATCGAGAGCGCCGCCGTTGGCTTCCGAGGCGAAACTTTTGGACGGTGTCTATTGTTTAATTGACAATTTCGTGTTGATGTGATAAGAGTACGTGATGGATTTCACCCCAAGGAGGCGGCATCTTGGAACGCGCAGAGCGAGGAATCACGGAGGGGGAGAATCGGCTCACGCCGATGGCCGACGTAATTGCTTTATCTTAATAGGGGGACCCACCCAAGCCTGAATCGCGCGTGCAATATCAGGTGGAGCGGACCCCGGAGGGCCACTTCGTGAAGGGCCAATCCGGCAACCCCGCCGGCAAGCCACCGGGCCGCTGTAGCCACACCTCGCGCACCGCCGAGATCCTGCTCGACGGCGAAGTCGAGGCGCTGGCCCGGACGGCTATGGCACGTGCCCTGGAGGATAGCCACATCATCGCGCCGCAGCCGCCCGCCCGTGCATCTGGATCTGCCGCCGACCGCAGGCCCGGCTCGTATCGCGGCCACGATGGCCGCGGTCGCGGCGGCGGTTGCCGGGGGCGTCATCACCACGGGCGAGGGGGCCGAGGTAACGAAAGTGGTCGACACCCACGTTTGGGCGATGCTTCCTGTGCTGAGCGCAGGCAAGGCACTTGATGTGGGCAGCGCTAAGACCGCTCGATCGCCTGGGGCTGCGCTCAGGCGATGCACCGCGCCGGAGCCGAGATCGCGATGACCTATCTCAATGGTAGGGGCGTCACGATGTCGAGCCGTTGGCGCAGGCAATCGCGGCCCTGCCGGGTTGGTCGTCATTTCAACCTTGAGGAGAGATCTTGCTGCAGATTTGCTGCAGACGCAACGACCGCCAATCTACGATACAACTTCATGTTGCAGACTGGCGACAGCCTGGGGGCTGAATGCGTATCGACTGGTCGGGCCGGCGTCATATGCTTCCCCGGGAGCCGGGCTGGAGCCGATCCGTGCCGTTCATATCGGTGCCCACCCGCTGCCGTTATGATTACGGAGCGCCCGAGGGGTCGAGGTCAAATGTCAAGCTGGCTGGTGTCACCGAGCCCGGATCAACGGAACGTGAGCGCGGGTTTTGGTGGTGAGATGAGGAGGGATCATGTACGCGTTGAGCGGCCGGGTCGGGCTGGTCACCGGTGGCGGCGGCGGCATCGGGCGCGAGATCGCGCGCCGGCTCGCGCGCGATGGGATGGCGGTTGCCGTGCTCGACCGCGATGGCGCCGCCGCGCAAGCGGCCGCGGCGGAGATCGGCGGTCTCGCGGTGACGGCCGACGTGACCTCGCAAGAGGAGGTTGGCCGCGCCGTCGAAGCCACCCTCGCCCGCTTCGAGAAGATCGACCTGCTGGTCAACAATGCCGGCATTGCCTGGATGGGGCCGGCGCTCGAGATGCCGCTCAAGGCCTTGCAGGCGATGCTGCGGGTCAATGTCGAAGGCGTGTTTATCGTCAGCCGTGCGGTGCTGCCGTACATGATCGGCCGACGTTCCGGATCGGTCGTCAATCTCGCCTCATGGGCCGGCAAGACCGGCCCTGCTTTCTTCGCCGGCTACAGCGCGAGCAAGTTCGCGGTGATCGGCCTGACCCAGGCGCTGGCGCGCGAGATGGCGCCGCACGGTATCCGGGTCAATGCGATTTGCCCGGGGATTGTCGTCGACACGGCGATGCGCACCGCGATCGAGGCGCAACAGCGCCGCTACGGGCTGCCGGAAACCGCCGAGCGGGAAAAGTCGATCCCGGTCGGGCGGGTCTCGGTGCCCGATGACGTGGCGCGGGTCGCCGCCTTTCTCGCCTCGGACGAATCGGCCTACATTACCGGCGAATCGATCAACCTCTCCGGCGGCCTGCTGATGGATTGAGGAGCAACGGCGATGACGAGGTTCAAAGATTGGACGCCGCATGGCGTCATTCCGGCGGTGCTGCTGCCGTTCCACGCCGATTTCAGCATTGACGAGAAATCCTACCGCAAGCATCTGCGCGATGTAGTCGGGGTCGACGGCATCTCGGCGATCACGGTCAACGGCCACTCCTCCGAGGTTCACGCCTGTACCATCGAGGAACAGTGCGAGGTGCTCGAGCTCACCCTCGACGAAATCGGCGACCGGGTGCCGGTCGTCGCCGGCGTTTACGCCGACGGCAGCCTCGAAGCGGCCCGGATCGCCCGCATGGCCGAGGCCGGCGGTGCGGCGTGTCTGCTGGTCTTCCCGCCGCAGAGCATGGCGATGGGCGGGCAGCAGCGCCCCGAGATGGCGATCGCTCATTTCGCGACGATCGCAGGTGCGACGAGCCTGCCGCTGATCTGCTTCAACTACCCGCTGTCGGGCGGGCTCGGCTACCCGAACGAGACCTTGTTGCGGCTCGTCGAACGGGTGCCGTCGATCCGCGCGATTAAGGATTGGTCGGGCGACGCGATGGTGCACGAGCGCAATATCCGCGCGCTCCAGTCGCTGCCGCGGCCGGTCAATGTGCTGACGACACACAGCGCGTGGCTGATGAGCTCGCTAGTCCTCGGCTGCAACGGTCTTCTCTCCGGCGCCGGCAGCGTGATTGCCGATCTGCAGGTGGCGTTGTTCCGCGCCGTCCGGGCGAACGATCTTGCCCTGGCGCGGGCGGTCAACGAGCGGATCTATCCGCTGGCGCAGGCCTTCTATGCGCCGCCCTTCCTCGACATGCACAACCGCATGAAGGAGGCGCTGGCGCTCCTCGGCAGATTGCCGCCGGCCGTCGTTCGCCCGCCCCTCGTCAAATTGCCGGGCCACGAGATCGAGCGGCTCAAGCAGGCAATCGCGGCCGCGGGCCTCGATCGCGAACCGGCGAGCGCGCTGGCCGCCGAGTAATTGAACATCAACCGAGGAGACCGAACATGCCGAACCCGACCTACGAGACCGCGTTGATCGTCGGCGCCGGGCGCGGGCTCAGCGCGTCGCTGGCGCGCCTTTTCGCGCGCGAGGGTCTGCGGGTCGCGCTCGCCGCGCGCGATACCGAAAAGCTGGCACCGCTTTGCGCCGAGACGGGCGCCAAGGCCTTCGCCTGCGACGCTGTTCAGGCCGATCAGGTGGCGCGGCTCTTCGCGGCCGTCGAGTCGGCGGTCGGGGCGCCCGACGTCGTCGTCTACAATGCCAGCGGCCGCGCCCGCGGCCCGATCGCGGAACTCGTTCCGGCCGAGGTCGAGCGGGCGATCATGGTCAGCGCGTTCGGCGGCTTTCTCGTCGCGCGAGAGGCTGCCTCGCGCATGGTGCCGAAAGCGCACGGTGCAATCCTGTTCACCGGGGCTTCCGCGAGCGTCAAGGGCTATCCGCTCTCCGCTGCGTTCGCGATGGGCAAGTTCGCGCTGCGCGGCCTGGCCCAGAGCATGGCGCGCGAGCTTGCCCCGCAAGGCATTCACATCGCCCACTTCGTCATCGACGGCGCGATCCGCAACCCCGGCCGGGTCGAGCCCCCGGACCGGCCGGACAGCATGCTCGACCCCGACGCCATCGCCGCCTCCTACCTCAGTGTGCTGCGCCAGCCGCGCTCGGCCTGGACCTGGGAGATCGAGTTGCGTCCGTGGGTCGAGCGGTTCTGAGGCTGCGGGAATCCCACCCCGTAAGCGCCCAGTTCACGATCGCGGGCCGACTGGACCGTCGCGCCGTCCGGGTCTGGGGCGCCTTCGGAATTTTGCTGACGCTGGCGGCGGTGCCGGTGTTTTCGACGGTGCTGCCGCCGCTCGTGGATTACCCGAACCATCTGGCGCGCATGTATCTGCTCGCCGAGGGCGGCGATGCCTTCTACGCCGTGCGCTGGGCCGTGCTGCCCAATCTGGCCGAGGATCTGATCGTCCCGCCGCTGGCGCGGCTGATGCCGCTCGACCTCGCGGCGAAGCTGTTCCTGGTCATGATCTTCGGCCTGATCGCGGGCGGGGCGATGTGGCTGAACCGCGCAGCCACGGGCGGCTGGCGGCTATGGCCGCTGCTCGCTTTTCTCCTGCTCTACAACCGCATCTTCTTGTGGGGCTTTCTGAACTACCTGTTCGGCATCGGTCTGGCCCTCGGTGGAACGGCCTTGTGGTTGGCGCTGGAAGGGCGGCGCTGGTGGCTCAGAGTGCTGTCATCCTCGCTCGTGGCGCTCGCGTGCTTCGTCAGTCATATCGCGGCCTTCGGCGTCTATGCGCTGATGATCCTTGGCGTCGAAATGCTTCCGGGATCGGGCGAATGGCGCGCTCGCCGATGGTCGGCGCTCGGCCGCCGGATCACCATCGCAGCGCCGCAATTCGTCGTTCCGGCGGCACTCTTCATCGACGTTCGGCGCGACGCTGCCCGAGCGACGGTCGGCTATGCCGGGCTCTGGCGCAAAGCCGATCTGCTGTTCAGCGTGTTCGACAACTACAACCGCACCTTTGACATCGCTTGCTTTGCTCTGTTCCTCGGTTTGATCGGTTGGCTCGCGTGGACACGACGGTTGGGTCTTGTGCCTCGGCTTGCCTGGGCGGTCGTGTTAGTCTTCACGGCTTATCTGTTATTGCCGAGCCAGATGTATGGCGGTTCGGGGGCCGATCACCGGCTCCCCATCGCCCTGTTTCTGCTGCTGATTGCCGCGAGCGCGCCACGCTTTCCGACCCCGCGCGTCGCTGCCGCAATCGGGTTCGTCGCGGCAGCGGTGCTGGTTGTCCGGTTAGGCTTGATCGAGTGGGTGTGGCGCGAGGCGAACGAGATCTACTCGGCCGATCTCGCCGGCATCGATGCGCTGCCGCGAGGCAGCAAGCTCGCGGTCGCCCAGCCGGCGGGTCTCTTCCACATCGTGCCGGCGCCGGAGGTCCACCTTGCAGTCCTGGCGATCCCCCGCCGTCAAGCCTTCGTGCCAACCCTCTTCGCCATCCCGGGCCAGCAGCCGGTGGCGCTCCGGCCGGCCTTCGCCGCACTTGCCGAAGCGGCGCAACCACAACGCCTCTGGGCGGCCCTGGTCGACGGCGACGCGGCGGGCCGGGCAGGTCTACCCACCTCGCTCGGTCGCTACGATTTCGTCGTGTTTACCGACAACCGGCTGTTCCAGGTGCCATCCAACCCATGTCTGGCGTCGTTCTTCGCGCGGCCGACCTTTCAGATTTTCGCGGTCGTCCGCGATCTCGACTGTGCCAGCCCCGAGCCGCCGTAGCATCACGACCGCCGGCAGAGGGGCCCCCATGACAGAATTTCCTGCCATCGCCGCTCGGCCGCATGCGCCGGATAGGGCCACGCCGCCAGCGGGTGCCATCCGGTTGGGCCATGGCGAAGCAGAACCGCCTCCGAGGCGGGCAGGCTCTCCCAGTCCTCGGGCACGCAGGATATCAGAGCGAGCCGATAGCCCAACCGGTCCGCCTCGTTGAGCGTGGCCGGATCGGCCGTGTTGCGGCGCAGCAGGTCGAGCCTGTGGCGGCGCGGCGGCGTGTCGGCAAGAACGCCGGCAATCATCGTGGCGACGCTGTCGTTATCGCCGGGCAGCAGCAGCGCCAGGCGATCGCCGTCCGCGAGGTAGTGCTTCAGATTCGTGGCGAGACCCCGCACGAGCGGCTGCGGCATGTCCAAGTCGAAGCGCAGGCGATAGGCATACCCGAGCGGTGCCAGCACTACAGCGGCAAGCGCGAGACCGCCCGCCGCGCGCGCCCGCCCGCGGACCAACCAACGCCCGACCCCGAGGTTACGCGCCGCGAGCGCCAGGGACAGCACGAGCACGAGACCAAGATGCGTGTTGTAGCGGAAGAAGGAATGCGCCTCGATGCTCATCTCATCCGGGAATAGACCGATGTACATCACCAGCAGGAAGCCGTTGTAGAGCGCGAGCAAGGCGGCGTAATAGGTCAAAAGCCGGGTCGTCGATGTCCAGCCCTGCCGCCGCAGCAGCACCGGCCAGGCGATCAAAGCCGCCGCCGCGCAGCCGAAATAGACGAGTTTGGCTGCGATCACCTCGACAGCGCTCGTCACGATCGCGGGAAAACTCGCCCAGTTCCATTGGGCAAAGGGCAAAGGCGTCAACTCGTCGACGCCGGCAACCGACACGTGGTAGCGCCAGAGGGCGTAGAGCCCGAGTGCGGGCAGTATGGTCAGACCAACCACACGCAGCATGCGCCTGAGTTGTCGCCCGTTTTCTGCCCAGCTCGTCAAGACGGCGGCGCCGGCGCTGGCGACGACCAGTCCGATACCCGACTGCTTAGTATTGACCATGGCGGCAAGGATTAGACCTGTCGCCGGCAACACGCCGCGAACCTCCCGGCCGGCGGCAATCTCACTCTGCGCCGACACCAGAAGCCACGCCGCCATGGCTGCCGTCACGGCAAGCGCAGTCTCGCCGTAAGCCGACAGATGAAAGCGCGGCACGAAGCCTGGATTTAGCAAGGTCACGAGAAGCATGCCGCCCGCAATGGCGCCCCAGGGAGGAATGGTGTTGGCGGTACGCAGCGGCATGGCGAGGGCGCGAGCGACGAGCAAACCGATCAGCAGCAGCAGCAGGACATTGGTCAGCGACATGCCTGCTGCTGGATAGTCCGGCCGTGCTAGGCCGCCGATGTAACTGAGGAATTGGGTGTTATAGGGTGCCGCGGGCAGATAGGAGTAGCTCGGCGGCAAACCTGCGGTCGGCAGCCGGCCCCAATCGACGAGATAAAACGCATTGGGCAAGAGATTGAGCCAGGTATCCGGCTGGGACGGTTGAATCGGCGCCATGACGAGCCAGAGCGGTAGTGTCACGAGCACCATCCGCCCAAGGGTCTGCCACGTGTCCGAACTCGGTCGCCGATCCCGAACGGCCAGCACGCACAGCGAGGCTAGGACAAAGCCTGCCGCCGGAACCGTCAGGCTGAGCGGAACCAATACGCCCCAGGCCGTCAGCACGAGGCAGAGCGCACCCCACCCGGCGCCGATCTGCACCTCGGGCGGCATGCGGCGGCCCACCAATCCCGCGCCTGCCAACAAAAGGATGACGGCGATCCCCCAAGTCGTGGCGACCCCAACGAGATCCGCCGGATGGGGTAGGTACTCGGTCGTCACGCCCGCAATACTACTATTGGCACGATCCGACCTGAGAAGTCGCAAAGGCTTCGGCGGTCCGGCCTACCTGCCTCGCCTGAAGAAATACCCGGTCGACCGAAAGCTGGTCCAGGCGGGGGCTGGCCAGGACATGAATCTCGCGTCCGCGCGGCGCGCACCGGCTCGGATCCGAGCCGTCGAAAAACAGTACGACGACCGGGTGGCCACCGGCCGCCGCGATGTGCGTGGCGCCGGTGTCGTTCCCAACGGTGAAAGCGGCAGCGTCGGCAAGATCGACCAGGCTGGTGAGTTCCGTGCGGCCGACGAGGTCGATCGCGACAGGACAGGTCGCACGGATTTCGGCCGCGAGCGGCTCCTCGCCCGGACCGCCGACGACGACCGGGAGACGGCCCGTTGCGTCGAACAGTCGTCGGGCCAATTCACCGAAGCACCTTGCGGGCCAGCGCTTCTCCGGATGACGCGGCGACGAGCCGGGAATCAGCAAAAAGAAGGCGCGATGCCCCAATCCTTCCGGCAGGGGCCGGGACGATGCCGGGCAGGCAGGCAAGGGTGTCGGGTATATCCCGGCCATCAGCAGCTGTTCGGCCTGCTTGTCAATTGTGTGTTGGGGGTCGCGCCGCAGATTGGCATGGGGGTGTGAGCAATGCCAGGCGATCCCGGACCACTCCGGCCGGTGGGCGGGCAGGAACAGCCAAGCGTAGAGGCTTGAGCGATCCGAGGTCTGAAGATCATAAACTCGCTCGAAGCGGCCGCTACGCAGGACGCGACGAAGGGCAAGCAAGCCTGCCGCATCGAAGGGCGTCGGTCGGGAATCGATGGCGATCTTGTCGAAGAACCCGCTCTGCTGGGCGAGCTCGGCGAATCCGGGAGTTGTCAGCAGCGTGATTTCGTCTCTGACATGTTGCCGTCGAATAGCCGCTGCAGGCCCAAGCGCCTGGACAAAGTCTCCAAGCGCACTGAGCTTGATGACGAGGATCTTGCGCCGCGCCGATGACGAAGGTGGTGTGACCCGCCGCGGTCGGCGCGCGGCCAAAGCAGCGAGATCGACGCACCCCGAGAGCTCTTCGAAGGCTTTGAATACAGCCGCGTGTTTCTCGAACTCAGCGGTGCCAAGGCTCGCCAAAAGGCTCCCGACGACCCGGTGCGCAGACGCGACTGCGGGCGTGTCGCGAAAGCCTGGCAGCAAGGCCGTGGCCATCTCAAGACCGTCGGACGAGAGGAGGATCCACGACCGAAAGCGGCGCCGAATGACCGGACGGACCGCCATGTGGGAAACGCAGACTGTCAAACCCGCTCCATCCGCATTGAACCGCCGATAGAGATAAAGAAGGTCACAGGCGATCGTGTAGCGTCGATCTCGACACCATCGCGCCTCGTTCCAGGCGAAGAACGCGTTGAGCGGCGTGCCGGCGGGAAAATCGCAAGCACGCAGCGATGCGGTCCACCGACAAAGACTGGTCGTGGTCATGCCGACAGACTATCGCTGACCGCGAGCAGGGCGTCTTCCAGTTCGCGAGATTGGGCGATAGCGCTAAAACGTTCGGTCGCCGCTGCCCGGGCGGCGAGGCTCATCCGGCTGCGTAACGCAGGATTACCGAGCAGTCGTCGGGCGGCTGCGGCAATCGCCGGCGGATCAGCCGGGGGCACGAGGAACCCGGTGCGCTCGTGCTCCACCGCCTCGGCAATCCCGCCGGCATCCGCGCCGATAACCGGCACCGCACACGCCATCGCCTCGAGCACGACGTTTGGCAGCCCCTCGGAATCACCGGTCCGAGCCGCCACGCTCGGGACACAGAGCGCGAGCGCGTTCCGCATCAGGCGCCGCACCTCGCGGTTCGGTAGCCAGCCCATAAATCGCGCACGCTTTAGCCCGGAGGCATGGCGCTTCAGCGCCTCGCCCATCGGGCCATCGCCGATCAAAACCAGGTCGACCTTAGCACCCTCACTTTCCAACATCCCCATGGCATCGAGGAGATGCCCGACCCCTTTCTTTTCGACGAAGCGGCCGACAAACAGCAGATACGGCGGCGAGGCGGGTTGTAGCGCCTCGCCGTCCGTCTCTGGCTCGACGCCGTAGCGGATGACCCTGAGCTTCGCCGCCGGAAAATTGCGGGCGAGCAGGGCCTCGCGGATGTACTCCGCGACGCAGATGATCAGCGCCGCCTCCCGCTGCAGCGCCTTGCAGCGTCGCTGGAAGATCGGCGGAATGAGCTTCCTGCGGAAGTGCTCATCTTTGGTCGCGTCACCTCCATGAAACGTGACCACCAATGGGAGCCTCAGGGCGCGAGCAATCGGCAAAGCAAGCGCGCCGCCGCGGCCGAAATGGGCATGGATCAGCCGCGGCCGCAGCTCCGCGAGATCCGGCTCAGGCGGAATATGGCCGAACTGCTTGAACGCGAGCCGGTCGAGCGCGCCAGCTGCGCCGCGCCGCCCGAGCAATATCGGTTCGGCCCCGAGATCGGGCAGGCCATCATCCGTCCGACAGCCGATCCAGACGGGCGCCAGGCGGTGAAATCCGACATATTGCCGGCGCAGGAAATGGACCTCCGAGCGCGGGACAATGCGATCTCGATAAACAAGCAAAGCGCTGCCGTCGGTCAAGCCTGCCTCACTCCCGCCTTTGACGATATCGTCCTTCATGCTGGCACCGGCCCAGTGGCTTTCGTAAATAGCGCATGCAATCTAGCGGCGCATCAGGTTGAAATCGCCGTCGATGCGCGGGACCTCGCACGGGCGCTCTACTACCGAGCAAGCCTATGACAGCCGCTCGGGATGCCGCCAACCGCAACAAACTGTTGCGTCGGTGATCGATCGTCGCTGCATCTGCAGCAAAATCCACAGCAAAGACTCTCCTTCAGGTTGAAAAGCTCATCCGGCCGGCGGCTTTAAGACCTTGAGACATCTTCATCTCCTTCTTTCAGCCTCGGTCGCATTGCCGAGTGTGGCCGGAGTCTGCAATATGAATTAGGCAACTTTATGATAGTGTTATTATCGCATAGTGGTATTATCGTATTGTCGGTGATCGCGCATTGGCCCTTTCGAAGCGATGCGGGATTAGGGCATCGTGGCGCGTTTTCGCAGGGCGCAAGACCGCGATGTTCGAAGCCGAGGCCCGCTGGCTCCGTTGGGCGCTGGACGCGTTCCCACCCGTGCGACTATCGCCGCTGCTCAATCTCGGCAGCGGCTCTGCCGACATCCGCGAGGTCGTACAGCCTTGGATCGAGGATCAGATATTTCGCCCGCTACGCACCCGCAATGTCGAGGTCGCCCACGTCGATAGGCGCGAGTTGCCGGGGGTCGATGTCTGGGCCGATCTGACCGATCCCGCCGATGTCGGACTTCTGAGCGCGCTTCGACCACAGGCGCTGCTCTGCTGCAACCTCCTCGAGCACGTGACCGAGCCCGATCGGCTGGCTCGGCACTGCCTCGACCTGTTGGCAACGGGCGGGCTCGTCTTTGTCACGGTCCCCTTCAGTTATCCCTATCATCGCGATCCGATCGACACGATGTATCGGCCGAGCCCCGCTGAACTCGGGGACCTCTTCACCGGAGCGCGACTGCTGGACGGAACGATCCTGGGGACCGGAGTCTCGTATCGCAACGCGGTGCGCGAACGGCCTTGGCTCCTGTTGCGCCATGTCTGGCGCTTCCCGGTGCCGTTCTTGTCCCTCGAAAAGTGGAAGCGCTCGATGGGGCGGCTCTATTGGCTCGCTGCCGAATATCGGATCACCTGCGCGGTCTTCGAGAAGATGTAGCGGCGGTCGGGCGATCGGCCTCGCAACCGCTGGTCCACGCCCTGCAGATCGTCAAGGAGCTTTCAAATGGACGAAATCGGTTTTGACGGGCTTGCCAGTTGGGTGACGGAAGCCGGCTTGATCGGCCGGACCGAGAGCGAGCTGATGACCGGTTTCTGCCGGCGGCTCGCCGATGCGGGGTTACCGCTGGCACGCGCCATGGTCATTCTCGACACGCTGCACCCGATTTATGAGGGTCGCGTGTTCCGCTGGCGCGCCGATGCACCCGACGCAACCGAGGTGGTGGATTATGGGCGCACCAACGAGGGCGAGGCGGCAGAGAGCTGGCGACGCAGCCCTTTCTACTATTTGCTGCAGTCGGGTGGAAGGGACATGCGGCGCCGCTTGACGGCCGGCGATGCGGCCGATTTCCCCGCGATCATCCAAGCGCGCGATGAAGGGATGACGGACTACCTGGCGCTGGTTCATCGCTTCGCCGCCGAAGGCGTGATCGGCGAGATGGATTGCGTTTATTCTTCCTGGTCTACGGATGCGGCAGGCGGCTTTGACGAAGCTGCGATCGACGCGCTGAAGAGGCTCGCGCCGTTTCTCAAACTCGCCCTCAAGTCGGCGGCACTCGCGCGCATAGCTGGGACGCTCGTCGAAACCTATCTCGGCCGCGATGCGGGCCGGCGAGTGCTGAACGGCCGAATCGCCCGTGGCATCGCCGAGAAAATTGGTGCGGTGCTGTGGTACAGCGATCTACACGGCTACACCCAAATCGCAGACAGCGCTCCCCCGGAACAGATCATTCCTCTGCTCAATGACTACGCTGATGTGGTCGTCTCTGCCGTCCACGGTCATGGCGGCGATGTGCTGAAGCTGATCGGCGATGGAACACTCGCCATTTTTACGGTCGAGGACCGCGAGAGGGCCTGCTTTGCGGCACTTGCTGCCGCGGCGCGAGTGCGCCGGGAGGTTGTCGCGCTCAATACGACCCGTGCCGGAGCCGGGTTGCCCACGACCGAGGTTTATCTCGCGCTGCATGTTGGTGACGTCTTCTACGGGAATGTCGGCAGCAAGGATCGCCTCGATTTCACGGTTATCGGTCCGGCGGTGAATGAGGTCAGCCGGATCCTGGCGATGAGCCGATCGGTCGAGCAGGATGTGTTGCTCTCGGCCAGCTTCGCCGGCGCGCTTGGCTCCGACATGCGCCGCCGGCTGGTTTCGGTCGGCCGTTACGCTTTACGCGGCGTCTCGCAACCGCAGGAGCTGTTCACTCCCGAGCCCGACTGGGACATCCGGTGAGCGGCGGGCTGAGCCCCACACTTTTTCCGCGTGCTCGGAGCTCTCCGCGTGCAAGCCGGGAAAGATTGCGGATGCCTCATGGCCGCCCTGTCCGAGCGGTTGTTTACGATCGTCACTCTGGAGCCGTAGGCTGTTGACTTCTGTGGTCGCCTGCCCCGGCAAAAAACGAGGTCGCCGCGATGCTGCTAAACCGCGATGAGATTCGTCAGAACAAATCCTTCGACCTGCTGACCGACGCGATCCTCGGGCGCGATCAGCCCCGCACCGCCGACCTTTTCTTCCGCATGGTTGCGCGGGACGGGCGCTCGGTCGGTGATGCGCTCAGCGTTGTGGCGGCCGCCGAGGCACCCTTCGTTCAGGTACCGAGTCATATCAACGTGCGGGATGGGCAAATCACGCTGATCAACAACGACCACACGATCCTCGGCCTGCGGGCATCCACTTACCTGATGCCGTTTCTGCCGAAGAAGTACCGGCTGCTGCCGCTCCTGCAAAGCGTCTGGTACATCCCCGCCGGGCTCGATATCTGGAACCAGCTACTCGGCAAGTATCCCGGCCGCTACGCGACGATGAAGGGGATCACCGTGCCGCCGCCGAGCTACGGACCGGTCGTCTGGAACGACGATCAGGAGCCGATCCGCGGGTCGGGATCGGTCGAAGAGCGGTTGCAAAAGCATATGATCGCCACGGTCAGCGGCGATTCGCATCGGTCCTACGGCTTGTTTCTAGGGCTCGCCGAAGACGAAGAAATTCGGTCGCGGCTCGCCGATCAGCTGCAATTCCTCGGGCTCATCGATCTGCAGGATACCGTGATCGGCCGCAAGGCGCGCAATACCGGCCACAAGGCGATCCGGGCTCGTTCAATCACCGACCTCGCCGACTTCATCGGCTGGGAGCGCTCGCACGGCGTCTATTACATGGGCGTACCGGACATGGCGATCGGTCCGCTCTACTACTCCCTTTACGATGCGGTCTGCGTCCGGATGGCCAGCGAGTTCCCGGATGGTGGGGTCAACCTCAAGCAGACCAATCAGACCTCGCTGGGCCCGAGCGAGGTCGAGGACATGGTTCGGCAGTTGATGCAGGCCGACACAGACGCAGTATGGGATCTCCTGACCGCTCACCTGAAACACGGCAAATCGATTAGGAGCCTCGGTAACGCGATCCAGGTCGGTGCGGCCGAACTTATCCTGCGCACTACAGTGCCGCGGCAGTTCACCAACGGGCAGCATCCGTTCGATTACTGCAACGTCGCGAATAACTGGATGCGCACCAGCAACAACCCCTACCAGCCGCGCATCCTCTATCTGATGGCCAGCTTCATCAACGACGTGGCGCACGAAAACAAATTGCAGAACTCGGTGATCGAGCAGGAGTGTGCCGCTTTTGATCTTTCGGGACGAGCGCCCGACGCTTTATTGCCCGAGCTGGACGAGGCGATCATGGCACTCGACATCCCACGCACCACGGCTCTCGCCAACGCCTATCTGCAGTCGGGAGCGGACCGCAGGACGTACCAGGCCACGGTCGCGCTCGCCGCGTGCCGGTTCCAGGACGACCCGCACAACCAGAAGATCACGATCTCGACCTTCGAGGAATACGCTCACAACTCGACCCATCTGCGCGATCGCGTACTGCTTGCGACGGCGCGGCTGCTGGCCGGGTGGACGAAGATGCCCGGCGAGCGCGATTGCTATGCCCGCTTCGAGAAGGATTGGATCTACCACTGAGGAAGGAGAGCGACCATGGCCCGCGCGTACAATGTGATCGATTCCGACGGCCACATATTGGAGCCACTCACCTTGTGGAAGGACTATCTCGATCCGGCCTACCGTGATCGCGCGCCGAAGCTGGTGATCGACACCGACGGCAAGGAGATGCTGCTGGTCGAGGAGCAGGTGCTCGGGAGCCAGCAGGGGATGGGTGGGATCGGCGGGGTCGGCGCGCGCCAGGGCGTCGTGTCGTCCGAGACGATGAAATACGAGGAGGGCCGCCCCGGCGGCTTCGACCCGCATAAGCGCATCCCTGACATGGATCTCGACGGCATCGACGCGGCGTTCTTGTACCCGAGCATGGGTCTGTTCGCCGGCGCGGTGCACGATCCGAACCTCGCCGCTGCGCTGTGCCGCGCCTACAACCGCTGGCTCGCGGACTATTGCAAGCCGTACCCGGATCGGCTGTTCGGCATCGCCATGCTGCCAATGCAGTCAGTCGAACATGCGATCCAGGAGATGAAGTTCGCGCGCAAGGAGCTTGGCATGCGCGGCGGCTTCCTGAGGCCCAACCCGTACAACGACCGATTGATACACGACCCGGTGTACGAGCCGTTCTGGAATGCCGCCGAGGAATACGATTTCTCGATCGGCTTCCACGAAGGCGGCAGCAGCGGCATGCCGACGGTCGGCATCGACCGCTTCGAGGGCCGTGCCGCCAAGCACATCATTTCGCACACGATGGAGATGATGCTGGCGTGCCTGAGCATGATCTGGGGCGGCGTCGTCGAACGCCACCCGAAATTGCGGGTGGGTTTCCTCGAGTCGGGCGGCGGCTGGGTGGCGCCGTGGCTCGACCGCATGGACCGGCATTTCGACGACCAAGGGTTCAACGACTCCGGATTGAAGACGCGGCCCAGCGAGTTGTTCAAGCGCAATTGCTGGATCTCGTTCGAGCCGGTCGAAGGCAGCCTCCGGGTGCTCGCCGATTATATCGGGCCGCACAAGATCCTATGGGCCACCGACTATCCGCATCGCGACGGGTTCTTTCCCGGCGCGCCCGACATGGTTCGCCAGCGCCTCGAGGGCACGTCCCCCGAGACCAAGCATCAGGTGCTCGCCGGCGGCGCAATGGGGTTCTACGGCCTGAACTGAACGGATCATATCCCTCGATGAAGGTCCCGAAGGTCTCGTCAGGTTGAGGGCTCCGCCAGCTCCGGGACGTCCTTGAACACTGCGGTGCTTTCGCATGTCACGGGCATCGTCGGGAAGTGGTAGCCGCATTTTGGGCAGGGCTCCGCCAGCACCGCCTGCTCGATATGCAAGTCGAACGGCTGGTCCTGGATGTGCGCGCAGGTCGGACACACGCGGATCAGGCGGGCGCGCTTGAACTCGAAATTCGTAATGATGTCCTCCACGATCGGCCGGATCGGACCGCCCATTCTTGGCATGCTTGTGGTAGGCGTTCATGTGCCAGTCGTTAAGGGCCTCGTAGCTGGTCCAGAAACTGACCTCGTTATGCCATGTCGGATCCTGGGGATGGGTCCACCAGGTGAGGTGGAGGAAGTCAGATGATGTCGCACGTCACCGAAGACGATCTTGAATTTCTCGTAGTCGTCGGTGCTGGAGAACCGGACCCTCTGCATGCTCTGACGCTGTGAAACCGAGCGTTCCACGATTTATGCAAAGCCCGGACCAGAAGGAAAGCCCGCCGTTAGCCCCGAGAGTTCCCCTTGTGACGGCGAGCGGCACGTTGCTTCACGGGGCCTTGGCTGCGTGTCAGGTTGAACGCCGTGTTGGCGAGCGCGACGTGCGAAAATGCCTGTGGGAAGTTCCCGAGCTGACGTCCAAGGCGAGGATCGTACTCCTCCGCTAAGAGGCCGACATCGTTGCACAACGCCAGGAGCCGCTCGAAAAGCTCGCGCGCCTCGGTAATGCGCCCTTGCAGGATGAAATTGTCGGCGAGCCAGAAGCTGCAGGCGAGAAACGCCCCTTCGCCTGGCGGCAGCCCGTCGACCCCCTCCCCCGTGTCATAACGCAACACGAACCCGTCGACGACGAGGCGCTGCTCAATTGCGTTCAGGGTGCCTATGATTCTCGGGTCGGTCGGCGGCAGAAAACCGACCAGCGGCAGCAGCAGCAAGCTCGCATCGAGCGCCTTCGACCCGTAGGCCTGCACAAAGCTGCCGAGGTCGGGATCGAACGCCTTGCGGCAGACGTCCTCGTGGATTCTGTCGCGCACCTGTCGCCAGTGTTGAACAGCGCCGCCGACGCCGCCGCGCTCCTCGGCGATCTTGACCGCCCGGTCGAACGCGACCCACGCCATGACCTTGGAATGCGTGAAGTGCTGCGGCGGCCCGCGCACCTCCCAGATGCCCTCGTCAGGCTGATCCCAGATATTTGCCAAATGTCTTAGTACGACGGGCGTGATCGCGTCGCCGTGGTTATCAGGGGGCAGGCCGTGGCTATGAGCGTGGTACAACGCGTCGAGAATTTCGCCGTAAATGTCGAGTTGTGTCTGGTCGACCGCACCGTTGCCGACGCGGACGGGGCGCGACCCCTCATATCCGGGCAACCACGGGATCTCCCACTCCGTAAGCCGCCGCTCGCCGCCGAGCCCGTACATGATCTGCAGCTGATCGGGGCTGCCCGCAACCGCGCGAAACAGCCAGTCGCGCCATGTCCGCGCTTCGTCGTAATACCCCGCATGCATCAGCGCCAGCAGGGTAAAGGTGGCGTCACGCAACCAGCAATACCGGTAATCCCAGTTGCGCACGCCGCCGAGTTGCTCCGGCAGCGAGGTCGTCACCGCGGCGACAATGCCGCCGGTCTGCGCGTAGGTGAGCCCCTTCAAGACGACGAGAGAACGCTTGACCGCCTCGGTCCACGGACCGGCGGACGCACAGCGATCGGACCACCGGCGCCAGAATGTTTCGGTGTCGCGCAACGCGCGCTCCGGATCCACCGGCGGCGGCAGCGGCTGATGGGAAGGTCCATAGCTCAGAACGAACGGAATCGTCTCGCCGGCGCCGACGGCGAACTCGCCGACCGTCCTGAGGTCCTCGCCGCGCAGCGGCGCCGGCGTGCGCAGCACCACCCTCTCGGGCCCGCCGATGGCGGACACGCCGCCCTCGGGCAAGCGTTCGACCCACGGCACCACGGCGCCGTAGTCGAAACGCAGGATGAATTCGGTGCGCATCGCGACACGCCCACGCAGCCCCCGGACGAGGCGCACAAGGTGGGGAAGCCGGCGGCGCGGCCGCATGAAATCGACGAGCTCGACCGCGCCGTCCCCGGTCTCGAACATCGTTGTCAGGATCAGCGAGCCGTCCACGTAGCGGCGCTCGACACGGCTGGCCGGCTCGACCGGTGCGATTAGCCAGCGGCCGTGCTCTGGCTCTCCCAGAAGTGCTGCAAAGCACGCCGCGGAGTCGAACCGCGGCAGGCAAAGCCAGTCGATGGAGCCGTTGCGCCCGATCAAAGCGGCTGAGCCGCAATCACCGATCAGCGCATAGTCTTCGATCGGCTGGCTCGATGCCACTCTAGACCCCTGCAAGCCCCTTCCCCAGCCTTGAGACGGCGACGCCGATGATCATGCCACCGGCGCCTGGATTTTGTCACCGCTCTCGCTCTGGCCCAAACTTAACACCGGTAGCGAGACCGTCAGCCTCGATCGATCAGCTGCTGCCAAGGCCAATCACGTACCATGGGGCCGCTTTAGCACCTGACTTAGAATGACGTGTGTAATATCAGCGTTTTACTCGTCACCCCCGCGAAAGCGGGGGTCCAGAGATGCTATGGGGCGAGCGGCGAGGACAAGGCATCATCGTCGCTGGAAACAACCGACGGGGTACCCCATGCCGCGGCCGAATGACCTGAGCAGATCGCTCGCCGCTCTCGACGAGGATAGCACGTTGATCGCAGTCATCGAGATGAGCCAGTCGAGCTGGCTCGTTGCCGGCATTGTGCCAGGAATCGAGCGGCACCCGGCAAAGAAGCTCGAACCGAGCGAAGCGGGACTGCTGCGACTGCTGCATCGCTGGCGCGAGGAGGCCGAGAAGGCCGGCCACACCATCAACCGGATAGCGGTCGCCTTCGAAGCCGGCCGCGACGGTTTCTGGCTGGCCCGTTGGTTGCGGGCGCACGGCATCGAAGCCTATGTCATCCACCCGAACAGCATCGCCGTCCTCGCGCGAACATCGCCGGGCGAAGACCGATCGGCTCGACACGGCGCTGCTGAAGCGGGGGTTTCTCGGCTGGCTGCGCTGCGAGCGGGAACACTGCAGCATGGCGGCGATTCCGAGCCTGGTAGAGGAGGACGCCAAGCGGCCGAGCCGTGAGCGCGAGAACCTTGTCGGCGAACGCACGCGGATCAGCAACCGGATCAAGAGCACGCTTGCGCGCCTCGGCATACGCGACTTCAAGCCGACCCTGCGCACGGCCGCGCAGCGGCTCGAGCAGCTGCGCACGCCGGAGGGAGAGGCGGTGCCGCCCAACACATTGGCCGAGCTGCGGCGCGAGATGGCACGATTGAGCCTGCTCTCCGAGCAGATCCGGGAGATCGAGACCGCCCGCCTGCAACGGCTGGAACAGCGACCGAATAGTGGCGCCCATCCGATGGTCCGATTGCTGGCGCAGGTTCGTGGTCTTGGCGTCGAGACCGCAGACATGCTCGCCCACGAGGCGTTCTCGCGCAGCTTGCGCGACCGCCGGGCGGTGGCGCGTTATGGCGGCCTGTCCGGCTCGCCGGACGAGAGTGGGGCGCGCCGACGGGAGAAAGGACTGGCCAGGGCAGGCAATGCCCGGGTGCGGCGCGGCATGATCCAGTTGGCCTGGCGCTTTCTGATGTTCCAGAAGGACGGCGCGCTGGCGCAATGGTACCGGGCGCGCACCGCCGAGGCCCGCGGCGCCACCCACAAAACACTGATTGTCGCGTTGGCGCGCAAGCTGCTCATCGCATTGTGGCAACTGGTGACGACCGGCGAAGTACCGCACGGCGTCGTGTTGCGTCCGGCGCTGTGAGCACCCGGTGAACATGAGGCTATCACAGGGCATTGGGCGCGCCGCCGCGACATTCGCGGTCGGGCCCCGATAACGATCCGAGGTGGCGGTGACCCGAGGCAGGCATGGCTTCCACGCCGTCTCAGAGAATGGGCCCGCCGCCCGGAACTTTGCCGCCGATGCGCATGGCTGCATCATGGTCCGGGTCCGCACCAGACCCCCCGAATACAAGAGTGTAGGCGCGATGTTCCGCGCCCATTGGCGAGTTCCCCTCGGATCATCCTCGGAAACGTGATGGTCACGATTGACAATAGAAGCTCGGCATGCCCCGCCATCGCATTGGTCCTATCCCGATGAGCCCAGCGGAGCGCCAAGCCCGGCGCCGCGCCAAGCTCCGCCGGCACACACCCCGGGGCCGCCCACAACAGCGACCCGGCGCATCGCCCCGCGGCCAAAACGATGGGCCGCGGCGGTGACTGCCCTGGTCAATCTGCAAGAAGAATACCGCACTTGGCTGGACAACCTACCGCCGAACCTCGAAAGCTCGACGCTGGCAGACAAGCTGCAGACCATCGTCGAATTCGACCTCGAAGCGCTGCAAGAAGTCGACCCGCCGCGCGGCTACGGTCGCGACTGATCCAACGATGGCCCTTGACAGCCAAAGCCCCATACAAGCCTGCCCCCTGGCATGAACAGGGAATGACTGCTGGCGCCCTGGGGTCCTGGATTCCCGCTTTCGCCGGAATGACGAATAACCTGCATCCCGGAAAACCGAAATCGTTCACCAAGAATATGAAGCGCTCAAGATTCTTGATCAAAGATACCCAGGGATGACCCTGAGACCTAGAGTGGTTCCCTCTGTGCGATCGCAAGACAATGGCGCGATATTCGCGTCGTTGTGGAATTCCGATGCAGTTGCTGACGGTGGCGGTTCTGAGGGAGAGTCAGATTTTGAAAAGTTCGCCTATGAAATTGCAAACGCGGAATTTGTTCGGCCTTTATTCGTTTTGCGACGAGGCACCTTGGAGGGTTGTTCCCTCTGCCTTACTCCGCACCTCATGCAAGGTGGGGTTCTCGGATCGGTGGAGCAGACCGCTGTAAAGAGTTCGCCGGGGAAAGTTTCGATCTTGTGATATCGAAAACGTCAACGGAACGAAGCGTTTTTTGGCTGTGCTTTTGCGTAGCGGCGCGGCCTCGGGGGAGTGAGGAGACTGAGATGCGCAACCCGATCACTGCCAAGATCACAAGTCTGTGCCTCGTGCTATTGCTTACACTTGGCATCTCCGCCAAATCGGCCGCAACGCTCCCGGGCCCGGAGGACAATGTGCGTAGCCTCTATGCGACATTGCTCGCCACCATGAAGGACGGGCGGACTCTCGGGCAGAGCGGACGCTATGGGCGGCTGGCTCCCGTTGTCGACAGGGTTTTCGACGTCTCGTCCATGACCCGACTCGCGGTAGGTCCGTATTGGGCGACCCTCTCTCCGGCTCAGCAGCAGCAACTGGTCGACGCGTTCCGGCACTACGTCACGGCGACCTACGCCGACCGTTTCGACAGCTATTCGGGGCAGCAGCTGCAGGTCACCGGGGAACGCCCCTACAACGCGGATATCATTGTCCAAACCAAGATTGTCAAATCGGACGGTGATACAACCACGCTCGATTATCTGCTGCGCCAGAACCAGGGCTCGTGGCAGATCTCCGACGTCTACCTTGACGGCACAATCAGCCAGGTGGCGATACAGCGCTCGGAGTTCCACTCGATCCTCCGGCGCGACGGGGTCGACGGCCTGGTCATGGCGTTGAACCGCAAGGTCGACTTGCTGGGCCGGGGCGTGGCCAAAGCGTCGTAGCCCGTTCCGGCGTCCGTCCAGAACTCCTACAATCTACGAGACCGCTCGTCCGACGCCCTGATCGATGTCTGCGCCGGCGCCGGGATGGCCTTTATTCCCTGGTATCCGCTCGCTGCAGGTCGGCTCGCCGAGCCCGGTTCGCCGCTCGCCGGTATTGCGCAAGCTCACCAAGCGACGCCGGGCCAGATCGCGCTGGCCTGGCTGCTGCAGCGCTCGCCTGCGGTGCTGCCGATTCCGGGGACCTCGTCGATCGCCCATTTCGAGGAGAACCTCCGGGCGGCCTCGATGCGCCTGAGCACTGAGGAGTTCCGGACCCTCGCCGCTCGCTAATCCGAGCTTCCTTCGATCCCTTCCGTCTCGATATTTACCGGCTTCCTGGACCCTGTCGGCACGGGCTGCGCCTGGCTGATCGCCTTTGGCGGCGCGTCGGTTACCGGCGATCCGAGCAACGGGTCGAGTTGCGGCTCGATCGCCTTGAGCAGTTGGACGGCGATGGCGCTCGTGAAATGGTAATTCCCGGCGATCGCACCGGGGACATAGGCGGTGATCGTGCCAAAGAAGCGATCGCCCAGAAAGAACACGAACGTCGCGGTGCGATCGACCACCCGTTGCGAAATCAAGCGTCCGCCCGCACCGAAGCGATCGAAGCGGTTGTCGCCAGTGCCGGTCTTGCCGCCAACCGGCAATAGGCTTCCGTCCGGGGCGTGGTAGGCACCCCGTAACCGTGTGGCGGTGCCGTCCGCGACGACGCCCAATAGTGCCCGGCGCACCGTCTCGGCGACCGCGGGAGAAAGGACCCGCTGCGGTTCGGGCTTGATCGCCATATCGGTCTGGTAAGGAGTGCCGGCGGCAAAATCCAAACGCTGGAGATCGACCGTCGGCAGCCGCACCCCGTCATTGAGGATGATCCCCATCAGATCGGCGAGCGCATCGGGCCGGTCGCCGGAGCTGCCGATTGCGCTGCCGTAGGATGGCACGAGGTGGCCGAACGGGTAGCCCTGCCGCTGCCAGTCTTGCAGGATCCGATCAAACGCGTCCTGTTCCAGCAGGATACGGATCCGGAGGTCCTGCTTGTGCGTGCTGTGGCCCTTGAAGAGCCAGCCATAGACCTCCTGACGCACCTCCTCGCTCGCCTTCGTCACCTCGGCGCGCGACGCGCGGGGGTGATCTCGCAGGTAGGTTACGAACCACAGTTCGAGCGGGTGGATGCCAGGCAGGTAACCACGGTCCTCGAGCGAGAACCGCTCGACATCGTATTCTCGATAAAGATCCCAAAGATCGTCGTCGCTGACCGAATCGCGCGGCAGGTAGCGCGCGAGGAAGGCCCCGAGCGCGGCTCTGTCGGCCTCCGGCCGGAGCGAGCGGAAGACCACGGCAAGGCGCCGGGCGATCGGCCGCGTGCGATGGGCCAGCTTCTCCAGGGATTGGTCGGGTGAGAGGCCTCGGTATTCGCGATAGAAATGATCGAGGTACTTCCGGCTATCCTGGTCAACAAAGCGCCGCAGATAGACCTCTCGGCCTGCGTCGTCGCGATCGGCGACCAACAGCTTCTGGCCATCACTCTGCGCGATGTAATATCGCGTGATGTCGCGCATTACTCTGATAAAGACGTTGTTGATCGAGTGGGAGAAGGCCTCCTCCACGCTGGCGGACGAGGAGTTTTCCCATTTCTCGAAATTGGCGAAGGCCTGCATGCCGCCACCGGTAAAGAAGGCCTCGGGGCTGCCCGAATAATGGAGTTGCATGGCCGCGTCGAGCATTGGCTGCAGGTCGCGGTTGGTGCTCTTGGCCAGATAATTCGTCCCCCATTTGGTCAGCGGATCCTGTGCCGTTGCCGCTGTCGCCACCAAGTCGCGGCGGGGCAGCTGTTCCAACCGGCGATGCAACTCCTCGACGATGTCGAGATAGGTGATCAAGGTCCGCAGCTTGGCGGTCGACCCGAGCTGTAGTTTTGCTCCCGAGTTGATGTCGAGGGGTTCGTTCAGGCTGTCCGCGTGGACCCTCAGGTAATTGCGGTCGGCGCCGCGCTCATAGAGGACGACGCTCCAGGTCAGGCGAGCCGGGTTCTCCCCGCCGAGCAGGTCGTGTCCGACCAGGCCGAGCGATCTGACGTAGGCGGGATCACCAAGCCGGGTCAGCACGTCGGTGACGCGCTTTTGCGCCGGCGTGTCGATGGTCGCATAGCCCGTCAGATCGAGCCGGTCGAGGGCGTAAAGGTCCGGAAGGTGGAGCAACGATACGAGCTTGGCGCGTATTCGATCAGTCGCCTTGTTCCCGACAAATGACATCGCCGCCGGCGGCGGGATGTCCGTCCGGAAACGCAGCTCGGCGTGAAGGGCCGCGGCGCGCAACCCGGCATCGATGACCCCGGCGGTCGCCAACAGCCGAAGGTAATTGTCGGTCAGCGCCGCGAGTGCGGCGTGGTGTTCGACCAGATAGTAGGCGGGCCGGCGGCCGGCGAGGAGCAGGCTGAGGACCTGCCGATAGACCTCGGCTTTGCGCGCGAGCTCGGCCTTTGTCGTGGCGGGCGCGGTCAGCACCCGGTTCGCCTCGGCCAAGTCGGTGCCGTACCAGAGCCACAAAGCCTCCGGGACTCCGACAATCTCGCCATAGCGAGGCCGCGAGGCGAAAGGCTCGGAATCGAGATAGGTGGTGACGATCCCGCGGCTGGGTTCTGTCGTATCCTGGCCATCCCGGTAGGCCCGCGCCGATGCGGTCACCATTTGGCGCAGCTTCTCCCCGGCTTGCGGCGTGCGGCCACCCGGTGAATGGCGAAACTTCTCGATCTGTGTGGCGAGCGTACTCGCCCCGCCCTCCCTGAATCGTCGATCCAGCAAGCCGGCGACCCGTCCCGCCGCGGCGAGCATGAACCGGCTCCACTCGACCGCCGGATTGTGGCGGGGATTTTGCAGGTCGAGGAGGTCGTGATCCTCGACGAACAGCAGGCTGTTCACGACGAGCGGCGGGATCGAGCCGAAGTCGGCGTAAGTCCGTTCGGGATAGCTCGCCCGGTAAAGCGGGTTCCCGTCGCGGTCGAACAGGCTGAGACCGGCGCGCGACTTTTCTCCGTAAATCGCATAACCGCCCTGGTCGACAAATCGGGCGAGCTCGTCCGACCATTCCGCCTGGCGATCGACAGCGAAACGATGTGCGCTCAGCGAGGCGATAAAAACCGGCAGCCCGGCATAACCCAGACGCTCATCATAGGGTCCCCATTTCGGGAAGCGGATTGTACCGTTCGGGCCCGGCCGGACCGTGAAGCTCATGTCCCGCGTCAGGCTCGAAAAGACGTGCGACTGCAGATAGGAGGTGCGCGCCTCGGTGGCGAGCCCCCAGACCAGCAGCGCCAGCACCGCAAAGACCGCCGCCCAGCGGAACACCCGCACCAGGAAGCCGAAGAAGCGGGTGCTCCAGCCCCGCAGCACCGGAACGGCGAGTGCCGCGCCCCTACGAAGGACCCGCCCAACAGCGCAACAGAGGCGGATGCCGCAACCCAGCAGAAGGGGAGCAGCAATCAGGATCGCCCGGCGGAGCGCCCGCACGACCAGGCGCAAAAGGCGTCCGTACCGCTGCGGACCCGGCCACTCGGGTCCAACCACCAACTCGACCATGGAGCTCCCTCGTCGTTTCCCACTTGGCGGCTGACAAACGCCGAAAGCGCCCTAAGCGATCCGTGTGCGGGTCGTTCGCGCGCTAGGGTTCGCGAGCTCTTCTATTCGCCTCAGGCCGGGCTATCGGAATACGCAACCTCGACCTCGGCATGCGGGGTGGCGATTCCTCGCAATTCCCCTGTCGGCAGCGGAAAATTGCGTTTTCACCGCCGAGAATTGCCTGGTCAGGGTCAAGAAACCATTTGCAATCAATCCGTTGAACCCGATTTAGCCGAGTCGGCCGACAGCGGAAATTTAGGGTGTCGGAACGGGGTCGGCAGCGGATCGGCAGCGGAACTCAGCCGCACCCTCCACCATTCCTGAAATCGGCATAAAGCCACTCTTTTATATTGACAAATTAGCATTTCTAGTGTAGATAACAGGCACGCTCGGCGCCGCGAGCGGGCGCGGCCGGCTCGGAGCAATCAGCCGCCGCCGATCTTGGGGATCAGGTAGATCTCGCTCGCGATCGGCACGAGGTAGGCGTCCGGGTAGACCTCGCCGTCGATCGCCGCGCGCAGCCGTGGGGCGACATCGGAAGTTCGCGCTTGCGCACGCTGATCGCGTCGTTGATGGCATTGGCGACAGCCGCCATCGGCCGCACGATTGGCACCTCGCCGATGCCGCGGGCGCCAAACGGATGGCGCGGGCGCCAAACGGATGGCGCGGGCGCCAAACGGATGGCGCGGG
>Ga0074045_10001227_pt1 | contig 25031 bp, 28 predicted proteins | sample BogForMeECP23OM2_FD_94442 | JGI IMG/M metagenome (GOLD analysis project Ga0074045, IMG submission 94442) | Bog forest soil microbial communities from Calvert Island, British Columbia, Canada - Bog Forest MetaG ECP23OM2 | ecosystem: Environmental > Terrestrial > Soil > Wetlands ... | reverse complement strand
CGGAAAAACAAATTCGCATCGCAACTGCGACCGCGCGCGCTGCTGCTGCAGGACGGCTCGCACGTTGGGTAGCATGTCCACCTCGCGCTCGCTCGATGCGGTCTTCGGCAGACCAACGCCTTCGAAGCGGTTGATGCTGCGCCGGACGCGTATCACCTCGCGATCGAAGTCGATGTCATTCCAGTTCAGCGCGAGCGCCTCGTTGGGTCGAAGCCCGGTGAAGATGAGAACGGTAAAGATGCCGCGGTCCTGTCCTGGCGCGGCTGCGAGCAGCCGCGCCGCTTCCTCGAGAGTGAGCGGATCGACATCCGGCTTGGGCTCCCGCAGATTATCGACGTACTTCATCGGATCGTCGGAAATCATCTTTCGCCGCCGGGCCGTCGCGAAAATCGTCCTCAGCCTCGCGATGACCATATTGACGCGGCGGTCGCTGATGAGCCCGCCATATTTCGTGTGTTTTTGTCGGAGCTCCCCGATCAGCCGAGTAATGTCGCCGTCGTCGATCGCATCGAGCCGCTTTTCGCTCAGCTTCGAGGGAAGGATGTGGGTGCGAAGTATGGTGAGGTAGTCGTATGCCGTCGCCGCACTGAGCTGCACTCGCCGCTCGTCCAGCCAGCTGGTCGCGAAATCACCCAAGGTCGGAGTCGCGGGATTTTGAGGCTTCGCGGCAGCCTGCAAGCCGAGGCGCTCGACGTTCTTGCTGTTAGGAAACCGCGCCGTATAGTCGAACTTACCGCTCGCGATATCGAGTTCGACCTCGCGCGCGATGCGCTGGGCTGCTCGCCGATTTTCCCGCAAGTCCTTCAGGCCCAGATACTCGCGGCACCGGAGACCGCGGTACTGGAACGCGACCAACAATCGACCGTGATCGCTCTCAAGCCTCGCCACGTGGATCACCTCCTCGCAGAACCATCGCTTCGAAGGTCGACCAATGAATCACAACTTTGCGCCCGGCGTGATGCACGCCCTCGGCGCGCGCGATCTTGCCCATGCTGATCCAGTTATAGAGGGTTTTGGGAGACAGCCGGGCCTTGGTCGCGGTCTCCACCACAGTAAGATATTCGTGGCCGAAGTTCGAGTCGTTGATCGCTTGCTTATTCTCGTGCGTGGCAGATTCTCTCGGCTGTTCCATGGAAATGAACTCCTCGCGCGGATTTCTTGAGACTTCCCTTCAGCATCGCGCTTGTCCTCCACCACGACCACAGCCGCGTCATCCGCAGCGCGTCACAATCGTCAAACTAGATCTCCCCGTACGCCAGCGCGGCATCTTGCAACACCGGCTGCATTTCAGGCAACGCCAGGGCCTTGTCCACCATCTCCGAGAGCGCCCGCCATTCTTCCGCCGAAAACGCGACCACGATGCCATTGCTCCGGCGCCGGAAGTTGAAAGCCGTAGAACCCTTGGCGGTGTAACCGAAGAACTCTTTGCTCCTCCAAGACTCGCCGGGCTGGAGCTCCTGCAACATGGCGGCGAATTCGCGAATCACCGGATAGGGCTCCAGCGGATAGAGCACGCGCTGCGGCTCAAGATCGAGCAGCATCGAGAACTCGTTGTTGTCGGCGATCGAAATTGAGAGATTACTGTTCCCAACCGACACCATCCGCGGCGCGTGTGGGCGCGGCTGGGTGTAATCGCGCTCGACATGCTGCTCGCGCACCGGCCGTCCCTCGCGCAGGTAATGGCCGCGTGCGGCGATCCGGAACAGCACCGGCAGGTACGGCCGCAGCACCTCATTGAGGGCTTCAATCGCTCTGAGCCGCTCGTCGCCGAACAGGAAGCGCAGGTTGCGCCCGACAAAGACCGGCGCCCATTTGCGAGCCGCCGCGGATGGCTCCCTCAGCTCTCGAATGCGATCGCGGGCGGCCTTGATGATCGCTTCGGCCTTCGCGTCCATTTCTAGGCTTAGCGGCTCGGGGACGAGGTTCCCGAGATACTCGTAATCAAGTTCGTGGTTCTTGCCGCTCCGGAGTAGTGCGTGTGCCGCCACGAATGCCTCTAGCAATATCGCGAATGACTCCGGGTTGGGCACTGGCGGTCCTTCAGTGTGTGACTCGCAACCCTCCTGCAGGTAGCAGCCCAAGACGTGCCACTCGGCGCGCGAAATGCTTTGACCGCGCTCCCACTTGCCGCGGAGGTTGAGCAATGTTTCGGTCGGGTGGCCCATCAATTCGCTGGCCTCGATGTAGTCGTCCTTCGCGCTCTCCATGAATCGCTTGGCGACCTCCGATATGGACATCGAGTCGCCGTCCGCCCAGCCAAACATCTCCCGGGCGTTCTCGAGGCGCCGACGCAGCGCATCCGAAATCCGCACCGACAGGGTCTGCTGCTGATCCTTCATGCCGTTGTTCTTTGCACACGCGCAAAATAAATGCAAGCATCACTTTTGTATCGATACACCCAAGTTGCAAAAGAGAGGTTAGCCGTCGCCGCCCACGATGGTCTGGAACTAGATCTTGCGCTTAGTTTCTGCCGCCGGTCCTTAGGGGAAGAAGCGCGTCGACAGCATGATCGCGAGTATCAATCCCGAGCTCATCCACCCCGGCCAGCGACTTAAACGGGAGCCGAAGCGGCTTGCGGCTCCAGTTGTCGGACTCTGCTGGCTGTGGACTTTCTGGAGGCGCACCTTATATTGAACCACATGGTTGAATTGGAGACACCTCCTCTAGGTCGCGTCAGTGGCTGGTGACGAACCGTCCAAGTCGAGTCCGAGTCTCGAAATCGCTCTCGATTCGGCTACGTCTTTTCGGACGCCGCGGATCACAAATCCAGCGCGCTTTTCTTTGTACCCCCGTCCGCCTGTGCGATGACGCCCGAGCGCCCAAGCTTGCCGGCCGAAGATGAATTCTGCTCGACACTTCTGTCACACTCCCCGATCGCGTGTGTCTAATTAACTGTAAAGTGCGCGAAGCACAATAGTCTCCGCGAACAGGAGTAAATCACGATGAGTGTGCAAGAGATTCAAACCCTCGCTCAGCAATTCGCCGATGCATTCGATAACAAGAACATCAAAGCCGTCCTCGATATGCTCGCCGATGACCTCGAGGTGGTCGATCACGTTCCCTATCGATTTGATACCAAGAGGGATTTTGCCAAGTTCCTGACCGCGGCAGCCGAGGGGGTTGCCTCAATGAGCTTCAGCTTCCGCCAGCCCTCGTGCCGTGTGTTCAATGAGAACACGGGCATCGTCAACGCTTACGACTCCTTCACCGGCGTAACCAAGGACGGCAAGGTCCAGACTCTCCACGGGCGAACCACCCTCGTCTTCGTCAAGCAGGGCGGGCAGTGGAAGATCGTCAGCGCTCACTTCTCTCCTATGCCTCATGCCTGATGACGTCACGGTAGCGATATTTCCAGCTTGGAGGTGACCATGAGCACGACCAACCCTCTTGCTGATAACGCCTCCTTCGATGCTGAGGATCACGCCCTTGTGATGCGTGCTCGCTCAGGCGATCGCCAGGCGCTCGAAGACCTGGTCCAACGTCATCAGGGGTGGATCTACAACATCGCGGTCCGCATGCTGTTCCATCCACAGGACGCTGAAGACGCGACCCAGGAGATACTGATCAAGGTCCTCACTCGGCTCTCGTCGTTCGAGGGGCGGAGCAGCTTCCGCACCTGGCTTTACCGGATAGTCGTCAACCACGTGCTCAACATGAAGCGTGTGCGAGCGGAGCAGGCGGTCATAAGTTTCAGCGCCTATGGCCAGGCGATCGAGGACACACCTGACCTGGATCTGCCCGATCCGAAATACTTGTCCGCCGACGCTAACCTGCTCGTTACCGAAGCGATGATAGCCTGTACCACCGGGATGCTCCTCTGCCTCGATCGGGATCAGCGCCTGACCTACATCCTCGGTGAGATTTTCGGGGTCACCGATGTCGTCGCCGCCGAAGTCCTGGAGATCACCTGCGAGAACTTTCGTCAACGATTGACCCGCGCCCGCCGGGATTTGCGCAACTTCATGGACGATAAATGCGGACTGGTAAACCGCTCAAACCCCTGCCGATGCGCCAAAAAGACGCGCGGCTTCATCCAGGCAGGCGACGTCGATCCGAATAATCTGCTCTTCACTCGCGATCGCCTCGGTGAGGTGCGCGACGCTGTGCCGAAAACCTATGAGACCATTCGGACGCTTGATAACCAGTGTGCCGAGATCTACCGCGGGCACCCATTCTATAAGCCGCCGGATCTGGGGCAACGATTGCGGCAACTGGTCGAGCGCCCTGCTCTCAAACGCGCGTAACCAACCTGTCCTGACAACTTGGAGCAGACTTGCAATGAAAAAGCTGGGTTTCATCACCGGAACGATCATCGCGGTGGCTGGCATGCTCTTGAGCCTAAGCCTCAACGCCTACGCCTCGGCCAAGGATGAGAAAGCGATCAGGTATCTTGAAAACAAGATTATCGCCACCACCAACACCGACGACCTGATGAAGTATTACGACCAGAACGACGTCGACGTCTACGATTTTGAGGGGCCGTTGCAGTACGAAGGTAATGCCGCCGTTCGTGGTGACTTTGACAACGTCTTCGCTAATTTCGCAGGCGCCAAAGGCAATTTCGTCGAGTTGGTCGTGGTGGCCGACGGCAAGATGGGGATGGCCCGCAGCATCCAGCACTTCGCCTGGACCGATAAGGCCGGCAAGCCGCAAGAGGTGACGGTTCGTGTAACCGACGTCTTCCACAAGGTCGACGGCCAATGGAAGGTCATCCACACGCACATCTCGGCGCCCATGGATCCCAAGACCGGCCTAACGCAGACGAATCTGAAGTCGTAGCCGTCTGCCCGAGTAGCGCGAGCAGTCCGAAAAGTCAGGTCAGGGCCCGTTGGGCTGCTCGTCATTCATGATCAGGTTTTCATAGGGCGAAGCCCGCATCTTTATCAAATGAGAAGTCTGAAACCTCTAGGAGGTCTCAGTGTCCGGAAGAAATTGATCGTGATGAGGTGCGGGAGCAGCGGCCGTGCGTCGCTTTTAGCGGAGCGGCGCCGCCGTCGCCACCACGGCACGTTCGCCATTATCCGAAGGCCAGACTCCCGACCTTTTTGTACAAGCGGACATTGGAACGGCCTCCGGTGTTCGGAAGATAGTCGATCGCATTTAGCGGGAGTGGGGCGGGCTCGACGTTCTCGTCAATAACGTGGGCGGAACAGAAACCAGGCCCGGCGGGTTCGAGGTGCTCTCGGATGAGGATTGGCAAAGCATACTCGAGGTCAATCTGCTCGGCGCCTTGCGCCCTCGACCGCTGTCCGGACGCTCGATGACCAGTGCGCGGATATTTTCCGCGGGCACCCATTCTATAAGGCGCCGGATCTGGGCCAACGATTGCGGCAGCTAGTCGAGAGCCCCGATCTCAAACGCGCAACCAACCTGCCCTGACAGCCGGGAGGAGATTTGAAGATGAGAAGCTGAGTCAGATTACGGGGACATCGTGACAGTGGTGAGCCTGCTATTGAGCTTAGCTGTCAATGCTCATGCCTCGGCCAAGGACGAAAGGCGATCGCGGACATCGAACACAAGGTGATCGCCACGACCAACACCGACGACCTGATGAAGTACTACGACCAAAACGATGTCGTTTACGCATAAGGTCTCGGTAGTGCCTCAGTGAGCACGAGATGGTTTATCGAGCGAGCTGTGGAGGAACAAATGCAAAAGCTGATGAACAGAGTTGCGGTTGTGACCGGCGCATCGAAAGGTATTGGAGCTGCAATCGCGCAAGGATTGGGAGCCGAAGGCGCGTCGATTCTTGTGAATTATTCCAGCGACAGAGCTGGTGCGGATCGGACCGTGGCTGCTGTTAGCGACGCGGGAGGCAAGGCGTTAACAATCCAGGGCGATGTCTCAAAGATCGAAGACGTCAAGCGCCTCCTCTTCGAGGCCCAGAGCCGCTTCGGCAGACTCGATATCCTGGTGAACAATGCGGCCGTCTTCACGTACAAGCCCTTTGAGCAGTTCACTGAGGAGGAGTTTCATCGCCAGATGAATACGAACGTCCTCGGCGCCTTCATGATGATTCACCAGGCGCTCGACTACTTCGGGCCCGACGGCGGCAGCATCATCAACATCGGTTCCCTCGCAAGCACGAAGGCTACGCTGGCTCTCTCGGTCTATGTAGCCACTAAGAGCGCGATAAACGGGATGACGAAGGTCTTGGCTAAGGAACTTGGTCCCCGCAAGATCCGGGTAAATTCAGTGAACCCAGGTGCAACCGATACCGAAGGAGCGCACACCGCAGGAATCATGGGCGCCCTTGCGGAGAAGGCTTTGGTTGCTGCTACACCGCTTGGCCGCGTTGGTCATCCCGCAGATATTGCAAGGGTAGTCGTGTTTCTCGCTTCGGACGAGGCCGGCTGGCTCATGGGTGAAATCATCACGGCCAGCGGCGGATTAAGCTAAGGCCGCTCGCCCGGTCAAATGGGCGGGCTGCCACCGCCGATGTAACGACACGAAAAAGAGAAGAGCGATGACGAAGCATATGACCGGGACACGTGAAGAGTGGCTTGCAGCGCGGCTCGGGCTGTTCAAGGAGGAGAAGGAACTCACGTCTCCTTCACATTATTTGTTCCTGCTGATTACTAAAGAAATGACGAGATCGCCATTTCCTCAACCAGCCAGCGACGTAGGCGGCCTGATTACCGATGACCGCGCTAGAGATTCCGGCTTCGGCACAAAGGAAAGCCGCTCCCATCTCGGCATTGGGTCGGGAGGGTGATGCCTCTGGCGAGGACATCCCTCTCCCGCCCACCGAACCGGACGTGATAGTTTCCCATCATCCGGCTCTCCGCACTCGCATCTCAGTAGCTTGTCCACGATTAGTCAGTGTTCCGGCATGGAGGGCATGATGGCACGAGCGGCAGAGCACGACGCGGTTGCGGCGGCGCGCCGCCGCAACCTGTTGCCAGAGCGGAGTGTCCATCACGTCTTTGAGCTTACGGGCGTGATGCACTTCGCACGGCACGTCGGTTGCGCCACAGTACTCGCACTTCCGGGAATGCAGACGATCGAGCACGTCGGAACGGCCCGAGGTCCACATGGTGTTCGGCAATCGATCAACTGCCGCACCCAGCTCCGGAAGTTTGTCGAGGTCCTTCAGCGCGAAGACCTCGACCAGCCTTTCCTTGCGGCCTTCCACTTTGACGCGGATGGCCAGTCTACCTCCGATCCTCAGATGATGGGCCACCTGATTGACCGACCGGCGCAGATTGAACGAGAGCGTCTTGAGCAAGCTGGTCTGCCACAGGAAGTGCAGTTTGCGCAGACTGTACTTTGCGCAGTTAGCCATTCGGTAATAGTTGGCAATCCGGTCGAGGTCCACGGCCTGCGCCACGGCACCACACCGCTTTCGAGCAGGTTGATGATCTTATCGGTAACCATCGCGTAGATGTCCATTGTCGTAAATCTCCGATTGTGGTTCGGAAGGTGGGAGAACCGCTTGCGCGGTTCTCCATTGTGTGGGTCGGCTAAAACGGGATGTCGGCGGAAGCCTCAGCCTTGGGCGCGTCAGCGCGCTTGCCGAGCAGGCGGAGTTGCCGCGCCACGATTTCGGTCCGGGAGCGCTTGCGCGATCCGTCCTTGGCTTCGTACTGGCGGGTGGTAAGCCGGCCTTCGACGTAAACCTGCCGGCCTTTGCTGAGGAACCGTTCGCACGTATCGGCCAGCCGTCCGAATGCGACGATTCGATGCCAGTCGGTGCGCTCCTGCTTCGCGCCGTTGCGGTCGGTAAACCGCTCCGTGGTCGCCAGCGAGAGATTCGCAACGTTCTGCCCGCTTGGCAGGGCGCGAATCTCGGGATTAGCTCCCAGATTGCCGATCACGATCACCTTGTTGATTGCCATTGTCGTTACCTCCATATCCTTGTTTCGTTTCGCCCGCTTCCGCTCTTGCGGCAAGGCGTGCTGCGCTTTGCTTTCATCACCGCGCAACTTGTTTCCGCGCGGGCCTCTCAAACCGAACTGGAGGCCCGTGCGCAGATTCCTCAGATGCGCGAGCGGAGCGGGCGGCAGGGCGTGACAGAGCGAAGCGCTCCCGAAGGGGCTGGCACGTCGTGCTAGCGTAGCGAACGCCACCACTTAGAGCGGCGGCGGCGAAGCGGAGGCGCAGGCTGGGTCAGGCGGGGCTAATGGCTGGGCGCCAGCGGCAAAGCTTGCGGAGCCCGAGCGGGCGTCTCACAGCGTAGCGCCGCGAATGATTGACGTGATGACCAGCTTTGGGTGGGCGCGAGCCTGCGCTATCTTGGGTTGAGCCATGTGCGTGCGGATCGCGTGCGTGCGGGGATTCCAGCGCCGCAGATCGGACCACGCGGCTTGCTGCGTCTCGTGGTGTTCGCTCTTCGCGCCTCGCGAAAAAGCTTCCCCAACCTCTTGTTTGTTTAATTTCTTGGCTATGTACATAATTGTGGATACAAAGACCGATGGACTTTGAATGGGACGAGACGAAGCGCGCGATAAATATAGCCGGGCACGGCCTGGACCTGATCGACGCAACCACGCTGTTCGACGGGCGCCCAGTATTCACCTACCCGTCTCCACGTCACAGCGAGGAACGCTTTGTGACCGTTGGGCTATTGGCGAATAAATTTTTCGCAGTCGTGTGGACCGAGCGCGTGGAGGCCATCCGGCTGATTTCCTTCAGGAGGGCAAGAGATGCGGAAGAACGAAAATATCGCACGATTTTCGGCTGAAAAGATCAGACGGAAAATTGCGCGTGGCGAGAGCAAGACAGACTGGAAACGCGTCGATGCGAGGTCCCAGGCGGAGGTTGAACGGCTCGCCGACAAGGACGAAGGCTCCTTGGCCGCAGACTGGGAAAGCACGGTCATGGTTGGACTGCCGCCGGCCAAGCAGGATATTCACATTCGCCTTGATGGCGATATTCTCGACTGGTTCAAGGCGCGCGGCAGAGGCTACCAGACACGCATTAACGCGGTTCTGCGCGCTTTCGTCCAGACGCGGCAGCGGGTGGAACGCAAGCCCCCGACCCGAAGCCGGGCAAACCGCCCCAAGCAAGCTACATCACAGAACAATTGAGGTAACGTGCGATGAAAAAGACAAACCGTATCGTAACCCCCTGATGGCATCGATCCATGAAACGACCGAAGGGCTTCATGGCGCCAGCCTGATGAACAAGCTGACAATGCGCAAATTCGACGAGATGTGTCTGACGCCCATACCTTGTCTGAAGACCAAGCAAATCCGCGACCGGCGATGTCCTGAAGGTTGTTGAGATTTGAGTGGCGGCGATCCTGGCCTGATCGGGAGATCGGGTTGGGTAAGAGGAGGAGGCCACGATGCGTCTTTCCGGCAAGGTCGCACTGGTGACAGGTTCGAGCTCGGGCATTGGCCGCGCCATCGCGCTGCGCTTTGCGCGCGAGGGCGCCAACGTGATCATCAATGGCCGCGACGAAAGGAAAATCGCGGACGTGGTGAAGGAAGCCGAGGCGTTCGGACGCCGCGCCCTCGGAATCCGCGCCAACGTCGGCAGCTTCGCCGAATCCAAAGCGACGGTCGAACGGGCGCAGTCCGAGTTCGGTCATCTCGACATCCTCGTTTGCAGCGCCGGTGTGTTCCATCATACGCCCTTTCTCAAAATGAGCGAGGCAGAATGGGATGAGGTCCTGACTGTCGACCTCAAAGGGCTTTTCAATTGCACACGGACGGCCATTGCCCAAATGGCCGAGCGCAAATGGGGCCGCATCGTCTTTATAACGGCGACCTCGGGCATCAACCCGCCACCACAGATGGCGCATATCGCGGCGGCGAAGACCGGCGCACACGGATTCGCGCGGTCGGTCGCGGCGGAGTTTGCCTCCGCGGGGGTGACAGTAAACGTGATCGCGCCTGGCCTGGTCGATACGCCGATCCTAGGCAACTTCACCGAGGAGGCGCTGAAGGAGTTCAGCCGCAAGGTGCCGATTGGCCGGATCGGGCGTCCGGAGGAAATCGCTGAGGCCGCGCTTTATTTCGCCTCGGACGAATCGGCCTACGTGACCGGACAGATCTTCAACATGAGTGGTGGAGCGGTCATATAAGGCAACCTAGTCACATTAAACGGAGACTGTCCGGTCGTGAGTTTGATTTCATGTTTCCATTTCACCTCTCATGCAACGCGGGTCGAATTCGTGCTTCGAGCGATTTGGCTACAGATGCGGAAGTACTTCAGCCGCTAACAACTCCATATGCTCGATGTCATCGAACACCGGATTGAGCAGGAGATGTTGAGCGCCGGCGCGCACCAGCTCACCCAGCTTGTCAACGCAATAGGCAACGCTTCCCCAGATCGAAACTCGTGTTGCCATATCCGCGTTTTTGTAACGCAGCCCGAACCACTCCCGTAAACGTTGCTCCCCGCGAACACGATCATCGCCGATCGCCAGGTAGACGCGTTTCGAGAGCGTGAAAGTCGCGGGGTCGCGCTTCGCTTCATCAACAAAACGCCGGATCTCACCGACCTGCCTGACGAAGTCGGTCGAGGAAGACGAGCCCGCTCCCATCCAGCCGTCGCCATGACGTACCGCGCGTTTCAGGGCGACCGGCTCGCGCGCGCCGAACCATAACGGAGGATGCGGCTTCTGCAGGGGCTTGGGCTCCATCGAAATATTCTCGAAGCGCCAAAACTCGCCGGCGAACGAGGCTCGCGGCTGCGTCCACAGCGCCTTCATGACCTGGAGACCTTCGACGAATTGGCGGGAGCGACGTTCGCTCGAGACGCCGAACACTTTTTCGGGCACGTGTGGGCCACCGATTCCAACCCCGAGCGTCAGCCGTCCCTGACTCAGTTGATCGAGCGTGGCGAGGCTTTTGGCCAACTGCACGGGATTGCGAATTACCGTCAGCAACACCGCGGAGCCCAGCCGCACCTTCGTGGTCAGCGCGGCGGCGTACGTCAGCAACGTGACTGGTTCCAGGATGGGTGTATCGCTGATGATCTGTTCCTGCACCCAGACGCTTTCGTAGCCCAGCTGTTCCGCTCTCGCGAGAAACTCGCGGATAAGCCGCGCATCGACCGGCGAACTGGTTTGAGGAATTGCGATACCGCACGGAGTCCGACCGATCGCCATCTTGATTCTCCTTCCGCCGTGACTCGAAGCGACCAACTAAGATCCTCGACCCGCCGGCCGAATATCCTACTTTCCGAGATTGTTCCCCGTCAGCACAAGTTGGACAGATGGGCGTGATTGAGGAAGAGAGGAAATTGAGCTCATCTTAACCGCGAAGGAGCGGCGATGAGATCGAAAGCAGAGCAGCAGTCCGAGGCGGCAGAGAAGACAGTTCGCGATATACGACGGGCGACGCGGCGGCAGTACTCGGCGGAAGAGAAGGTCAGGATTGTGATTGCGGGGCTGCGTGGCGAAGACAGCATCGCCGAGCTGTGTCGCAAGGAGGGCATCAACCAGAATCTCTATTACCGCTGGTCGAAGGACTTCCTGGAGGCCGGCAAGAAGCGGCTGGCAGGCGACACTGCCCGTGAAGCGACCAGCGACGAGGTCAAGGCGATCCAGGCGCAAGCGCGTCAGCTCAAAGAGCTGCTGGCTGAAGTACTGCTGGAGAACCGCCTGCTCAAAAAAAGTTACTCGGCGATGGGGCGTCCGATACATGAGATACCGCGCCACCGAGAAGCTGGAAATCATCCGGCTGGTCGAGCAGTCGTCGCTGTCCGTGCGGCGCACGCTGGCGCAACTGGGGATCCCACGTTCCACTTTCTACCTTTGGTACGAACGTTATCTGGCGCGCGGCGCCGGGGCCCTGGAAGATGGCCAATCGGCACCGCGCCGCGTCTGGAATAAAATCCCCGCGCCGGTGGCTGAGGCAGTGGTTGAGCTCGCCCTCAAACAGCCGGAGCTGTTACCGCGCGAGCTGGCCACCGCGTTCGTTGACCAGCAGCAGTACTTTGTTTCCGAAGCTTCGGTTTACCGGCTGTTGAAAGCGCACGATTTGATCACCAGTCCCGCGTTCATCTTGCTGAAGGCCGCCGATCACTTCGCACAGCCGACCACCGCGATTAATCAGTTGTGGCAAACCGATTTTACTTACCTGCGGGTGATCGGTTGGGGCTGGTTTTACCTGTCGACCGTGCTCGACGACTTCTCGCGCTACATTCTGGCCTGGAAGCTGTGTTCGACCATGACCGCCACCGATGTCGCCGATACCCTGACGCTCGCCCTGCGCAGTTCCGGGTTGGAGCGCGTCCGCGTCCGGCATCGACCGCGGCTGCTGAGCGACCCTCCTACCTCTCCGGCCAGCTGGCTTCCTGGTTGGCAGAGCACGCTATGGCTCATACCCGGGGCAAACCTTATCACCCCATGACGCTGGGCAAGATCGAACGCTACCACCGCTCCATGAAGAATCAGATTCTGTTGGAGAACTACTACCTACCTGGGCAGCTGGAAGCCCGCCTCGCTGAATTCGTCGATTACTACAACAACGGTCGCTACCACGAGAGCCTGAACAATCTGACCCCGGCCGATATCTACTTCGGCCGCGCGCAAACCATTCTCTCACGGAGGCAAACCATCAAGACCAACACCATCGAACTACGACGGCGTTTACATCACCAGGCCGTGGCCTGAACTTCAACCCGATGGGCTCAACTCTCTTATTTTTACGCCCAACTTGTACAATATGTTCTGACGACGTTCACTTTATGGGCCCAAAAATGCCTTGCTCCGCTACCAGATGTTTGCAAATCACGCCGCTTGGGCGGGCTATTCGGTGATTCGAGCGACGTATCGCCGGAGATAGGGACTGGATGGCGGTCGGGTAGGACGATGGCGCGGACCGGGCTTCGAATGATGCCGACGTTTCCATCGTCCCCCCTAAGATTCCGTACGGCGGGTTTTCCCCAGTACGGCTCCAAGGCCGGCTTATCGGACGGGGCCTGCCCTTGTGGCGCTTAATGATCATCGCGTCGCTTGGTTTGCGTCCGTCCTTCGTGTCGGCTGCGGCCTCAATACTCCTCGCTCAGTGTCGAGGTTCTTGGCTCAGCGCGACACCGCCGTGCGAGCGGTTTGCCGCCCTACCCCAGGGGCCCTCGCTCCGGTCCGGGTTGTGTTGTCCCAGTCCATCATCACTTAATCGGCCCCATCCGCCCTACTCGCCGACACGCCCCAATTTCCCCGCCTGACGGGTTATATGCGGCGCCTTCGCTGTGCCGCGGGTGCCGGCCTAGGCCGTCGGCGAGCAGTTCCGAGCTTTCGCTGCCATTCCTTCTCAGCATGTCGCCCTCAACGCCCCCGGAGAGTCCGCCGACTGCGCACACCCAGTTCTTCGTCGGCGGGGTTCGCCTTCGTCCATCGCTCTGTGGACTCGGCACTCTCAACGCCCCACTTTAATCCGCTTCACGTGGAATCCACTTTCGGGGTCTCCTGGTTCGCTCATTCGCTACAACCTGCTGAGTTGCTTGCCTCCCTGGCGGACCTGACCAGGCATTCTCTACTCTGCCCAGCCAACCGAGGCTTTTACTTCCGAGCTTTCGGCCGAGTCGGTCGCCCTTCTCGCCGTCGGATATATCTACGGTGGTATCTGGGTACCTCCACCGACAGGACTTTCACCTGTTGGAACGGCAGCTAGCTTCGCTGCACGAGCGAGCGGGATTCGAACTCTCGGTACCGCCTGAATTGATTGCTTCACGATAGCCTACTGGCCGTTGATTAAGTCGTCTGAGACCTCGAATTCAACACGCTCCTGCGGGGAACTTCCAGTCCGTATCTTCGTGTCCCAAGGATAATCGATCGTCAAAAGGGTAGGAGGTGCACGAAGCTGATGACCGGTACATCCCGTTCGCGCTATGGTAGCGTAACGAAATGTAGAGGTGTGCCATCTATGCGCTTCGAGCGCTTCTCCTTCGGTTCTATCAGGATCAATGGCGTCACTTACGAGCACGATCTGGTGATTGACGGCGGCGTGATCCGCAAGCGCAAGAAAAAAGCCTCGCAGAAGTTTCGAGAAGAATTTCGCCACACTCCGCTTTCACTGGAGGAGAAGATACCTTGGAAATGCCGCCGGCTGGTGATCGGCACGGGCTCATACGGCAGCCTACCGGTGATGAAGGAGGTTGAAACCAAAGCCCGGCACCGCAAGGTCAGATTGCTCATCCTTCCAACGGCAGACGCAATCAAAGCGCTGGAGCAGGATTCGGAGAAGACGAACGCGATCCTCCACGTTACCTGCTAGGGCGAGCGTTGCGCCGCACCCCGCGGTCGGTACCGGGCTGGACCAAATAGCCGGCAAGCATTGATGAAAACCTCAACGCTTTCCAATGACTTGCTGACCGTTTACGAAGTCGCCCGAGAGTCCGAATCCTACCCGCTCGAGGGCAACTTCGAGAGCTCGCCTATGCGAGCCGCACCGGTAATCGTCAGCATACGATGCTGTGGATCATAATGGCCGACGTCGTTGCGGCGCTCCATACGGCATACATCGTGTTTGTCGTGGCCGGCTTCGCAGCGATCCTTGCCGGCTCCGCCGCACGGTGGCACTGGGTGCGAAACGGCTACTTCCGCATCATGCACCTCGCGATGATTCTGCTGGTATGCTCGGAGCTGATTGTCGGGATCACCTGCCCGCTGACGGGGCTTGAGAACGCGCTTCGGCTGAAGGGCGGCCAGACCGGATATGCGCGCGATTTCATCGGCTACTGGTTCGACCGGATTATCTTCCATGACGCCCCGCCCTGGGTGTTCGCAACAGCTTACTTCACGTTCACCGCGCTGGTCCTCTTGAGCTTCTGGTTCGTACCAGTGCAATCGTTCCGCCTGAGGCGTCGCTAGGGTTCTTCGGGAGGCGGTCCGCCCAGGGCTCGTCGAAAGGCAGGCTCGTGGAAGCCGGGGAACTTGCGCGAATGGAGGCAAACTTACGGACGACTTTCCAAGCGGTCAGTAAACTATCCAACTCGTCAATCAGCATCCAAGTGCCAGTGCAGTACTCGATTCCCTGACACCGCCATGCGTTTTCCTCGGCTAACGGGTACCGAGGGTTCGAATCCGCCTCTCTCCGCCAGCCAGTCCCTATCTCTAGCAATAGCTTGCGGAATCATCGAAAAGCCCGCCCCAGCGCGCTCATTTGCAAACTTGTGGTAGCGGAGAAAGCCCCTGTGCGGCCGATGACCCGCGAACCGCGGCCAGAATCTCTGTGGGCCAATTTGGCGCGACCGTTTGAGCCGGCGACGGAAAGGAGTGGGGACGGACGAGATGGTTGACTAATCTATGCCGACCGTGTGCTACGGATTCCACCCGCCCCGCCAGCAAATCGTCAGCCCATTGGCGGCCCCGTGTGATTGCCTTGATGAGCGCGAGATCAACCAGCGGAGCTCGTGCGCGACTGCCCCGGATAATCAGCCGCATTTCGAAGCCGCGCCGCTGATACTCGCGACTTTTGCGCAGTAGCGCTGGCAGGCGCTCCTCGGACCCGGCCGCGAATAGACGGAATCGGTTCAAGAGCAAGTGGAGTGCGCCGACAATCGGGCGGCCCGCCACTTCGCACATCGCGCCAATTGGGAAGGTCAGGCTGCCGGAGTTCTCGCCGTGAGGCGCGTAGATCAGGCGCACGGCGGTCCGATTGGACAGCAGCCCAATCGGCACTCGGGTTTCGCGCAGCAGCCGCTCGAACCGCCGCGCTGCCGAGGCAGACCACTGCTGATCGTGTCCGGTATGAGCGTCATCGAGCGGGGTGGCGATTGGAAGTTCCTTTATCAGCATCAGCCAAGGCCGCTCAGGATCCGCCGGCTTTGCGTCGCACAGCGCGAAATCGGGTCTAAGCGTTTCACCGAATTCGGGAAGGTCGACAAGCAGCTTGCCCGGAATCGGCACGTTCGCGCTGCGGCCCAGCAGAGACTCTCTCGACCATCCGAGAAAATCGCAAAGGAAGTCTGGAAGACTGCGCAGGACCTTAAAGGTCTTGTCGTCTACATCGGCATCAGTGGCAAATGGCAGGAACTCTTGCTGGATGCGGGCTAACTGTGCGCGGTCAAGCACGACCTGAGAATCGACCAATGCGGCCGGCGAGACCACCAGCCCTTCCGGCTGGAGGTACTTAATCCGGATTTCCATTTTCTCACTGAACTATCAGTTTGATAAAGTGCGAGGAAAGCCCTGAGCGACGCGGGTTTGGATGCGATTGGGGTGGCGTGGAGGTGGCGAGGCGGTGGGTGAGACACAAGATCGGCCCTTTCAGCTCTCGTTCAATAGCTCGTTGAAGGTCGCTTTCCAAGGTTCACGGGTGACCTCGGACGGTGGATTAGTTCTGGTGCGCGAGCTGGACGAGCGTCTCGGCTTGAGCGTGCTCATAGAACGACACCTGAGCGATTCGCGCCGGGGCAAGAATATCCAATTGCCACTGGCCGATCTGCTGCGGCAGTCGATCTATAGCCGGTTGGCGGGTTACGAAGATGTTAACGACGCCTCGCTACTGTCCCAGGATCCGACCTTTCGGCTGATCGGCTCGCGGAGGATTCGGGAGCGTGGGGCAGCGTTAACCTCGCGCTTGCAGTCGTTCGAGACCGAAGTGCTGACACAGGAAGACAACCTTGCCGGTCTGGCCGCGCTCAATCGGGAGTTAGTCGCGAGGGCCGAAGCGGTCGCGTCACCGCGGCGGGTAGTGCTTGACATGGACAGCACCGAGGTCCGCGTCCATGGCCGGCAGGAGCACAGTGCGTGCAACGGCCACTTCGAGTCCACCTGTTACCATCCGCTGCTGCTGTTCAATCGTGAAGGCGACTGTTTGGCCGCCAAGTTGCGTCCCGGCAACGTCCACAGCGCGGACAGCTGGGAGGAACTTTTGCTGCCTGAGATCGACCGGCAGCAGGCGCAGGGCAAAGAGGTGGCCTTCCGTGGCGACGCCGCCTTTGCCAAGCCGGAGCTTTACGAAGCGCTCGAAGAGCGGGACGTGAAGTACGCGATCCGCCTTCCCGCGAACGACAATCTGCAGCGGAACATTAGGGAGTTGTTGACGCGGCCAGTGGGACGGCCAAGCCAGAAGCCGGTGTTTCGATTCAAAAGCTTTCTCTATCAGGCGGCGAGTTGGACGATAGCCCGGCGGGTGGTGGCGAAGGTCGAATTCCATTGCGGGGAGTTGTTTCCCCGTGTCGGCTTTATCGTGACCAACTTGGCGCTCGACAACCGGGCGGTGGTGCGCTTCTACAACAAGCGCGGGACAGCCGAACAGTGGATAAAGGATGGCAAGCAGGCGGTCGCGATGACGCGGCTTTCCTGTCACCGCTTTCGGGCCAACGAGGTGCGGCTCTGGTTGAGCGTCATCGCCTATAACCTGGGGAACTTGTGGCGGCGGCTGGCGCTGCCGACGCGGGTCGCTACCTGGTCGCTGACCAGCTTGCAGCAGCGGTTGGTCAAGACCGGCGGCCGATTGATCAAACATGCCCGCTACTACTGGTTGCTGCTGGCGGAGAGCCATCTCACGCGGCGGTTGTTCGCGGGCATGCTGGCGAAGATCGCGATGCTGCCGTCGCCGGCGGGATAAAGTGAGCACAAAGCGGAGCAAATTTCGATGACGACGCCGGGGATGCAGGGAGAAGTGTCGCCAGAATCGATGGGGAAAACGCATCATCAGCCGTCGGAGGCCCGCCCGACGCGAAACCGGCCACTTCCGCAACTACTTGGGAACACTGCGGAACAAAGTCGGCTAAAGCCTTGCACAGGAAAGCCGTTCGAGCTACCGAACAAGTTGGAATTGGAAAGTCAAAAAGGAAATCCCGGCTACAAAGCCTGTGTGCAACGAATTGGTATATTCAACTAGGGGGCATGCTATGGACCGGCTCAAGACCATCGAGAACCATGTTGCGGGCGTTACGGAGAGAGTTTCGTCGGTCTATGTGCCTCCCCTCCAACTTACAGAAGGGCAGCCGCCACCCATCGCTGCGAACGGCGGTTTGTCCTACATGTCGTTCGATCGCGACGGTGATGCGGGGACTACCGCAGCGACGGAGGCGGCGCTTCACCAGATTGCCGAGGGCGAGGGGCAGGCGCTAATCGAGATGCTCGACAACGCTCCCCCCGGCCCGATCCAGACCAAGTGGGGCGTCGGGTTTCGTACCTCGGCCGAGTGCCTGGATTATATTCGGGCAAACAAGATCGAAGCCCCGGAAGGCGGCATAGCGCTTCCGCTGCGCTACACCGTTTACGAGCAACCGTCCTATTCCATCGTCTCGTCCAACGCGCTCTGGCGGGACCCGGCGCGCGCGGCCGAGGCCAAAGCCTTGCGCAAGGAAGAGCAGGAGATCGGGCGCCGATGCCTCTATTTTCCGCAGGTGTTGCGCGACGCGCGCCGAATGGAGGAGTACTACCCAGGTCTCTCGCCCAACAGCGCTGCGTGCATGGACAAGCTTGGCGTCGCGCTGGCGCACTGCGAGTCCAAGTGCGCGAACTTTTACGACGCGGCGGAGGTGGAGCGCGTGTTCTACCCGGAGATGGAGAAGCTCCTCCTGGAGTTGTTCCCGGACGCGACGGATGCGCTCGTGTACAACCACGACGTGTTTGACAAGGACTACAAGGGCGACCGCACAGAGGACCAGGACAGCAAGAACCCGGGTGTGAACGCCAACTACGCCTACATCGTGCACAACGACCTGAACGACAACAGCGGTCGCGTGCGCTGCCGCGAGTTGCTTACGAAGAACCTGCGGAACTTCGGGCGCGCGCAGCACTACACGGCGGAGCAGGCCGACGCGAAGATGTCGCGGCGGTTCGTGTCGATCAACCTCGCCAAGCCTATGGAGACCGTGCGCCAGAACCCCTTCGTGCTCTGCGCCTGGCCCTCTTTCGCCGACCAGCCGTACATCAACAACTACCGCGTCTACGACGACCGCGTCGGCGAGACCACGCGTTTCACCTATCGCCCCGACCACGAGTGGTACTGGTTTCCCCAGCAGAAGCCCACCGAGGTCTCGATGCTCAAGTGCTACGACTCGGTCACCGACAGTTCCGTCTCGCGCTGGTCTTTCCACACTGCCTGCATCGACCCAACCGCGCCCGACGATGCTCCCTGCCGCAGGAACGTCGTTGTCCGAGCCTTTGTCTTCTTCTAAGAAAACAAGAAGACGCAGCGGGGCGAACAAGAAAGCGCGTGTGACCCCATCTGGGCACCGGCAACTAGGATCGCCCGCCCGTTGTACGCCCGCTCCTCTGAACTCACTGGCGAGCCGATATAAGACGGAAAGTTTGGTATGTGAAACACAACCAATGGGTGCTGTCCTAATCTAATTCGGACAGTACCCGATAACGCAGAAGGCTGGAACCCAGGGACGCTATGGGACCTTTCACGATTGGGATGCTTGGCAGAGATACATGTCCGCCACGGGCTTGGTCGAACTAAACCACTACTATCTCGTCCAACCGGACTGCCTCGCGGTCGGCAGCCGTGGCTGGCGAGCGTCTGGCGCAAGCCCTCTTAACTACCTGAATCTATTTTATCTCTTTGAAGGCCATCTCCCAAGCTAGCGGCGCCGGCTTCCGGCGGCGTGCGCGCGGTCTGCGCTTTACCTGCAAGTCCCTGATTTTTGACGAACTACGATGGCAAACGACGATCAGTGCGCGAGCAGTGACTTTCGCATCTCTTTGCTCTTGCTATCGGGATGAAGCCACACATTCATGATCGCAGGACACAGGGTCTCATCATCAACCTCGCCCTGGCTCCGTCCGTTGAAATACATTAGCGTCTTCGCGTCGCTCGGGCAGAACACCACGACCTGGTCGCCGGACTTCACGCTCGGCATTAGTCGCTTCATCTCCAGACGCCACGATGCGAGCTGCGACGCATCGCCTAGTTTGAGCCTGCGCATCTCGTCCATCGCGGTGTTAACCAGGGTATCGGCGCTGACGATCCTGCCTGCCTCGACATCGAGCGCGTGCGGCAGGGCGGGAGTGAATCGATCGCCGACGATCCATAAGGTCGCATCGTAAACGTGGATGCCCCACAGCGTTTCACGGCCGCGCCCGAGCGGGCGGATTCCGGGCGCCTGCGACTCCACAGGCTCGGGCAGGCGCTGGGGAGTGAGCGGCCGCGCAGCGAGCGCGGAGGACGTCGTGAGTATCAGCGCGACGACTGCGGACGCGAATCGGGGAAGCCTTCTCGGATACTTTGTCATCGGGCGCGCGGCCGTCATTTTTATGCCCTCTCGGCTATGGTCAGTTTAAAGCAAGGAGTCGCCTGTGAACAATTTGCCCCCTTTTTCGAACTTCTCGAGCTCACACATCGCGGTCATCGAACCGAGCAGGGTTCTCGCCGTCAAACCGCAAGTCATGGCGGAAGCGCGATTGACGTCGTCAGATTATGCACAGATGAGAGCCGAGCTTAAGGACTCCGGAATCCTGATCGTCGACGATAAGGGTGCCGAAGCGAGGTTGATTGGGTTCCGATGTACATTCGAACCCTTTTTGATTGGGCTGGCTGAATATCTATTACTAACTCTGCATGGTTGGTTGCCCTCCCCCACTGGGGCTTGACAACTGGCAAATAGTCCACGAGGCCGGTCTGCGAAACGTTTAGTCGATGCAGTTCGATCCAAAACCAGCCTGACGCCGCAAATCGAGAGCCATTTGAGACGACCCGCTGGCACGAAGACTCGTTGCGGAACGCAAAGAAATCTCCATAAAAAACTGCTCCGTCGTAAACTGCCAAGCCTCTCTGGTGCCACTGAATCGAAGGCAACGGAACAATTTCTCTGAGCGAAACTAAATCTTCGCCACCCGCAGCCGCACGGTATTCGAGGTTGTCAGCGGGCGTCGTGCCGAATCACGTAAAACGTGTTATTTTGACGAGCGATCGAAATGCCCGACCAACTGGATGACGTTGAACTGAAGACGCGAGATAGTGTTGTCGGGCGGAGGAAGGAGGTCCGAAAACTATTGCGTCGCGCAAAAGGGTGAAACCACGACGAGCCGCCTCTGGTTGCAGGGTGTCTATGGCACGCGAAGCTAATGCGGTGATGTTGGTGAGTGGTGGGATCGACTCCTATGCGTGTGGCCGATTCCTTTTACAGCACGGCTTTGCGGTGACGGGACTATTCGTAGACTATTGCCAACAAGCGCATGAGTGCGAAGGTGTCAGTGTGCGAAGCGTTTGCGCAGCCTTGAAGATTCCTCTGCGAGTCGTCCGGCTGATTTACGGCGAAGCGTTCGCAGCTGGCGAGATTCTAGGACGGAACTGGTTTCTGATCGCGACTGCACTGCTGACCAGCAAAAAGCGCCTCAGCGGCATCGGTTTCGGCTTGCATGCAGGAAGTCCCTATTACGATTGCTCCGACGCGTTCTTCGATCGGGTCGACACGCTGGTTACCGAACACACGGGCGGAAGAACCGCGCTGTTGGCACCGTTCCGCTCGAGGACGAAGCAGCAAGTTTATTCATACGCCGTATCGGAGCAGCTCGACCTCGACATAACCTACAGTTGCGAGCAACGAGGTCCTGTACCATGCGGCAGTTGTCTCTCGTGCTTGGATAGGAAACTGCTGCTTGCACGCTAGGCAAAGGGATGTGCGGGTCAAGGGCAAGAGCGTTGTGCAGACGCCTATCCTTCTCCCGTCATTTTCTAGCAAGGGCTTGGCACCGGGGAGCCTAAGGGCTGTGATGCAGTTCGCAGAGGGTTTAATCTCGGAAGAGGCGCTTGTCAGCGCTTACGATCTTCACCACGCCGAGATTAACTTACCAACATTTCCCTCTATGCTCTTCATCGACAGTGGCGGTTACGAAGTTTCGGATCAGCTCGACTTCTCGGATGTCGGAAAGCGTAGCCAGCATCAAATCCACAACTTTCGGTAATAACTCCCTTGCCGAGGGAGGTCGCTTGGTCCAAAAGAGTGGAATCGGAGGCTCAAAACGGAAATTCCGATTAAATTAAAGAGTTGCTTGGAAGTTCCGACATTTCCGAAATAACACCAGCTTCATCCTGAGGGAACAATCCGTCTGTAGTGTCCTGCCAGCACATCCTTGGGAGGGTTTTCAAAATGAATTTCAGGATTTCAAAAGGACAGCGCCGTCTTGGCGCGAGGGGCCAACGTCTCGCACTGGCCTTATCTACCACTATTGTTTTGGGTGGTTTTGCCATGTCGGCGCAAAGCGACAGCGCCTATTTCACCCCAGGCAATCTCGTGATCAGCCGCAGCGTGTACGACAATAACCCGAACAACGTCACGGTAGGTGAGGCCTTGCCGCCCAACTGCGCGAGTACTACGAGTGGCTGTTCCCCAGGCGCGACGTATGACGGTACCTACCCGTTCGTCTGGAACAACAACCTATCCGACGGCAGCTTCGGCCTCACCTCACAGATTTTCCTCGACCAGATAACTCCGTCGGGCGCGCTCGTGAATTCGCTGGAAGTGCCGAACAGCTCCCAAAACGGAGTTCCGCCGACCAAAGATCAGATGGTCACCAGCTTCAGCTCGAAATCGGAATTAGCCCTTAATCTTTCGACCGACCATAGCTATCTGACCTTCATGGGCTACGTTGCGCCCATCGACGCGATCGATGTATCCAATTCCAATACGCCTGGTGTCGTCGATCCGACCAATCCCGTCGGCGAGAATGTTTATCGCGCGGTCGCACAGATCGATCAGAAGGGAAAGTTGAAATTCACGGAGACCAATGCCTACAGCGGCAACAACGGCCGCGCCGCCATCCTGAATAACACGGCGGGTGCGAATTTTTTCTACACGGCGGGCAACGCCGGCAACGGTGCCAATCCTCAGCCGGACGGCGTTATTCTTGGCGCGGGCGCGCAGATTATGACCCCCCAGGTGAAGGCGCTGGTCGCGCAAAACCCGGGAGATCCTGACCCTGTCGGAAGCTTCAACATTACGCAATTGGGCGATTCCGCAGACAAGACTGGTAAGGATACCAACTTCCGCGGCCTCACCATTTTCAATAACGTCGTGTACTTCACGAAGGACAGCGGCGGCAACGGCGTCAACACCGTCTATTTCATCGATACCACTGGCTTGGCTTGCCCGACTAGCGGCGTTGGCCTGCCGGAGAGTTCCGCGAGCCTGCCAACCGAAGGAATTGACTACACCGAATCGCTACTGCAAACGGAAGGTGTGGTGCCCTACAACATGTGCATCCTGCGAGGCTTCCCCACAGCACTTAAAAGCAAGACATCCTTTCCATTCGGAATATGGTTCGCGAGCGCCAACACGGTCTACATTGCGGATGAGGGCAACGGTACCAACACCTATTCCACCGCCACCGGAATGTACACAGCAGCTGCAAGTCAGACCACCACAGGACTACAGAAGTGGATATTCAAGAGCACGACGCAACAGTGGAATCTCGCTTATACCTTGCAGGCTGGGTTGGCTTTGGGCGTTCCTTACACCATCTCTGGCTATCCGACTGGAAACAATTCGGCGACCGGCCTTCCATGGGCTCCCGCGGCGGACGGCCTTCGCAACATCACGGGCATCGTGAATACAGACGGTTCCGCTACAATCTATGCGATAACTTCCACTGTAAGCGGGAACGGGGACCAGGGCGCGGATCCGAATAAACTTGTCGCGGTCACCGACAATGTGGGCGCCACTGCTCTTCCCGCGGGGGAGAGCTTCACCACGCTGCAATCCGCCGGTAACCTAGAAGTTCTGCGCGGCATTTCGTTCACCCCAGGTTCGTAAGCGCCGGCTGACCGAATAGCCATTCCGACGCGCGCGCCGATGCGGCGGACCTTAGTTCACCGTGTCGGCGCCGCGCATTTCGTAGATAAGCGGTGCTGTCCAAAGAGACGAAGCCGAATCAAACCGGAAAGCCGGTTAAGTGCGGTCGCCAAATTGCCGAAACAAATCATGCAGTTCAGGAACCCGAAGAAACACGAAGCATTCGTGGCAAAGATAGATCGTCCGCACCCCGCCTTTGAACCTTTGCAAACGCCGTGTGCCCGTATTGAAGCATCCTAACCTTTGACATGGGGCGTTGCTCTTGCGGCCCGGTGTGGCGGAGCTTCATGACCAGCAAATTACGGGAATTCGATAGAAGCCTCGACTCTTTCCGATTTGCCATGCCGGTTCCTACTTTACCTTGAGACGGAGATCGTCGGGCTCTATGCAGCGGAGATCATCTGTCTGCCGACTTTCCAATCAGTTTCTCCTTTACTTTTCGCATGTTTGTTTGGTGTCGATGTGCCAAGGGGGGTTCCAAGCGGCCGACGGTACCTGGGGATGAGCAGCTTCGGGATGGCCGGGATGGCGTCCTGTCAACCCTGTCTGTCGGCACCATCAGATACCAGCCCACAAGCCCGAGCGGCGCGATGTGCCTGTCAACGCCGGTTGAAAGTTGACCCACTTATACTCGGATCGCCGAAGTAAAACTGACCCGCTTGGAGCGGTCTGACCAGGGGGAGTGCGAGGGGGATCTCCCCCTCGCCGTTCCGTCTAATGCTTACTGGCTTTGACCGAAGCGGCGAGCAGTCCGGCCCTGCGTTTATCCTTGAGTCTGAAGCTCTCACCGTTAATGCTGACGATGGTCGAGTGGTGCAGGACCCGGTCGAGCAGCGCGGCGGTCAGCACGCTGTCGCCGGCGAAAGCGCTGTCCCAACTACCGAAGGTGAGATTCGAGGTGAGAATCATCGCGCCGCGTTCGTAGCGGCGCTCGACGATTTGGAAGAACAGGTTGGCCTGCTCGCGGCTCATCGGCAGATGTCGGGTCGGAAGGAGGCGCGGTGACCGAGTTACCCCGGTTCCGTTTCCTCACATCCGCCCGCCAAACCGGACGTGCACGTTGCCGCGCATCCGGCTTTCCACAAGCATCCACGGTCATGAGACTGCGAGCATCTCGTCCAATGCGCCCGCGATGCTGGGATCGTCGTAGTCGGTTCGAGCGAACCGCCCAACGACACCGAGTTCCAGCGGCTCCATCCATGGCAGGAGGATCCGCACGCCGCGATAACGGTAGCGTTCCACCTTGACCTTGGCGGGCCGGAAGAGCTCGACCCCATCATCGTTAATCCACCAGCGCCCGCCGCAATACCTGCTTCGCAGGTACCGATAGGTTCGCTTGGGGTGTTTCTTCCGCAGCCAGCGGAAGACCCGCCACCATG